>Ga0194120_10006539_pt1 | contig 16404 bp, 17 predicted proteins | sample TA2MahCa65mmetaG_FD_148642 | JGI IMG/M metagenome (GOLD analysis project Ga0194120, IMG submission 148642) | Freshwater microbial communities from Lake Tanganyika, Tanzania - TA2015019 Mahale Deep Cast 65m | ecosystem: Environmental > Aquatic > Freshwater > Lake | place: Tanzania: Lake...
GCGGCCCGCGCGGGCCCGGCCTGCTCTACACCGTCGCCCAGGCGCAGGCCAGCCTGCACCAGTTGCGCAGGGCGGAATACGACCGGCCGTTCCGGCCGCATCCGGCCGTGCGCGTCTGCCTGCGCGAGGCTGGCCACATCCTCGGTTCCGCCATCGCGGAAATCTGGGTCGAGGAGGGCGGACGCACGCGCAAGCTGGTGATCTCCGGCGACCTCGGCATGCCGGGACGGCCGGTGCTGCGCGATCCGCAGCCGGTCGAGTCGGCGGATACCTTGCTGGTCGAGTCGACCTATGGCAACCGTCTGCACAAGTCGCTCGCGGCCACCGAAGAGGAACTGGTGGCGGCCATCGGGAACACCCTGCAGCGCAAGCGCGGCAACGTCGTCATGCCGGCCTTCTCGGTGGGTCGCACGCAGGAGGTGCTGTTCGTGCTGGCCGACCTGGTGCGGCGCGGCCGCCTGCCGCATCTCGAGGTGGTGGTCGATTCGCCGATGGCCACGGCGGCGACCGAGATCACCCTGCGCCACGAACATTTGCTCGATGCGCACACACTGGAACTGATCGAGTGGCAGCGCCGTCACCCGGAGGCGATGCGCGTGCGCTTCGTGCAGGACGTCGAGGAATCCATCGCGCTAAACGCGGTGAGGAGCGGCCTGGTGATCCTTTCCGCCAGCGGCATGTGCGAGGCCGGTCGCATCAAGTACCACCTGCTCAACAACCTCGGCCGGCGCGAATGCGCGGTGATCTTCACCGGCTTCCAGGCGGCGGGTACGCTCGGCCGTCGCCTGGTGGAGGGCGCGAAGCGCGCAACGATTTTCGGGCAGAGTGTGCCGGTTCGCGCCGCCATCCATACCATCGGCGGACTGTCGGCGCATGCCGACCAGCAAGGTTTGCTAGGCTGGCTCGGCGGTTTCCGCCAACCGCCGCGGCAGACTTTCGTTGTGCACGGCGAGGCGGAGACTGCGCAGGTCTTCGCCGAGGCCGTGATGCGTCATCTGAAGTGGAATAATGTGCGTGTGCCGCAGCACGCCAGCCGGATCGAACTGGAATAGGATAGCCATCATGCCCAGACAAAAGGAGAACCATAACGCGCCGGTGCTGAAGAGCCCGAGCGAAACCTGGAAGGCCCTGCACGAAGTCGGCGAAGCCGGCGTCGATCCGCTCGGCATGCTGGCGCCTCTCGGCCATGCCCAGGTGGCCTGGCTCACCCATCCGCTGGAGCTGGCCGAGCTCGGCGCGCGCCTCTCCGGCGACCTGATGGCCTTCACCTGGCACGCCTGGAACCGGGCGATGGGCCTGCCGAGCGAGGATCCGATCCAGCCGCATACCGACGACACGCGGTTCGCCGACCCGGTGTGGAAGGATTCCGCTACCTGGGACATCGCCAAGGAGTGGTACCTGTTGCTCACCCACAACGTGCAGGATGCGCTCTACGACACGCCGGCGCTCTCCGGCAAGGAGCGTCGCCGGGCCGCCTTCTGGTGGCGCAAATGGCTGAATGCCATGGCGCCGACGAATTTCCTGCTCACCAACCCGGTGGCGATGGCCAAGGCGGCGGAGACCAACGGCGAGAGTCTTGTGCGCGGCATGCACAATTTCCTCGAGGACTTGCGTGCCGGCAATGTGCGCATGACGCGGCCGGAGGATTTCACCGTCGGCAAGAATCTGGCAACGACGCCGGGCGCGGTGGTGTTCCGCAACCGCCTGCTCGAGTTGGTTCACTACGCGCCGACGACGGAGAAGACGCACGCTACGCCCATCGTCATCGTGACGCCGTGGATCAACAAGTTCTACATCCTCGACCTCAATCCGAAGAAGAGCCTGGTGAAATATCTGCTCGACCAGGGCTTCTCGGTGTTCATCACCAGCTGGCGGAATCCGACGCCGGAGATGCGCGACGTCACCTTCGAGGACTACATCATCGAGGGGGTGAACGAGGCGATCGAGGCGGCGCGCGGCTTCTGCGGCGTGCCGCAGGTGCACGCCGTCGGCTACTGCATCGGCGGCACGGCGCTGTCAACCTGGATGGCCTGGGCCAACCGCAAGTACGGCGAGCCGGAGAAGGTGCCGGTGGCGCAGTGGACGCTGTTCACCACCTTGGTCGATTTCCACAAGCCGGGCGACATCGAGGTGTTCATCGACGCGGGCGCCGTGCGCTGGTTGACGCAGTCGATGCAGGGCAAGGGCTTCCTCGACGGCAAGGAGATGGCCGCCGCCTTCCGCCTGCTGCGCTCGAACAGCCTGATCTGGCAGTACGTCGTGCACGGCTACCTCTACGGCGAGGCGCCGCCGCCCTTCGATGTGCTCTACTGGAACATGGACACCACGCGCATGCCCTTCGCCATGCACGAATGGTATCTGCGCGAGCTCTACCTGAGGAACAACCTGATGAAGGGGGATGCGCTGACCATCGGCGGCCAGCCGATCGACCTCGGCCGCATCCGCCAGCCGCTCTACGCCGTTTCCGCAGAGGACGACCACATCGCACCCTGGCGCCAGTGCTACCGCGTATGCAATTTCGTGCCGGCGGAGAAGCGCTTCGTGCGCTCTTCCTCGGGCCACATCCTCGGCATCGTCAATCCTCCCGTGACGCCGCCCAAGCGCAGCTACCACGTCGCCCAGGCGCACCGCCGCGACCGCGTCGAACAGTGGCTGGCGCGCGCCGAGGAGCGGCCGGGCACCTGGTGGGAGGACTGGATGGCCTGGCTCAAGCCGCAGGCCGGCCCGCTCGTCGACGCCTATCCCGCCGAGACGAAGCAATACCCCAGCCTCGCCGAGGCGCCGGGCCGCTACGTCCTCGAATCCTGAAGCGCCGTCCCGCACGGACTGACTTTTTTCTACGCACCGCACATTGACCCGGTCATCAGTCGGGTCAATGTGCCTATCGATTCTTGACAACCGTCAAGGCCCTGCCGCGCGCCGAACAAGGAGAATGCAGAGGCAAATAAGAACTTCGGAGGACACGGCATGAGCGGCATCACCAGCGCCCTGCATCAGCACCACAAACTCTGCGACGACGACTTCGCCGACGCCGAGGACGCCGCCCGCAAGGGCGACTGGGCGTCCTGCGCGGCGACCTATGGCAAGTTCCGCACCGAGCTCCTGGCGCATTTCAGCGTCGAGGAAGAGGTGCTGTTTCCGGCTTTCGAGAGCCGCACCGGCATGGCCGGCGGGCCGACCCAGGTCATGCGCGGCGAGCATGTCCAGATGCGCGATCTGCTCAACCAGATGGACGCGTCGCTGGCGCAGAAGAATGCCGACGCTTTCGGAGGCGCGGCGGAAACCCTCCTCATCATGATGCAGCAGCACAACATGAAGGAGGAGAACATCCTTTATCCGATGATCGACCAGGCGCTGGGCGGCGACGGCGAGCTGCAGTCGCGCGTCGCGGCCAGCCTCGCCGACTGAGAGATGACGACCCATCCCCCAGCCCCTTTGCCGAGGAAAGGGGTGACAACGGTTCGGCCGCGAGGCGGCCTCCATATCGCTGGCTTCAGCCCTTCTTGGGGCGGCCCGGCGGAGGGCTGATATGGCCGAAGAACGCACGGTCGACGGCAGGGGGCTGATGCCCCCGGAGCCGATGGAGCTGACCCTCACCGCCCTGGACAGCCTGCCGGACGGCGAGGAGCTCCTGCTGCTGCTCTATGTCGAGCCGCACCCTCTCTACGGCATTCTGAAAAAGAACGGCTACACCTACCGCTCGCAGACCCGTCCCGACGGTACCGTAGAGATTTACATGCGGAAAGCCTGAGATGCAGCCGGGCCTGTCCTTCGAACAGGCACCGCCCATTTCGGTGCCTTTCCGTTTTTTCCTCACCGCGCCGGCGTTCGGCATGGCGGCGGGCCTGCTGCTCCTCTGGCAGGGCCCGGCGGCGCTCGCCTCGCGCTGGACCGGCGTCGCGCTGGCGCTCACCCACCTCATCGCCGTCGGCTTCATGCTGCAGGCGATGTGCGGTGCGCTGCTGCAGATGCTGCCGGTGGCGGCGGGTGCCAACATCTGGCAGCCGCAGCGCGTCACGCATCTGACGCACGCCGGCCTCACCGTCGGCACGCTGCTGCTGCTGGCGGGCTTCCTCTCCGAGCAGGCGCTCTTCTTCCGCATCGCCGTGCCCTTCATGGCGGTGTCGCTCGGCGCCTTCGCCGTCATCGTGATGGTCGCGCTGTTCCGCACGCCGGCGAAGGGGCCGACCATCCTGGCCCTGCGCATCGCCGTGTTCGGCCTCATCGTCACCATCTCGCTCGGCGCCACGCTGGCCTCCGGCTTCGGCTGGCAGCTGGCGCTGCCGCTCACCGAACTGACGCACGTGCATGCCGCCTGGGGCCTGGGCGGCTGGAGCCTGCTGCTGGTGGCGGGGGTTGCCTATCTCGTGGTGCCGATGTTCCAGCTCACGCCGCCGTATCCGATGTGGCTGACGCGCAGCTTCTCGGTCACGCTGTTTTTCCTCCTCGCCGCCTGGTCGATCACCTGGCTGCCGCTGCAACGGCCCGAGGGCCTGCAGGTAGCCCTTGCCTGCGCCGCGGCGCTGCTGGCCGTGGTGTTCGCCGTGGTGACGCTCCGCCTGCAGGCCCAGCGCCGGCGCAAGGTGACCGAGCCGACGCTGCTCTTCTGGCGTCTGGCCATGGTCTGCCTGGTCCTCGCCGCGGCGGGCGTGATGCTGCAGCAGTTGAAGCCGGGCGAGGGGGAGGACTACGCCGGCACGCCCTTCCTGCTCGGCGTGCTGCTGATGGCGGGGGTATTCATGCCGGTGATCAGCGGCATGCTCTACAAGATCATGCCTTTCCTCAACTGGCTGCACCTGCAGAAGATCGGCAAACCGGGGCTGCTGGTGCCCAACATGCGCCAGATGATTCCCGAGCCGCGCATGATGATGCAACTGAAGCTGCACCTCGCCGCGCTGGTGCTGCTGCTCGGCGCCGTGCCGCTGCCGCTGCTGGTCTATCCGGGCGGCTTGGCGCTGATCGTCTCCTGTGCCTGGCTGGAGTGGAACGTGGTGGAAGCGGCGCGCAACTACGCGCGCTTCAAGGAAGAGCTGGCCGAAAAACTGGCTGCGGAGCAGTCGGCCTAAGGCTCGTATTCTCGCAGCCGCTTCACGTCGTGCACGGTGACGTGCTTGCCGTGCACGGTGATGAGCTTGGCGGCAGTGAGGTCGTGGAAGATGCGCGAGAGGGTTTCCGGCGTGAGATTCAGGCGCGAGGCGATGACCTGCTTGCTGGTGGGCAGGTCGATCTCGACGTCGCGTGCGGCGGTGTCGCCATTGTCGGTGCGCTGGAGCAGGAAGCCGATGACGCGCTGGGTGCTCGAGCGCAGCGAATAGGACTCGACGTCGCGGATCAGGCCGTGCAGGCGCACGGCCAGGCCGGCGAGCATGCGCCGCGCGAAGGAGGCGTCCTTCTCCAGCATCTCGAACACCGCCTGGCGCGCGATGTGCAGCAGCAGCGAGTCGGCGAGCGATTCGGCGAAGACGGGGTAGGGGCGGTCCATGAACATGACGGCCTCGCCGAAGCTCTGCTGCGGACCGAGGATCTCGACCACCTTCTCGTTGCCGGCGGCGGAGGGAAAAGCCAGCTTCATCTGGCCGTAGACGATGGCGTAGAAGCCGCGCGGCTGATCGCCTTTCTGGAACAGCATCTCGCCCTTGTGCAGGCGCTTCTCGCGCGTCTGCGTGGCGAGGTGCTCGATCTGTTCCTGGCTGAGCTCCTGGAACAGGGGGATTCTGCGGAGTATTTGTGCAATGTCTAGTTTTTCGTTGTGCATCGATGAGGCCTCGGCCGGGGCGCAGCGCGTGAAACATACCACGGAATGCCCATGCCGGGCGACTGGCGGAGGGCCGCGGTGAGGTCCAGCCGACTGCCCGCCGTTTTCCATGCGCCGCACCGCGTCCTGTTCCTCGCCGGCGCGACGCAGGGCCTGCTCGCCATGCTGTGGTGGGCGGCTGACCTCGGCGCGCGCTTCGGCGGGCTGTATGCGACGCCAACCTGGCCGCTGCCGCCGGCCTGGCTGCACGCGGTACTGATGACGTACGGCTTCTTCCCCTTCTTCGTCTTCGGCTTCGTCATGACGGCCGGGCCGCGCTGGCAGGGCGCGGCGCCGGTGGCCGGCGCCGCCTATCTTGCGCCCTTCGCCCTCATGGCGGCCGGCTGGCTCGGCTTTTATGCCGCGCTGTGGTGGCCGCCGCTGCTGGCGCCCGCACTGCTCCTGGTGCTCGTCGGCTGGGGCATCGGCCTGGGCGCGCTCGCGCGCATCGTGCGCGCGCCCGGCGCCGGCCGGGCGCATATCCTCGCCGTATCGGGGGGGCTGACTTTCGGCGCGCTGCTGCTGGCGGCGCTGGCCGGCTTCATCGCTGGCGGGCTGGGCTGGCTGGCGCACGCCGCCGTGCACGGCGGCGTCTGGCTCTTTCTGCTGCCGGTGTTCACCGCCCTGTGCCACCGCATGCTGCCCTTCTTCTCCAGCGCGGTGATCCCGAACTACCGGGTGGTGCGCCCGATGTGGGCGCTCTGGCTGCTGCTCGCCTGCTATGGCGGCCACGGCGCGCTGGAACTGGCCGGCCTGCCGCAGTGGGCCTGGTTCTTCGACCTGCCCGCGGCCGCGACGGCGCTCAGGCTCACGCTCGCCTGGCAGCCGGTGAAATGCAGCGCCGTGCGGCTGCTCGCCGTGCTGCATGTCGCCTTCGCCTGGCTGGGACTGAGCCTCGCCCTCTACGCCGCGCACGGCCTGATGCTGTTCGCAGGCGCCGGCTCGCTCGGCCTGGCGCCGCTGCATGCGCTGACGCTGGGCTTCTTCGCTTCCGCCGTGATCGGCATGGTGACCCGCGTCACCCTGGGCCACTCCGGCCGCCCGCTCGGCGCCGACAACGCGGTCTGGGCCGTCTTCTGGGGCATGCAGGCGGTGGCGCTGCTGCGCGTGGCGGGGGAGTGTCTCGCCGGCCTGAGCCTCGTTGCCGCGCTGGTCTGGCTCGCCTGTTTCGGCGTCTGGTACGCAAAGTTCGCGCCGGTCTATCTCATGCCGCGTGCCGACGGCCAGCCGGGGTAAGATCACGGGCCCATGACGACCTATCTGCTGCTCAAGCAACTCCACGTCGCCTGCGTGGTGATTTCCATCGCCGGCTTCTTCCTGCGCGGTGTGTGGATGCTGACGGATTCGCCGATGCTCAACCGGCTCTGGGTGCGCGTGGTGCCGCACGTAAACGACACCCTGCTGCTTCTTGCGGCGATCGGGCTCTCGATCGTGCAGCAGCAGTATCCCTTCGTGCACGGCTGGGTGACGGCCAAGGTGATCGGCCTGCTCGCCTACATCGGCTTCGGTCTCTTCGCGCTGCGGCGCGGCCGCAGCAAGCGCGTGCGTGCGGGCTTCTGGCTGGCTTCGCTCGCCAGCTTCGCCTACATCGTCTTGGTGGCCCTGACGAAGAATCCGCTGGTGTTTTTTTGACGCGGACGTTTCCCGGGTTTCGCCGGCAACCGAGAACCGACAACCGGCAACTGTCTTACCGCGGCTGGTGGTTGAGCAGTTTCTTCAGGCCGTCGCTGTCGAGGATGCGGATGTGCTTCTGCTGCACGGCGATGAAGCCCTCTTCCTGGAACCGGGAAAAGGCGCGGCTCACGGTTTCCAGCTTCAGCCCGAGGTAGCTGCCGATCTCCTCGCGCGTCATGCGCAGGTGGAACTCGGCCGGCGAGTAGCCGCGCGAGGTGAAGCGCTGCGACATGTTGAGCAGGAAGGCGGCGAGGCGCTCCTCGGCGCGCATGGTGCCGAGCAGCATCATGAGGCCCTGGTCGCGCACCAGTTCGCGGCTCATCACCTTGTGGAAGTTGTGCTGCAGCGTCTGGATCTCGCGCGAGAGCTGCTCGAGCTGGGCGAAGGGGATGACGCAGACCTCGCTGTCCTCGAGCGCCACCGCGTTGCAGGTGTGCGTCTCGGTGCCGATGCCGTCCATGCCGAGGATCTCCCCCGCCATCTGGAAGCCGGTGACCTGGTCGCGGCCGTCCTCGAGCAGGATGTCGGTCTTGAAGAAGCCGGTGCGCACGGCGTAGAGCGCCTCGAAGGGATCGCCGGCGCGGTAGAGGTTCTGCTGGCGCTTCAGCTTGCGCCGCGCGCCGACCAGGGTGTCGAGCTTGGCCAGCTCCTCCTTGGTCAGCCCCTCGGACAGGCACAGCTCATGCAGGCTGCATTGCGAGCAGGCTGCCTTGACGGTGGCCAGGGTAATGGGAACTGCGGATTTGTTGGGCAATTCCTTCTCTCTCTCTGCTGGTTGGTCGCTTTGATCCATGTCAATACGATAAGCGGCACCTTACGGCATCTTCTTGAATCGATTCCGCAGTGCAGCCGCAGGCATTACACGTATCGCATGACCGCGACTTATCAGGATATCATTTTCGACCCGCAGCTCATCCGCCGCTACGATGTGAACGGACCCCGTTACACCTCGTATCCGACGGCCGACCGCTTCGTCGAGGCCTTCGACGCCGACGCCTACCGGCTCTGGCTGGGCAAGCGCACGGTGGGCGGCATCAGCCGGCCGCTGTCATTATACGTGCACATCCCCTTCTGCAACACCATCTGCTACTACTGCGCCTGCAACAAGATCATCACCAAGGACCATGGCCGCTCGGCCAAGTACCTGAAATATCTGGGCAAGGAACTGGCCCTGCAATCCTCCTACCTGGAAGGCAGCCACGACGTGGTGCAACTGCACTGGGGCGGCGGCACGCCGACCTTTCTCTCGCACGAGGAGATGCGCCAGCTCATGGGCTCGATCCGCGAGCACTTCCGCCTGCTGCCCAACGGCGAGTATTCCATCGAGGTCGACCCGCGCAAGGTGGATGAGGCGACCGTGGCCCTGCTCGGCGAGTTGGGCTTCAACCGCATGAGCCTGGGCGTGCAGGACTTCGATCTCGCCGTGCAGGAGGCAGTCAACCGCGTGCAGACCATCGAGGAAACCGAGACCGTACTGAAGGCGGCGCGCGCCAACGGCTTCAAGTCGATCTCGGTCGACCTCATCTACGGTCTGCCCAAGCAGAACGTCATCAGTTTCAACCGTACGCTCGAAGAGGTCATTCGCCTCTCGCCCGACCGCCTCTCGATCTACAACTACGCCCACCTGCCGAATCTGTTCAAGCCGCAGCGGCGCATCAGTGAGTCCGAGCTGCCCTCGGCCGACGCCAAGCTGCAGATCCTTCAGCTCGCCATCCGCCGGCTCACCGAGGCGGGCTACGTCTACATCGGCATGGACCATTTCGCCAAACCCGACGACGAGCTGGCCGTGGCGCAGCGTCAGGGCCGCCTGCATCGCAACTTCCAGGGCTATTCGACCCACGCCGAGTGCGACATGATGTCCTTCGGCATTTCCTCGATCAGCATGGTCGGGCCGAGCTACTGCCAGAACGTGAAGACGCTCGACGAGTACTACGACCGCCTCGACCACGGCGTGCTGCCGGTCTACCGCGGCATCGAGTTGACGCCGGACGACCTGCTGCGCCGCTCCATCATCCAGGCGCTGATGTGCCACTTCGAGGTCTCCATCGAGGGGCTTGAGGTGGCGCACCTGATCGACTTCAAGCGCTACTTCGCCGCCGAGATCGCCGACCTGCGCGAGATGGAGCAGGGCGGCCTGCTCAAGCTCGACGACAAGTGGATCAGCGTGCAGCCGCGCGGCCGCATGCTGGTGCGCGCCATCGCCATGGTGTTCGACCGCTATCTGCGCGCCGACCGCGAGCGGGCGCGCTACTCGAAGGTCATCTGACGCGGTCTCCCCGCGTGCCGCGCCTCTTTGCCTGACACCGGTTACATCGCCGTCTTCCTCGTCGGCCTGCTCGGCGGCACGCACTGCATGGCCATGTGCGGCGGCATCGTCGGCGCGCTGACCGTAGGCACGCCACCCGGCCGGCCGCACTGGCCGCTTCATCTGGCCTACAACTTCGGCCGCATCTCCGGTTATGCGCTGGCCGGCGCGCTGCTGGGCGCCGTCGGCCAGGCCGGCCTCCTGCTCGAAGGCGCGCTGCCGGTGCAGATGACCCTCTACGTGCTGGCCAACCTGATGCTGATCGCCCTCGGCCTGTATCTGATCGGCGTGCCGCAGGGACTGACTTTTCTCGAGCGCGGCGGCCAGAAGGTGTGGGCGCGCATCCAGCCGCTGACGCGGCGCTTCCTGCCCGCGACGACCGTGGCGCGCGCCTATCCCCTCGGCCTCGTGTGGGGATTCCTGCCCTGCGGCATGGTCTATTCCGTGCTGTCGATGACGCTGCTCACCGGCAGCGCGCTGCGCGGCGCCGGGCTCATGCTGGCCTTCGGCCTGGGCACGCTGCCCAACCTGCTGCTGGCGGGGTTTCTCCTCAAGCGCTTCCGCGAGGTTGTCCAGGGCCGCCCCGTGCGCCTTGCCTCCGGTCTGCTCGTGCTCGGCTTCGGCGTCTGGGGGCTGGTCAACGCCGCGTCGCTCGGCGGCCGGCTGTGGCAGGGCATCGTCTGCACCGTCTAGAATGGCCGTATGAACGCCCCTGAATCGCGCTCCGCCGTCGACCTGCCCATCGAGGGCATGACCTGCGCCGCCTGCGCCGCGCGCATCGAGCGGCAGTTGAACAAGCTGCCCGGCGTGACCGCGGCGGTGAATTTCGCCAGCGAGCGGGCGCACGTCGAATTCGATGCGGCGGCCGCCAGCGAGGCGAAGCTGGTCGAGACGATCGAGAAGGCCGGCTTCAAGGTGCCGCAGGTCGACCCGGCGGCCGGACTGGCGGAGGCGCGCGCCGCGGAGAAGGAACGCAAGGCCGCCGCCTACCATGCCGAGTTGAAGCGTTTCTGGATCTCGGTCGCGCTCACCCTGCCGCTGGTGGCGCAGATGGGAACGATGTTCTCCGGCGAGCACGCCGACCTGCTGCCGCGCTGGCTGCAACTGGCGCTCGCCACGCCAGTGCAGTTCTGGATCGGCTGGCGCTTCTATGTCGGCGCCTTCAACGCGTTGCGCGGCGGCGCCGGCAACATGGACGTGCTGGTGGCGCTCGGCACCTCGATGGCCTGGGCCTTCAGCGCCGTGGTGACGGTGGCCGACCTGCACCACCAGCATGTGTATTTCGAGGCTTCCGCCGCCGTCATCACCCTGGTGCTGATGGGCAAGCTGCTCGAGGCGCGCGCCAAGGCGAAAACCTCCGCCGCCATCGAGGCGCTGATCCGCCTGCAGCCGCAGACGGCGCGCCTGCTGCGCGACGGCGAACTGGTCGAGGTGCCGGTGGCGAGCCTCGCTCCCGGCGACGTCTTCGTCGTGCGGCCGGGCGAGAGCGTGCCGGTGGACGGCGAGGTGGCAGAGGGCGCGAGCAGCGTCAACGAGGCCATGCTCACGGGCGAGAGCCTGCCGCTGGCGAAGAACCCGGGCGACAAGGTGTTCGCCGCCACGGTGAACGGCGAGGGGCTGCTGCGTTGCCGCGCCACCGGCGTCGGCAGCCACACCCTGCTCGCCGGCATCATCCGCATGGTCGAACAGGCGCAGGGTTCGAAGGCGCCGGTGCAGCGCCTGGCCGACCGCATCTCGGCCATCTTCGTGCCGGTGGTGACGGCCATCGCGCTGCTCGCCTTCGCCGGCTGGTGGCTGTTCGCCGGTGATTTCACTCAGGCGCTGGTGAACGCCGTCGCCGTGCTGGTCATCGCCTGCCCCTGCGCGCTAGGGCTCGCCACGCCGACGGCGATCATGGTCGGCACCGGGCGCGGCGCCGCGGCGGGGATCCTCGTGAAGAACGCCGAGGCGCTGGAGCTGGCGAAGAACGTCGAGGTGCTGGCGGTGGACAAGACCGGCACGCTGACCCAGGGCAAGCCGGAGGTGACGGACGTGGTGCCAAACGAGGGCATCGCCGAGTGTGAACTGCTGCGCCTCGCCGCCAGCCTGGAGCAGGGCTCGACGCATCCGCTCGCCGAGGCCATCGTGGCGCGGGCGCGCGAGCAGGGCATGGCGCTGGCCCAGCCGAGCGAGCTGCGCGCCGTGGCGGGCAAGGGCCTCAGTGCGGCGCTCGACGGCGTCGGCTACACGCTCGGCTCGCCCGCTTACCTTGCCGAGCAGGGTGTGGCGGTGCCGGAGGCGCTGCTGGCGCCGCTGGCGGCTGCCGGCAAGAGCGTGATCGCCGTGTCGTGCGGACTGACTTTTCTCGGCCTCATCGGCGTCGCCGACCGGCTGCGGCCGACCTCGCGCGCGGCGGTGGCGCGGCTGAAGGCGCAGGGCGTCGAGGTGGTCATGCTCACCGGCGACAACGCCGCCACGGCGGCGGCCATCGCGCGCGAGGCCGGCATCGATCGCTTCGAGGCCGGGGTGCTGCCGCAGGACAAGGCGACGGCGGTAACCCAACTCAAGTCCGGCGGCAGGCGCGTCGGCATGGTCGGCGACGGCATCAACGACGCGCCGGCGCTGGCGGCGGCGGACGTCTCCTTCGCCATCGGCGGCGGCTCCGACGTGGCGCTCGAGGCGGCCGACGTGACGCTGATGCGCAGCGACCTGCTCTCGGCGGCGGACGCCATCGACCTGTCGCGCGCGACGCTGGCGAAGATCCGCCAGAACCTGTTCTTTGCCTTCATCTACAATGTGCTCGGCATCCCGCTCGCGGCGATGGGCATGCTCAACCCGGTGATCGCCGGCGCCGCCATGGCGCTGAGTTCCGTCTCGGTGGTGAGCAACTCGCTGCTGCTGCGGCGCTGGCAACCCCAACGGAGAGACTCATGACAAGAACCATGCCGTTCGCCGTGCTGTGCGGACTGACTTTTATCGCGACGGCGCCGCTGCGGGCGGAGACGGTCGTCACGTCGGTCGATGCGCCCATCTTCGACGCCGCCCGCCTCGGCACCGCCGCCGAGGTGGAGAAGCTGCTCAAGGCCAACCCGGCCCTGCGCGACGCGCGCAACCCGCTCGGCGCCACGCCGCTGCACCATGCGGCGACGAATCTCGACAGCGGGCCGCTGAAAGTGCTGCTGGCCGCCGGCGCCGACGTGAATGCGCGCGACAAGGAGGACAACACGCCGCTGCACATGGCCGCCTACGCCACGCGCGCCGGCAACGCGCAACTGCTGCTGGCCGCCGGCGCCGACGTGAACGCCAAGACGACAGCCGGCCGCACGCCGCTCTCCATGGCGCGCAAGGTGCGCGCCGACGAGACGGCCGGGATCATTTCGCTATGGGTGCTGAAGGGCTGCAAGCCCGGCAAACCTTGTTGAGGACGGATATGGAAACCACCACGATCAAAATCGAAGGCATGTCCTGCGGCGGCTGCGTGAAGAGCGTCACCAACGTGCTCGGCGCGCTGCCCGGCGTGGCGAAAGCCGAAGTCTCGCTGGAGCAGAAGAACGCCCGCGTCGAATTCGAGGCCGGCCGCGTGACGCGCGAGGACATGAAGCGCGCCATCGTCGACGCCGGCTTCGAGGCTGAGTGAGTAGACGGGCCCACCCCCCAGCCCCCGCCCTGTGGGCGGGGGTGACGACGGTTCGCGGGCTGCGCCCGCTCCAAGTCGCTGACTTGCCGCCTCCTTGGGACGGCCCGGCGGAGGCGGCGTGATCCATCCCCTCTGGCTCGCCGGCTTCCGTCCGTTCTTCGCGCTGGCCTGCCTCTCCGGCGTCGTCCTGCCCGTGCTCTGGGCGCTGATGTTCGCCGGCATCCTCGCGGCGCCGGGGGCGGCGACCACCGCCATCCAGTGGCACGCTCACGAGATGTTCTTCGGCTTCGGCTGGGCCATGCTCGCCGGCTTCCTGCTTACGGCGAGCAAGAACTGGGTGAAGATCCGCGGCTACCACGGCGGCGCGCTGGTGTTCCTCGCCGCCGCCTGGGGCGTGGAGCGTCTTGCCATGGCGTTCGGCGCGAGCTGGCCGCAAGTCCTGTTCTGGCTCGCCAACCAGTTGTTCCTCGTGTCGGTGGTGGCGATGCTGATGTGGACGCTGCTGCGCCACCGCGAGACGGACGGCTACCGCAGGGACAACGTCTTCTTCCTGCTTCTGCTGCCGCTGTTTCCCGTGTCGAAGCTTCTCCTGCTCGACGGCCACTGGTCGCAGGCCGGCGAGACCATGGCGCTCGGGCTGTTCCGACTTGCCTTCCTCATCATGCTGGAGCGCACGCTGACGGATTTCATGAAGAACGTCTTCAAGGCGCAGATCCTGCGCCGGCCGGCGCTCGACAATGCCATCAAGGCGCTGGCGCTGGTGCTGGCCTTCGCCGGATTCCTGCCCGCGGCGCTGCAGGGCGGGCTGGCCTTCCTGCTGGCAGGTCTGCTGATCGGCCGCTTCGCCTGCTGGAAACCCGGGCTGGGCCTGTCGCGGCTCGACATCGGCATCATGTATCTGGGCTACCTTGCCATCGTGCTGCAGCTTCTCGTCGTCGCCTTCGAGCAGCTGGCGCAGATCGTCTGGGTCGGCAGCGTGTCGACGCACCTCTTTACCTTCGGCGCCATGGGGCTGATCGTGCCCGCCATGATCGTGCGCATCTCCAGGGGCCACACCGGGCGCAAGGTGAGCTTCGAGCCGGCCGACCGGGCGGTGCTGTGGCTGATGATCGCCGCGCTCGCCCTGCGCGTCGTCGCGCCGCAGATTTTTCCCGGCGCCTACCTCGCCTGGGTGAGCCTCGCCGCCGCCGGCTGGACCGCCGCCTTTGCGCTGCTCGCCTGGCGCGTGGTTCCCTTCCTGCTCGCGCCGCGCGTCGACGGGCGCGAGCATTGATTGACGGCCGGACCGGCTCGGCGCTTATGTCCGGATTCGCATCGGTGATTGGCGGCGCTGCCGGGCTGCGCTATGCTTCCTGCGTTTCCAGAGGAGGGAGTTCCATGAAGAAACTGCTTACCGGCCTGTTCGTCCTGGCCGCCGCGCTGCCGGCGCAGGCCGAGGAGATCACCTATGCCAAACACATCAAGCCTGTGTGGGAGGACCAGTGCGGGCGCTGCCACGATTCGAGTGCGCCGACCTACGAGGTCTACATGGCCGACCCGAAGAAGTACGACGCCGACGACAAGGGTCCGCGCATGGACACCTACGAGACGCTGGTGTTCTTCCTGAACGGGGAGAAGGAAGCCGGCGCCCTCATGCGCCGCCTCGACGACGGCGCCAACGCCAAGGACGGCCAGGCCGGCAACATGTACCGCCACCTCGGCCGCAGCGAGAAGCGCAAGGAGAATCTGCAACTCTTCAAGAAATGGGTCGGCGAGGACGCCTGGACGACGAAGAAGACGGCTGAACTCACCAAGGACGACCTGCAGAAGATCAAGGCGCCGCGCTAAGGCCCGAGGCAGCCGCGCCCGCGGTCCTCGAAGGAACAGGAGTCCGCGCGGATGTGCCCCGGGTAGTGCTGCTCGAAGGCGCGGCACAGCTCTTCCTTCGTCAGCCAGCGACCATCGTCCCCGGCGAGCAGACTGGCGGGAATCGACGTCTCGCCCTCCAGGTAAATCTCGTAGAGCTCTGCCTCGTCCGGGCCGATGCCGTGGTGCTGCAGGTGCTCGACGAGCCCGCAGATGGTGTCGGAGAGGTAGGTCTTGAACTCGTTCTCATCCTCCTCCTCGAACACGCGGACGCGCGCCTCATAGGTGTAGGGCAGACTCTTGTCGTACTTCGATTTCGGGCCGAGGATTTTCGAGAGCAGTCCCATGGCGGCCTCCGGCGGGTGGCGGGAAGCCCCACTCTAGGCCAGCCGCAGCCGCTTTGCAATCGCCGCGAGCAGCCGTGCCTTCTACCGCGCGCTTGGCTGGCGCGAATCGTCCGCCAGCCAGAAAACCATCGCCTTCTACCAGGCCGGCAGCGTCGCCTTCGCGCTCTTCGCGCGCGACGCGCTCGCCGAGGATGCCGGCGTCCCGCCGCAAGGCGCCGGCTTCCCCGGCTTCACGCTTGCCCACAACGGCCCTTCCGAAGAAGCGGTGGACGCCACGCTGCGCGAAGCGGTGGCGGCCGGCGGTCGCCTCGTGCGCGCCGGCGAGAAAGCGCCCTGGGGCGGCACCCGCGGCTATTTCGCCGACCCCGACGGCTTCCTCTGGGAAGTCTGCTTCAACCCCTTCTTTCCGCTCGGCGAGAACGGGTTCGTAACGCTGCCGGAGTAGGGCGGGCGTTGCGGAGAAAGTCAGTCTCTGTGATACGGCGATGAAGTGCGGGAAGGTCTGGAAGCGGCCATGACCTGCCTGTCATGCCTGCTCCAGAACGTACGTCTGAAGGGCTGGACGACTCGGTTGCCTGCCGGATGGATCGATTTCGGCTCCCCGGCCCGGGCAGTGGATCATCAAGACAAGCCGCTGCTCATCAGGCGGTGATGGAGGTGCGAGGCGGGAGGTTTTCGAGGCGTTTCTTGCGCAGCGCCGACTTACATCAAAATGTCTTCTGCCAATTTGCCGCCAGCCAGGCGTTCGGCGTCTCGCCCTTGGTCGTCAGGTTGAGCGCGAGCGAAGCGCGGCCCTCGGCCAGCTTGCCTTCCACGCCAATGC
>Ga0194120_10006540_pt1 | contig 16398 bp, 11 predicted proteins | sample TA2MahCa65mmetaG_FD_148642 | JGI IMG/M metagenome (GOLD analysis project Ga0194120, IMG submission 148642) | Freshwater microbial communities from Lake Tanganyika, Tanzania - TA2015019 Mahale Deep Cast 65m | ecosystem: Environmental > Aquatic > Freshwater > Lake | place: Tanzania: Lake...
CCCCCTTGGGCCGGCGTCGCCACGGCCGAGGGGCGGGTGGAATCGATGAGACCGGCGGCCATCTGGCGCCCCCCGCACTCTTCCGCGGAGGGCGCCAGCAGGGCCAGATGCCTACCGGAACCAATAGCGATGGTTCATGTTGTAGCTGGAGCTGTGCTGCGGACCGTTGCACAAGTAGAGGTAGGTGTCGGTGTTGGTCTCCGCCATGTACACGTGGTGCCAGCCACCGTTGCTCGCGGTGCCCATGTTGATGCTGCACCCGGCGCCGCCCTGCGGGTTGCTGCCTGCGGTCACGTTGTAGCAGTTGATGCCCCAGCCGCCGACGTCGCCGCACTGGAAGTTGCCGCTCCAGGCCACGGCCCCGTCGCTGATGCGGTAGGACTTGACGCTGGTGGTGGTGCTCGACCCCTTGACATTGCCGGCCCAGGTCCATGTGGCGGTGTAGTTGTAGATGACCGCGTACTCATAATTGCCTGACGAATACTGGCTGTTGTAGTTCGCCTGGTCGAACATGACGTCAAAGTTGTTGTCGTCGCCGATGATGCCCTTGATCTGGGCGTCCGACAGCTTCCACGGGTTGCCCTTGAGCGTGAGCGCGTCGCCGATGCTGCCGACGGCGCTGGCTTTGCCGTGATGGCCGGCCTGATACCACATCTTGACGCCCATGGTCCAACCGCCACCGTCGCGCGTCATGTTGCACGGGGCCTGGAAGGCGTCGCTGGCGCTGCCACCGTTGGGATCGAGCCAATATACGCCGTCGCCGAGGTTGGGGAACTCTTTGTGCAGCGTCTTGCACGACTCGGCCGCAGAGCCCGGCGAGCTGCCGTCGGCGCCCTGCAAACCGGTCCACACCTTGCCGTTGCAACCCTGGAACACGTTGCCGGTCCAGCGAATGGCGCCAGCGTTGAGCGCCGTGCAGTCCGCGGCGTCGCTGCCGATCTTGACGCTGCCATCGACCAGCAGGTTGCCCTTGACCTGGACCTTCTTGCTCGACAGGGTCTGGATGTGCAGCGCCCACGAGAAATCGCCGTCCGTGGTGCCGTTCATCTGGTTCTTGATCGGGTCCTTGACCGTCAGCGACCAGTTGCCCTTGATGTTCTTGCCGATCCAGTCCTTGTTCATGTCTCCCGAGGCAATCGCCGTGTCCTTGTTGAACAGGACCTTCATCTTCTGACCCGACTTGCTCTTGCTGTACAGGATGTACGGCGTGCTCATGCCCGGGCCGAAAAGCTCGACCGTGATGTGGGTCAGATCGGAGTTGAAGATGTCGAACTCGACCCAAATGGCTTGCGCAAGTCCGATGTCGGGAAAGCTCAGGGTGTCGGACACGCCCGCACCCTGTCCGTCGATGATCTTGACCTTCTGGCCGCCGGACACGGAATCGATGAACTGGTTCCAAATCAGGCCATTGGAGATCTCGTCGATGGCGTCGGCTGGCACCTGCAACGGACCGCAGTCCAGCGAACCGTCGACCTTGAAGCCGTTGAGCACCAGGCCGCTGCCGCAGCTCGCGCCGACCTTGGCTGTCACTGGCTTGTTCTGCAAGTCGCCGTAGTTGCCGGTCTTGGCGACGTCGGCCAGCGCAGGCTTGTCCTTGAGATCGTTGTAGCTGCCGCTGCCGGCCACCGCCGCGAGCGACGCCACCTTGGCATAGGCATCGAGGTCCGTGGCCTTGGCGTAGCCGCCGAGGTCGGCCGTCTTGGCATAGCCGCTCAGGTCAGCGGCCTTGGCGTAGTTGCCGAGGTCGGTGGCCTTGGCGTATGGCTGGAGCACCGCAGCCTCCAGCGCGCCGGCCTTGATACACCCCGAGCAGTCGAGGCTTTCTGCCACCGCCGCGCGCTGGGCGTACAGGGCGGAACCCAACGGCTGCCGTGCAAGCTCAGGGTCCGATCCGATGGCGACGCCGAGCCACGCCGACGACAGGTTGAGGCCGGCTGCCGAAAGCGGGGTCTTGGCGCCGAGTTGCAGGGTGAACTGCCCACCTTTTGCGGTGACAGCCGCGGTTTCGGTCCACGCTGCGGTGCCGCCGCTTTGCTGAGGGTAGATGGCGACGGTGAGCGTATAGTTGCCGTCGGCCGCCGGGCCGCCACCCGCGGACGTGAGCACGCCTTCGAGGGTCGCCGTGGACGGGACGGCCGCGCCGGCCTGATCAACGGTGAGCAGCAGGGTCGCGGCGAAGGCGAGCCGCCAAGCTTGGGCCGGCAGACGAAAAAACAACATCAAGCGCTCCTCAGGCCGGCGGAATCGCCGCAGGCTTGCATTGGGGTTGGGCGGCAAGGCAGCGGCCCAGCGGGAATACGCGCCGATGCCGGCGCACGGGCGCTGATCGTCCACACGCCGCGGCTTGCCGTCAAGGTTTTCGCTGGATCTTTTGGTTGCCGCGTTGTTTGGGCGTAGGCAGTCGGTCGCCACCCATGGAACTTTGGGCGAAGGCCTGTCCTTGGGCGATCCAACCCGCCCGCCGGTTGCCCCGCACCCCTGCCTTTTGCCCCGCGCAGGTGTACAGTCGCGCCCGCCCGCCGCCGCGCTGGCGCCTTGCTCGCATGTCAGTCGCAATCGGCCAATCCCACGACCCCTCGCGCTTTCGCTCGCGCAACCGGGTGGGTCTGGTCCTGGGCGCCGTGTGCCTTCTGGCGCTGGCGGCTCGGCTGGTGGTCGTCCAGGTGGTGCGCGGCGACCGCTACGAGAAGTACGCGGTCATCGAACGGGTGTCCAAGGTGCGGGCCCAGGCACCGCGCGGGCTCATCAAGGCCGCCGACGGCACGGTGCTCGCGCGCAACATCGAGTCGCACAGCGTCGAGATTCTCACCCACCGCGTCAAGCCCGAGCGCATTGCGCCCATCGTCGACCACCTCGGCGTGTTGCTCGACTTGAGCGACACCGAGCGCGCCGACCTGTTGACCGAACTGCACAAGCCGGTGGACCCGCGCAAGCGCAAGCCGTTGTTGGTGCGCCGCGACCTGGTCAGCTCGCATTGTCCGTACGACTCGAGCCCACTCGAACTTGTCGCCGAACGGCCGCACCGCCATTGCAGCGCCTGCGGCCGTGGATTCGAGCCCGTGCCGGCGCGCAAGACCTGCCCCTTTGATCAGCGGCGGTTGGTGGCGACCGGCAAGGGCTGGCACTGCGGGGCGTGCGACCGCGACTTTGCCGAAGTGGACCAGTGTCCCTACGACGGCCAGGCGTTGCGCCGGGACTCCCACATCTTGCAGTGCCCGCTGTGCCGCCGCAGCTTCAACGACGAGGTGGCGGTCCTTCGCGCCAATGGCCACCGGTTGCCCGAGGTGCGGGTGGTCGCCGACATCCAGCGCGAATACCCGTTTCGCTACCTGGCGAGCCATGTCATCGGCTATGTCGGCTACGTGAGCCCACGCGACGTGGCGCCGCTTTTGCCGTTCGGGCCGCCGCGCTTTGGCTTGACCGATCGCGTCGGGCGTTCGGGCATGGAGGCGGCCCTGGACAGCGCACTGCGCGGCCTGGACGGCGAGCAGATCCTGGTCCGCAGGAGCGAAGGCGAGGGTCCGGCGACCGACCTCGACGATCTGGTGGCGGCGCTTCGACCGCGACCGGTGACCGCGGGGTTGAACGTGCGGCTGACGCTCGACCTCGAACTGCAGCGGGCGGTCAAGGTGGCGCTCAAAGACGTGTTTGCGGGCGCGGCGGTGGTCATCGACGCGACGACCGGTCACGTGCTGGCCATGTACGCCAAGCCGAGCTTTGACCCCAATGCGCTGGCCGGCAAACGCGCCCCGCAGGCCCGGCCGCTGGCCGACATCAGCGCCTATGCGCCGCTATTGAACAAGGCCCTCCACGGCTATCCACCGGCCTCGACCTACAAGGTGGTGGCGGCCATCGCCGGCCTCGAGGAGGGGCTCATCACGCCGCGCAGCGAACACACGTGTCACGGCCACTACGACTACGGAGGCCGACGCTTCCACTGCCACAACCGCCGTGGCCACGGTGAGGTGGACCTGTATGACGCCTTGCGCGCCAGCTGCGACGTGTACTTCTACCGCGTCGGCGAAGAACTCGGTATCGACCGCCTGGAAGCGTGGGCGCGCAAGCTGGGCTTTGGCGAGCCGACCGGCATCGAGATTCGCGAGGCTGTGGGGCGCGTGCCATCGCTAGGCTGGTACAAGCGCCACGTTCCAGGCGGGTACTATCCCGGCTTCGCGCTGTCCACGGCCGTGGGCCAGAAAGACGTGTTGGCCTCGCCGCTGCAACTGGCCCGGGTGTACGCGGCAGTTGCCAACGGTGGCTGGTTGCCACATGCCACGGTGGTTGCGGGGTTCGAGGACGCCCAGGGCAAGCTGGTGGCGCCCAACCGCGAGCCACCGCGGCGGCTGGAGCTGCGCAAGACCACGCTGCCATGGATCCAGGACATGCTGTTCGCCGTCGTCAACGAGCCGGGTGGCACCGCCTTTGGCAACCAGCCCGCACTGGCGCAGATGGCCGGCAAGACGGGCACCGCACAGGCTCCGCAAAGGGTGCGCAAGGATGTGGCCGAGCGGTTGCGCGAGGATCCGGCGGCCCTGCAACGGCTGTCGGCGTGGTTGCAGAACGATCACGCGTGGTTCATTGGCTGGGCGCCGTTCCGCAATCCCGACATCGTGGTGGCCGTGCTGGTCGAACACGGCGGTTCGGGTGGCCACAACGCCGCGCCCATCGCTCGACAGATCGCCGACGCTTGGTTCGCCAAGCACCCGCCCAAGGCGCCGCCGGTCGCGGTGCCCAAGCGCGAGCGCAAGAAGCAGCCCGAGGCGCAGCCCGTGGACGACAGCCCCGACGAGGCCGCTCCGGGCGACGCCGAAAGCGGGCCGAGCCTGCCGGACCCTGATCCGCAGCCCGAACCCGGCGCAGGGGCTGAGGACGCGCCGTGACCGTTCGGGTGCGGCGACTTGCGCCCGCTCGCCCTTGCCACTACGGTACGGCACCGGGCGGTTGGCTGCGCCAGCGAGGTGGACGATGTCGTGGAAATCGCAGGCAACAGCGACAGTGGCCGCCGGCATTGCCATGGCATGGGCCGCTGGGTGTGGCGGACCGCAGTCGCAGACCCAAGGCGCCATCGACGTCCCCGAAGTCGCGGCGAGCGACGCCGCTCCCGCGCACGGCTGGGCGGGCACTTGGCGCACATCCCGGGGCACGCTGGACCTGGTCCAGGACGGCACGCGCATTCTGGGGTCGTTTGCTTACAGCGAGGCCGGCCAGGAGCGCATGGGCATCCTCATCGGCACGCCCAAGGGCAACCGCCTGGAATTCAAGTGGTCGGTCCAAAAAGGCAGCGGCAAGGGCCAGGGCCGTTTCGTCCTGCACGCCGACGGCAGCAAGTTCTCGGGCACCTTTGGCAACGACCTGTCGTGTACCGACGCCGGAAAGTGGAGTGGCTTGCGCAGCGACGACACTTTGCTGGGATACTAAGGGACTGGAAAACAATAAGTCGATCACTCTCACATCAGGACGGAGCCGCGAGTCGGACCCTTGGTCCGCGAGCTGGCGACCCACTGAGCAAGCAAACGGGCCCAAGAAATGATTGAGTAAATCATTTCCGGGCCCTAACGGCGATACCGACTGGGATACCGACCGGGAGAGTGACCGGCTTGCCAACCGAGGTACGGACCGGGCTACGGGCCTGTCGGACTATCGTCCGACAGGCTCCTACTGAACGCCCTTGCCGCAGACCGCCGCGAACACCTGGGCCGCCAGCTTCTCGCCTGAAGCCTTGCCGCAGTCGGCGGCCGGGTTGTCCCGCTTGCTGCACCCAGGCCAATTCAGCAGTTGTGTCTTGACGCTCGCGCAGGAGTCGGCCTCGGTCGGCGCGCCGAACTCGACCTGCAGCGTCGGCCCCGCATTCTTGCCGTAGGGCGCCGGAAAGGTCACGGCGATCCCCGCGCCGGGACCGGGGCAGGCGCACGCCGGGCTGTACGGCCAAAACAGGTGCTTGCCGACGGTCTTGACCTGGTAGGTGGCGTCGGGATTCTGGCGCTCTGCGTCGAACTCGGCGACCAGTTGGGTGGCGTCCGCGGCGAGGTGCGCGACCTTGAGCACCGTTTTGGTCCCGCACTTGGCCTTGGTGGCCGCGGTTTGGTGGGTTGCCAGCGTGATGGCCGACAGCGCCCGCAGGTCGATGGACACGTCCTTGCCGACGTTGACCTTGAGCCGCAGCTTGCCGTCCAGTTGCAGGCTCTCGCCCAGCTTGAGCGCAGCAAAGCTGATCTCCGCCGCGCCGATGTCGGTGGGCACGGAGGCCAGGCTGATGGCGCCGCTGTAGGGTCCACCTTTGAGCTGGCAGCCGGTCAGCGCCACGGCAATGCCGGTGGGCTTGTTGTTGGCGCAGGTCACGGTGGCCTCGGCCTTGCCGGACAGACACGGCACCTGCACGGCGGGGCCGCACGCCCCGGCATCCCAGCCGCCTGCCACCACGTCCTTGACCGCCGGTACTTCGAGCAACTCCCGCACTGCCGACAGCGTCGTCAGCATGCCGGCCAGCGACCCGGTCGTGCGCGCGTACACGTCGCTCAGCACCGCCGGCGCGCTGAGGAGGTCGGTGACGGTCACGCCGCCCTTCTCGCTGATCTTGGCTTTGAGCCGCTCCGCCAGGGTCGGCGAGATCTTGCCGGCGCATGCGAGGTCGTCGAGCGCATCGTTGACGATCTTGGTGGCGAAAGCGTCGGCTTTCTTCTTTGCGGCGGCTTGGGCGTCGTCCACCGCGGCCCCGGCCTTGGCGCCAATCTCCGTATTGCAGGACGCCATGGCACACGCGACGGCGACGGCGGTGCTGGCTGCGAAAACAAGGCGAAACATGGGGCTCCTCTGCGCGAACGGGCTGCCTGCGCGACCGCTGGCGACTGTACGCCGATGCAGAGGGAGCGGCAATGCGGGGCCGGCACGCCCCACGACTGCGCCGAACGCGCGAGGATGGGCCGCTTGCTGCACGGGACAGCCATGTCCTCACTCGAAAACACGCTATTGGAAGCGTGGGGCACGCAAACCCCACCGCGCCACCCAGGCAATGTGGCCCGGCTGGCAACGTCCGCGAGCCTGCTATCCTCTTGCGACCCAAACGGCAACGACGCCGCGCGGGCCGGGGTGTTGGGGGGCAACATGTGGCGCAACACGTTGAACCTCGGTCGGTTTGTTGAACTCGTCGCGGTGCTCATGGCGATCACGGCGGCGACTGCGGCGTGCCTGCCCGAACCTGAGCAGGGCCTGCCCAACGAGCTCGCGCTCGACACGTACGGCACCCTCGGCGCAGGCGTCGGCGCGGCGGAATACGGCCCGGCGATCTGGAAGCCGACCAGCAACTACGTCAACGCCTCGCGCAAGCCCGGTCAGGTCAAAATCGTGGTCGTGCACACCACCCAGGGGTCGTTTGCGGGCGCCGTCAGCTGGATGCAGAACCCCAAGGCCAAGGTGTCGGCGCACTACTGCATCTCGAAGAAGGGCGAGGTGGTGCAACTGGTCAAGGAGGAGGACATCGCCTGGCACGTCGGCAGCGAAAACGGCTACACCATCGGCATCGAGCACGAGGGCTTCGTCAGCGACGCGAACTGGGTGACGCCGCAGTTGCTCGACGCCAGCGCCAAACTGTCGTGCTACCTCGTCAAGAAATGGAAGCTGGCACCCACCAAATCCAACATCAAGGGCCACGTCGAGTTGCCCAACCAGACCCATACCGATCCCGGCAAGTACTGGCCGTGGGACAAGTACGTCGGCATGGTCGCGGCGTGCGTCAACGGCACCCCGCCTCCCACCGGCTGCCCAGGTGGCTGCGACGACAAGAACCCGTGCACCACCGACGCGTGCAGCGGCAACAAGTGCGTGCACACCAACAACACCGCTAGCTGCTCAGACGGCACCGGGTGCACCAGCGGCGACAAGTGCAGCGGCGGCAAGTGCCTGGCCGGGACCAAGAAGATCTGCGACGACAAGAACGTGTGCACGACCGACGGCTGCGACGCCAAGTCGGGCAACTGCGCCTTCGCGAACTCGACCTCGCTGTGCAACGACGGCAATGCATGCACCACCGGCGACAAGTGTGGCGGCGGCAAGTGCTCGGGCGCGGCCAAGGTCTGCAACGACAACAACCCGTGCACCGACGACAGTTGCGCGGCCACCACCGGCGCGTGCAAGTCCGTCGCAAACAGCAAGCCGTGCGGCGACGGCAGCGCCTGCGCCGGGGCCAGCGTGTGCAGCGGGGGCAGTTGCGTGCCCGGCAAGCCCAAGACCTGCAACGACAACAACCCCTGTACCGACGATGGCTGCAACGCCAAGACCGGTGTGTGTACCTACGTGCCCAACGCCGCGCCGTGCGACGACGGCAGCGCGTGCAGCACCGGCGACACCTGCGCCGCGGGCGCGTGCAAGGCGGGTGCGCTGGTCCAGTGCAACGACAACAACCCGTGCACCACGGACGCCTGCAAAGCCGGCGCATGCTTGCACGTCCCGAGCCAGGCGGGCTGCGACGACGGCGACCCGTGCACCGGCGGCGACAGCTGCGCGACCGGCGCCTGCAAGGGCACGCCCAAGCTATGCAACGACGCCAATCCGTGCACCAGCGACGCCTGCGTGTCCGGCGCCTGCGTGTTCGGGCCGCTCGCCGACGCGTGCGACGACGGCAACGCCTGCACCGACAACGATAGCTGCGTCAACCTTGCGTGCGTCGGCAATCCCCTCCAGTGCGACGACGGCAAGCCGTGCACCACGGACGCGTGCAAGGACGGTGCCTGCACCCACACGGGCGGCGCCGCGGTCGGCACCACTTGCAAGGGCAACGACCTGTACCAGACCGACGAATGTGGAGCGGTTGCCAAGAAGGTCAAGACGTGCGGCGTTGGCAACGTCTGCAAGGCCGGCGCGTGCCAGCCTGCGGCCAACCCCGATGCGGGGCCAAGCAATGAACCAGACGCGGCGGCCCGCGAGGACGACGCTGTTGCGCAGCCAGACCTCTCCAGCCCAGGGCGCAGCACAGACACCCAGCCGGGACGCGGAGCGGACACGCAGTCGGCTGGCAACGATGGCGCCGCGCCGGCCGGCCAGGACGCCGGCAGCGTATCGGGCAGCGACACCGGAGGATCTGCGGGCAAGGACGGCAGCATTGCGCGCGCCAAGGACACCGGGGCCGTTCAACGCGGCAGCGGCGCCTCCGGCGAGGCCAATCCCGACACGGCGAGTCCGTTCTACACACCGCCGGCCGCCGATTCGTCGTGCACTGCTGGGCCAAGCAGTCGCGTCGGTTCCGGGTGGTGGCTCGCGCTCGCCTTGGGTGTGCTGCTTGCCAGGCGGCGCCGCGCTGCGTAAGCCGAGATGGAGGTCCAGATGAGCCTCAGGCGTATTGCCGCGGTCGTCGCGTGCCACGCTGCAACGGCATGTGTGGATGCGCCCGGCGCACCGTGGGCCGAACCTCCGCCCGGCATGCCCAATGAATTCGCGGTTGTCGAAGGGGCGCTCAATGGCGCCGAGTACGGTCCGGCTGACTGGCAGGCTTCTGTGAACTTCAAGGTGGCCAACCGCGGCGTCGGCAGCATCAAGACCGTGGTCGTCCACACCATCCAGGGCAGTTACGCCGGGTGCATCTCGTGGTTCAAGAACCCGTCGGCCCAGGTCAGCGCGCACTATGTCATCAGCAAGACCGGCGCCATCACCCAAATGGTCAAGGAGAAGGACATCGCCTGGCACGTCGGCAGCGAAAACGGCTACACCATTGGCATCGAGCACGAAGGGTACGTCAGCGACGCCAACTGGGTCACGCCGCAGATGCTCGACGCCAGCGCGCTATTGACGTGTTACCTGGTCAAGAAATACCAGTTGCAGGCGAGCAAGGCCTCCATCAAGGGCCACGTCGAGTTGCCCAACCAGACCCATACCGACCCAGGCAAGTACTGGCCGTGGGACAGCTACATCGCCAAAGTCGGGGCGTGCGTCAATGGCGGCGTGCAGCCGCCCACCTGCCCCGCCAGCTGCGACGACGGCAAGGCGTGCACCAACGATGCGTGCAGCAACGGCCAGTGCGTGTATTCGCCCAACACGGGCGCGGTGTGCTGGGACGGCGACGCCTGCACCGCCGGAGAGAAGTGCCAGAACGGCGCGTGCGTGGGCGGCAGCATCGTCAAGGACTGCAACGACAACAACCCGTGCACCAACGATGGCTGCACGGCCGGCAACTGCACGCATACAGCCAACGGCAACGGCTGTGACGACGGCAACCCGTGCACGGGCGGCGACAAGTGCCAGAACGGCGCGTGCAAGGGCGGCACGGCGGTCGCCTGCAACGACAACAACCCCTGTACCGACGACGGCTGTGCGGCCGGGGCGTGCACGTACTCGAACAACGCGGCGCCGTGCGACGACGGCAATGCCTGCACGGGCGGCGACCACTGCCAGGGCGGCAAGTGCGGCGCGGGCGGCCCTGTAGCCTGCAACGACAACAACCCTTGCACGACGGACAGTTGCAGCGATGGCAAGTGCAACCACGCGGCCAAGACAGGCCCCTGCGACGACGGCAACGCCTGTTCTACCGGCGAGGCGTGCAGCAACGGCAATTGCGCTGGCGGCGCGCCCAAGCTGTGCAATGACGAAAACCCGTGCACGTCGGACAGTTGTCTGGGCGGCAACTGTCTGCACGGGGGCGTCGTCGGTTCCTGCGACGACGGCGACGACTGCACCGTGGAGGACTACTGTGCGCAAGGCCTGTGCTTGTCGGGCCTGGCCAAGAACTGCGACGACGGCAATCCCTGTTCGTCCGACAGTTGCGCGGACGGCAATTGTACGCATAGCGGCGATTGCACCTTGGCCGCCGATGCAGGCGCGGCCGACATCGACCACGGCGACGGCGGGGCCCCGAACGCGGACGCGGCGCCGGGTTTGGCCGACATCGATGTCCTCGACGGCCGACAGGACGGCGCGGGGCGCGGCGGCGACGGCGCCTTGGCTTTCGACGCGCACGGGGCCGACACCACCGCGGGAATCGTAGGCGCTGGCGGCTCAGGCGGCGGCCTGTGTGCGGCGCAGCCCGTTGCGCGCGGGCCGTGGGTGGTTGGGTTGCTGGTCGTCGCGGTTGGCACGGCCATCGGCCGGCGGCGGCGGACCTGACGACACACGTCCCCTCGTCCTACCCCGGCCGCTGGGTGGACCGCAATTTCGCGGTCGGCCTGTGCGTTTCGCTGGGGCTTGCTGCGGCCGGCGGTGCGGTGGTGGTGCGGCTGCGGCCGCGGCCGGTGGTTTTGCCACCGGTACCTGTGTACATGGGCGTGGTCCTGCCCAGCGAGCCTGCTCGCCTTGCACCGCGCGCACCGACGCGGCCACCGAGCCTTGTGCAACCGCCGCCGGCCGAAGCACCCGCCCCTGCGCCGGCCCCGCGCGCCGCACCGGCCCGAGCCAGGCCTGCTGCGCGCGCGGCTGCTGCTGCCTCCGCTTCCGGCCCATCGACGACTTCGCCGCGGGGCCAGGTCGCAGTCGAGGCCGCGCCCACACCGGCCCCGCCGCGCACGGGTTTTGGTGGGCCGATCGCCCCCTTGCCGCAGCCTGCCGGGCCGCCTGGCGCGCCGCTGCCCCACGACACGGTGTACGGCGCCGACAGCGTGGACACCCAACCCGAGCCGCTCGACCAGCCGGCGCCGGAGTATCCCAGTTGGGCGCGGTCGGCTGGCGAGGCCGCGGTCGTGGTGGCGCGTTTTGTCGTCACGGCCCAGGGCGGCGTCGCCGATGTGCAGGTGCGGGTGACCGAGGGCGACCCGCGCTTCGCCGCCGCTGTGCGCGCCGCGCTGGCACAATGGCGGTTTCGGCCTGCAACCAAAGCCGGGATCGCTGTCGCCGTCCGCGCAGAGCAGGAATTCCGCTTCGATTTGCTGCCGTGACCTTTCGCGTCAGCAGCCATCGGCCTACATTGGCCGCCCCACGCGCCAAGCGCCGTCAGGACGACCATGACCGACGACATCAAGATTTCGCGCACCCGCGCCCATGAGCTCGTGACCGGCGGCGCCAAGCTCATCGACGTCCGCACCGAGGCCGAATTCGCCATGGGCGCCGTACCGGGCGCCGTCAACATTCCCGTGCAATTCATCGCCCAAGGCATCGACCAGCACGCGCAGACGGGCGATACCCTGGTGCTGTACTGCAAATCGGGGATGCGCAGCGACCTTGCCGCCAAGGTGCTGCGGGGTATGGGGTTTGCCAAGGCATATAACCTTGGGGGGATTGGGCAGTGGTAGGCAGGAGCTACAACCGCACCCCAACCGCCCACAGGCTCTTGCCAACGGGCGGCGCCACGACGGCCTCTAGCGCGCGCACCACCGGCACGACGGCGCGGTCATAGACCACAGTCGCCCGGCCATCGAGCCGGCGTTGCCGCAGCAGCCGACCGGCCACGAACCACGGGATGGCGCCGGCGCTGTCCATGTAGCCGGCGCGCTCCACCTCGAATCCGGCGGCCCGCATGCGGTCAGCGAGTTCCAGCTTGCGATACCGTCTCACGTGGTCGAACACCTCGTCCAGCGACCCAAAAAGCGCCGGCAGCGCGGGCACGAACACGCAGACGGCGCCGCCCGGCCGCAGCAGGCCGTGCAGTTGACGCAAGACGGCCGCGTCGTCGGCGATGTGTTCCAGGACGTTGACCATTACCGCGGCATCGAAGGGCGCTGCCCGCAGCTCGGTGGGCAGGTCGGCCAGCAGCGTGTTGGCGACTTGTACGCGACGGTCCGCGGCAAAGCGCGAGGTCAAGCGCGGCGCAAGGTTGGCGGCCGGCTCGACCAGAACCGCGGCGGTGGCCCGAGGCAGCCACGTCGCCGAGAAATTGCCTATCCCAGCGCCGACTTCGATCACCCGGCCGTGCAGCCATGGGGCAAAGTGGCTGTCGATCCAGGCGTTGTAGCGCGGCATGTCGGCCAGCGCTTCGAGGTCGTGGCCGTCATAGTGCGACGGGTCGGGGGTCTGGGCCATGCGGACCGCTACTTGGGCGAGCGGCAGCAGCGAATGCCGAGCGAGAACGCGCTGGTTGCTGGTTGCGCGAACGCCCGCGCCGAGGTGCGCAGTTCCGGCATGTTGTCCTGGAAGTAGCCGCCGCGCACCGACCGCTCCGTGCCCGTTGCGGGGCCCTTGGGCGCTGTGGTCGAGGTTCCGGCCGCCGCCAGCTCGGCATAGTAGCCGCCCGCGTACCAGTCGGCGGTCCACTCGCGCACGTTGCCGGCCATGTCCAGGACGCCAAATGGGCTTTTGCCCTTGGGCAACTGCCCGACGGGCTGCAGGCCGCCGCACACGCCACCCCAGTTGGCGAGGTCGCAGCCGGTCGCCGGCGCGTTGCCCCAAGGAAAGCGCCGCCCGTCGGTGCCGCGAGCTGCAAGTTCCCATTCGGCCTCGCTGCACAGGCGCCCACCGCCGGCCCACAGGCAGTAGGTGTTGGCCTGCGCCCACGAGACGTAGTTGATCGGATGCTGCGACTTGCCAGCCTGGCCCCACGTGGCCTGCGGTCCGCTGCCCGGGGCGACGCACGCACCGCCGGTCACACACGCTTGGTATTGGGCAACGGTGACTTCGTGGGTGTCGATGTAGAAGGTTGGCACAACCACGGTGTGGGCCGGCTTCTCGTTCGGGTTGCACCAAGGGTCGGCTGCGGTGTTGCAGCCCTGCGCGTAGGTCGTCCCCTGGACGAGGGTCATGCCGGCGACGGTCGGCGCCGCCACGCATTGGCCCTTTTGCGCGTCCTTGCCACACCACTTCGCAGCGCCACAGGGTGCGGCAAAGCTCAAGGGAGGGTGGCTGCAGCCTTTGGAGGCCGCACAAGCGTCTGCCGTGCACGGGTTGCCGTCGTCGCAGTTGAGCGGCTTGCCTGGCGTGCACTTTTCGGCCACGCACTCGTCGGCGGTGCACAGGGACGCGTCGAGGTCGCACGGCCCGGTCGAGGCGGAATGCTGGCAACCGCCGTTGGCGCAACCGTCGGTCGTGCAAGCGTTGCCGTCCTCGCAGACATTGCCAGCGCCCACGCAAGCTCCGGTCTTGCATGCATCCTTGGGTGTGCAAGGGTTGCTGTCGTCGCACGGTTGCCCGTCGGCTAGCGGGGCCGCGACGCACTGCCCGGTGGTCGCGACGCAACTGACGTACTGGCACGGGTCCGTCTGCGCGCAGTCCTTGGTGGCTCCGCCCTGGCACACATCGTCGTTGCAGGCGTCGTTCAGGGTGCACAGGTTGCCGTCTTCGCAGGGGCTGGCGTCGGCTGGCAGGTGCGTGCAGCCCGCCTTGGGATCGCAGGCATCCTTTGTGCACGGATTGTCGTCGGCGCAGTCCACAAACGAGTGTGTGCAGCCGCTGGCCGCCGTGCAACCGTCGGTGGTGCACGGATTGCCGTCGGCGCAGGGCGTGGTCACGGCAGTTGGGTTGCATGCGCCGGCCTGACACTGGCGGGCCTGGAGGATCGGCGATCCGGCCTCGACCAGGCATTCTGCGTCGCCACAAGCCTTTCCATCCTTCTCTGCGAGCAGTTGACACGCCGGAGGCGCGCCCCCGGTCGAAAGGCAGCGGACGTACTGGCATGCCGGTGCCTGGACCGCCTCGGCGCAGGCCTGGTCGCTGGTACAAGGTGCGGCGGCATCGAGGGCGGCATCGGCCGGGACATCGTGCGGCGCCGCGACGTCCAGGGCAAACGTCTCGCTGGCGCCACGTGCAGCATCCAAGGCGGGATCGGCATCCGCGACGGCATCGACCACCTGGCCCACCGGCCGGAACTCCTGCTTGCTCGGCGACAAGCAGCCGACGGCCGAGGGCAGGGCCACAAGGATCCAGAGATGTCGGATTGCGTGCATGGCGGGACCGCGGCGCCCGGGATGCGGGGCCGGGTGCACAGGCTAGGCCCGCGCGCCTTCGCGGTCAAAAATCACCGGCCGGTGCGGCAGGCGCAGCACAGGGTCAGTCGTGTCCTGCCAGTTCGTCGAGGTGGGCACCCGCCACCGCGGCGTCGCCCCAGCGCGATGCCTCGAGGTCGGCCAAGTGGCGGTCGATGCGCCGCATTTCGGCAAAGAACGGCGCACCGCATGCGGTCGGCCGGGCGTTTTCGAGCACGGTCGCCGCCCCAGCGCGGTCCAACTGGACGATGCGGGCAAAGCGCGCCTGCCAAGCCGCGTTTGTGGCGAACGCATGGCCTGCGTCGGCCATTGCCTCATAGAGGCGCGCCACCGGCTGAAAGGCGTGGACGGCCAAGACGACGCCGTGCAGGGGCCGCGGATCCGGCCGCACCGGCGACGCATAGAGCGGTGACCAGGCATTGTGCAGAAGCGGATCGAGGTGAAACGCGGCGTTGATCTTGTTGTGCTGGTACTCGTGCACCAGCGCCTCGGCCATGGTCATGACCTGGGGGTGCAGCGTCATGTACAGCGTCCCCACGGCCTCCTTGTAGCTCGCCGAAAGGTGGCGCTCAGCGTCCCAGCCGACGGCGACCACCACCCGAGCAATCAGGCGCAGTTCGCGGCCCAGCAGGGGCAGGTGGGCGTCCACCAGGTCCAACGCCTCGCGCAGCGCCGCCACCCATTGGCGCGGATCCCTGCCGCCCCAGTCCGGCCGATTGCCCTGCTTGTCCGGGTGGGCCTCGACCATTGCCAGCGGGTTGTTGTCGCAGTCGGTGACCCAGAGGCCTGGGACGATTTCGTGGTAGGGGCGAGTGACACGGGCCGCCGCGTACTCTCCCGCTCGGGGGGCGGCCAGATCAACGGTCGTCTCGTGTTGACCGGCGCGTGCGACCAGTTGGCCGTTGGCAAACTGCACGGTGGCGTCGGCGGTCGGCCACACGGCCAGGTTTGCCCCGGGCGCACACAGCAGTCGGTCAGACTGGCCCGCTGGCGGCCCCACAACGACAGGCGAACCCAGGCGCCCGGCGATGGCCAATTCGAGCAGGACTTGTTCACAGCAGGCGCGCAGCCAGCGATTGAGCGCCGCCCCGTCGCCGCCCTTGTGCAGTTGCCCCGCGATGCAATGTACGAACGCCGATGCCGTCGGCATGCGAAAGAGCGCAATTGCCGTCCCTGAATGGGCGGCGTCGGCCCGCGCCAAGACCGCCAGCGTTTGCTGGTACAGTGCCCGGTTGTGCGCCGCAATGGCGGCCAGGGGTACACTGCGAAAGCCGCGCACGGTTCTGGCCAGGAAAAGTCCAAGGACTTGGCGGGCCGTGCCGACGCCGCCGACCGGCTCGGTCAGGTCACGCAGTTCAATTTGGGCCGTCGTCGCGTGCATGGTGGAACGATACCGCGGGAGCGCGACCGTGCAAACCGCCCCGTTGCCGCCGGGCCGTTGACCTTAGAGGGTGTAGCCAAATCTCGTCTGTTGCGAGGTCGAAGAGCATGCCGGCAGATCGCGAGCGCGCCCGCAGCGACCGACCGAGGCGCACTCGCAGTGCGCCGACCGAGCCAGTAGCACACTGAT
>Ga0194120_10006542_pt1 | contig 16397 bp, 14 predicted proteins | sample TA2MahCa65mmetaG_FD_148642 | JGI IMG/M metagenome (GOLD analysis project Ga0194120, IMG submission 148642) | Freshwater microbial communities from Lake Tanganyika, Tanzania - TA2015019 Mahale Deep Cast 65m | ecosystem: Environmental > Aquatic > Freshwater > Lake | place: Tanzania: Lake...
GGTCGCGTACCGGATGCTGATAGGCTCGAGGAGCACGGCGGCGCCATAGTCGCGCTTCTTGAGCTCGGCGCGCAGGCGCGCCAGGCGGTAGGCGCGCAGCCGCTTCATGTCGATCTGAGCCTCCGTGAGAACGGCGGCGGAATAATCCCCCACTTAAGCGGCCGGGCGGGTACGGCTGCGTCGGCTCAAAAAGGGGCCAGCGTTAGCCTTTGATCGGAATGAACCGGTTGAAGGCAGGGGGATGTACGGGGTGGAACTCTACGCGCAAGTTCGTCTGGCGTGCCGTGTCGAGGGGTTGAGCCAACGGGAAGCAGCGCTTCGGTTCGGGATCGACCGCAAGACTGTGTCGAAGATGCTTCGGTACTCGATCCCGCCGGGCTATCAGCGGAGCGCTCCGCCGGGTCGGCCGAAGCTGGATGGGTTCACCGCCCTCATCGACCGCATCCTGGATGAGGACCGGAGCGCGCATCGCAAGCAGCGACATACGGCGAAGCGGATCTTCGAGCGTCTGCGGGACGAGCACGGGTTTACCGGCGGCTATACGATCGTGAAGGACTATGTCCGCGAGCGGCGGGCCCGGTCGCGGGAGATGTACGTGCCGCTGACCCATCCTCCGGGCCATGCGCAGGTCGACTTTGGCGAGGCGCTGGGGGTGATCGATGGGGTGGAGCAGAAGGTCCACTTCTTTGCGATGGACCTGCCGCACAGCGATGCGTGCTTCGTGAAGGCCTATCCGGCGGAGACGTCGGAGGCGTTCTGCGACGGCCATGTCGCGGCGTTCGACCCCCGCGTGCAGTTGCGGTATCGATGGCGTTGAGCTTCTCCGGGCGGTCGATGACGACGGTCGCGATGGCGCCGGCGCGTTCGACGCGGATGGTGGGGGGAAGCTCGGCGCTGCGCATGATCGATGTCGCCTACCCGGGACCGGTGGAGCCAAGTGCGATCCTAGATCAGGGACGCACCGGCCACCATGGTGCCGGGCAATCGACGTCCGGCGCGGGTCCCCGTCGTTGCCCACCCGGCGCTGATGAAGGTGGCACGACCCTAGGTCGCCAGCGCGCCGGTCATCGCGATACCGTGACGCGCGCGGCTCCGCGTCAGGGTTTCGACTTGGTCAGAAACATGACCTTGTGGGTGCCTTCCTGGCAGACCTCGCCGCGCTGGTTACGTACCTCGACCCAGAAGTTCACGATGCCGCGCGCCGGGTTCTGGGTCGGCCGCAGGGCATCGACGCGCTGATAGACGTGAATCGTATCGCCGATGCGCACCGGCGCCCTCAGGTCCCAGATCATGCCGAGGAAGGCGATCGCCGTGCCTTCCTTGATGCCCAGCCGGAACTCCAGCCCCGTGCAGATCGCGAACACGGCCGGCCCGTGCAGGATGCGCGTGCCGAACGGCGTGGTCTTGGCGAATTCCTCGTCAGTGTGCACCGGGTTGTAGTCCCCGGTCATGCCGGCGAACATCACGACGTCGGCCTCGGTGATCGTCCGCCGTGGCGTGATCCAACTCTGCCCGATCTGGAACTCGTCGAAGTAGAGCGCGTTGGGCCCCACACCCCGCGCCGCGCGATCGGTTGCTGTCTCGCCGCCCATCTCCATCTCCCGCTTCGTCGGCGCACGGCGCCGGGACCACCACCGCGACCAACTCTACAGGACGGGCCGCCAGGCATACCAGTGCGGACAAGTTTTCGACCCAACGGTCAAACGGGCAATATTGGCGTCGGCCCGGGCGTTGACTCATGGGTCGAATTTTCTATAGGTGGTCGCGGCATCGGGCGTGTGGGGCGCTTTCGAGCTCGGGCCCGACCATACTGAACGGTTCCCTCGGCGCTGATGATCAGCAGTCTCCGCGATCAGCTCAAGGCCAAGAAGCAGGCCTTCGTGAAGGACGAGATCATCGCGGCCGCCGCCCGGCTGTTCGCTGAGCGCGGCGTTCGTGCCGTCACCATCGACGACATCGCCACCAGCCTCGGCTACACCAAGTCCGTCGTCTACTACTACTTCAAGAACAAGAACCAGGTCCTGTGGGACATCTTTAATCGCATCCATGAAACCTGGCGCGAGGACATCCTCGCGATCGTCCGGCAGGACCTGCCACCCGATCAGGTGCTCGCCGCGTTGATCCGCAAGCACGCCCTGAACGTGATGGACCGTGCCGCCTGGACCGCCATCTACTTCCGCGACCAGTCGGAGTTGACCGACGCGCAGCAGCAGACGGTCATCGAGCGCAAGCGCGAGTTCGACGCCTTGTTCCGCGACGTCTACCGGCGCGGCGTCGAGGCCGGCCTGTTCAAGGACATTCCTGCGTTCCTGGTGGTCAGCGCGATCGTCGGCATGTGCAACGCGAGCCAAGCCTGGTTCAAGCGCGACGGCGCCCTCTCGCCGCCCCAGATCGCCGATCATTTCGTCGGCCTTGTGCTCGACGGCTGCCGGACCCGCTAGAGCAACAATCGATCGGACAGCACCGCTTTGGTTCTGTCCGATCGGATAAGGTTGCTCGTGATACAACAAGTTAGAGCGGCTTGCCCGATCACATGGGATCACAATGTGAATCCACGTGATCGGGCCCCGCCCCAGGTCGGTGGGCCGGGTGTTCGAGAGTCGAACCAAGAGAAGCGTGATCATCCACTCCCCAGTCACTCTCGGGCGCCGCGCGCGCGGCGAACTGGGGGTCCAGGGCCGCCATCTCGTTCGTCGTCCCTGGTTCCCCGGTTCCGGCCTTCGGCCGGCCCGGGGATGACAGACGGAGTGACCCCGGAGTTCCTGAAACCGCGCTAGGACTCCACTCCGGCGCAGCGCTTCCTGAGCGCTGCCTTGTCGACCTTGCCGGTCGTGCCCACGGGAAGCACGGTCTCGAACATGTAGCGCCGGGGGACCTTGAAGTCCGCGAGGGCGCGCCCCGCGTGAGCAATCATGTCCTCGGCCGACGCCGTCGCGCCGTGGCGGAGAACGACGAAGGCGACCGGCACTTCGCCGAAGACGCGGTCCGGCGCGCCGACCACGGCCGCGTCCTGCACGGCGGGGTGGGCGGCCAGCACCTGCTCGACCTCCGCCGGCGCTATGTTGGCGCCGCCGCGGATGATCACGTCCTTGATGCGCCCCGTGATGTAGTAGAAGCCGCGGTCGTCCCGGTGACCGAGATCGCCGCTGCGGAACAATCCGTCCTGGAACGCGGCGGCGGTCAGCTCGGGCGCGCCCAGATAGCGGCTCATGGTTGCCGCGGCGCGCACCAGGATCTCGCCTTGCTCGCCGGCCGCGCAGTCGGTTCCGTCGGGTCGTACGATGCGCACGGTCAGGCCCGGCACCGCCTTGCCCACGGCGTCGTCGGGCATCGGGTCCGTATCGCCCGCGATCCGGGCGAACACCGGCGTCGCTTCGGTCATCGCGTAGTAGTTCTGCAGGTCCTTGCCGAAGCACCGGGCGAAACGGCGACGCATCTCCAGCGGCAGGGGCGCGCCCGCGCAAATCAGCGCGCGCACGCCGGACAGATCGACGCGCAGGTCGTGCTGCTCGGCGTACTCCAGCATCATCGAGAACATGGTCGGCACGCCGTGGAACAGCGTCGCGCCGTGGCCGACGAGTCCCTCGATCGCGTCGCGCGGATGGAACCTGCGCAGGAGCGCGATTCCACCGCCGGACTGCAGCCCCACTGCCGCGGCGGTGGATAGACCGTAGAGATAGCCGAGCGGCAGCGCCACCAGCGTGACGTCCGCCTCGGTCATGCCCCACATGGTGGCCAGGGCGACGGGCGCCCGTGCCTGAGCGGCGTGGTCGAGCACGATCGCCTTCGGCGTCCCCGTGCTGCCGGACGTGTAGATGATCAGGAAGTCGTCGTCGGGCCGCGTGTCCGCGTCGATGACGTGCGTCATCGCGCCGGCTGGTTCGCTGAGCGCGTCGATCGGCACCAGCATTTCGGCCGGCACCGCGGCGCGCGCGGCTTCGGCGGCCATGTCGTCGTGGAGAAGGATGCGCGCGCCGCTGTGGCGGACCGCGTAAGCGACCTCGGCTCCCGTCAGGTTCGGGTTCACCGGGACGAACATGGCGCCCAGGCGCGCGGCGGCGTAGTAGCACGCCATCAGCTCGGGCCGGTTCTGGCTGTACGAGGCGAACGGCACGCCGCGGCCGATACCCCTGGCCGCTAGGTTCCGTGCGGAGGTATCCACCAGCGACAGGATGTCGGCGTAGGTCAGCCGCTCGGATTCGAACGCGATCGCGGTCTTGTCCAACCGGCCGTGCGCCACCGCGAGCAGGGCGGCATGGGCGTTGGGGAAGGGTGGTGCGCTGTCGGTCACGGAAGGCGTGGCCCAGTTACGGATACAAGCCCAGGAAACACATCTCCTCCGCGTCGCGCAGGCGGCGCGCGATGACGACGCGGTTGATGTCGTTGGTGCCCTCGCCGATGGTGTAGAGCAAAGCTTCGCGGTGCAGGCGCTCGACGGCCGTGCCTTGGATGTACCCGGCGCCGCCGTGGATGACCACGGCCTCGTGCGCGATCGCGAGGGCCGCGTCCGAGGCGTGCATCTTGGCCATGGCCGTGATCATGTCGCAGCGACCACCGGCCGCCTTGAGCAACGCGGCCTCGCGCGTCATCAGGCGCGCGGCGACCAGTTGCGTCGCCATGTCGGCGAGCTTGAGCTGGACCGCCTGGTGCCGGTCGATGGTAACGCCGAAGGCGACGCGCTCGCCGGCGTAACGCCGGGCCTCGGACAGGGCGTTGGCCGCCAGGCCGACCGCGCTTGCGGCGATGGCGATGCGCCCGACCTCGAGCGCCTCCATGAGCTGGGCGAATCCCCGGCCCTCGGCGCCGCCGAGGACCTGGTCCTTGGGCACGGGTACGTCGTCCATCTCGATCTGGACCGTGTCGACGAGGCCGAACGCCGTCTTGTGGAACGTGGTCGTCACGGCGACGTTCGGAAACGCCTTCTCGATCAGCAGCAGGCTGAACCGTGGGTTCGCGTCGCCGGTCGCCGTCAAATGCTTCACCAGCGTCAGCAGCAGCGTCGCCGTGTCGCCATTGGTGACGTACGTCTTGCTGGCCGTCACCGCATAGCCGTCGCCGAGGGCGCGCGCCATGCCACGGATCGCCTGCAGGTCCGACCCGCCGCTTGGCTCGGTCAGGCACAAGGCGCCGCGCTGCGCGCCATTCGCCAGACCCGGCAGGTACCGAGCCTTCTGTGCCGCGGTTCCATGGGCGGCGATGGCGTGGGCGACGGTGCAATGACTGTTCAAGTACGCCGCGAGCGTCGTCCAGCCACGGCTCAGCGTCTCGAACAACGCCGCCACGACGGGCAGGCGTAAGCCCAGCCCGCCATGCTCCGCCGGAACCGCAATGCCGAACAGACCAAGGCCCTTCATCGCGTCCACGAGGTGCTGCGGATAGCGGCCTTCGCGTTCGAGCCGCTCGACGTCCGGGCGCACTTGCTCCTCGACGAACCTCGCGACCGCCTCGAGGATCGCGGTCTCCTCGGGCACGAACGAGGCGACGGTCATTTCGCGGTCCAGCCCCCGTCGGCCACGAAGCACTGTCCGGTCATATAGGTGGCACGGTCGGACAACAGGAACAGGATCAGGCCGGCGATCTCGTCGGGGGTGCCCTTGCGCTGCATCGGCACGGCACGCTTCAGCCAATCTGGGTCCGCGCCGACGCCGCCCATCGTCGGCGCGTCCTTGCCCAGGATGCGCAGCGAGTTGCCGCGCACGTTCGTCTCGATCGCGCCGGGGCAGACGGCGTTCACGGTGATGCCGTCCTTGGCGTAGTAGCAGCCGAGGTGCTTGGTCATGCCGACGACCGCGTGCTTGGACGCGGTGTAGGCGATGCCATCGGCCATGCCGACCAGGCCGCCGATCGAGGCGACGTTGACGATCCGCCCGTGCCCTGCCGGCACCATGTGGCGCAGCGCGGCGCGGCATGCGTAGAAAGTGCCGCGCGCGTTGACGTCGAGGATCTGGTCCCACAGCGCGTCCGTGGTGTCGAGGCAGCTCGCGAAGCCATCGAAGATGGCGGCGTTGGCGATCAGCCCGTCGATCCGGCCGTGCCGGGCGACCGCGCCATCCACCAGCCAGTCCACCTGCGCCGGGTCGCGCACGTCGCACGTGTGGAACTCGGTGGTGCCGCCCACGTCCGCCACCGCGCGCAACGCGGCGGCGCCCTCGTCCTCCAGGATGCCGCCGATCACGACCCGCGCTCCGGCGGCCACGAGCTGCAGGACCGTGGCGCGGCCGATGCCCGTCTCGCCGCCGGTGATGACCACGACTTGGTTGGCCAAGTCCTCCATACGACTCAATCTCCAGCACGAGGGCCGCGCGCGACAGACCACCCCGCGACCAGCCGCGCGCCGGCCCGGTGGGTGCGGCGTCAGCCGTACGTCTTCATGAGCGACGGGCGCGCGTTGTGCCAGGCCTGCCGTGTCTGTTCGGTGACCGCCTTGAAGTGCTGGTCGGGCGGTTGCGCGTAATAGGCGAGCCGCGAGATGCGGTAGGCGCCCTTCTGGCGCAGGCGGCCCACGCCTTCGGCCATGGTCAGCGCCATCAGGTTCGGGTTCAGGATGGGGAAGGGCGCCGGCTCGCCGCCCTGCATCAGGTAGCGCTGGTAGGCGGCGGCGATGATCGTGCAGTTCAGGATCACCGCCTCGGCGCCGGTGCACTCGACAGACTTCGCCGTGACCGCGACGACATCGCGCGCCACGGCGTCGGTGTCGTTGACCATGTCGCGCACGTACCAGTCGATGACGTCGAGCCCGAGCACACGCTCCGAGGCGCCGTAGATCTTGACGTAGTCCTTCATCAGCGCGCCGGCCTTGGTATGGTCGGTCACGATCACCGCGGTCCGGCCGAAGTACGACAGCAGGTTGATCGACGCCTCCATCGGGCCGATCACGGGCATGTCCACGAGCTCGCGCGCGGTCAGCACGGCCGGGTCGTAGCAGCAGCCGCTGATGACCGCGTCGTAGCCGTCCTCCTCGGCCTTGCGGATGGCTTCCAGCAGCGCCGCCTCGACGAAGTGCTTCGGGTAGAAGTAGTCCATGTCCGCCGGGCAGGCGTCGAGATGGGTCACGTCGAGCGTCGTGCCCTCGGACGCGTAGTGGGCGAGCGTCTCGGCGATCAGTGCGTCGTACGCCTTGGTGCCGAAAGGATTGATGAAGTTGATCCTGAGGGCCATGGGGCACGCCTCCGCGTAGCGTCGTCCTCGACCAAGATGCCACCGTCCGGGCGGATCGCCGTCACAAGACGACGCGCGCGGCCAACCGACAATTGAATCTCCAGTATGTTTTTTTGTATCGTCGGTCAAGACCCTGTCGGGGCGTCGCCATGAGCAACTTCGACGCCGTCATCATCGGCGCCGGCCACAACGGTCTCGTCTGCGCCTGTTACCTTGCCAAGGCCGGGGTGAAGGTGGGCCTGATCGAACGCCAGCCGTTCGCGGGCGGCGCCACGATCTCGCGCGAGGTTTGGCCGGGGTTCAAGGTCTCGGTCGCGTCCTACTGGATGTCGCTGCTGCAGCCCAAGATCATGTTGGATCTCGACCTAGTGGTGAACGGGGTCGAGGTCCTCCGCGTGCCACCGTCGTTCCAGCCCTTCGAGGACGGCTCGAGCATCGTCCACTGGCCGGACGAGGAGCGCATGGTCGCCGAGCTCGCCCGCTTCTCGCGGAAGGACGCCGAGAACTACCCGAAATTCGTCGCCCACATGGACGCGATCATCCCGTTCGTGCGGCGCCTGCTGTTCGAGACGCCGGTCGATCCGACCACGGGCCGCATCAAGGACATCGGCAAGACCATCGGCTTAGTCTGGCGCATGCGCGACATCGGCGCGCGCGCCTACGACCTGTGGGAACTCCTGACCCTGAGCGCGCACGACTACCTGCGCCGCTGGTTCGAGAGCGACGCGGTGCTGACAGCCTATGGTTGTTATGCGTCGGGCGCGGCGGGACTCATCAGCCCCAAGACGCCGGGTTCGGCCTACGTGTTGGCGCGCCCGCTGATGCGCGACAACACGACCGCCGCAGGGCCCGGCGGCCTGGTGCGCGGCGGCATGGGTGCAATCACCGACGCCCTGCTCAAGGTCGCCGCCCAGCACGGCGCCGAGATCGTCACGGGGCGCGCGGCGCGCCGGATCGACATCCGGGAGGGGCGCGCCCGGGGTGTCGTGCTCGACGACGGCGAGACCATCGGCGCCGACGTCGTCATCTCGAACGCCGGCGCCAAGATCACCTACCTGGATCTGATCGGCCGCGAGCATCTGAGCGACGAGGTCGCCGACCAGGTGCGACGCTTCCGCACCGATTCCATCGCCTTCAAGATCAACCTGGCGACCAAGGCCCTGCCGCGCTGGACCGCGTACGACCAGCGGCGCCTGAATGAGCCGTACCCCGGATCGGTCACCATCGCCGAGAACTCGGACGAGCTGGAGGCGGCCTTCGCCTCGGCGCGCGGCGGCGAGATGGCCAAGCGGCCCTACCTCTGGGTCACGACGCCCAGCGCCTTCGACGACACGATCGCGCCCGAAGGCCACCACGTGGTCCAGGTCATGGGCGGCCACGTGCCGTACAAGCTGAACGGCCGGGACTGGAACGACGCGACGCGGCGCGAGCTGCTTGACATCGTGCTCGCCCAGATGTGCCGTTACGCGCCGGGGTTCGATCGGGACGTGCTTCATGGCCAGGTCCTGACGCCACCGGACATCGAGGCCATGTTCGCCATGACCGGCGGGCACGTGCACCACGGCGAGATGAGCCTGGATCAGATCTTCTCGCGGCGCCCGATCCCGCACTACGCGGATTACCGCACACCCGTGAAGGGCCTCTACATGTGCGGCGCCGCGTGCCATCCGGGCGGCGGCGTCACCGGCGTGCCCGGCCACAACGCCGCGCGGGAGATCCTGCGCGACCTGGGCCGACCGTTCCCCGCCGACCGCGTACGACTTTGAAGCCTGTCAGGTGTTGTACGCGCCGGCGGACCAACGCCGGGCCGCGCGCCAATCAGGGCACAGGTTGCCGAACCGAGCAAGCCCGAGGCCGTCGATCGGGATCGGGCTCGCGCGCTCGAGCACGAGCCCACGCACCGCCTGGCCGATCGCCGGCGCCAGACCGAAACCGTGACCTGACGAGGTCGCAACGATCAGCCCGTCGGGCGAGGCCACCCGGTCGATGATGGACGTCTGATCGGGTGTCACCTCGACGACGCCGGCCCAGCAGCGCAGGACGTGGACGTCGGTAAGCGACGGGAAGAGCTCGGCCAGCCGCCGCGCCATGTTCCGCACGATCGGCGTGTTGGGCTTGGCCGGCTCGGACACCGCGTCCACGTCGATCCATTCATGCGGCCCGCCGTTGAACTGGATGTTGCCGCGGCGGGTCTGACGCAGCGACAGGCCGTGGCCGACCATCGCCACGTCGAACAGCCGCGGCATGGGCGTCGTGACCGTCGCCTCGACGCGCACCGGCGCCACCGGCACGCGCACGTCGGCCATCGCTGCGATCAGGCCGGTCTGCGGCCCCGCGCCGACGACGACCGTGTCGGTCGCGATGGTGCCGCTGGAGGTCGCGACGCCGACGACGTGCTCGCGCTCGACGTGGATGCCGGTCACCGGCGTGTGCTCGAGGACCGCGCCGCCACGGTCGAGCAGGGCGTGAGCGAAGGCCTGGGCCGTGCGCAGCGGGTTGGCGTGGCCGCCGCGCGTGGTGTGCAGCCCGCCGAGCGTGCGTTCCGACAGGCATGGCACGATGTCCCGCGCCGCCTTGCCGTCGAGGACGCGCACGGGTATGCCCGCCGCGCACCAGCCCGGGGCGATCGCGGCGAGCTCGGCCATCCGCTCCTCGTCGAGCGCGACCCACAGCCGGCCGCCCGGCAGCCATTCCGTCGGATGACCGAGTTCGTCATCCAGCGTCGCCCACAGCGCCTCCGCTGCCACGGCGAGCGGCGCTTCCCTGGGTGTCTCGCCGCGCAGGCTGAGGAACCCGGTGGCGCGTCCCGTCGCCTCCCACGCGACGCGCCCCTTGTCGAGAACGACGACCTTGGCGCCAGCCTTCGCGAGCCAATAGGCCGACGCGAGCCCGATGATGCCCGCTCCGACGATGACCACGTCGGCACTACGCACGGTCGTCCTCGCCCGGGGGCGCGCTGGCGTAGCCAGGTGCGCCGTCCTCGACGGGATGAAGCCAGATCGGCCAGGCCTGTCGCGCGGCCTCGGTCTCCTCCAGCGCAGCCATTACCGACAGGGGGATCGGTCGCACCGGTGCGCGGTAGGACCCGGGGGACATGGCGGCGGGATCGACGCCGTGCGCCTCGGCCAGCAACAACAATGTCTGGTCCCGGCAGCGCTTGCCCTGGCACACGCCCGCGCCGACGCGGGTCCGGCGCTTCAACAGATCCTGGCTCGGGTGGCCGCCGGTCCGAACGGCGTCCAGCACCTGGCGGCGCGTCACGTTCTCGCACGGGCAGACCATGACGTCCAAGCCACCTGCCATGCCCAGGGCATTCAGCCAGGTCCGCGCGTACGACAACACCGGCTCTCGGTCCACCGGGACGGGCACGGGCTCCGCCGCTCCGCTCATTCGTCCCCGGTCCCGTGCGATCGCGCGCGCGGCCCGCCGGCCTTGCGCGGCCGCGATGGCGGGATCGCGCCGTGCGGCCTCGGACGTCCCGGCACCGTCGCCGACGACGAAAATCGACGGGATAATGCTGCGGCTGTCGGTGTCGAGCTCCGGCACCCAGCCGCCACGCGCGCCGTCGAACACGACGCGGCACCCCGCGACGGCCGCGAGCTCGACGTTCGGCACGACGCCGAACGCCATGCAGACCGTATCGCAGGCGATCTCGTGAGCGGACGACGCCGCCGGCCGGCCCTCACCATCAACCGCTACGACCCGGATGGCGTGAACGGCGTCGTCGCCGATCACGCGCTCGACCGTGTGGGTCAGCAGGATGGGCACGCCTGCCTTGGCCAGCGCGGCCGCATCCGGCGCGTCGCCGCGCACGGCCGGCGACACTTCGATCAGTGTGGCGACCGCAACCCCGTGGTCCAAGGCCAGGCGCGCGGTGCGCAGCGCGACGTTGCCGGAACCCAGGATCACCATGCGCCGGCCCGCGAGCGCCCCGTAGCGGCCGAGCAGGGCGTCCGCGCCGTTCGCGCCCAGGACGCCGGGCCGTTGCCAGCCGGGGAACGACAGGACCAGATCGCGCCCGCCCGGCGCGAGGATCAGATGGTCGTAGTCGATCAGCCACGAGCGCGTCGCGTCGGCCACGCCGAGCGTCGCGTTCGCGAGGTTCGTGGTGTTGGGCCCCGGCACGAAGTTGCCCCAGCAGCACGTGCCGGTCAGGACCTCGACGCCGTGGTCTCGGCACGAAGCCAGCCGTTCGCCGGCTTGGCCCCGTGGCGGACCGTTCGCGCGGGCATCCGCCGGCACCGCATCCAGACGGGCGCCGTAGAAGTACGGGGCGTCGAAGCTCATCGCCTGGCGACCTTGCGGGTGCTCGTCGATCAGCGTTACCGGAAGCCCGAGCCGCGCGGCCTCCTCGGCGGCGGCGCATCCCGCGATGCCGCCCCCAACCACGACCACCCGATGAGCCGCCATGCGCACCCCGACCGGCGCCGCCGCCGCTACGCGACGGGCCAACCCTTGGCCTTCATATCCAACTCCAGGTCGCGTCGCCGCCGGTCATAGGCCACCGCCTCGTCGGGAACGGTGCGGATGCGCACCTTGCCGTGCAGTTCCTCGGCGATGTGGGCGATGACGCCGGGCACGGTGGACATGATCGCGATGCCGGTCATCTCCTCCGGCTTGAAGCCCATCTCGGCCAGGATCGCCGCCATCATGCCGACTTCGTTGATGACGATCTCCGGCTTGCCTGCCTTCGTGGTGAAGGCGCGGTGCACGGCCTCGTACCAGCCGCACAGCGGCCCCCATACGCCTTCGGCCTGGGCGATCGCCTTCAGCGTCTGGGCGCGTGGGTCGACGAAGCGGAAGTGCGGGTGTCCGAACCCGGGAACGCGCCGGCCCGCAACACGCAGCCGGTCGATCGCCGCTGTCGCCGCCGCGTCATCGGCCGTGCCGGCGCGCCGCGCCTCGGCGTAACTCTCGGCGATGAACCGGCCGGCGTCGTCGGGCGCCAACGTGTACTCGCTGACGGCCAGGATCGCGGTTGCCAGGCCCGCCGTCATCGAAGGGTTGGCGGATACGCAATAGCGCGCCGCCACGGTGCCCGGTTTCTTCAGCGCGTAGTCGAGGACGGAGCACAGGATCGCGTCCATCATGCGCGCCTCGCCGGGGGTGGGCAGCTCGCCCCGGATCATCAGGAACGTGGCGGCCGAGAACGGCAGCTTGCCGATAAGCCCGCCCAGGCCGTAGCCCCGCACGTAGACATCGGCCTTCTCGACGTCGCTGACCGAGGTGCTCCAGGATGGCTGGCCGGTGTCGCTCATGCCCTTGCCCCGACGGGTAGCCCGGCTCCCTTCGGGAACCTTGAAAACAAAGGTGCTTCTAGCATGGGCCGACCGAAGCGTATATTAAAATGACGAGTGAGTACGTTACTGGCGCCGGGATTGACACACCATCGTGGAGCCGACGTGACATGATGCGAACCGCCGCCACCACGATGTTCGGCATCGAGCTGCCGATCTTCGCCTTTTCCCATTGCCGCGACGTCGTCGTCGAAGCCTCGCGCGCCGGCGGCATGGGGGTGCTGGGCGCCGCGTGGATGACGCCGGACGAACTCGACGTGGCGCTACGCTGGATCGACGATCGTGTCGACGGCAGGCCCTACGGTGTGGATGTCGTGTTTCCCGGCACGTTCGCGGCGCTGGAGGCGGAACCGGACCCCGACGTCATCCTGCCGTCCACCCATCGCGCGTTCGTCGACCGTCTGATCGACGAGGCGCGCATCCCGCCGCTTCCCGCCGCCGCCGCGAGTGCGTTCCGCAAGGACCACGCGACCAAGATGAACATGACCCCGGCGGCGAGCGAACGCGCACTCGAGGTCGCGTTGCGTCATCCGGTGAGATTCGTCGTGGGCGCGCTGGGCGTTCCGCCACGCCATGTCATCGATGCCATGCACGCGCGCGGGATCAAGGTCGGCGCGCTGGTGGGCTCGGTCCGCCACGCGGTCAAGCAGCGCGACGCCGGCACCGACGTGATCATCGCGCAAGGGCACGAGGCGGGCGGCCATGTCGGGCCGTTGTCGTCGCTGGTGCTGTGGCCCCAGGTGGTCGACGCGGTGGCGCCGCTGCCCGTGCTGGCGGCCGGCGGCATCGGCCGGGGCCGTCAGTTCGCCGCGGCCATGGCGCTCGGCGCCGCCGGCATCTGGTGCGGATCGGTCTGGCTGGGATCGCGCGAAAGCGAGCTTGGCCCGGACATGAAGGAGCAGTTGTTCCGCGCGCGGTCCGAGGACGCGGTGGTCAGCCGCGCGCTGACGGGCAAGCCGTGCCGCCTGCTGAAGAGCGCCTACACGGACGCGTGGGACAAGGGCGATGCGCCGCCGCCCTTGACCTTCCCCTTGCAGTCGATCCTGGCCGGCGAACCGCTGCGCCGCGCCGAGCGCGCGCATCGCATGGAGTATTGGACCTATGCCGTCGGGCAGATCGTCGGCGACATGACGTGCGAGACCACCGTGCGCGGCATCTTCCGCGACCTGCTCACCGAATACGCGGACGCGGTCGAGAAGCTCGGCGCCTTGACCGCATCGGACGCGTGACTCCATGAACCCTCCCCGGCGCGGCGGCCGGCGCCATGCTGCTGCTTGAACACCACGGCAAGGCGCTGCTGCGGCGGCACGGCATCGCGACGCCTTCCGGCGTCGTAGCCGCCGACGCTCACGCGCTCGAAGACGCCCTGGCCACATTGCCCGAGCGACTCGTCCTCAAGGCCCAGATCGCGGGTGGGCGACGCGGCAAGGCGGGCGGCGTTGTCGTGGCGGCGGGCGCGGCCGAGGCGCGCCGCGCGTTCGCCGCGCTGCTGGGTCGCTCCTTCGACGGACAGACCGCCGAAGCCGTCCTTGTCGAAGAGTGCGTCGCCTTCCAGTGCGAACGCTATGCCGGCTTCATGATCGATGGCGGTGAGATGCGTCTGTTGTTCGCGCGCGCGGGCGGCGTGGACATCGAGGACATCACCGTGGCGGACGCGGCGAACCTAGCCATCGTGCCCGTCGATCCGCTCGACGGCCCGGACGAGGCCCGGCTCCGCGATGCCTTCGCGCGGCTGGGTTATGCGCCCGAGTATTGGGATGCTTATGCGTGCGCCGCACGCGCGTTGTTCGATGCATCGCACGCCCATGACGCGACGCTCGTCGAGATCAACCCGCTGGCCGAATTGCCGGGCGGCCGACTGGTCGCCCTGGATGCCCGCATTGTCATCGATGATGCGGCGCTCGGCCGCCAGCCGGCCATCGCCGCGCTGCAGCTGATGCCCACGAGCGACGCGCACACCCCGGCGGCGGTCGCGGGGCTGAAGCTGCGGCGCAACGCCGAGGGTGGCGTCATTGGCCTGATTGGGCTGGGCAGCGGGCTCAACCTGACCCTCATGGACTGGATCGCGGGTGTCGGGTCCCGCGCGGCGATCCTGGTCGATATCGACGAGGCCATCGGCGCCGGCTGCGCCGCGCAGGGCTTCGCCGCGGCGTTCGAGACGTTCGACCGCGATCCGACCATCCGCGCGGTGCTGGTCAACATCATCACATGCAGTTATCGGCTCGACGACATCGTCGCCGCCCTGGTGCCCGCCATGCGCGACAGAGCGCCCAGCGACGGCAAGCCGGTGGTCCTGCATCTGCGCGGCAACCGCATGGCCATGGCCGAGCCGCTGCTCGCTGCCGCCGGCTTGCCCAACAGCCCGTCGATCACGGCCGCGATCAAAGCCGTGGTCGCGGCGGCGAAGGGCTAGGCATGGCGGTCCTCGTGCACGCCGACAGCACGATCCTGGTGCACGGCATCGGCGATCCGCTGGCGCGGTTCCAGTGTGACGAGATGGTGCGCCATGGCACGCACTTGGTTGGCATCGTCGCTGCCGAGAGGCGCGAGCTCGCGGGTTGGAGTTTTGGCCCGACGCCGGTGTTCCCGACGGTCGCCGAGGCGGTGCGAGCGACGCGCGCCGAAGTGTCCATGATCTTCAGCCCGCCGTTTGCCGTGAAGGCGGAAGTCGAGCACACCATCGCCGCCGGCGTTCGCACCATCATCGGTTTGACCGAGCATGTCCCCGTGCTCGATGCGCTCGTGCTGCGTCATCGCGCGAGCCGTGCCGGCGTGACATGGATCGGGCCGAACTCGAGCGGCGTGCTGTCCCCTGGACGCGCGAAGGCAGGGTTCTTCGTCGAGGACATCTGCGTTCCGGGGCGCGTCGGCGTCATCACCAAGAGCGGCTCGCTTGCCTACGCCGTGATGGCGGAGATGCGGAGTGCGGGCATCGGCGTCAGCACCGTGGTGGCGATCGGCGGCGACGCGGTGCGGGGAACTGACTCGCGCGATGTGCTGACCCTGTTCCAAGGCGACCCGGACACTTACGCGGTCGTTCTGCTGGGCGAGATCGGCGGTCAGGACGAGGAGGACGCGGCGGCGTTCGTCGCCGAAGCGCGCTTCGCCAAGCCCGTGGTCGCGTTCATCGCCGGCCGATCGGTGCCACCGGGGCAGAGCATGGGCCACGCCGGCGCCATCGCTCGGCGCGGCCGTGGCGACTACGAATCGAAACGCCGGGCGCTCGACGCCGCGGGCATCCGCGTCGCCGAGACCATCGGCGCGATTCCCGGTCTTCTGACCCAAGCCATCGGCCGACCGTAGCGCGGCTTCTCGAGCTGGCACGCTGCATGGGGGTTTCAGGGGGAAACGATGCGAGCAGGGGCCATCTGAGAACGTCGGCGGAATACTCCCCCACTGAAGCGGCCGTCTGGTTCGGCCGCGGCGGCGCAAGTTGGGACCGCCTGTAGCCGTCACCGGGCATGACCAGATTGAAGGCTGGGGGAATGTACGGTATGGATCTTTATCGTCGTGTACGGCTTGCGTGCCATCGAGAGGCACGCCGCGACGGGCGCGGGTCCCTCCCATGGACTACCGGGACAAGCTGCAAACACCGCGTGGCCCCTTCTTGCTCCGCCACAGTGGCCCAATATCCCGCCGCCGTTGACAGTTGGCGGTCGGAAGGCGAGTCGGAGTCATGGGGACGTGCTACGGCCGCTCCTGGCTAAACCCAGCCGTGCGCGTGGCAAGTGACCTGCCCCCCGACGTTCATCCATTTGCGGCCAGGGTCCGTGGTTGAGAATGGCGCGTGTGCGCCGGTGGAGCAACGGTCGATCGGCGGAGCTGGTCGGGGTTGCGCCGCCGATCGACCGTTGCGGCGAAGGTGGCGGCATAGGCTGCTGGCGTGAGGTAGCCGAGGGCGGAGCGGGGCCGCCGGGCGTTGTAGTCCACGACCCGTCCGGC
>Ga0194120_10006547_pt1 | contig 16390 bp, 24 predicted proteins | sample TA2MahCa65mmetaG_FD_148642 | JGI IMG/M metagenome (GOLD analysis project Ga0194120, IMG submission 148642) | Freshwater microbial communities from Lake Tanganyika, Tanzania - TA2015019 Mahale Deep Cast 65m | ecosystem: Environmental > Aquatic > Freshwater > Lake | place: Tanzania: Lake...
CTGGTTGAAAAGGTGGAGAAAAGTGTATGTCGGATAACGAAGTGGAGTTTTACACTTCTGTGTAGCATGTGAAAGGGTGCTTCATCTTCCTGACCCCTGTCCGGCGAGGTGTCGGTTGTCGGTATGTCGGTTGATTCAGGTAGACCGTGGTCCCCTTCGAGGTCCCTTCGCAGTCCCAACACGGTCATGCGGGAGCGGGACTTGTCCATTATCCAACCTGTCCGGCCCCCCTAGTCTTTGGACAAGTGGACATTAGCCTCGTAGACCCGTGAGCGGTCCCGACATCCCGACACCCTCCAGGAAGAGTTCTATACTGGAAAAAGGGGGCTTGACAGAGGAAGCACCTATGTCGTATACTCAGCCTGTTCCTGGGGAGGAACATCCGTGATCCGCCGCTCGTTCATCATCGTCGTCGTGGTCCTCGCGTTGGCGGGGCTACTGACGAGTTTGGCCTGGGCTTGCATGACACAGCTTGTCATTGGGCCGGGGGGACAGCTTTATACTTGCACGACCTGTCCAGGGCCGGTTCCAACGACTACGTGCTTACCCCTGGGTCCACCGCCACCGCCGCCGATTCCGCAATGAGGTTCTAATATGGGCAGCAGGCGATCCGCGTCGTTATATGAAACCCCCTGCGGGTGCCAGTACCGGCATGGACTGAGGATTGTAATGTGCCAGCTTCACGCAGTTGAAGCGGCGCAGCGGTATACACAGCGGGAAGTGGAGCAGCGGGGGGAAGTGGCAAAACTAGGGGAGTCGACGTAAGTTTTGTGACGCTATGAACGCGGACTGGCTGGCGTACTGGCTCATCGGGAACTATCTGCTCGTCGGCGCGGCCTATGCGTGGCAGGGCGACTGGCGGCGGATGGTGTATTGGACGGGGGCGGTGCTGATCGTGGTCGCCACGGTGAAGATGTAGCCAGCGAAAGGAATTGCAATATGAGTCATCTAGCCACAATTACGCTTGAGGATGGCGAATCAGGCCGGTTCTACACTCTGCAGGTAGAGTACGTGCTGCATCGGGAGCGGTACGGGGATGACGCGGATGGGCGCTTCGGCATCACCCAAACCGTGATCGAAGCGGGCGAGGTGTATGCACCAGATGGAACACCCGAATCCCTGAAAGACGAGGCGCGGCAGCGGGTAGAGATGGGGGAGCGGTGAGTCCACGCCCGCGCCAGGAGGAGGACGGCCTTCAACCGCTCTGGACAGTCGTGGGGGTTGCGGCGCAAATTCTGGTGTTTATCGGGTTGGCGGTTTGGATTTGGTTGCGGAGGTGGGTATGGTAGCCGTCGATGTCGGGTTTGACTACCGATTTGTCATCCATAAAGGGGACGAGGCGCTTGTAGCGGTCCATGCGCCGCTGTTTGACACGCGGTGGCTTGCCAGCTCATACTCGGCTGCGTTTTGCTATCTGTGTTATCCAAGACAGGACCCAGTTGCCTACCGTGTGTATAGTGTGCATAGCCAGGTGGACACGGGCTTGGGGGAGGACTCGGACACGCTGCCAGCTCCGTTGGGGCTCAACGATAGGATGATGCACTTACCGCTGACGGTTATGCTGGCCTCCAAGAGCGCTCTTTATCCCGCGCCTCTTTCGCTTGTGCTGAAGCAACACTCGGACCTCAACGAGCTGCTACGGGTTTTGCAGAAGCAGTTTGCGGCTGGTCAGTGACGGGGGGTAGGTATGGCAGAAAAGGCGCTTGACTATCAATTTGTTGTGCATGAAGAATACCCCCGTTTTGTCGCCGTCCAGTCGTCGACGCTGCACAACGCCGCCCTCGGCATAGCGCGGGGGTCGTATATTTACTACTGTAAACGCCAAGAACATAAAACCGAAACAGCGCGGCTACCTGATTTCCATTACTCGTTTTTTAACAAGGGCGACTGGCCGCTCACGCTGTTCCTCGTCACAAGCTGTTATATCCACCCGGCTCCACTCCCGCTCGTGTTGCAGCAGCGTGGGGACCTGGATGCCGTCGTCAACGCACTCAAAAAATTACAGGCGTCCGCCCGTCGCCCGCCGGATACAAAGAGGATGCTGTCGACGAAAGGAGGCAGCGTTCGCGGTTGGATCAAATCCGGTCTTCCTTCGGTTGGATGAGGCACTGAATGCCGTTTTACGTTGATAATTCCACCCTCGCCGCGATGCAGACGTGTACCACCCAGGTTGCCCTGCGCTACATTTGGGGGTACACCCATAAAGTAGAGAAAGCGAAGTTGTTGAGCGGGCAAGCGGGCCACGCGGCCCTCGCCACCCACTTTCGCGGCGGGACGATCCAGGAGGCCCTAGCCTCGTTTGATGCGGTGTATAAAGAATGGGCGCTGGGCAACATCCCGACCGACGATGGGTTGAGCTATCATAACGTCACCACGATCTTGTCGCATTGGCTGACCACGCACCCGGTTGCGGCGCTGCCGTACAAGGTCCTTCCCGACCGCGTGGAGTTTGGGTTCCAGGCCCCCTTGGATGACAACGGGGAGTTTGTGTTGGTCGGGCGGATTGATGCGATGGTGGAAGTGAGGGGGAGGCCCCTCGTGCTTGACCACAAATTCACCGGCAGCATTTCAGACAACTGGCAGGCGAAGTGGCACCTCTCTTCTCAACTCAGCGGGTATGTATGGGGGGCGCGGTACGGGACGGTGAAGGGGGTGCCGTTGAACCTTTCCACGACCGGGGCGCTGATCAACGCGATTGAACTGCGGAAGCTCCCTGAGCATGACAACTGGAAATGCCGCACCCACGGCGTCAAGTACCAGGAATGCCGCCTGTCCCATGCAAAGGCGATGTTGCTGGGGGAATACCCCAGGGAGGATGCTTTTCTAGTGGGGTGGAGGGCGGATGCCCTGAAGCTGGCGAAGCGGGTCTATGCCCTCAGCCAAGAGGCCCCCACCATCCAGTCGCTCCCGGCCCTCTCGCAAGAAGGGTCGTTTACAAGCGCCTGTCAGTGGTGTGAGTTTCAGACCATCTGTTCGACGCCGCGGATTCCTGCGCTGGTGGAGGGGATGTTGGTGCATAGTCCGTGGCATCCGTTGGAGGATGGATAGATGGGTGGTAAGCAGCTTGTCAGGACTAAAACCACCTTCCACGAACCAGCCACCGGACTTCTCGCGGAAGTGCGGCGCGCTCGCCAACAATCACACACCCAGGAGGAGGTTTCAACATGACGCGACCGTTCATTCATTGTCTCGTGTACGGGGCTACGGGGATGTTCAAGACGAGGTTTGCGCGGACCTTTCCGCTGCCGCACCTGGTGCTGGCGTTCGACCCCTACGACAAGCTCACGCCCTTCCTCCAGCGGGGTGACGTGACCGGGGTCCAGGATCAATTTTATACGCAGCAGGGGATTGAAGTGGTGGATGTGGTGGACCCCGCTTCTCACAACGTCCTCTCGCGGGTGGAGTATTATGCCGACCCGGACCCTGAGCAACCGGCCGCCTACCGCAAGTTCTCAGACCGGGTCCCGTCGCTGTCCAGGGAGGCGCCCCAGTGGGGGACGGTCATCCTGGACTCGCTCACGTTTGCACAGAACGCTTACTTGCGGTATGATGAAAAGGTCCTGAACAAAGGGTATAAAGACCCCCGGCTGTACTACGCGGACCTCAAGCGGGAGTTGGTGGCGCAGTTGCTGTCACGGTTCGTATGGTTGCAGACCAATGTGATCGTGATTGCCCACGTCTCTGACCGCAAAGATGAGTTCGGGGAGGGGTTGCTGCGCGGCGCGAACGCGGTGGGGCAGTTGATCGGGGAGTTGCCCGCCGGGTACGGGGAGACCTACCGCGCCCATGTCAAAGGGACCGGGAAGGATCGCCGGTTTGCCCTCCAGACACAGGCGGATAATATCTGGTATGCCGCGAGCCAGATCAACGCCCCGGACGGGTGTGAGCCGGAGTACGAGGCGCTGTGGGGGAATTGGGGGAAGTAATCTTATCACGGGGGGAGGTGGACGTATGACCGGCCAGGACCTTAAAGACCTACGTCGGCGGTGGGGCGATACCCTGATCCTGAATGAAACGGGGTGGCGGATGAGGACATTGCGTGTGTACTCCAGCCGACGGGGAGAACTTTCACGACGAACGTCCCTGCAACTGCGGCTGGCACACGCTCGCTTGTGCGCCGCCGAGAGGCAGGAAACAGCGGATCGGGCCCGCCAGCAGCGTTCGTGGTATCAGCGTGTCTGGGACGCGCTCTTGAATAAAACATCGCTCACCACATAGGTCCTACCACTCCCTATAAGTAGTGGTAATTATGTAAGGAGGGTTCAACAATGGGACGAGTCGTACCGGCAGGGATCAAGGAACCGTTTGAGGTCGCCCCGCAAGGGCTCATTCTGTGGAAGGTGGAGGGGTTGACGAACAACGAAAAGGAGGTGGAAGCCGACCCTTCCAAGCGTCTGATGTATTCGGCTGCGTTGACCGGGGCGGAACCCAAGGAGGTCGAAGGTCTGGCTCACACTGAAACCTTCTTTGTGGGGACGGACGACGACCCCGGTGCGTTGAGGAGTGAAACCTGGATCAAGCGTTCCGGGAGGTTCAAGCAGTTTGTGGAGAACTGCGGCGTCCAGTTCGAGGGCGAGGACATGGATATGGTGGCCTCCAACGTCAAGGACCGGAAGGTGCTGGGGTTGGTGACGCACCGGCAGGAACCGGCCTTGAAGGGGGGCAAGGAGAACCCCTACGCCGGGCGGACGCGGGCGAACGTGTCCCGGTGGTTCACGGAGGGTGAAAAGGCTCCCTACGTGGAGAAGGGGGCGGCGCCGTCGAACGGGAGCCAGCAAATTCCGGCTCCGCACACGCCGCAGGCGAGCGCGGCCAGGCCGGTGACTCCGCCGGGGCCGAGGCCGCAAGCGATTCCGAAGCGGATTGGTGGGTGACAAAGGGGGTTGGATCGGTCTAGGTGTAGCTCAACTTGGGAGAGCGTCCGGCCTGGGGCCGGGAGGGTGCTGGTTCGAATCCGGCTGCCTAGACCAATCCACTCACAACGGAGTTTCAGGGGTTTTATAGGGCGCAAATACGATGACAGGCACACGGTCTTCTCTTCAGGCCTGGTTGCAGGCGGCCCACGCCATGACTTATACCGCCTATATGAAGTTGCCTCGAGAGAAGCGGGCGGCGTTGTGGGAGGCGTATGCGAAACAACGGTAAACCTCCTGCGTTTGAAAGGGGGGTTGAATGGGGGGATAAAGACGAGATACAGGCGGCATAACAGTCGTTTCCACTGTTGCGGAAGGAAGGGTAGTGCTTCTAGCCCGTTCACATATCCACGTACCCCAGCCAGGGGTCTATGCTCTCTTCAAAGGCATTTACCCTATCTGGGTTGGGAAGACCGTGAATCTTGCTACTCGGTTATACCATCACCTAGAGTATGAGGGTAGGGAATTTGATATGGTTTGGTTTTACCCGCTCCCAAAACAGCAACTCAATAGCGTTGAGGCAGAACTGATGGCGCACGTCCGGCCTACAGAGAACCTCCGTAGGTCAACTCAATTACCATCTGGAGAGTGGTATATCCAGTAACCAGTGTAGGGGAGGTGGAGGGTGTTTAAGCCTGGGGATTGGGTGGAATGGGCGGAGGGTTGCGGGCTGCGTGATTCACAGTGCCCGTTGCTGCGTGTTGTACACCTCGCCCGATGGTCCGGCGGCTGCCCTCCCTCTTCCAGACTCACCAGCGCTTGCAGGCTCGTAGGGCCTGTGGTCATATGTTGTACTGTGAGCGGGTCGTCGCTATTCCACCAACAAATTATCGCAGAGACAATGTTAGTCCCTGCACCACTTTCAACATTCCTTCGTTATAAGCACCTGTTTGAGAAGGGGGAGAAGGTTGATGTTTAAGGCAGGGGACTGGGTGGAGTGGAAAAAGGGCTCGTTTGGTGAGACACAGTACCCCCTGATGCGTGTTGTGGGCCGACGGCGGTACCCGCGATCTAAGCCTGGACCCGCTTATATTTTGTGCTTCGTGGGTGTGTCGTCGTTCTTCCACTCCATTATACAGGAACACTGGCTGGCCCCCGCCAGCCTCCCTACATTCCTCTGTTACCGGCATCTATTTGATGAAGGAGAAACCAGTGCTGACGTTTGTCAAGGGGTGGGGGCGTTTGGACGCCACCATCGTCCTCATCGGTGAAGCGCCTGCCGGTGAAGAAGTCCTGAAAGGGGAGCCGTTTGTCGGGGCCGCAGGTCGGCGCCTCAACGAATGGTTGAAGGGCGTGGGGCTCTCGCGGGCGGATTGCTACATTGATAACGTGGTTCAATGCCGGGTCCCCAACGATAAAATGTCGTTGGTCAGCCAAGCCTCCTTGATGCCGTGGATCGAGGACCTGCACCAACGCTTGGCCCGGCTCACCTGCGCGCAAGTTATAGTCCCGCTCGGTAATTACCCTCTGTATGCGCTCACCGGCAAGGGGCAGGTGCATTGGCATTCACGGGATGGCAAATCAGCCCGCCCTGGGATTACAGCCTGGCGGGGGTCCATCCTCTCCTACACCGCCACGTCGGGCCGCACCGTGAAGGTGATCCCCACGATCCACCCGTCGGCCACCTTCCGCCAGCCGTCGCTGGAGCGGCAATGCCTCTCCGATTGGGAGCGTATCCGCGATGAACGCGGCTTCCCGGAACTCCGGCTTCCCGTCCGTGAACATTTCATCACCCCGACACTCAAGGACCTGGAGGTGTTTTACCAGGATGTGACCTCCTTGTATCACCCGGTTCTCGCAGTCGATATTGAGAACCCGCGGGAGGAGCGGCGAGCGCCCCTCCTTGATGGCCACGGGCAGCCGCAACGCTACAAGACCGGCAAGCGGAAGGGGCATGTGAAGCATAAAACGGTGTGGGGGGACCCCGCGATTGTCTGCGTGGGGTTTAGCCACGACCCCGCGTATTCCCTCACAATCCCGACAACAGAAAGCTATTGGGGGGATCGGCAGCGGTTGGAGCAGGCCTGGGCCTGGATTCAAAAGCTCTGTGAATGCCCCGCCGAGAAAGCGTTGCACAACGGCCTCTATGACCTCTGGTATCTCAGTGACCGCGGGATTGGGCTGGTCAACTGGCCCTATGACACCATGCTGATGCACCATTGTTTAGACCCCTCCGCGCCGCACAGCCTGGCGTTTTGCGCCAGCGTGGATACGCGGGAGCCGTACTGGAAGGCGGACGCCAAAGACCCCGATGCCGTGTCGAAGTGGACCTCGAACTGGACGGCCTTCCTCCAATACAACGGGAAGGATGCGGCGGTGACGCGGGAACTGGCCGCACTCTACCGGCAGCGGCTGGAGGCCGACCGTCGCACCAACGGGCAAACGGGGTGGGAGATTTACCAGCGCCTGTATACGCCGCTGTTTGCCCCGCTCCATGATCTGTCTCGGTGGGGGATGCGGCTTGATGACCGGCGCCGAAAGGCCCGGCTGCTGGAATTACAAGCCTCCATGACACGCATCCAGGCGTCCCTCACCCAGGCAACGGGGGTGGACCTGTACGGGAAAACCGGGCTGTCCGCCAAACGGCTGACACAGTATTTCTACGAGACGCTGACGCTCCCGGTGCAATATGCAAAACGGACCACCGGCATCAAGACGGAGAGCGCGAATGAAGTGGCCGTGCGCCGGTTGATGACGAAGTACCCTGAGAAGTTCCCGCAAGCGGTGGGGCAGTCGATTCTGGATCACCGCCGGGCGGCGCAGCTCTCCACTTTCTACCGGGACGAGCGGGTTGATCCTGACAGGCGGTTTCGGTCTTCATACTCCATGAACACGGAGGCGGCGCGGCTCTCCTCCAGCGCGAATCCGCGTGGGACGGGGTCAAGCGGGCAGAACATTGACCGAGAGGCCCGTGACATGTTCCTGGCGGACGAAGGCTGTCTTGGCGTGGAAGTGGACTTGAGCCAGGCGGAAGCGCGGATCGACTACCTCCTCGCGTCGATGGTTTCAGGCAACAAGGTGCTGCTGGAAAAGGCCCGCCTCCGTCCCGATGAATACGACCAGCACAGCGAGAACACCACCTTGATTTTCAACCTGCGCGAACACGAGGTCTCGAAGGAGGAATGGGCGAAGCTGCGGTACTTAGGTAAAAAAACAGTACACGGAAGCTGGCGCGACCTCCACGGCCAGAAAATGGCGGATGAACTGAGTAAAGACGGCTACGTGAGGACCGGCGATGAGTGCCAAGCCCTGTTGGATATTTACGGGGCGTTGGTGCCGGAGCGAGCTGTGTTCTTCCGGTGGGTGCGGGAACGCATCATCCGAGACCGCTACTTGGAGAACACCTGGGGGTATCGGCTCTCGTTCAAGTACGACCGGCTCAACGACGACACGTACCGCCGCGGGTATTCGTTTGACCCGCAGTCTGAAATCGCCTTGTTAATGAACCACTTAGGACTCGTCCCGCTGTGGGAGCGGCTGGCGGGCGGGGGGTGGCGGGAAGGGCGGATCAACCTCCAGGGCCACGACGCATTGTTCTTGTCATTACAGCCTGGATCGGCGTATGATGTAGTCCACTTCCTGGTGACGAACTTAGAGCAGCCGCGCTCCTATTACGGGTTGGAATTGTCGATACCCTGTACCATCAAGATCGGGATGCGGTGGAAAGGGGAGCATGAATGGAAACGACTGCCGCCTCGAGCAGAGTTCGAGACGGTCATGTGCCGGGTTATCGCTACTGCATCCTCGTCGCCGGATTGATGTGCTTTAGAATACGGCAGCTTACCGAGAGGTTGGCGGATTACCCGCTGGACCTTCGTTTTACGGGGTGGCATGAAATCATAATGAATAAGGGGCGAGGGACGGTGGATTTTGCCGTGATCTCCGGGATGGGCACCGGCGCTGGATTGGCGAAGTCGGTTCGGAGTTATCTGAAGGTGGGCGGGGAATTGGTGTACGTGCTTGGGGGGGTCTCGGCTGTTGAGAAGATGATCCTGGCCTGGATGTACGGACAACGGGGCCGACCACCGCTTTTCATGGTCGATGAAAACGGTTTTTTGAGGTGGAGCAGTCGGCGTCCTCCCCTCGTCACAAAAGCGAACGCGCTTCAATACTCTATTGCAAAATGGAAGTTTATAGCGCAATGGCTGAAAAAAGGCCTGTATCTTCGTGAGGACGGGGGTAGCGAGACATGCGGACTCTGCCTCCTTTATAACCACCCCGAACAGAAGTACGGGCCGGGTGAAGCGTGTCAAGGGTGTCCGATTCGCGCCTACACAGGGCGGCAATTTTGTGCGGACACCCCCTACGTGTTAATGCGTACATATACAGTTGACGAGGAGAACCCCGGTCTGGGTGTGCTGAATGATGTCGATGCGGCAACCGCAGAACTCAACTTTTTGCGTAAGTTGGCGCAGGGGGGCAAGAAGGGTGGACGCGGACAATGAAAAAGAAGCGACAGCTGTTCCAGGTGGTAGATGACGGCTTTCTTGAGTGGAAAAGGCTTCCTGCCATCAATGCAGCGAACGCGCTTCAATACTCTATTGAGAAGTGGGAGTTCCTTGTAGAGTGGTTAAGGGGAGGGAAACATCTTCGTGGAGATGGAGGCTGTTCTACCTGCGCCCTCTGCTCTATTTATTATAACAACTCCTGTCAAGTCCCATGTATGGGGTGTCCTGTTCAAGCGTTGACGGGAAAGCCTGGTTGCCGCGACACTCCGTACTATCTGTTTTCAGAATTAGAGGAACTAAAGTGTTCTGCGCGTTTGTTAGTCCAGGTGGCAAGCATGGAACTCAACTTCCTCCGCGCTGTGCAACAGGGGCAGCCCCGTGAGTAAACTCGACGACACGTCCAACTTCCTCCAGCTCTACCTCCATCATTGCGGGAAGAGCGAGGTGCCCCCGCAATGGCACTATTGGGCGGCGATGTCGGTCCTCGCCGCGTCGGTCGCGGATCGCGTCTGGATTCAGGCCGACGCCGCCCGCAAAGTCCGGTGCAACCTCTATGTCATGCTGGTGGGGCCGAGCGGGAGCGGGAAGGAACACGCCATTACACGGGCGGCAAAGCTGGCCTACGAAGGGGGCGGGGAGATTATCAACCTCTATGCAGGCCGGGCGACGCGCCAGCACATCCTGGATAAGCTGGGGAAGGGGGTGAAGTCGCAGGAAGGGGTGACGCTGGTTGCCAACTCCAAGCTGTACCTCGTGACGGAGGAACTGGGGTCTTCGCTCCGCACCGGCGAGCATGGGTGGGAGTTGATTTCCTTTATGACGGAGTTGTATATCCCACCCCCGTATCCGTACCACGATGGCACGAGGACGGCGGGGCAGGTGACGCTGGTGGACCCGCTCCTGAATTGGCTGTCTGGAAGCACTGAACAGTGGTTGAAGCGGGTCGTCCCGACCGACGCGATGGAGGGCGGCTTCTTCCCCCGCATTGTGACGGTGCGGGGGCAACGGGACCACGCCCACCGCTACCCCAAGATTCTCCTCCCTGATGATTACCAGGACGTTCGTGACCACCTGCTGTGGCGTGTCTCAGGTTATACCTGGCTGCAAGGCCCTATGTGCCTGACGGAGGAGGCGGCACTCCGCCGTGAACGGTGGTATCAAGAGGTCGCCGCTCCGACTGCGACGGAATCCGATCCGGTGTTCAACCGCCGCGATGAGATGATCCACCGCTTTGCGGCGCTCCATGCGCTCGCCGATTATCAGGCCCTCCAACGAACCCCGACCGTCCCCCCGCACATTGAACTCGCCCATGTGGACTCCGCTATCGAGAGTTGGGAGTGGGTCATGGGGGAGGTCCCCAAGACGCTGCGGTTGTCGAAAGTGACCCCGAAAGCGGAAATGGTGGAGTATGTGCGCGGGGTGATCCAGCGGCTCCAGCAGGTGGCCCGCTCGGAGTTGCTGCGGAAGGTGGGCGGACGGGGGATCACCGCACGGGAGTTGGATGAGTGTCTGATGACCTTGATCCAGCGCGAGGAGGTCAGCCGAAGCGAAGTGGAAGGTCCCTATATGCGGAAGCGTGAGACCTATACCTGGGAGGGGTAAACCCGTGCGCTTCGACGAGAAATACCCGACTGCGAAGGCTTTTGAAGTGTTCGAGGATGTGGCGGTTGGCGATACATTTGGGCCTTGCCAGACGTGCCAGGAATGGACGTACTGGTATGAAGTGGATGATGAGGTGTTCGTGTGTTCGGATGAATGCCGGTATCAGTGGATTCGGGAGCGATTGGAGGGGGAGGATGGGTAAGGTTAAAAGGCAACTGAATTACCCTCCGCCGGTAAGGACACAACGTCCCCCGTTTGCAACCTGTTCTACGAGGGATGAGCAAGTTATGGCGTTTGGTGGCGCGGGCCTCACAGAAGGGCTCCTGTTTCTGGTGGATTGGCTCACGGACCTTGATATGCGGCTCACAGAAATGGAGCGGCGCGACCCAGATGCGTGACGGGATCGACCGGGGGCTTCTATCGTGGTATGTCGCCATCCAGCGCTGGCGGCTGGCGGGGCGGCGCCCCTTTGCGCTCTGGAAGCAGCGGGTCATGTTATGGATGTTGTGGGTGGTCGCGGTGTTGCTGCTCTGGTATATTCTGTGCGGAGTGTAGGATGCTGGAGATCGACTATACACAGCGCTCGACGCAAACATGCCACGATTGCAACGGCCCCGCTGTCCCAGGGCGCGTCCGGTGTATGCGGCATCTCTTAAACCACCGTTGGGGCGGGAAGGCGCTTCCGGCGTCCCCCGTCCGTCTGCCTGCGTTTTGGTCGCAACCGCATCAGGAGGGTCCTGTGGAACGGAACCAGCTTCCAGCGCGACACGGCTGTATTACATGGAAGGCGAAGGTGGGGGGGCGCACCGTCTATTTATCGGTGGATTCCGGGACGCCCCCATGCGAACTCTTTATTCGTGTGAAAGGACCGGGGTGTACCGCCGAGGTTGTGGGGATGTACGATGTCGTGGCCCGGCTTGTCTCACTAGCGTTGCAGTACGGCGCCCCGCTGGAGAAAGTAGGGGACTTGCTGCTGAATACGAAGTTTGAACCGGCGGGGGTGGTGCAGCAGCATACCGCGATCAAGTTCTGTTCCAGCTTGATTGATTTTGTGGGGAAGCACTTGTTGATTGAGTATGGTGGGAGGGGGGATTTGGCGGTTTCAACAGTACAACGGGAGGTGGAGGATGAGTGATGATGAATCTGACTTGATTGATGCCCTACGCTTCGATAAAGCGCAGTTGAAGGAACAGTTGACTCAGCTTATCAAATGTGTGGATGAAGGACTCTCGATTGAGGATGTGGGGATTGCTTGTCGTGCTATTGAGGATACTTACGCAGAACTACGTGAGTTGAAAGAACGTATCGCTTTATGGAGCCCGAAATGAGTGAAGCCGCGCTCGCCGATGTCACCGTCTTCACCGTGTTGATGGTCCTGGTCTATGTCATCGGGGATTGGGTCGACCGCCCACGGCACCGGCACGTTCACTCAGCGGAGAGGAAAAAGGGGGGGCGTGGCTTCAGCAAGCGGGCTGGAAGGTCCGGTAAGGTGGAAATGGAGGGGGGTTCAACTGGGGGGCGTGGAGCGGCTTGAGCAGCCTGCCCCCCTTGCTCTAATCGGGGGCCTGCGGGGAGGAGGTCGGTGATCGGCGACCCCATTGAACGGAGCGAGGCCATTTGGTCCCGCGCTTCTTCAGCCACGGCCTGGGCGTTGGCGAAGGCGATGGTGCGTGCGACAATCTCGGTTTGGCCCCCTAGAATACCATCGGCGATATTCCTGAGCAACTGACGACGGGAGAGGAGATACCCTAAGGCCGAAGGTCCAGCCAGCACCATGACGTTGGCGGGTGTCGCTTCTACTCCTCCAAATGGAGTAGCCGCCAATGCCCCTACAGCCGCCGCTTGACCAAGAAGGACGGCCACCGTCCCGAATTGAGGAGGAGTCCGTTCAGCGGCTTCCAGCGCCATTGCAAACCGTCGCACGTCTTGATTTGGCGTCCCATCCAGGACGAGGGCCTGGTAATCACGCCCTAGCTTACTAAAGTTCCGAAGCAACTTCCCACCGTCCAATTCAGCCGGTTGGGACCCAACGACTGTACGGCGCCCAGTCATCCCTAAAGCTGAGGCCGTCGGTTTCACGGAATCTTCGATCATGTCGTGGATCATGTGGCGGCGCACCACTTCCCACCGTGCTGGAAGGGCTTTCTTGAGCGCCTGCGCCGTGTCAAACTGGGTCTTGTTTGCTAGGAGGCTGGCGACGGTGGATGGGTTCAACTCCACCTTTTTCACCAGCCTTGTCATCAAGTCATTCTCAAACTTCTCTGCAACCTCATCCCGCCAGAAGTCGCGGGCGTGTTGGTAGGCCGCAGCCGCTTGCCCAGACGGGTCAAAGTGCTTGGCGGTGGTATCCATGCTCTTCAACAACTCTTTCGCCATGAGAGAGGCTTGACGGCCTGCTTGTCGTTGCACGGCGTCGGTCGCGCCCTCATTGTCGCGGGCAATACGGAGCAGTTCGCTCCGAATACGTTGCGCGTCGGCAAACGTCGTCCACTGTGGACCGGCTGAATCGGCAATATCAAAGAGCGCAGTCGGCCCTGCATACCCTGGAATCGGCGCCTTCCCTTCCTGGATAATCTCACGAATCTCAAACTGGCGTGTAATTTCTTTTGAGGACGGTCCCTCCGTCATATACCGAAGCGTGGAACTCATTGGGACGGTGACGCCGCCTCGTGAGAGGTCATCTACCACCTTGAAATACCCCGATCCCACCGCTTGGGCGGCTTCATGGGCGAAGTCGTAACTTTTCAGGGTTTGCTGGCCCACCTTCGTCAAGGACTGAAGTTGTGGGAGGAGACCTGCTTCAACCTGCTCCGCCAACTTTCCAACTGCGGCTTCAACTTCCGCCTTTCGTGGAGCAGTAAAGAACCGGCCACCGACCCCTGCCTCACCGAGACCTTCCGCCAACCCAGGAAGTAAGGGAGTCTTTTCACCGCTCAGTTGTGAGAGGCCAAGTGTACCGCCTAGTGGTTCCAACCCCGCCCTCGCCTCCCATGTGACTTCAGAGGTGGCGCCAGGAGCCAGGAGTTCTCGCCGAAGCGTCCCTAACCCCTTAAACATCGCTTGCATAGGGAGGTCTAGCGCAGGGTAGATAAACAGGTTTTCCAGGCCGCGCCCCATTGATTCAGGGAGTGGAGCAGGAGGGAGGGTGGTCGCCAGTGGGCGGGCTTGCTCAAACCCCACTTGCCCAACAGCCCCTCCAACTCCGCTGGCGATGGCGGGGGCACCGATACGTCCACCGAGAAAGGGAAGCACCTGCGGTGGAATTCGCTTCGTGAGGAGGGCGGCGCCTGCCCCCGCGAAGGAAGGGCCATAGGCCTCTGCCATCCGCTGGGCTTTTTCAACGAATGTGGGTTGGAGAGCGTCCGCCAGGAAGCCGGATGCAACCCGCTCCCTCAAGGCCCGCCCCCGTGGAGTCTGAAACGGGATGCTTTTGAACTCAGGGTCCGCAGCATCCAGCCACGTCATCGCCGCCCGGAGTTGTTCATCCTGCGACCGCCGCTTGAAGTTGACATCCTGGTTGATGACGTTGTGGAACTGCTCAACGTAGGAGAGGGCGTCTTGGGGCATTACTGAGGTTTCTCCCCTAACCTTTTCCGCATACGCCTAGCTTGGGCTTCGTCGGCCTGTGGAAGTGCCCCCGATCCCGGCCCAGTTGCGGAACGGTGTAAATTAGAGACATCATAACGCTGCGACTTCAAGTACAGAACTAGCTCGTCTTGGACATCCTGCAAGTTTGCAAGCGATTGACGGACACGCGCTTGGAAATCCAGTGTGGTGTTTCCAGTTAGGTTTGGGAACTGCGCCTTAAATTCTTCTTCTCGTGGACCTACCTGCGCTCCCGTCAAACTGTGAGTGAGATTAGATGTCCAGTGGAGCAAGTCCGCCAAGAATGTATTGTACTCTGGTGGGAGGTCTTTCGACTGAAGCGCGTTCATCACCGATCCAAACATCCCCCAGACGCCTAACGGTCCCCCATAATGGTCAGCGAGACTATCAAGTTTTTCGCTTAACCTCTGCCCAACGTTAATCAGGTGTTGACGGCGAGCATAGTCCCGACCGTCCTCTGGAGGAATTCGTTTAATGGATAAGAGGTCGCCCAGATTTTTCGCTTCAGTTTCAGTTTGAACAGTTTTACTGCCTAGTGCAAGCACGCCTTCAGTGGATTTCAACTGGTCGGGGGGAGCAGCTTTGAAGACAGCTTCCTGGACCGTGGTGGAAGGCTCACTAATCTTGGTCATATCGGGGCTGACAGGGAAGCCGGGGAGAATCTCCCTCGCTAATCTTACAGCCACCTGTGCTGGGTAATGCTTGCTCAATACCGAGTACACTTCAGCCATGTATGATCCAGACTTGCTTAATACATTATCCAGGTTTTTTTGCGTCACTGGGTAGTGGCTAACTTGCGCACCCTCCAGCGCCATTGGCGGATTAACGACCCCAACCAATTTAGTGATGTCAATAGCGCCCTTAGCATCCTGCTGTTTAAGCGCGCCCAACACAGACGCGGCCTTCTTCGTGATGTCTTTGCTGATTTGTAGTTCCCCTTGTCCTTCGAGGTTCAGTGGGATGACATAGTTGTGGTAAGGGTTACCAACTGGGGGGACCCATTGAACCTCATTCACCGCCGCTTCAGCCGACTTCAGTAGGTCATGCGTTTGTATGAACTCGCGCATGAACACACCCTCAAACCGCCTCTGTCGCATTCCTTCGACGATGGTAGCGACTTCGGGGAGATTCGTTGTTTTTGCGATGTTGGCGAGGAGAGTGCCATAAGTCTGTGGAGTCCAGACGCCAGCGGCGCGAGCGTTCCTCTCTCCTTCTCGAACGTAGTTGTTGACCCAATTTGCGGGGACGTTGATTTTTCGGATTACCTTTCCCCCCGGCGTGATTACTTCCTCCGTTGCTTCCGTCATGTCGGGGTCGCGCCACGCGATTTCCAGATAGGAGGAGCTTGGATCAGGGCTCAGTAGCGATGCAACCGCAGAAGGCCCTGCTTGTGGACCCCCGATTGGTTGTGCGGGAGCCTCCCTCCACTGGATTGGAAATGACTTGTCAGAGAGGCTGTAAGAAGGGACAGTAGATTGGAAGGGTTGTGCTGCCGCCTGCTCACCAGCCACCATGAGCGGTACACGCCCCATCTTCTGGTCTGATACTCGCTGGTTGTAGCGTTGAAATTCAGAGGCTTCGATAGCGGACTGAGCTTGGAGTGCCGCTTCTGTAGGATCGACCCATCCAGCGTCCGTTGCTTGCTGTGCAAATTTTCTGACCGCATCAGTGCGCCCAGTCTTTGCAATCTCCATGATCCGCTTGGCGAACATCTCCTGGTTACGCAGCCTCAACTGCTCTTCCCGCTGTCCCCCATACTGTTCACGCATTTGAACTAGGGACCCTAGTGCCCCTAGTTGGTACATGGGACCCGTGATGTTG
>Ga0194120_10006555_pt1 | contig 16381 bp, 12 predicted proteins | sample TA2MahCa65mmetaG_FD_148642 | JGI IMG/M metagenome (GOLD analysis project Ga0194120, IMG submission 148642) | Freshwater microbial communities from Lake Tanganyika, Tanzania - TA2015019 Mahale Deep Cast 65m | ecosystem: Environmental > Aquatic > Freshwater > Lake | place: Tanzania: Lake...
CCGACGCCGATGCCGCAGCGCTCGCCGAATATCTAACGCAACTAATGCGGACGCCTTCAAATAGGGAGAAGAAGTGATGGACACGCTTACCACCATTGTCCCGACGCTCGACAGTATCCCGCTGCCGGCGCCGGTTTGGCTCCTGAAGGCGCTCCTTCTTATAACCTTCCTGCTCCATCTTCTGGCGATGAACGCCCTCGTCGGAGGCAGCCTCATTGCCGGTTATGCCAGTTGGCGGGCGCATCGTAGAGGCGATACCCTCGCCGCGCGGCTCTATAAGGAGACCGTCGACTATCTCCCGACCCTCGTCGCCGCAACAGTAACTTTCGGCATCGCACCGCTGCTATTTGTGCAAGTGCTCTACGGGCATTTGGTCTATACCGCCAACGTCGCCATCGGCTGGTTCTGGTGGACGGTCTGGATACTGGCGATCGTCCTCTACTACCGGCTCTACCGGATGAAGTTCCATTCCCGCGAGGGACGACCGCCGCATCGGCTTGCGCCCTGGTTCGTCTTCATTGTTCTCTGCTGGATCGCCTTCGTCTTCGTGAACAACTTCGGTCTGGTGCAACAGCCGGAGCGCTTCAGCGGGATGCTGCTAAGGTCGGCGCGCGGCTGGTGGCTGAACGCCTCCGACCCGGCGACGCACCCCCGTTACCTTCATATGCTGCTCAGCGCAATCGCGGTAGGGGGGATCTTTCTGATGGGACTGGGACGACACAATCATCGGCTGGATGCCGCATACGGACAGTTCCAGATGAACCTCGGCTACCGCCTATTCAACATTCCGACCGGAATCAACATTCTGGTCGGATTCGGCTTTATGATGGCGCTGCCCGAGCCAGTGCGAATGCAACTGATGGGACGCGGTATGGCCGAGACGTTTCTCTGGATGATTGGCATGGGCGCGGCAATATGGGCGATGCCGGTCTTCAAACGTGCAACGCAGGCACCGCAGTCGCCGACGTTTCACCTCGGGACGTTCCTGATGGGGGTGACGCTGGTGACGATGGTGATCTTACGCGACCTGGTGCGGGATGCCTACCTGAAGCCGCATTTCGATGTGACGACGTCGCCGGTAGCCGCTCCGGGGGGGCCGATAGTCCTCTTCTTCGTCACCTTTGCAATCGGCATTGGAGCGATGGTGTGGCTGCTTAGGACACACTATAGGGCGGGCAAATGATCCTTAAGGGGCGGGACTTGCCCCGCCCCGACGGGCAGCTTGAAAGCCGCCCTCCACGAGGATGGATCACCCCCAGAGCCGTCCCTCCACGACGGCTCCAACCTCCTTCGCAAGGGCATCGGTCTGGGCTAACAAATCGTCCGTCTGCCGTTTCAGATCCTCGACATAGTCCCCTCCCGCCAGGTTTGCCAGATTGACCCGGACGTTGTAGGCTGCGCCGCGAGCCGCCAACGCAGCGCAAAGTCCCGCGACACCGGCATCCGGCGTCAGGTTGACGTTCCCCAACTTCGCCGCAGTCAGCGCCAATCCAGCCACTTCCGGCATCAGCGATAACGTCTCAAAGGGGACGCTTGCTGCGCCTCTGGTCGCTTCGGCAACCGCCTGCTCGCGGGCCGCCTTCTGTTCGTCGCTTTTCTTGGGCAAGCCCATTGCCGCCATCACCCGGTCAAAGGCCTCGGTATCGAGATCGATCAAGGCGACGAGGCGGTCCCTCAATGCCTGCGCCCGGGTTGCCAGTTCGTCCATCGTAGCATTATGCTCCAGATAGGCTTTTCGGCCGTAGGTGAGACCGGCGACCATCGAAGCGAGCGCCGCCGCAAGTGCGCCTGCCAGCGCTGCCACGCTTCCGCCCCCCGGTGCCGGCGCATCGGATGCCGTCAAGTCTATAAAGTCGCTCAGTTTGAGCGACGCCAGCGGTCCCGCTTTTCGGATGCGATACTCGATCACCTTTTCCTGTGGATCGAACGGGTTAAGTTGGCTCAGTCCGAGCGACAGGATCGCGGTGCGCACCAGTTCGGCTTCGCCGACGCCGGTCATCCGGCCCTGCCTGGCAAGGTAATGCTGTCCCGCCATCAGGAGCGCATCGAGCGGTATCAACCCGACCAGTTCCGAGCCGGTAACGCGAAGCCCCAGTTCGGTCGCGATCTCGCAGCAGGCATCGAAGACCTCGTGCGGTGGCGAGACCCGGTAGTTGACGAGGTTGATCGAAATCTGCGCCTGACCATATTCGGCGATATACCAGCCGACGGCTTTGACCGCCTCGAAGAGGCCCGGAATCATCACCTTGCTGCCGCTTTCGTCGCGGACGATACGCCCCTCGGCGTCGCGCTGCGGGAAGCCCATCTCGCGTATGCGCTGGGCAATCTTCGTGGCTAACTTCGCGTCGCGGGTGTTCAGGTTGACGTTGTAGGCGATCAGGAAGTCGCGCGCTCCGATGACAGTGGCGCCCGACTTCGGGTTGAAGTGGTCGGGCCCGAAATCGGGCGTCCAGAAGGGATCGCCGCCCCGTGAAGCGAGTGCTTCATACTCGCCGGCGCGGATGTCGGCGAGGTTGCGGCGCTCGGGACGGCTCGCCGCATATTCATAGAGATAGACCGGGATGCCGAGTCGGTCCCCAACGCGCTGCCCCAAACTCCTCGCGAGCGCGATGCACTCCTCCATCGTCACGCCGCTCACCGGCACGAAGGGACAGACGTCCGTTGCTCCCAGTCGGGGATGCTCGCCATGGTGAACTGTCATATCGATCAGTTTCGATGCTGCTTCGATGCCGCGATAAGCGGCTTCGAGAACCGCTTCCGGCTCGCCGACGAAGGTGATGACCGTCCGGTTGGTCGCAGCACCCGGATCGACATCGAGAAGCGACACCCCCGGCACCGACGCAATAGCGGAACTGATCCTGTCGATGATCCGGCGGTCGCGCCCCTCAGAGAAGTTGGGGACACATTCGACGATGCGCTGCATAGGATTCCGTCACGATGATTGATTTTACAATATAGCGCCGGGAAGGCAGGCTGCGATTCTCCTTAAGCCCCCTCAAGCGAGGGTATGCTACAAGACGACTATCGCCCGGCGCCACCCGGGCGCTAAGAGGGCTGCCTGGGAGATAATATATTGAGTCGTCATGCCGTCAGGCTTGCAGAGACGCTTGAAGTTGTCGCATCAAGGCATTAAGTTAAAGGTTCGCCTTAGTCGGTTCCCCCCGGGCAACCGAAGCCGATATTCATACTCTTACATAACAAGATATTATGAAGCGCACTTATCAGCCCTCAAACCGGAAACGCCGCAATTCGCACGGCTTCCGCGAGCGGATGGCCTCCCGCAACGGGCGCAAGGTTCTGGCGCGCCGTCGCGCCAAGGGCCGGCATCGCCTGACTGTCAGCGACGGGATGCGTCGCCACGACTGAGCGTTTTCCCCGCACGCAGCGCCTCACCGGTCGCCGCGCCTTCGACGACCTGCGCCGCAATAGCCCGGGCACAGCCCGCTTTGGGAACCGGTCGCTTGTAATCGCCTGCCGTCCGACATCGAGCGGGACCGGGACCTTTCGGATCGGCTTTGCGGTCTCCCGCGCGGTCGGAAATGCCGTCCGGAGGAACCGATTGAAGCGGCTGCTTCGCGAGTCCTTCCGCCGCAACAAGGACCAGTTCCCCCACGCCGGGGAGATGCTCATCATGCTGCGTCGCGGCGCAGATGAAAAGACTTTGGCGGACGAAATGCTGACTCTGGCCGGTCGCTCCAAAGCACGGCTTGGGACCACGTATTCTCCTGAGAAGACCTCCTAATGAACCGGCTCGCCGTCGCATTGCTGACCGGCCTGATCCGGTTCTATCAACGCTTCATCAGCCCCCTGACCGGGCCATCGTGTCGTTTTTGGCCGACCTGTTCGGAATATGCCCGCGAGGCGATCGTTCGTCACGGCGCGCTGCGGGGCGGCGGAATGGCAATCTGGCGGCTTCTGCGCTGCGGTCCCTGGACGGTCGGCGGCGTCGATCCCGTGCCCGATCTCACTAACATTGCTCCCAAAGCCTGAAACCTCCTGAATGGACAAGCGCGCGATCCTCGCCTTCATCTTCGTCGGACTGATCCTCTATTTCTACGACGACTACCTCCGCCTCGTCTCGCCTCCGCCTCCACCTCGCCCGGTTGACACCACCGGCATTGGCGCCGATACCGTAACGCCTCGCGAGCCGGCGCGTCCGGCGTCGGAAACACCTTCGTTTTCAGCGGCTCAGCCGGCCGTATCACCGCACTTGACGACTGACGGTATGACAACCCCGGATGAATCTTACCAGGGGCCGGATTTGATCGTCGTCGAGACCGACCTGGCTCGATATGTCCTGACCCGTAAGGGAGCTCGTTTTCATTCAGTCGAACTGAAGGCTGCGCGCCGCTACCTCCCCGATCCGGTCGAACTGGTACCGCGGGCGGGCGGAGCACGGCCCGGCTTTCGGTTCTGGACGGTGGACGGACCGGTGGAGACCGGCAACCTGAACTTCGTCGTCGAAGGCGATTGGGACGCCGAGCCGGAACTGCGCCTGAGCCGCTCGCAGCAGGCGAAGATCTCCTTTCTGGCGCGGTTCGATTCGACACGGGCATTGCGTATTACCTACGCCTTCAAAGGCAGCGACTATACTTTCCAGGTCGAGGCTGAAGGCATAGGAATGGAGGGCGTCTGGGCGCGCGACTACGTTGAAGCGCTCTGGACCGGCGGGCTGGCTTATACCGAGAAAGATACCTCGCAAGACCATTACTACTCGACTGCCTACGCCTACTTTGCCGGAAACATCCTCGAAGAGCAGGGCATCGAAGCCAAGGAACAGGTTCAGCCTTCGGCTTCGGGCAAGACGCGGTGGGGCGCGGTGCGGTCGAAGTATTTCATCGGAGCGCTGCTGCCGGAGCGGGTCGAGGCCGATGGAGCCTGGCTCGAATCGCGGCTTGATTCGACCTATATCGGACCGTTCCCCCCCAACCGGCTCGGCGTCGGGCTAAAACTACCCCTGGCCGGCAGCAGCCCGGCGACGCCGCTGCGCATTTACCTCGGCCCGCTGGACGATCAATTGCTCAAGAGCGTCGATCCCACCTTGCAAAAGACGCTCAACTGGGGCTGGGCTATCATCGCGCCCTTCTCCAAGGGCATTTTGTGGGGTCTTAAAGCGCTTCATTCGATGATCCCGAATTATGGTGTCGCGGTGGTGATCTTCTCCATATTGATCAAACTCATCACCTGGCCTCTTACAGCCGCGCAGTCGCGCTCAATGGCCGGTATGCAGAAGATTCAGCCCCGCATGAAGGCGCTGCAGGAGAAGTATAAGAACGACCGCGAGCGGCTCAATCGCGAAGTCATGAAACTTTACAAGGAAGAGAAGGTAAATCCTGCCGGCGGGTGCCTGCCGTTGTTGTTGCAGATGCCGCTTCTTTATGCCCTGTTCATGGTTTTTCGCTCGACGATTGAGTTTCGTCAGGCGTTTTTTATGCTCTGGATCGACGACCTCTCGATGCCCGATTACATTTTCGATCTACCCTTCAAAGTTCCCTTTTACGGCGAAGCGGTCGCGCTGCTGCCGATATTGATGGCGGTTTCGACCTATTATCAGTCGAAAATGACGATGACCGACCCGAATCAGAAAATGCTGCTCTATATGATGCCGGTGATGATGCTCGTCTTCTTCAATTCACTCCCTTCGGGGCTGACGCTATATTATACTCTCTTCAACGTGCTCAGCCTTCTGCAATACAAGTTTTTCCCGCCGCATAAGGTCGAAGTCAAGCCGGCCTGAAGGCGATGGACGCGCGCTACCGGGAGGGGGATACGATTGCGGCCGAATCTACTCCGCCGGGGCGGGGCGGCGTTTCGCAGGTGAGGCTCTCCGGGGAGCGGGCACAGGATATTGCTGGCGCCCTCTTCGACCGGGAATTGCCCGCCTCAGGCGAGCATCGGTTCGGCAGACTGACCGATCCGGCGGATGGCCGGCTGATCGATGAAGCGGTCGTTGCGGCGTTTGCAGCCGGTCATTCCTACACCGGTGAGTCGGTCATCGAACTGCAGACGCACGGCAGCCCGGTGGTGGTGGCGGATTTGCTCGGGTGCCTCTACCGGCTCGGGGCGCGTCCGGCAGCGCCCGGCGAGTTCACCTACCGCGCCTTCCTGAATGGCCGCATAGACCTGACGCAGGCTGAAGCGGTCGCCGACTTGATCGCTGCGGGCAGTTCCGAGAGCGCCGCGCAAGCGCTCCGGCAGTTGTCGGGCGAACTACGCAGCGCCGTCGAAAGCCTCGAAGAAAAGGTTGAGCGATTGCTGATATGGGCCGAGTTGGAACTCGACTTCGTCGAGGAAGATGTCGAGGTCGCCGGAATAGAAGCGAAGTTGACCCTCGCCAGCGAAGCGATCTCTGAAGCGAGCGGTCTCCTTGAAGGGTATGATACCGCCCGGCACCTCCGCGAAGGCTTGAAGGTCGTCATCAGCGGCCCGCCCAATGTCGGTAAGTCCAGTCTATTCAATAGATTGGTCGGCGAAAAGCGCGCCATCGTCCACGCTTCTGCCGGGACGACGCGGGACGTCCTGCGAGCATCTGCCTACATCGACGGCATGGCGTTCGAATTCTTCGACACGGCAGGCATTCGGGAGGCTCCCGGTGAGGTTGAAGACGAGGGCATCCGGCGGGCGCTGGAGGCTGCGCAATCGGCCGATCTGGTGCTTCAGGTCGATGCGCCAGGTCTAACATCGGGCATCGAACCGCCGACTGGCAGCCGGGCGTTGATTCGGGTGATGAACAAGATCGACCTTGCTTTGGAACTCGCCTGGCCGGACGGCTGTATCCCCGTATCGGCTGCTACCGGCCAGGGTCTTGAGGAACTGCAGCAAGCCCTCTACCGGTTCGCAGTTGGCGATTCCCGCGGCAGGACCGCGCTCATCAACCGCGAGCGGCACTATGAGGCGCTTCGCGTAGCCATACAGGCGCTGGAACGAGGTCGGGAGGGGCTCAAGTCCGGACTTCCGGGCGAAGCGCTGGCCGAAGAATGGCGGGAAGCCTTGGGCGCCCTCGGCGACATCACCGGCCGCCGCCGCGTCGAAGGACTGTTAGATACTATTTTCGGGTCCTTCTGCATCGGAAAGTAGGGGCACTGTTCCACGTGGAACAATTCCAACCGTAGCAGGCTAACGGTAGTAGAAGGCAACTGGCAAACCTTAAGGAGAGATAATGGACATTCATCCCAACCAGGAACTGCTGCAATTGCTGGCCGATCACCCCTTGTTTCGGGAACTCGAAATGGTTGAGCGCGAAGACCTCGCGGCGATGATGACCGAAAAACGTTATGACAGCGATTCCGAGATTTTCCGCGAAGGCGACCCTGGAGGCGAACTGATGATCCTCGGCGCCGGTTCGGTCGAAGTTCAAAAGCAGCGGTCGCACGGCTCGGGCCGGGTGGTGATCGCCAGATTCGACCGCGGCGGAGTCATCGGCGAAATGTCGCTCGTGGACCGGATGCCCCGTTCGGCGTCGGTGATCTCGGTGCAGCCGACCCGCGCCTGGGTGATGCCGCAAGCGCTCTTCGATGAAATTCTCCTGACCCGCCCGGCGCTCGGCGTCAAACTGCTGAAAGGCCTCTCGTCGCTTCTGTCACAGCGACTCCGGAACACCTCGGGCTGGTTTGCCGATGTGTTTTGAGGAGGCATGGGGGGGTGGTATGTTAGCAGATGCAGATTATTGTTGCCGTTCATGGAGGGCGGACATTCTTGTCCGTCCTGAGGGCAGGCAGGAATGCCCGCCCTACTGGAGAATGCCATAATTATCTGCAACCATTAATATCAGACCGTGGATGACACCTATTGCATTCTCCGTTGGTTGGTGTTATATTGCTGTTTGTAACGGCTCCGTTAATGCACTATGATCTGCTTTCGCAGCGTCTCTGATAAGGTATCTTCCTATGGCTACGACCTTCTCCCTCCGGTGTGCGATCCCGCGCGCCACGGCTGCATTATTTATCGCGGCCTTTATCGTTGCGCCGACCGGCTCCACTATCGCCCGCCCGGCGTATAGTTACTACACCTACCTCACGGACAGCGAGCCCCCGGTCTTGCAGGACAATAACATCCGCCTTATCTATTTCTGGACGGGTGACACGCTGTGGGCCCGGTTCATTCCAACACCGCTATAGGGCTGAGGTACTCACCAATTTTCTACGGTCCGGTGTCGGTGAGCCGTGAGCGATTCATCTATTTTAATCCGCAGAACATCTTCTTCGCCGAGCCGCCCCGCTTCGGCGCCCCACTCATTCCATTCCCGAGCCGATTCGATGCCGGACGCGCCGAAGGACTGGTCATTGGAAGCCCCGAATCCCGTCAGCAGAGCCGACTCGTCCTGGACGGCGACGCCGCGCTCCTCTACCGGTGGCGGCAGGGCATGCCCTTCAGCGACACCCTGGATCCCGAACTTGTCTGGATCGCCGAGAACCCGCTCCTTTTCTTTGACGAGCCGCTCGAACTGAAAGGTGAACTTGAGGGCCGCCTCACCATCGGCGCCTCGGGCAATATCGGCCTGATCGACAACGTTCGCTACCGGGGATCGGACAATAGATTTGGCTGGTTCGATCCCGATACGATGGAGTCGCTGCTCGGCCTCGTTGCCGAGGGCAATATCGTCATCCGCAACACCCGGACCAACGGCAAGGATAATGGCTTTCGAGTTGAGCCGAACAACTATGACCGCCACTCCATCGCCATCAACGGCGCACTGCTGGCGCTCGGCGAGTCGTTCACCTTCGAGCACCAGAACGACGAGTGGGAGTTCTACCAGGGGCCGATGCCCGACGAGCGCGGCTGGATCTTTCTCCAAGGCTCGCTCGCTCAGAAGCGACGGGGACACATCCGCCGCACGAATCACATCGGCACCGGCTATCTCAAAGCCTATCACGACGATCACCGCCTGCGCGAACAACGGCCTCCTTTCTTCCCTGAGATCCCCGCCCCGCTGCAGATTCCCAACTGGGGCAATGTCCTGAACCTAAAGCGCGATTGGGGGCCGTATGAGATCGATACCGTGGAAGTTATGGGCTACGACACCATCCTCGTCGAAGCGGGCACCGAGATCACTCTTCGCAACGGTTCACGGCTGGTTGCCAGGCGCTATCTACGAATGGAAGGCACCCCCGACCTGCCGATCCTGATTCGAGGCACCGGTGAAGTCTTCATCGAGGGTAATCATCTCGGCACCGCCGCTTCGATCTCAAGGACCCACTTCGATTCCCACGCACTTCTGCACATCGTCGATAGAGGCCAAAACGCGCCGATTCGCAATTTGCAACTGAGCGACCTGATGCTGGCGCGCGGCAGACTTGAACTCGCCGGCCGGATAGGCACCTTGTCGATAACCCGCTGCCAGATCGCCGGAGATGTTGTCCTGCCGATCGTTGACGATTTACGAATCATTGACAGCGACTTGCGCGGCAACTGGACGATGTCGCGCGATCTATCGACCCGCGCCACGATAAACATCACCGACTGCAACATTGGGGGGCGCTGGACAATGGAGCGTTATAATGGCGCTGGATTCACCGCCTCCGGAACGCGTTTTAGGTCGGGTCTGGTCTGCAGCACTCCGAGCAATCTGATTTCATGGTTTCAGTTGGTGCGGTGCATTGTCGAAGGCGGGATGACGTTCTCCGGGCGCGAGTGGCATATCGAGGCTCATCAATGTAACTTCATCAATACGGGGGGAGTCGGGCTGGCGATCGAGCATGCCTATCAGGTAACCCTTGTCAACTCGATCTTTGCACATAGCCGCATCGGACTGCAGGAAGACACTCTTATGGCGCCGCGGGGAGGCTACCGGCGCGCCTATTGCCTCTATGGCCGCAACGACTCACTCAACTATGCTTCGAGCCGGGTGCCATACTTTGAGGTCTATGCCGACCCGCGCTTCGTGGACCCCGACTTCGGCGACTTTAGCCTGAGAGACTATTCCCCCGCCATCGACGCCGGCGATCCTGCTTATCCTAATGATCCAGACGGCTCGCGCGCCGACATCGGCGCGATCCCTTATGACCACCGGCTCGCGGCGCCTCCTCCGCCCCGGGCGACCTTGCCGTCATCACTCACGCTAAGCGTCCACCCCAATCCCTTCAATGACCGGACGACGCTTGACATAGCCCTGCCTGCTGGCGGCGTCGGGAGGCTGACGATCTACGACATCGCCGGCCGCGTCGTCCTCAGGGAGCGGCTTGCCCTCTCAACCGGGGTCAATCGTATCGCACTAGACCGCAAGCAACTTGCCGGGCCGGGGCTTTATTTGGTAGAAGTTGAAGCGGGAAGTGAACGGGGCGGGAGCAAGATGGTGCTGCTGAAGTGAAGAGTTAAGGGCTGAATAAACAAAGGAATGAAGGACTTACGGTAGGGTTATAATGGTGGATCGGGTCTGGAGCGAGATGTTATTTTCCACCCCCCTGCGATACAGGATTCAATTGCGGAGTGGGCGCCCCCTCGTCCATCCGCACCAAGTCTCCCCGTCACATTCCTGACGAGGACGTCCGGCATGCGCACCCCCCCTCATTAACCTCATCATTGTAGGAGGGTAAGTCAGTTTTCCTCCCTTTGAAGGGAGGATATGCTTTATCCGCCGGGCTTGCGATTCACCTCCCGCCATAACAGCCACCCCACCGCGCCCAATGCCAGAATCGACATCAAGCCAGGCAGCGGCAATTCGGGAAGGAACGGCGTCTTCAGCCCGGCCATAAAGGGGAACTTATCCTTCCCATAGACCATCACCGCGACGAGGATGCCGAGCGTCGCTTCGCCCGCCACCAACCCTGATCCGAAAAGCACTCCGTTCTCCCGCGCTTCCTTCAGGCGCGCCCCGCTGAACCGCTTCTCGGCAAGACCGCGAAGGATGCCTCCCAACACGATCGGAACCGAGAGCGCAAACGGCAGATAGAGCCCGACCGCAAAGGGAAGCGACGGCAGCCGCAGCAGTTCGATCACCGCTGCGATAGCCATTCCAGCCAGAACGAAGTCCCACGGCAGGTTCCGGTCCATCACGCCATCGACGACGAGTCGCATCAGGGTCGCCTGCGGCGCCGGCAGCGCTTCCGATCCGATAGTGAATGCCGAGTGCAACAGGAGCACGACGATCCCGATGAAAGGTGCCGCCGAGAGCACTCCGATGAACTCGCCGTACTGCTGACGGTAAGGCGTCGCTCCGACCAGAAAGCCGGTCTTAAGGTCCTGGGACATATCTCCCGCCGCGCTGATGCCTACGCAGACCACCGCGCCGACGATCAGCGCTGCGACCTTGCCCTCCGGCGTCGTCCAGCCAAGCGCCGAGAAGATCAGCGCCGTCCCCAGGAGCGCGGCGATCGTCATCCCCGAAACCGGCAGCGACGACCCTCCCACCAACCCCACCAGCCGCGACGCCACCGAGGCAAAGAAAAAGGTGAAGATCACCATCAGCGCTGCGCCGAGCAGGTTGACCTCAATTGCCGGGTCGAGCCATAACAACAAGGCGACCAGAAGCGCACCACCTATGATCACCGCTCCTGGCAGATCACGATGGGTGCGTGGAGCCGAAGCATCGACCTTGAGGCTGAAGCCCCTCAGCGACTCCCGGAACGAACCTAACAACGACGGCACGGCTCTAATGAGCGATACGATGCCGCCGAAAGCGACCGCCCCGGCTCCGATGTAGCGGATGTAGCGAGTCCATATCTGCGACGCGCTCATCTCGGAAATCGGAATGCTCGATGGATAGAGCGGCGTAGCCAAATGCTCGCCGACGGTAGCGATTAGCGGTATCAGCCCGAGCCAGGCCAGCGCCCCCCCCGCCAGCATCAGACTCGCGATCCGCGGACCGACGATGAACCCGACCCCGAGCAGTGAGGGATAAGAGTCGATACCGACCTCGCCGCGCTTCAGGAAGGGAAGCCGCAGTGACGGATTCTCGCTCCAAAGCCCGCAGACGTGTGGGTCCATAAGCGCCTTGTAGAGCGCCCCGACGCCGAGCGCGGCAAAGACGGTCTTGATCTTCGAGCCGCCCTCCTCGCCGGCAACCAGCACCTCGGCGCAGCCGGTGCCCTCAGGGAAGGGTAACGCTCCATGCTCGCGCACCATCAGGTAGCGCCGCAGGGGGATCATCAGGAGAACGCCCAACACCCCGCCCAACGCAGCGACGGAGAAGATCGTCGCCAGGGTCGGGCTCATCCCCATCATCAGAATCGCCGGTATGGTGAAGATAACCCCGGCGGCAATAGACTCGCCGGCCGAACCGATCGTCTGCACCATGTTGTTTTCGAGGACCGTCCCACCCTTCATCAGACCGCGCAGAATGCCCATCGAAATGACCGAAACCGGTATCGAAGCCGTCACCGTCATCCCCACCTTCAAGCCCAGATAGGCGTTCGCGGCGCCGAAGACGACCCCCAGCACAATCCCCAGCAGTATTGCGCGAAGCGTGAATTCGGGCACCGTGCGTGCAGCATCGATGTAAGGACGATAGTCGTTGCCGTCCATCGTCCGGTAGGCGTCGGGCGATAGCCCGCGAGGGGAGGATTGGGGAGTTTCCTGGGACAAGGGCAGGACCTCAGGTCAGATGATAGAGGAGACCGAAAGCGGCTGGCGCTCCTTCGGCGTCAAGTTCATAGCGATGAAAGTTAAGTCCTCAGCCGCGCATTTGCAAGCCGTCGTTTACCTTATTCTGTGTGGACGGACGGGGACGTCCGTCCACATGCTGCTAGACGATGGCGTCCGTATGCTTTCCACCAGACGGGGACGTCTGGTGGCACACAAGATGTTGAATTTGCATCTAACCGCTACGCTGAGCCGGACGACCCGCCAAAGCGACCGCCAAAGCAACACTGGTAGCGATCGTCAACTGCCACGGAAACGCCAGCACCGGCGACCACACCGCCTGCATCGTCACCACCGAGCCGAATCCGACTATGAGGGCCGCAACAACCGATCGCGAGTTGCCCCGCCGGGTGAAGATCGCCGTCAGATAGACCGCTGCCAATCCGGAATAGGCGAAGACCATCACCGTCAGGGCAAAGTCTATCAGGGTCGTCCCGGGGCGGCTGGCCTGCCAGACCGCGCTTCCCACGGCAAAAAGCCCCAACAGCAAGCCGAACCCGGCGACCGCTGCGATGCCGGTCTGCAAATAGTGACGTTCCTCCCGGTCCGGACGCCACTTTCGGTAGAAGTCGTTGATAAACGTCGAAGCCATGGCGTTGATGCCGGAGTTGAGGGTCGATAGCGCCGCGGCAAAGAGCCCCGCCATCATCAGACCGGTCATGCCGGCCGGCATTTCGCGCAATATGAAGGTGAGAAAGACCTCCCGGCTGCCTTCGGGTTGGTAGGTCGGAGCCGACGCCCCCATCAACTCCGGCCGTTGATAGAAAATCCAGAGCAGCAGCCCGGCGACCATGAAGAGCGCCGTTACCGGCAGGCCGATCAGGATGCCGCCTATTGCCGAGCGGCTGCCGGCGGTCGCGCTCTTGCAGGTGAGCATTCGCTGAGCCATATCCTGATCGGTGCCATAAGCGGCAAGATTGAGCAGCGAAAAGCCAATAAGCGCCGTCAGCAAGGTGTAGGTGTTTGCCGGACCGATGCCCTCGAAGCCGGTCTTGAGCAGCGTCAATTTCGATGCCGCGCCTTCGCCCGGGCTGCGAAGAGCACCTATAATCTCGCTTAGGGGTGCTGGAATCCTGTCGAGCAGCAGGACGATCGCTGCGATTGCCGCGCCAACGAATATCGCCGTCTGGATCACATCGCTCCAGATGACGCTCCGAACGCCGCCCACCAGCGTGTATATGACGCCGACCACGGTCATAAGGCCTATGGCGGCGAAGAGATGCGGCAGTTCGATGTCACCATAGACGATCAGCGAGGCCGGGAGTGCTGCGATGTAAAGGCGCGCTCCCGATGCGAAGAGGCGGCCGATCAGGTACGCGGCACCCGCCGCTTGACGCGCCGCCGGGCCGAAGCGCTTCTCCAGTATCTGATAGACCGTTACGGCGTTTTCGCGGTAATATACGGGGATGAAGTAGAGGGCTACTATGAAGACTGCGACGATGGCTCCGAGGTTGGCGCTGAGATAGGTGAGATCGCCGCGATAGGCTTGTTGTGGACCGCCGATAAAGGTCGCAGCCGAGAGCGCGGTGGCGAGCAGCGAGACGGCCGCGGCCCAGGACGGCATCCGGCCGCCGGCACGAAAATAGTCGTCGGTGGAAGATTGACGACGCGCTAGAAGGGCGCCCGAGACGGCCAGCAGCCCGAAATAGCCGCCTAAGACGACTGCGTCCGCGATGGTGAAGTGAGTGGTCAGGGGGCGGTGGGTAAAGGCTTTAGGCTTAAGGCTTAGGGCTTAAGGGTTCAAATACGCTATACTATTCCTGCGCAGAGGCGGATTCCGATCCGATCATCCTGCCTATTTCACCAGTTGCACCTTGCGCGAGAGGGTTTGGCCCGCGGCGTCAAGGCGAAGCAAATAGAAGCCGGACGGGAGCGAACTGCCATCGAGGGTAAGGGTCTGGCGTCCCGCTTCCATTCGGCCCTTCGACGTCAGGTCGCGGACGACCCGGCCCAAGGGGTCGATAAGCACCAACCTCCCGGAGACTCCCCAGTTCATCGGAGGTATAGAAATGTTCACCGCCGCATGGGAGTTGAAGGGGTTGGGGTACACCACCATCATATCACTATTAACCACCAGGCTGCTCTCCAAAGAAGGTGCTCTTTCAGGTCGCTGGTCATAGTAAGACGCTCCAATGTCGGCGCGAGTGCCGTCAGGATCTCGCTGGCTTTCAGGATCCCCAGCATCTATGCAGGGAGATTGTTCGGACAATTGCGGCAAATTGCCCCTCCAATTAATTTCAGGATTGATGAAAAGATTGCTTGGATGCGAATTAGCAATTCGCCCAAACAACCAAATACAATTATATCGAATTAGGTTAGAATCCGGCGGTACGTAACCGGCAAACAGCTCATATTCTACATATTCTGATCCAATTAAGATGTTATTAGTAAGTTTAAGATAGTTGTCGTAATTACTAGCGGTGATGCCACCTCCGGATGAATCCGAAAATAATATAGTGTTGTTGGTGAGTACCACATGGGATTGGCGAAAAGAAAAATAGCCGGATTTGGAAAATATCGACCTAGAGATCGATACATTGGGTGCGCCTATTATTAGTAAGCGAAAAGAGCCATCCTCATAGCTGGAAAAGTAGGAGCTATCGATAGTGATTGGCCGTTCGGATTCCAAAGGCCGGATTATTACCCACCCATTTTGGACAGTGCAATTACTTATTGAAGCACCACCGCTGACTTGAAAGCCATTGCCAATGACGCATTGTCGAACTGAAGCATTGTCAGTCATGGCAAGATTATCTGCTACTTGATTGTGATAGAATTGGCCTGTCACACCACCGACACTTCCATCTATTGAACAATATGTCATTCGAGCAATATTAGTTCCTATGCCATAATTGCGCCATCCGTCATATGCGATGAATTGACTACTATCTGCATATAATGATCCGCCTGTAGAGTCATATAAATGCCCCACAATAATGCAGTTGCTAAAACGATATATTGTTCCATCGGACCAAAATCCCGGTTCGCGACTGTGAAGGTCATTTGAGAAATCAACTATCGATCGGTCTGCCATAAGCTGTCCACCGGTCGAAATATAATGTGCACTAGAATATACAGATGATTCATATATCGCTATATTACAATTGCGAATTCCTCGCGGGCCATCGCCGGCAATTGGCCTAACCGCGCTAATTCTGCAATGTGAAATGGAAACTATTGAGCCCGCTTGTATTACCAAGAATGAGTCCAATGCAATAATCGATGCGTAACTTAGGTTGATAGGTCGGGGAAACGCAAATCGAATGCCGGACCATCGCTGGACGCCGTTCCAAGCAGTGATTGAAACGGAATCACCCTCCGCTCCAACTACATTGAGGTATCCCCTTACATGCAATCCTTGCCGCTCCATAAAAAAGACGGTTGAACCTCCGGTCAGTATAAGCGTATCCCCCTCCGCCACCCACGTCGAGTCGGTAATGATATATGGGCTGCCCTCCCGCGTCCACTCGCCCGCCACCTGCCCCGAGACCCACGTCGTATCGGCGCAGGCGGATCCGCTCGCCAGCCCGAGCAGCCAACCCAGCCCGGCAAGTACCCCCGTCAGCCAGCCCGTCACCACCCTATGTCTTCTCTCTCGCTTCATATTAATCAGTGAAATAAATTATAGACTTTTGGTTATGGATTTTGTATCTTGTCTCTATGGAGAAACAAGATGCCAGGTCGCTTCCTCCGGCAGCCCAGGAAGCGCTTAGACACCGGGCTGTCCAAGCAGTGCTGCGGGGAGAACGCCAAACTGCTGTCGCCAAGACTTTTGGCTTGTCCAGAGCCGCTGTCGCCAAATGGG
>Ga0194120_10006558_pt1 | contig 16380 bp, 7 predicted proteins | sample TA2MahCa65mmetaG_FD_148642 | JGI IMG/M metagenome (GOLD analysis project Ga0194120, IMG submission 148642) | Freshwater microbial communities from Lake Tanganyika, Tanzania - TA2015019 Mahale Deep Cast 65m | ecosystem: Environmental > Aquatic > Freshwater > Lake | place: Tanzania: Lake...
GCGCTCGACGACCGGCCGGCCTCCGCGGGCCTGTTTGCCTTGCGCGGCACCGGTTGGCTCCTCGACCAGCTCGGCGTCGAGGTCGAGACCAAGGTCGTGCCGACGTCGTTCCGCAACGGCAAGGGCGGCAGCGCGACGATCTACGGCCTGCGCGGCAACGCGATCTACAGCTTCGCCGACAAGGAGGCGACGATCCGCCCCTTCGTGACGGCGGGCGCCGGGCTCGAGATCTTCAAGGCCGCCAAGACCCAGGAGCAGCTCGCGCAGCTCGGCACCTTCGCCAAGGGCAGCGACCAGGACCCTATCTTCCTCATCCTGGGCGGCGGCGTGCAGTGGCAGTTCCTCCACCGGCTCGGCCTGCGCCTCGACGCGCGCTACGTCCTGATGGGCGGCAAGGGCGCGGCCGACGTCAAGACCAAGACCGCGCCGGACAAGATGGCCCACAACGTCGAGGCGCTGGTCGCCATCGCCTACACGCTGGGCGGCAAGCCGGGCGACAGCGACGGCGACGGGGTGCTCGACGGCTTCGACAAGTGCGAGGACGAGGCCGAGGACAAGGACGGCTTCCAGGACACCGACGGCTGCCCCGAGCTCGACAACGACGGCGACGGCCTGCCGGACGTCGCGACCAAGGACCAGGAGGCCGACAAGTGCCCGGATCAGCCCGAGGACAAAGACGGCTTCATGGACTTCGACGGCTGCCCCGAGCTCGACAACGACGGCGATGGCGTCCTCGACAGCGACGACAAGTGCCCGACCCAGAAGGAGGACGTCGACGGCTTCGAGGACAAGGACGGCTGCCCCGAGCTCGACAACGACAAGGACGGCGTGCCAGACGCCAAGGACAAGTGCCCGAACGAGAAGGAAGACGCGGACGGCTTCAAGGACGAGGACGGCTGCCCCGATCCCGACAACGACGGCGACGGCATCCCGGACGCCAAGGACAAGTGCCCCAACGAGGCCGAGACCAAGAACGGCTTCCAGGACGACGACGGCTGCAAGGACGACGATCCCGACGACGATAAGGACGGCGTCTCGAACAGCAAGGACAAGTGCCCGGACAAGGCCGAAACCAAGAACGGCTTCCAGGACGACGACGGCTGCCCCGACGACCTGCCCAAGGAGCTCAAGAAGTTCCAGGGCGCGATGCAGGGCATCGAATTCGAGACCGGCAGCGCCAAGATCGCGCCGAAGTCGTTCAAGGTCCTCGACGAGGCGGTCAAGAACCTCGCCGCCTACCCCGACACCCGCATCGAGATTTCGGGCCACACCGACAACCAGGGCGACCCGGCCGACAACCAGAAGCTCAGCAAGGCCCGCGCCGACTCCGTCAAGGACTACCTCGTCTCGAAGGGCATCGACGCCGCCCGCGTCGACACGGTCGGCCACGGCGACACCAAGCCGGTCGCCGACAACAAGAAGAAGGCCGGTCAGGCCAAGAACCGGCGGATCGAGTTCCGGCTGCTGTAGGGCCCGATCCCGACACCGTGTGGGCTTGCCGCGGGCGGCTCGCGCGGGCAGCCTGCCCCCCGAAGCGTTGAGGCGAGCGCCGCCGCCGTACCACTGCGACCTGACCCGCCTGCCCGGCGTGTCGTTGTGACGCTCGGCTCCCGTCAGCGTTCGGGCGATCGCAAGGTCGAGCGGTGGGCGATCGCGGGCCCTCGTCCCCGGCGTCTCGCGTCGCCCCCTCTGCCAACCCAACCGGAGCAGGGGCTGACTCCGCGACGGGTCTGTTCGCCCGCCTTGGCGTGCGAAGGCGCCGCGCGACGGCCACCGCGGTGCGGTTCGCTGGGCGCATCGACGTTGCGATGGCCTCGCCGTCGATCTGGAGATTCGTGCGCATGTCGGCGCCGCCGCGCGGGATTCGTTCGCTGCGGCGGCCACCGTGTCGGCTCAAGCTCGCCCACTCGTTCGTTGGCGTGGCCCCCGAGTCGGCGGCCGCGCAGGAATCCGACGCTGAATCCGGGCGACCGCGCCGGTTTTCATCGCCGCCGGTCTCGGCTATCCTCGCTGGCGGAGGGTCTGATGCGCATCAACCGAGACGCCCGCTGGATCGCGATCGCCGTGGTCGCGATCTCCCTCGCCACCGCGACCATGGCCTGGGCCCGCTCCGGCGGCAGCTTCGGCGGCGGCTTCCGGTCGAGCTCGTTCGGGTCAAGCTCGTCGCGATCGTTCGGATCGAGCTCGTCGCGATCGTTCGGATCGAGCTCGTCGCGATCGTTCGGATCGAGCTCGTCGCGATCGTTCGGATCGAGCTCGTCGCCATCGTTCGGGTCGAGCAGCAGCTCGTCGTACCGCCCGAGCAGCTACTCGCCGCCGACCACGCGCTACGTGCCGGTGCCGGTGCCGACCGGATCGAGCTACCACTACACCAGCTACGGCGGCTACTCGCCGTACCGCAGCTACCAGGGCTACGTCACCACGTCGCGGCCGGGGAGCTTCGGCATCATCGGTACGATCGTCGCCCTTGTCGTCGCCGCCGTCGTCCTCGGCTTCATCGTGATCGTCATCGTCGCGATCGCCCGCCGGGTCCGCACGAGCACCAGCTCCGACGGTGGCGGCGGCTACGCGGCGGCGCCGGCCGAGAAGTGCGACGTCTGGCTGGCCCAGTTCGGCGTCCAGATGGCGGCGCGCGACGTGCAAGACACGCTCGAGAACCTCGCCTCGCGCACCGACGCCCACAACGAGGACAGCCTGTCCTACGCCCTGCGCACCCTGGCCCAACAGCTCGGCGAGCGGATCGCCCACGTCGAGTACGCGGCGGTGCGCGGCAGCGAGAACATGCCGATGGCCAAGGCCGAGGACCAGTTCCAGCTGTGGTCCGGCAACGAGCGCGCCAAGTACAACCGCGAGGTCGTGCGCGGCGAGGCGAGCGGCGTCCGCCGCCAGCAGAAGGAGTGGCAGACCGACGGCATCCACGACGAGGACGGCCAGCTCGCGGTCGCCGAGTTCTTCGTCATCTCGGTCGTGCTCGCCAGCCGCGGGGTCAAGCTCGTGCGCCAGATTCACGGCACCGCCGACCTCACTGCGCTGATCGAGACCCTCGCCCGCGTCTCGGGCGACCAGCTCGTCGCGCTCGAGGTGGTGTGGAGCCCGGCGGCGCGGTCAGACGCGATGGGCCGCGACGACCTGACCGGCCGCTATCCAGAGTTGGTGCCGGTGTAGCGAAGGCCGGTCGCACGAAGCCGAGGGTCGGTCCCGATCCGCCGCTGCGGCCAGACTCCGGTGCCGCGTCGCGCCATCTGCTCGCTGCTCGAACTGCATCCCGAGTCGGCGACCTGGGGCATTCCGCCGGTAGATCGTGGCATCCGGGCCGGTGGAACTACGTCGCCTTCGTCACCCGTGCGGCGAAGCCGGTCGCCGCCCAGTCGGGCCGGTCGAGGGCGATCGGATCGCGGGTCCGCCCGTACAAGGTGCCACCGAGGCGCGACAGCGGGCGCAGGCGCAGGGTGTCGACGGCGCGGAGCTCGTCGCTCCACACCGCGTCGTCGACGTGGAAGCACACCACCTCGACCAGCGCGAGCGCCTGGACCGCCGGGCGGCCTACCCACACGATCTGGTCGAGGACGCACTCCATCGCGATCGGACACTCGGCGACCCGCGGCGGGCGCACGCGCAAGCTCGGCACCGGCGTCAGCCGGCAATGGTCAAGCTCGGACACGCCGGGAGGCAGCTCGGCCGCGCTGGCGTTGACCTGCGCGGCGAGGTCCTCGCTCGGGATGTGGACGACGCACTCGCGGGTCGACTGGAGGTTGGCGAGGGTGTCCTTGGGGCGGGCCTCGCCCTGCCAGCGCCGCTGGCCGATCGACAGCGACAGCAGCGGCGGGCGCGACGCGACCCCCGAGAAGAACGAGAACGGCGCGAGGTTGACCGCGCCGTCGCCGTCGACGGTGGTGACGAACGCGATCGGCCGCGGCACCACCGCCGAGATCAACAGCGCATAGGCGTCCTTCGGTGACAGATCGGCACAGTGGAATTCCATCGCCAGCCTACTTCGCCGCCGTCAGCCAGTAGGGCCAGTAGGGCGAGAAGCCGGTCTTGCTCTGGATGCCGACGACGAAGCGGTACTCGCCGTAGCGGAACGGCGGCGGGACGCTGTTGCCGTTGAAGCACACCGCGCCGCCGGCCGCGGTCGATCCGGTCCAGATGAGGCCGTCGGGCTTGCCGTCGCCGGGGGCCGCCTTGGTGGTGTTGTGGATCTTGTCGTAGGTGGCGTAGACGCTCAGCGTGTAGGCGCGCCCCTTGGGCGACTGCAGGCAGATGTTGCCGCCCCAGGCGGTGTCGATCTGGTAGAAGTCGACGTCGGTCGCGGTCGACAGGTAGCTCGCGAACTGGCCCTTGGCGGTGAGCGCCGACGCCAGTCGGATCACCTGATCGGGGACGCCGTCGCCGTTGGTGTCCTTGCCCTCGTTGGGCTCGTAGTTGTCCCACTGGCTGGTGCGCAGGTAGGGCTGGACGTGCGGCGGGAGCACCGCCTTCTTGTTCCAGGTGTTGGCGCCGAGCGTGTAGCAGTAGACCTTGCCGGCGCTGTCGGCGGCGGTGACCTCGAGCGTGCCGTCGCCGTTCATGTCCCACGCGCCGCGCACGCCGATCGGCAGCGCGGAGATCGCCTTGCGCGACGGCACGTACTCGACGAAGGTCTTCTTGACCGGGCTCCACAGGTTCAGGCGCAGCTCGCTGCCCGAAGAGGCGATCTGGTCGGGGAAGCCATCGCCGTTGACGTCGAACAGACCGAGGTCCTGGACCGACCCGACGCCCTCGACCACGCCGTCGTCGTCGACGTCGGTCGGCTGGAACACCGGGACGACCGTGGTCGGCGACCCAGGCAGCCCCTTGCCGTCGAGGCCAAAGGCCCAGTAGCGGGTCTCGGTCTGGTTCTGTTCGCCCGCCAGCTTGGTCGGCGAGTAGACGACGCTGGCGAGGAGCTTGCCGCGCTGGGCGATGAGCCCGCTCACGTAGACGCCGTTCAGCCCCGTGATCGCGGTGTTGAACGCGCACGATCCGTTCGGCGCGCACCAGTCGCCGAACAGCGCCTTCGCCGGATCCGTGAGCTTGTAGGCAAACAGATGGCCGCCCCAGGTCGCGGGCGAGATCGCGCCGCCCGTGCCCGGATAGCCGTTGCCGAGGACGAGCTCGCTCACGCCGTCGCCGTTGAGGTCGGTGAGGACGCGCGCGTAGTACTGACAGGCGCCGTCGGGATCGGCGACGTTCGAGACCAGATCGAGGGACTTCTTGACCTTGTCGTAGCGGAACAGCTTGAGCGCCGAGTTCTTCTCGCACCAGGTCTGGTAGATGAGCTCGGGCTGGCCGTCGAAGTTGAGGTCGCTGACGAGGAACTTGTTCGCGTTGAACACCCCTTGGGGGCTGTCGATCGCCACCACGGTGCCGTCTGGGTTGATCTTGAGGAGCTTGGCCTTGCTGCCGTTGCCGGTGACGATCTCGAGGTTCTGGATCGCGCTGCCGTAGACATCGTAGGTGTCGACGTCGGCGAGGGCCGGCGTCGTGCGGCTGTAGTTGTAGTTCGGCGCCGAGGTGTTGTACATCGGCGCGCCCGACGTCGCCAGCACCGCGAAGCCGAACTCGTCGGCGACCATCACCTCGTACAGGCCATCGCCGTCGTAGTCGAATGGCCGCGCCGCGGCGTTGCCGGACGTGTACTGGAGCTTGAACGGCCAGCTGCCGGCGCACTCGCTGTAGCACAGCTTGTCGATCGCGCCGTCGCAGTCGTTGTCCTTGTCGTCGCCGCAGGTGTCAGGGGCGAAGGGGTAGATGGTCGAGTCGCTGTCGACGCAATCCCAGTTGGGCTTGCCGTCGCCGTCCGGATCCTGCGCGGTCGTCCACAGGACCGGGACGTTGCACTTGACCTGGACGGCGGCGCCCTGCGGCGCGAACTTGTCGCCGTCGTTGTCCTTGTAAATGGTCTGCAGCGGCATACCGTCGTCGACGAGGCTGTTGCAGTCGTCGTCGACGTCGTTGCACACCTCCTTGGCCTTGGGGAAGATGGCCTTGTTGAAGTCGTTGCAGTCCCCCGCCAGGGCGGCGTATCCAGCCGGCGGCTTGCAGCCCAGCTGCGACGTCGGGCCGCCGTAGCCGTCGCCGTCCTCGTCCTTGTAGAAGGTCTTGAGCACGCCTTCGTCGACCTGGCTGTTGCAGTTGTTGTCGGCGCCGTCGCAGACCTCGGTCGCGGTGGGGTGGATGGCGAGGTTGGCGTCGTTGCAGTCGCCGGTCTTGGTCACCGCGTAGGCCGCTGTCGCCTTGCACAGGCACAGGGCGCTGACCTGGGCGCCGTAGCCGTCCTTGTCGGCGTCGGGGTAGAAATTCTGGCAGCCGCTCGTGCCGGTCGGGTCGGTCTGGCCGTCGCAGTTGTCGTCGACGCCGTTGCACATCTCTGGCGCCCCGGGCTTGACGTTGGACCCGCCCTTGGCCGGATCGTCGTTGCAGTCGCCGCTTAGGAACGCAGTGTAGGGGTACTTGGCGGCGCCGAGGCACTGCTTGTCGCCGTCCTGGCCGAAGCCGTCGGCGTCGGCGTCCTTGTGGTAGTTCTGGCAACCCTGGCAGCCGGCCTCGTCGGTGGCGCCGCTGCAATTGTTGTCCTTGCCGTCCAGGCACTTCTCGGGCTGGCCGGGGTTGATCGCCGCCTCGTCGTCCTTGCAGTCGCCGCCGAGCTTGGCCGAGAACTCGCCTTGCGGCGTGCACAGGCAACTTCCAGCGCCGACGCCGTAGCCGTCGCCGTCGCCGTCACTGTAGAACGTCACGCAGCCGCCGGCGCCGATGTCGGTCTCGCCAGCCTTGCAGTTGTCGTCCTTGCCGTTGCCGCACACCTCCGACCGATCGGGGTTGACCGTGACGTCCTTGTCGTCGCAGTCGCCGTCCTTGACCGCAGTGACGGAGCCGGTCGCGGCGCACAGACACTGCGACGCGCCGACGCCCCAGCCGTCCTGGTCGGCGTCGGTGAAGAGCGCGGTGCAGCCCTTGGCGCCGGCCTCGTCGGTGCCGCCGGCGCAGTTGTCGTCCTTGCCGTTGCAGGCCTCGACCGCGCCAGGCTTGACCGTCTTGTCGGCGTCGGCGCAGTCGCCCGCCAGGGTCGCGGCGTACGGCAGGGACGCCGCCGACAGGCACTTCTTGTCGGTGGCGATGCCGTAGCCGTCGGCGTCGCCGTCCTTGAAAAAGTTGATGCAGCCCAGGCAGTTCTCTTCATCGATCTGGCTGTCGCAGTCGTTGTCCTTCTTGTCCTGGCACTTCTCGGCCAGCCCCGGGCTGCGCGCGGCGTCGGTGTCGCTGCAGTCGCCGGCGAGGGGGGCGGCGTAGCTGCCAATCGCCGAGCAGAAGCACTTGGCCGCGCCGACGCCGTAGCCGTCCTTGTCGGCGTCGAAGTAGAACTTGCTGCAATTGATTGCGTTCTCTTCGCTCTCGCCGCCGGCGCAGTTGTCGTCCTTGCCGTTGCCGCAGATCTCGGCCTTGGCCGGGCTGACGGTGATGTCCTTGTCGTTGCAGTCGGTCGGAGTGACCGAGGTGTAGAGCCCGCCGGCCTTGCACAGGCACTGGCCGGCCGCGGTGCCGAAACCGTCCTTGTCCTCGTCGGGGTAGAACTTCTTGCAGCCGAGGGCGTCGGTCTCGTCGGTCTGGGCGTCGCAGTCGTCGTCCTTGCCGTTGCACGACTCCGTGCCGACCGGCGAGACCGCCTTGTCGGCGTCGTTGCAGTCGCCGGCCTTGAGCGCGGTGTAGCCCGAGCCAGCGCCCGACAGGCACTTCTTGTCGCCGTCCTGGCCGAAGCCGTCGCCGTCGCCGTCTTTGTAGAAGGTCGTGCAGCCGGAGCAGCCGGTCTCGTCGATCTGCTTGTCGCAGTCGTTGTCCTTGCCGTCCTTGCACTGCTCGGTCTGCCCTGGGCTCATCGCCGCGTCGCCGTCGTTGCAGTCGCCGCCCTGCTTGGCGGTGAAGTCGCCCTGCGGCGTGCACAGGCACTTGGTCGCGGTGCCGCCATAGCCGTCGCCGTCCTTGTCGACGTGGAAGATCTTGCACTCGGAGGCGTTCTCGTCGTTCTCGGAGCCGTTGCAGTTGTCGTCCTGGCCGTTGTTGCACAGCTCGGTCGCCTTGGGGTGGATCGCGGCGCTCTGGTCGTTGCAGTCGCCCGCCGCTGTGGCGGTGTACTGGCCCGAGGCGGCGCACAGGCACTTGACCAGGGTGACGCCGGCGCCATCGCCGTCGCCGTCGAAGTAGAACGGCTTGCACGCGCTCGCATCCTCCTCGTCGGTCTGGGCGTCGCAGTCGTCGTCCTTGCCGTTGCACGCCTCCTTGGCGAGCTTCGAGACCGCCTTGTCGAGGGGCGCGCAGTCGCTGCCGTTCGGGTCGCCGTCGCCATCCTGGTCGTTGTCGCAGGCGTCGCCGCTGCCGTCCTTGTCGAGGTCGGCCTGGCTCGGGTTGGCGATCGCCGGGCAATTGTCGGGCGTCTTCGGGCTGCTGCAGCCGTAGGCCGCGTTGGGGACGCCGTCGTCGTCGAGGTCGCAGTCGCAGGCGTCGCCCTTGCCGTCCTTGTCGGTGTCGAGCTGGCCGGGGTTGGCCGACCAGGGGCAGTTGTCGGCCGCGTTGACGACGCCGTCGGAGTCGAGGTCGTTCTCGCACGCGTCGCCGATCTTGTTGGCGTTGGCGTCGGTCTGGTCAGGGTTGGCTATGCCTGGGCAGTTGTCCTTGGCGTTGGCGACGTTGTCGCCATCGAGGTCGTCGTCGCACTCGTCACCCTTGGCGTCGCCGTCGAGGTCGACCTGGGTCGGGTTGGCGGCGAGCGGGCAGTTGTCGGCCGGGTCGGGCACCCCGTCATCATCGTCGTCGTCGTCGCAGGCGTCGCCGTAGGCGCCCTTGTCGAAGTTGGCCTGGTCGGCGTTGGAGACCGACGGGCAGTTGTCGACCGCGTTGGCGACCCCGTCGCCGTCCTGGTCGGCGTCGCAGGCGTCGCCCTGGCCGTCGGCGTCGGCGTCCTGCTGGCTCTCGTTGGCGATCGCCGGGCAGTTGTCGGCGGTGACGTCGGCCGGGCAGCCGTAACCGCCGTTGGCGGCGCCGTCGCCGTCGAGGTCGCAGTCGCACACGTCGCCCTTGCCGTCGCTGTCGGTGTCGGCCTGGGTCGGGTTGGCGGCGAGCGGGCAGTTGTCGGCGCCGTCGTCGACCTTGTCGTTGTCGTCGTCGCCGTCGCAGGCGTCGCCCTGCTTGTCGCCGTCGGTGTCGGTCTGGCCGGCGTTGAGCGTCACCGGACAGTTGTCGGCCGCGTCGTCGACGCCGTCGCCGTCGTCGTCCTTGTCGATACAGTCGGCCTGACCGTCGCCGTCGCCGTCCGCCGACCCCTCGTCGGTGGTGCCCGAGCAGTTGTCGTCGATGCCGTTGCAGACCTCGGCCGCCGCCTGCGTGCCCTGGCACAGCGACGTGCCGGCGACACACTGCGCCTTGCCCTTGCAGGTGCCGTAGACGTTGGCCAGATCGCACGCCGCGGCCGGCACCTCCTCGTCGGTCGCGCCGTCACAGTCGTCGTCCTGCGAGTTGCAGGACTCGATGGCCGCCTGCTTGCCGACGCAGACGCCAGGCTTGTTGGCCAGGCAGGTGTACGAGCCCTTGCAGGTGCCGAACGCGTTGACGACATCGCACGCGCCCGATTTCCCGTCAGGGCACGGACACGCGCCGCCCGGCGGCTGGCACACCGACTGACCGCCCTTGGCCTTGGCGCAGGCGAAGCCGGCGCCGACGCACGCAGCACCCGCGTCGCAGCCCTGGACGCAGAATGCGCCCTGGCCGAGGTCGGCGCACACGCCCCCTTGCCCCTTGACCACCGCGCAGTCGGCGTCGCTCTTGCACGGCGCGCAGCGGTACGGCACCTTGTGGACACAGACAAACTGGACATCGGTCGACACCGCCGACTGCTTGCACTCGAAGTCCGGCGGGCACTTGTCGACGCACGGCTGCGCGCACTGCGGCCCGTTTGGCGTCGGCAGACAGGCGCCTGACGAGCAGTCCTCGTTCTTCTCGCACGGGGTCTCGACCCAGGTCACGTCCTGACCGGCGGTATCGAGCGGCGCAATCTCGCCGATCTCGACGGCGGAGTCGACGGCGTCGGTGCCGCGCGGCGCGGCCTCCTCGATCGTGCCGTCGGCAGGTAGTGCGTCGGCGTTCGCCGCGGCGTCGGCGCCCGGCTGGGTCTCGAGCGCGACGTCGTCGCCGCAGGCGGCCAACGCCAGGCCAGTGAGCGACGCAGCGAGGGCTGTGCGCGGCGCTAGGAGGTGGCTCATCGGGCCCCGGATCGCGCGGGAGGAGGGCGCGCTGGAAGTATAGCCGCGCGGGGCGCCTGGCCGCAACGGCGGACCTCCCGATGGGTAGGGATCGCACTCAGGGGTGCGCCGACCGCGATCCACCATTTATTCAAGTCCATGGGATCACGTGGAACTCGGAGACGGGCGTGCCGGCGCACGGGTGCGACGCCAGCGGGCTGGCCCGGACGAGGGCCCGGCTTCTGCGGCAGGCGACGCCAACTGCCCGGGGGCCTACCGCCGCGCTCGGATTTATCCACCGTTGGGCTATCCACTTATGCGGAGTGGCGCCAGGGCCGGTTCGCAGCAACGCGTTCCAAGCTCGGCGGGTGCCCGCCGTCACCGAGGTACGGCAGCCGCACCCAGAACACATGATGCAACCGTCGCCCAGCCGCCAGCCGCCGACTCGGCAGCACGTCGGGCAGGTGAAACCGTCGGGCCACCGCAGCCACTCCAGGTAGTCCAAGCAGTCCGCGTCGGTCTGGAACCAGACCTGGAACTCGCCAACGGATCGCGGGTAGTGGGAGAGCCCAGATCCACCATTTGTTCAAGTCCATGGAATCAGGTCCAACGTTGCCACGGGTGGTGGGCGGCGGCTGCAGCCGCCCGACCCCGACCCCAGTTCCGCAGCCGCACCCCACCCCGATCTGCCGACGGCAGGCCTCGCCGATGGGCGAGGACCGCACTCAGCGATCCACCACTTGTTCACGTCCATGGGATCACGCGGAACCTGGAGACGAGCGCGCCGGAGCACAGGCGCAACGCCAGCGACGCCAGCGGCCTGGCCCTGGCGGGCGCCCGGTCTGCTGCGGCAAGCGACGCCGACTGCCCGGGGGCCTGCCGCCGCGCTCGGATAGATCCGCGCTCGGATAGATCCACCATTTGTTCAAGTCTATGGAATCAGGTCCCACGACCGCCACGGGTGGTGGGCAGTGGCTGCAGCCATCCGACCCCGACCCCAGTTTCGCAGCCGCGCCCCTCCCCTGATCCGCCGCTTCGGGCGCATGTCGGCGTCGCTTCGGCGACCCGCTCGCCCCGGCGTTCGCCGGCACACCGCGCTCGCCGGCCTGGTCCTCGAGCTGCATCCGAGTTCGGAAGCCGCGGACGAATCCGTGGGCGAGTCGCGTGGCGGATCCACCATTTGTTCAGATCGCGAGAATCACTTCGGAACCGCGTCGCGCAGGCCCTCGGGCAGGCAATTGCCGCCGCGGCCGCGGTGCAAACTTGGAAAAGGCACCAACTGTGCAGATTGTTGGAATCACAGTGCAAACGAGAATTCGATCGGCGGGCACGCGCGGCGGGACCACGCTCCGGTCAACCGTCCTGGTCGACCGCGGCCTCGACCCAGGCGGCAAAGGCGGCCAGGTCGCGGCGAACAGCGCCTGCGAACAGCGCCGCGGTCAGCGCGCGGAACAGCCTGGCGAGGGCGCCCGCGACCTCGAATTCGCCGCGGACGCGCAACTCGGTGCCGGCGGCGGCCGGGGCGAGCGCGTAGACGAGGTCAACGCGACCGCCGCGCTCGTGGCCGGCGGCTCCGCCGATGCGCAGGTGCAGTCGCTCGCCATCGACGCACTCGACGACCTCGAATTCCTCGACCGCGGTGCGCCCGAACAGCTCGCGGGTCTCGCGAAACGTCGCCCCGGCGGCGATCACGGGCACGGCAGCGTCGACCGCGATCAGGCCCGGCAGCCAGCACGGCCAGTCGCGGGTGTCGACGAGGGCCCGCCACACCCGGGCCGGGTCGGCGGCGATCGCGAGGTGGTGCTCGAAGGTCGCGGGCATCGCCACTCCGCAGGCGGGGCGCCGGCGCGCCAAGCCGCGCCCCGAACCGCCCTTCGGCACGGTACGCGCAGGACGGCGGTTGGTCAACGTGACGAACCAGCCAGGACGGGGCAGCCGCAGCAACACGGCTGCCGCGCTGGGCTCCCTTCCCAAGCGCTTCGCGCGATCCATCTCCTGCGCGCCAGGACTGGGGAACGGCTGGATGTCAGCACCTTGTGCCATGGAGCCAGACGCGTCGCCGGCAATCGAGGCGGAGGGCGCGCCGGAAACACGGCCGGGTTGCCACCCTTGCGACCGCCCCAGCACGCAGGCGTCGGCGGCGGAGCCCCCGTGCCGCCCCACTGGGACGCAGATCAAGCAGAAGGCGGTGATTCGGGGCCGCCGGTCGACCCGCTAGCCGTCGACGTGCACCCGCGGATCGCGAGGGCCGTCGACGCGCTGGACCGCGACGCCGTGGGCGTGCAGGTAGTCGCAGCCGTTGGCGCCGCCGTAGCCGCCGTCGACGACGATCACCTTGGCGATCCCGGCGTGGTGCAGGAGCTTGGCGCACAGCGTGCACGGTTCGCCGGTGACGATGAGCCAAGCGCCCTTGGTCGCGACCCCCGACGCCGCGGCGTTGCACACGACGTTCATCTCGGCGTGGTGGCAGCCGATCTCCATCCGCTCGCCGCTCGGAACGCGCTCGACGTCGCGCAGGCAGACTTCGCCGCCGCACAGCTCGCCGCCGCCGCGCGGCCCGCCGTTGTAGCCGTCCATCAGGATGACGTTGCGGTCGGGATCGAGGAGCAGCGCGCCGAATTTCCTTCGCGGGCAATTCGAGGCCTTGGCGAGGGCGAGGCACTGTTCAAGGCGGATGCGCAGGTGTTTGTCCTTCATCGGGGCTCCGGGGCGAGCGTTCGCCGGCGTGTGGTTTACAGCGCCCGCGCCTTGTCTACAATTCCGCCGCCGCCGGTGCGACTGGCGGACGCAGGTTGCCGATGTCCGCCGCCCAACTCCGCGACAGATTTGTCGATCGCCACATCGGCCCGAGCGATGACGAGATCGCCGCGATGCTCGCAGCGCTCGGCTACGACAGCCTCGACGCGCTCGCGGACGCCGCGGTCCCCGCGGCGATTCGGATGACGGGGGCACTGGATCTGCCGCCGGCGCGCAGCGAGGCCGACGCGCTCGCGGCGATCACCGCGATGGCGGCCGACAACCGGGTGATGCGGTCGCTCATCGGCATGGGCTACGCCGACACCCACACCCCGGCGGTGCTGCTGCGCAACCTGATCGAGAACCCGGGCTGGTACACCCAGTACACGCCCTACCAGCCCGAGATCAGCCAGGGCCGGCTCGAGGTCCTGCTGACCTTCCAGACCATGATCCGCGACTTGTGCGCGCTCGACATCGCCAATGCGTCGCTGCTCGACGAGGCGACCGCCGCCGCCGAGGCGATGGCGCTGTTGTGGGGCCAGCAAAAGGGGGCGCGCCGCAACGTCGTGGTCGTCGACACCGGCTGCCACCCGCAGACGATCGCGGTGGTGCGGACGCGCGCGGCCTGCCTCGGCATCGCCGTCGCGGTGGGCGACGCCTGGGCGCACGACTTCGCCGCTGTGCCGGCGTTCGGCGTCATCGCTCAGGTCCCCTCGACCGACGGTGAGCTGCGCGATCCGCGGCCGCTCGTCGACCGCGCCCACCAGGGCGGCGCGCTGGTCGCGCTCGGCTGCGACCTGCTGGCGCTGTGCGTCATCGCGCCGCCAGGAGAGGTCGGCGCCGACCTGGCGTTCGGCAACAGCCAGCGCTTCGGCGTCCCGCTCGGCTATGGCGGGCCGCACGCCGCGTTCCTCGCCGCGCGCGACGCGCTCAAGCGGGCGCTGCCGGGTCGGATCGTCGGCGTGTCGGTCGACGCGCGCGGTCAGCCGGCGCTGCGGCTTGCGCTGCAGACCCGCGAGCAGCACATCCGGCGCGACAAGGCGACGTCGAACATCTGCACCGCTCAGGTCCTGCTCGCCAACCTCGCCGCGCTCTACGCCTGCTGGCACGGGCCGGCCGGGCTGCGCGCGATCGCCGTACGCGTGTCCGGGCTGGCCCACGCGCTCGCCGCCGGGCTGCGCGACGCCGGGTTGACCGTGCGCCACGCGCGCTTCTTCGACACCATCCGGGTAGATGCCGGCGCCGGCGCCGCCGCTGTGATGGCGCGCGCGCTCACCGCCGGCTTCAACCTGCGCGATTTTGGCGACGGGTCGATCGGCGTTGCGCTCGACGAGCACAGCGATGAGGCCGAGATTGCCAGGGTCATTGAGGTGTTCGGCGGCAAGGCGGAGTGCCCTTCGTTGGCAGGGCCTTCGTTCGGCGCGCTGGCGCGCACGTCGGCCTGCCTCGACCACCCGGTGTTCCGCGACCACCACTGCGAGACGGCGATGATGCGCTGGCTGCACCGCCTGCAGGAGCGCGACCTGTCGCTCGTCCACAGCATGATCCCGCTCGGGTCGTGCACGATGAAGCTCAACGCCGCGGCGGAGATGCTGCCGATCACCCTGCCCGGCTTCGCCCGCATCCATCCGTTCGCGCCAGCCGATCAGGCGCGCGGCTACGCCCGCCTGTTCGCCGACCTCGAGCGCTGGCTGTGCGCGATCACGGGGTTCGCCGCCTGTTCGCTCCAACCCAACGCCGGTAGCCAGGGCGAATACACCGGGCTGCAGGTCATCCGCGCCGACCTGGCGCGGCGCGGCGAGGGCCACCGCGACGTCTGCCTGATTCCGCACAGCGCCCACGGCACCAATCCGGCGACCGCCGTGATGGCCGGGATGAAGGTGGTGGTGGTCGGGTGCGACGCCAGGGGCAACATCGCCCTCGATGACCTGCGCGCCAAGGCCGACCAGCACCGGGACCGCCTCGCCGCGCTGATGGTGACGTATCCGTCGACCCACGGCGTGTTCGAGGCGGCGATCGCCGACATCTGCGCGATCGTCCACACCGCCGGCGGTCAGGTCTACATGGACGGCGCCAACCTCAACGCCCAGGTCGGCCTGTGCCGGCCGGGCGACATCGGCGCCGACGTCTGCCACATCAACTTGCACAAGACGTTCTGCATCCCCCACGGCGGCGGCGGCCCCGGGATGGGGCCGATCTGCGTCGCCGCACACCTCGCCGACCTGCTCCCTGGCCACCCGGTGACGGCGACCGGCGGCTCCCACGCGATCGGCCCGGTCGCGGCGGCGGCGTGGGGCAGCGCGTCGATCCTGCCGATCTCGTGGATGTACATCGCGATGATGGGCGCCGACGGGCTGCGCCGGGCGACCCAGGTCGCGATCCTCAACGCCAACTACCTCGCCCAACGCATCGGCGCCGCGTTCCCGCTGCTGTACAGCGGCGAGCGCGGGCTGGTCGCCCACGAGTGCATCGTCGACACCCGGGTGGTCAAGCCCCACGTCGAGGTCGACGACATCGCCAAGCGCCTGATGGACTACGGTTTTCACGCGCCGACGATGAGCTTCCCGGTCGCCGGCACGCTGATGGTCGAGCCGACCGAGTCGGAGTCGAAGGCCGAGCTCGACCGCTTCGCCGACGCGCTCGTCGCCATCCGCGCCGAGGCCGACCAGATCGCGGCGGGGGCGATCGACAGCAAGGACAACCCGCTCAAGAACGCCCCGCACACCGCCGAGGCAGTGGTCGCCGACGGGTGGGCGCACCCCTATTCGCGCCAGGTGGCGGCATTCCCCGCGCCGTGGCTGCGCGAGGCCAAGTTCTGGCCGAGGGTAGCGCGAATCGACAACGCGTATGGGGACCGCAACCTCGTCTGCGCGTGCGTGCCGGTCGAGGAATTCGCCGATGTGAAGTAGACCGGAGGCAACGCCCGGACAGGAAGCGACTGCGCGCGGCGCCGCCCCGCTCCGACGATGGGATCATCGCACCTGGGCGGCGGGGGCAGGCGGGCGCACGTCATGGGCAGCCATCACCGCCGGGTTCATTGGGCAGTCCCACATCGGGTCGTCGCGCGGATTCGGTCGCTCGCCGGCCGACGGTTTCGGATGAAGGTCCGCCGCTCTCGCCGCTTCCGCTGTGGGCTCGGCTCGCTCACTCGGTTCGGCGCGGGGCCCCCGGGAGCGAGGCCGATCCAACCCGGCGGGCAACTGGCACGTTGCTGGTGGTTCCCAAACTGCCGAAACCAGGCGCGACTGCGACCAGAATCAAAGCCACCACTTGTTCAAGTCTATGATCAGACATCACATCGGGTCGGAAGTGGCCGGCAGCAAGCCGGGCTGCGTCGACCGCGGCGGCGACAGCAGGACCGCGCAGGTCAGCCCGGAGAAGCTCAACGCTAGCTTTG
>Ga0194120_10006559_pt1 | contig 16377 bp, 13 predicted proteins | sample TA2MahCa65mmetaG_FD_148642 | JGI IMG/M metagenome (GOLD analysis project Ga0194120, IMG submission 148642) | Freshwater microbial communities from Lake Tanganyika, Tanzania - TA2015019 Mahale Deep Cast 65m | ecosystem: Environmental > Aquatic > Freshwater > Lake | place: Tanzania: Lake...
GCGGCCCCGGCCGCGGGCCGGGCGGCGGCATCGGTATCCAGCGCGGCCCCGGCCATGGCGCCTGCGGTCGCCGCGATGGCGCCAGTGGCCGCCGCCTCCGGCTCGGTCTCGAAGACGATCAGTTCGGCGCCGACCGGGATCATGTCGCCGGGCGCCCCGGTCAGCGCGACGACCCGGCCGGTCACCGGCGACGGTACCTCGACTGCGGCCTTGTCGGTCATCACCTCGGCGATGATCTGCTCCTCGCTGACCGGGTCGCCGATGGCGACCTTCCACTCGACCAGCTCGGCCTCGACGGTGCCCTCGCCGAGGTCGGGCATGCGGAAGACGTAGCGGCTCATCGGTCCATCTCCATCACGACGCGCAGTGCCCGGGCCACCCGCACCTGGCCCGGGAAGTACTCCCACTCGAAGGCATGCGGATACGGCGTATCCCAGCCGGCCACGCGCCGGATCGGCGCCTCGAGATTCCAGAAGCACTCCTCCTGAATCGTCGCCGCCAGCTCCGCGCCGAAGCCGGCGAAGCGCGTGGCCTCGTGCGCGATCACGCAGCGACCGGTGCGCGCGACCGAGGCGCAGATCGTGTCGGTGTCGAGCGGCACCATCGTGCGCACGTCGATGATCTCGGCCTCGAGCCCGAGGCCGCGCGCCGCGGCCTCGCACACGTGCACCATCGTGCCGTAGGTCACGATCGTGACGTCGCGCCCGGCGCGCGCGACCGCCGCCTTGCCGATCGGCACGGTGTAGTGCCCGGGCGGCACTTCGCCCTGCGGGTGCGCGCTCCACGGCACTGCGGCCTGGTTCGGATTGCCATCGAACGGCCCGTTGTACAGCCGTTTCGGCTCGAAGAAGATCACCGGGTCGTCGTCTTCGATCGCGGCGATCAGCAGGCCCTTGGCGTCGTACGGGTTCGACGGCATCACGACCTTGAGGCCCGACACATGGGCGAAGATCGCCTCCGGGCTCTGCGAGTGCGTCTGCCCGCCGCGGATGCCGCCGCCGCAGGGCGTGCGCACGGTGACCGGCGCGCAGAACTGCCCGGCACTGCGGTAGCGCAGCCGGGCCAGCTCGCTGACGATCTGGTCGTAGCCGGGGTAGATGTAGTCGGCGAACTGCACCTCGGCGACCGGCCGCAGGCCATTGGCGCCCATGCCGATCGCCGCGGCGATGATGCCACCCTCGGCGATCGGCGTATCCAGCACGCGGTGCTCGCCGTACTTGCGCTGCAGCCCTTCGGTCACGCGGAACACGCCGCCGAAATAGCCGATGTCCTCGCCGAGCACGACCACGCCCGGGTCGCGGCCGAGCATGATGTCGAGCGCCGAGTTCAGCGCATGGATCATGTTCATCTGCGCCACGGTCTCAGCCCTCGCTGCGCTCGGCGCGCAGTTCCGCGTCCTGCCGGCGCAGATGCGGCGGCATCTCGCGGAACACGTCTTCGAACATCAAATGTGGATCGAGTCGCGGCGGATCGGTCAGCGTGCCGTAACTGACCGCCTCTTTCCACGCCGCCCCGACCTGCTGCTCGAGCTCGGCGGTGAGCGCCGCGTGCCGCTCCTCGGACCACTCGCCGAGCCGCATCAGGTGCTGCTTCAGGCGCTCGATCGGATCGCCAAGCGGCCAGTGCCGGTAGTCGTCGCGCGGCCGGTAGCGCGCCGGGTCGTCGCTGGTCGAGTGCGCGGCGCCGCGGTAGGTCACGTGCTCGATCAACGTCGGACCGGCACCGGTGCGGGCCCGTTCGGCCGCCCACAGCGTGACCGCATGCACGGCCAGGAAGTCGTTGCCGTCCACGCGCACGCCGGCGATGCCGTAGCCCGGCCCGCGCGCGGCAAAGCTGCTCTGCTCGCCGCCGGCAAAACCCTGGAAGGTCGAAATCGCCCACTGGTTGTTGACCACGTTCAGGATTACCGGGGCGCGGTACACCGAGGCGAACAGCAGCGCGTGGTGGAAATCGGCCTCGGCGCTCGCGCCTTCGCCGATCCAGCTCGCCGCCACGGCGTCCTGGCCGCGGATCGCCGCCGCCATGGCCCAGCCAACCGCCTGCGGGAACTGCGTGGTCAGGTTGCCGGAGATCGAAAAGATGTTGCCCTCGCGCCAGTGATACAGCACCGGAAGCTGGCGGCCCTTGCACATGTCGCGGGTGTTGGACAGGAGCTGGCACATCAGCTCGACCAGCGGCCGGCCGCGCGCGACCTGCAGACCCTGGTTGCGGTACGACGGGAACAGCATGTCGTCCGGGCGCAGCGCCAGGGCCTGGGCGACCGACACCGCCTCCTCGCCGAGCGAGCCCATGTAGAAGGAGATCTTCCCGGAGCGCTGGATCCGCTGCATGCGGTCGTCGAACAGCCGCGTCAGCAACATGTGGCGCAGGCCGATCTGCAGGTCCGGCGGATCGAGATGCGGGTGCCACGGACCGAGCGCCTCGCCGGCATCGTCGAGTACGCGCACGAGGCCGTCGGCCAGGAACAGGATGTCGGTCGCGCGTGCGGTGATTTCCGGGCGGGGAACGGCCCCGGCGGGCGACAGCCGCAGCCAACTGAAATCGGAGTGCTCGCCGGGCCGGGCCGGCGTCGCCGGAACGTGCAGGCGGGACTTCGTGGGCATGGCTCCTCGGCGCAGCAGGCGGCTTCGCCCGCGCATCCTACGCGCTTCGGCGCGGGTCGCGTTGATTTTCTGTACTGTATCGCAAAATAATGCAACGTTCTTTTCGAGACGAGGCTATTTCATGAACGCCACATTGCGTCCAGCCCTGGATGCCACCGACCGGCGCATCCTCGACCTGCTGCAGCGCGACGCCACCCGCTCGGCCGCCGACCTCGGCGCCGAGCTCGGTTTGTCGACCACCACCTGCTGGCGGCGCATCCAGCAGCTCGAGCAGAGCGGCGTGATCCGCCGCCGGGTCGCGCTGCTGGATCGCGAGGCCCTGGGCCTGGACGTCATGGTGTACGTGCACGTGCGCCTGTCGAGTCAGGGCCGCGACGCGCTGGCGCGCTTCGAGCGCGCGATCCGCGACCGCCCGGAGGTGCTCGACTGCTGCACGCTGACCGGCGAGTGGGACTTCTGCCTGCGCATCGTCACGCACGGCATCAAGGAGTACGAAGCGTTCTTCCTCGATCACCTGTCCAAGATTCCGAACGTGCAATCGGTCAACTCGTCGATCGTGGTGACCGTGATCAAGGAATCCACCGCGCTGCCGCTGGCGCGCGGCTGAAGCGGTGGGCGGTTCAGACCGCGCGCAGCCGCGCCGCGGCGAGTTCCAGCGTCGGCTGCGCCTTGGCATAGCAGAACCGCACCAGCCGCAGCGGCGGCGGCACGGCGCAGAACGGCGACAACGGGATCGCGGCGACCCCGTGGCGGGTGGTCAGCTCACGGCAGAACTCCACGTCCGCCAGGTCGGAAATGGCCGAGTACTCGGCGAGCTGGAAGTACGTGCCCGGCGCCGGCGTCAGCCGGAAGCGTGAATCGGCCAGCAGCGCGGCGAAGCGGTCGCGCCGCGCCTGGAAGAAATCCGCCAGCCCGTCGGCGAATTCCGGGTCCTCACCCATGAAGTCCGCGAGCGCGTGCTGCATCGGCGTCGACACGGCGAAGGTCAGAAACTGGTGCACCTTGCGGAACTCGGCGGTCAGCGCCGGCGCCGCGATGCAATAGCCGACCTTCCAGCCGGTCGCGTGAAAGATCTTGCCGAAGGAACACACCGCGAAGGCCCGTTCGCGCAGCCGCGCGCAGCCGAGCACGCTGGCGTGGCGGCGGCCGTCGTAGACCAAGCATTCGTAGACCTCGTCGGACAGCACCAGCGCCTCCGACCCGGCCAGCAGGTCGGCAAGCTGTTCCCAGTCAGCGGCGCTCAGCACGGCACCGGTCGGGTTGTGCGGGGTGTTGACGATCAGCAGGCGCGTGCGCGGACCCAGCACGGCCGCCAGCCGGTCGAAGTCGAGGCCGAATCCGGGCGGTCGCAGCGGCACGTGCACCGGGCGCGCGCCGGCCAGCAGCGCCGCCGGCCCGTAGGCGTCGTAGGCCGGATCCAGCAGCACGACTTCGTCGCCGGCGCCCACCACCGCATGGATCGCCGCGAACAGCGCCTCGGTGCCGCCGGCGGTCACCGTGACCTCGCGCTCCGCGTCCACGGCCAGACGATGGCGGTGCCGCCAGTGCGCGGCGATCGCCGCGGTCAGCGCCGGCAGTCCGGCCATCGGTGCGTACTGGTTGTGTCCCAGCGCCAGGTGTTCAGCGACGCGCTCGCGCAGCCGCACCGGCGGATCGAAATCGGGAAAGCCCTGGCCAAGATTGACCGCGTCATGTTCGGCGGCGAGCCGCGACATGACCGTGAAGATCGTCGTACCGACCTGCGGCAGCTTGCTGGTGAGCCGCATCAGCCGCGCGCCGCCAGCGCCTGCTGCACGTCCCGCTCGCGGCGCCGCTCCTGGCGCTGCAGGTACACGCCGGCGACGACGATGCCGAGGGCGACGATCAGCACCAGGATCGTGGCCAGCGCGTTGACCTCCGGACTGACCCCGAGCCGGACCTTCGAGAACACGACGATCGGCAGCGTGCTCGAGCCCGGCCCGGCGACGAAGCTGGAGATCACGAGATCATCCCACGACAGCGTGAACGCCAGCAGCCAGCCGGCCAGGACCGCCGGCAGCACGATCGGCAGCGTGATCAGGAAGAACACCTTGACCGGCCGCGCGCCGAGGTCCATCGCGGCCTCCTCCAGCGACTCGTCCAGCACCGCCAGCCGGGACTGCATGACGACCGCGACGTAGGCCATCGAGAACGTAATGTGCGCGATCGTGATCGTCGTGACGCCGCGGCCGGCCGGCCAGCCGATCATCTGCTCGAGCGCGACGAACAGCAGCAGCAGCGACAGTCCGGTGATCACTTCGGGCATGACCAGCGGCGCGGTGACCATGCCGGACAGCAGCGCGCGGCCACGGAACTGGCCGAACCGGGCCAGCGCCAGCCCGGCCAGCGTGCCGAGCAACGTCGCGCCGGTGGCGTTGACCACCGCGATCCGCAGCGACAGCCGGGCGGCGTCGAGCAATTGCTCGTTGTGCAGCAGCGCCGCGTACCAGCGGGTCGAGAAGCCGGCCCACACGGTCACCAGCCGCGACTCGTTGAACGAATAGACGATCATCGACAGGATCGGCACGTACAGGAAGGCGAAGCCGAAGGCCATCATCGTGACGACGAAAAACGAGCGCCGCCCGCCCATCAGCGCACCACCGGCGTGCGCCCCTGCACGTGCTGGAACACGACGATCGGCAGGACCAGCAGCAGCAGCATCGCGATCGCGACCGCGCTGGCCACCGGCCAGTCACGGTTGTTGAAGAACTCCTCCCACAGCACGCGGCCGATCATCAGCGAGTCCGGCCCGCCGAGCAGCGCCGGGATCACGAACTCGCCGACCGCCGGGATGAACACCAGCAGGCTGCCGGCGACGATGCCGCCCCAGGTCAGCGGCAGCGTGACCGCGAGAAAGGCACGGAACGGCCGGCAGCCGAGGTCGGCGGCCGCCTCCAGCAGGGTCTGGTCGAGCTTCTCGATCGCCGCGTACAGCGGCAGCACCATGAACGGCAGGTAGGAATAGACGATGCCGAGGTACACGGCGAAGTCGGTCTGCAGCATCACGATCGGCCGGTCGATGACGCCGAGCGCCAGCAGCGTGTTGTTGATCAGACCGTTGTTCTTCAGGATGCCGAGCCAGGCGTAGACGCGCAGCAGGAACGAAGTCCAGAACGGCAGCATGATCAGCAGCAGCAGCAGGTTGCGCCAGGCCGGTGTGGCGCGGGCGATGCCCCAGGCCAGCGGGTAGCCGAGCAGCAGGCACAGCAGCGTGGAGACCGCCGCCACCTGCAGCGAGTTCAGCCAGGCGTTGCGGTACAGCGGATCCTGCCACAGGAACGCGTAGTGGTCGAGGTGGACGCGCAGCTCGAACACCAGCGACGAGGCCCAGGTGATCAGCGGTTCGTACGGCGGCATGCCGAGGCGCATCCCCGACACCGAAATCTTCAGCACGATCAGGAACGGTACCGCGAAGAACAGCAGCAGCCACAGCGCCGGCACCGCCGTGACCGCAAAGCGCCCGGCGCCGAGCGACCAGCGCCTCATTGCGTGACCACCACCGGGCTGCCGGGCTCCCATGACAGCCACACTGGCTCGTCCCAGGTCAGCCGGCCGGCACTGCTCTGGCGCACGATGTTCGGCTGCGTGACGCGCACCTGCCGGCCGGTCGCCAGGCGCACGAGGTACACCGACTGGTCGCCGAGATAGGCGATCTCGCTGACCACACCGGCGACGCGGTTGTCGCCGGCGCCGTCCGGCGCCGTGCGCGAGATCTGGATCTTCTCCGGCCGCAGCGCCACCCAGACGGTGGCGCCGGGTGCGGCGCTGACACCGTGACCGACGTGGAACACACCGCCGAGTTCCGGCGCGGCCACGCGCACGTAGTCCGGCTCGTCCTCGATCAGCCGGCCCTCGAACAGGTTGACCGAGCCGATGAAGTCGGCGACGAAGCGCGAGTTCGGGTACTCGTAGATATCGGTCGGCGTGCCGACCTGGATGATCTCGCCGTGGTTCATCACGCCGATCCGGGTCGCCAGCGTCATCGCCTCCTCCTGGTCGTGCGTGACGACCACGAAGGTGACGCCGAGCGTCTCCTGGATATTGATCAGCTCGAATTGCGTGTGCTGGCGCAGCTTCTTGTCCAGCGCCGCGAGCGGCTCATCGAGCAGCAGCAGCTTCGGCTGCTTGACCAGCGAGCGCGCCAGCGCGACGCGCTGGCGCTGGCCGCCGGAAAGCTGGTGCGGCTTGCGCCGCGCGAATTCACGCATGCGCACCAGTTCCAGCATCGCCGCGACGCGCGTGCGGATCGCGGCCCGCGGCACCCGGTCCTGGCGCAAGCCGAAGGCGACGTTCTGCTCGACCGTCATGTGCGGGAACAGCGCGTACGACTGGAACATCATGTTGACCGGGCGCTCGTAGGGCGGCAGCGCGGTCACGTCGACGCCGTCGATCCGGATCGAGCCGGAGGTCGGCTGTTCGAAGCCGGCCAGCATCCGCAGCAGCGTGGTCTTGCCGCAGCCGGAAGCGCCGAGCAGACAGAAGATCTCGCCGCGCCGGATGTTCAGCGTGACGTCGTCGACGGCGACGAACTCACCGAACTTCTTCGTCAGGCGCTCGAGCCGGACGTAGGGCTCGGTACCGTCCGGCCCAGCCTCCGGCCGCTGCTCAGGGCGCGTGTTCGACACCCGGTCTCCGTTACCGGCGCCCGGCGGCCGGGCGGCCGCCGGGCCGGTGTTCAGTCCGCGCTTACTGCCCGGTGCGGATGCGCGTCCACGCGCGGTTCAGCTCGCGGCTGTACTCCTGCGACTCGGCCAGGTGCGGATGCAGGCGCGCCGCGACCTCCGCGGTCGGGTACACCGAGGCGTCATGGCGCACGTCGTCGCTGAGCAGCGCCACCGAGGCGGCGTTGCCGTTCGCGTAGGACACGTAGTTCGACACCCCGGCGATCACCTGCGGGTCCATCACGAAGTTGATGAACGCGTGCGCGTTGCCCGGATGCGGGGCGTCGGCCGGAATCGCCAGCATGTCGAACCACATGATCGCGCCCTCGCTCGGGATCGAGTAGGCGACGTTGACCGGCGTCTCCGCCTCGGCGCCGCGGTCGCGGGCCTGCAGCACGTCGCCGCTCCAGCCGAGCGCGACGCAGATCTCGCCGGTCGCGAGGTCGTTGATGTACTGCGACGAGTGATAGTAACGGACGTGCGGGCGGATCTTCTGCAGCAGCTCCTCGGCCGCGGCCAGGTCCTCCGCCGCCTCGCTGTTCGGGTCGCGCCCGAGGAAGATCAGTGCCGAGTCGACGACCTCGCTCGGCGCATCGAGCAAGGTCAGTCCACACTGGGCCAGCTTCGCCGCACTGGCCGGATCAAGAATCTGCGCCCAGCTCGTGATCGCATCGACGCGGAGCGCCGCCTTGACCTTGTCGGGGTTGTAGCCGATGCCGGTCGTGCCCCACAGGTAGGGGACCGCGTGCGCGTTGCCGGGGTCGTGCTGCGCGACCCGGGCCATGATCTCCGGATCCATGTTGCCCAGGTTCGGCAGCTTCGCCGGATCGAGCTGCATGAACACGCCGGCCTGAATCTGTCGTTCGAGGAAGTTGGCCGACGGCACGACCACGTCGTAACCGGTCCGGCCGGCCAGCAGCTTGGTCTCCAGCACCTCGTTCGAGTCGAACACGTCGTAGGTGACCTTGATGCCGCTCTGCTGCTCGAAGTTCGCGATCGTGTCCTCGGCGATGTAGTCGGACCAGTTGTAGACTCGCAGCTCCTTCGCCTCCGCGACCGGGACCGGCGCGCTCTCCTCCTTGCCGCCACAGCCCGCGAGCGAGATGACGGCCGCGGTAAGCAGCCCGTAATGCTTTGCGCAGTGCATGATGTCCTCCATTGCCGGGCGCCGCCCGGAGCCCCTGATGTTACCGCCGACCGGGCCTCGCGCCCGGAGTTGTTGCCGCAATAGTAGCGCGTGCCGGCCCGCTGTGCCGCTGCCGCCGGGACCGGTCAGCCGATCCCGAGGTCAGTCGCGGTCAGGTCCAGGCAGTGGCGCGCCCGGGCGATCAGTTCGTCGACCTCCGCCGTGGTTATCACGAACGGCGGCGCGACGATCATCGTGTCGCGGACCGCCCGCATGACCAGCCCGTTCCGGAAGCAGTGGTCGCGGCACCGCGTGCCGGCGGCACCGCGGTCGCGAAAGAACGTCCGGCTGCCCTTGTGTGCGACCAGTTCCAGCGCACCGAGCATGCCGATGCCGCGGACCTCGCCGACCAGCGGATGGTCGGCCAGCTCGCGCCAGCGGCGCTGCAGGTACGGCCCGATCTCGTCGCGGACCCGCTCGACCAGCCGCTCGGCCTGCAGGATCCGCAGGTTCGCGAGCGCCACCGCGCAGGCCACCGGATGTCCGCTCCAGGTGAAGCCGTGGTGGAACTCACCACCGCGGCCGATCAGCACCTCGGCCACACGGTCCGAGACCATGACTCCGCCGAGCGGCTGGTAGCCCGAAGTCAGGCCCTTGGCGATGGTCAGGAAATCCGGCTCGAGGCCGTAGTACTCGCAGCCGAACCAGCGCCCGGTACGGCCGAAGCCGCAGACCACCTCGTCAGTGATCAGCAGGATGCCGTACTCGCGGCAGATCCGCTGGATCTCCGGCCAGTAGCTGTCCGGCGGAATGATCACGCCGCCGGCGCCCTGGATCGGCTCGCCGATGAACGCGCCGACGCGTTCCGGTCCCAGCTCCTCGATCTTCTCCGCCAGCCGCTGCGCCGCGCGCCGCCCGTAGTCCTCCGGCGTGACGTCGATGCCGTTCTCGAACCAGTACGGCTGCTCGATGTGGACGATGTCCGGGATCGGCAGGCCGCCCTGGCCGTGCATCGCCGCCATGCCGCCGAGGCTCGCCCCGCCCAGCGTGCTGCCGTGGTAGGCGTTGTGGCGGCTGATGAGCACGCTGCGCCGCGGTTCGCCCAGCAGGTCCCAGTAGCGGCGGACCATGCGCACGATGGTGTCGTTGGCCTCGGAGCCCGAGTTGGTGAAGAACACGTGATTGAACTGCGGCGGCGTCAGCCCGGCGAGCACGGCGGCCAGCTCGACGGCCGGCGGGTTGGTGCTCTTGAAGAAGCTGTTGTAGTAGGGCAGCTCGCGCATCTGCCGCGCCGCCGCCTCGGCCAGCTCAGCGCGGCCATAGCCGATGTTGACGCACCACAGCCCGGACATGCCGTCGAGGATGCGCCGGCCGTCGGAGTCGTACAGGTACACACCCTCGGCCCGCGTGATAATGCGTGCGCCCTCGCCGGCCAGCGCCTGGAAATCAGTGAACGGATGCAGGTGATGGCGCGAGTCGAGCGCCTGCCAGTCATGGGTAGCGCGGGCGGTGGTCGTGTCGTTGTTCATCGGGCGGGTGCCTCAGACATTGAGCAGCAGGTGCTCGCGCTCCCACGAGCTGATCACGCGCAGGAAGGTCTCGTACTCGCTTTCCTTGACCGCGGCATAGGCCGCGACGAAGCGTTCGCCGAAGATGCCGAGCAGCGCCGCACTGCCACGCAGCATCGCCAGCGAGTCGGCCAGCGTCATCGGCAGACCGAACGGCAGCTCGTAGGCCGAGCCGACCACCGGCGCGGTCGGCTGCAGCTTCTCGACCATGCCGAGATAGCCGCAGGCCAGCGACGCGGCGATCGCCAGGTACGGGTTGGCGTCGGCGCCGCCGAGGCGGTTCTCGATGCGCCGGTTCTGCGCGTCCGACAACGGCACGCGCAGCCCGGCGGTGCGGTTGTCGAGCCCCCACTGCACGTTGATCGGCGCCATGTTGTAACGGGTGATGCGCCGGTAGCTGTTGACGTTCGGCGCGAACAGCGACATCGCCGCCGGCAGGTACTTCTGCAGGCCGGCGATGTGCGCGGTGAACAGCGCGGTCGGCTCGCCGGCGGCGTCGCTGAACACGTTGGCGCCGGTGGTGCTGTCGACGACGCTCTGGTGGATGTGCATCGCGCTGCCCGGTTCCGCCGCCAGCGGCTTGGCCATGAAGGTCGCGTAGATCTTGTGACACAGCGCCGCTTCGCGCGCGGTGCGCTTGAACAGGAAGACCTGGTCGGCCAGATCGACCGGGTTGCCATGGATCAGGTTGATCTCGATCTGCGCCGCGCCGTCCTCATGGATCAGCGTATCGATGTCGATGTCCTGGGCCTCGCAGAACGCATACAGGTCGTCGAACAGCGGGTCGAACTCGTTGACCGCGGCGATGCTGTAGGCCTGGCGGCCGATCTCCGGCCGGCCGGAGCGGCCGACCGGGGGCTTCAGCGGGTAGTCCGGATCGAGGTTCGGCTCGACCAGGTAGAACTCGAGCTCCGGCGCCACCAGCGGCTGCCAGCCCTGGGCCGCGTACAGGTCCAGCACTCGCCGCAGCACGTAACGCGGCGACATCGGCACCGGGCGGCCGTCGTCGTAGAAGCAGTCGTGGATCACCTGCGCGGTCGGCTCGGCGGCCCACGGCACGACCCGGATCGTGCGCGGGTCACCGACCAGATCGATGTCGATCTGTGACGGGTGGATCGCGCTGGCGTCGCGCGGGTTCTCGCCGGTGACCGTCTGCAGGAAGATCGATTCCGGCAGGCGCACGCCTTCGTCTTCGGCGTACTTCTCGGCCGGCATGATCTTGCCGCGCGGAATGCCGGCCATGTCCGGGATGATCGCCTCGACCTCCGAGATCGCGTGATCGCGCAGGAACTGGTGGATCTCGCTCATCACTGTCTCCTCGCGGCGCGCTCGCGCGCCGCCCGCCCGAACGCCGCGAACAGCGCGCGGCTGAACGGGTTGTCCATGACCTTCCATTCCGGATGCCACTGCACCGCCAGCGCGAACGCCGGCGCCGCAGTGACGCGGAACGCTTCGATCAGCCCATCGTCGGCGCGCGCCTCGGGCGTCAACCCGTCACCGAGGCGGGCGACGCCCTGCTCGTGCACGGAATTGACGGCGAGGCGCCCTGGCCCGGCGATCTCCGCCAGCAGGCCGCCGGCAGCCAGTTCGACTTCGTGGGCCGGCCCGTACTGGACCTCGAGCGGCTCACCGGAATTCTCGCGGTGGTCGCTGCGCCCCGGCTCCTCGTGCAGCCGCTGCACCAGCGTGCCGCCATAAGCGACATTCATCTCCTGGAAGCCGCGGCAGATGCCGAACACCGGCAGACCGGCGGCCACCGCGCGCGGGATCAGCGGCAGCGTCGTCGCATCGCGCTCCGGATCGTGCAGCGTGCCGGCGGCCGACGGCTCGCCCTGGTAGCGATGCGGCTCGACGTTGGACGCACTGCCCGGGAACAGGATCGCATCGCAGGTGGCGAGCCAGTCCTCGACGTGCCACTCGCCAGTCGCGGGCAGCAGCACCGGCACCGCGTCGGTCGCCTGGACGATCGCCGCGATGTACTTCTCGCCGACGCAATGGAACCAGTGCGGCCCCAGCAGCCGGCGATCGGCCAGTATCCCGATGACGGGTCTTTGCATAGCCATGTGTTAATTATTTTGAACAGGCGCCGGTATTGGCGCCCCGTTCGAACGGTGCCATTCTCGCATATTCCAGGCCGCTCCGCCCGCCCCGGTACTCTCGCCCGAGTGGTCCAATTGGCCATATTTCTGCCGGAATGATCCTGTTCCGGCCCTTGCCCGCCCACCCGGGGGCTGGTTATCCTGCACTATGGCCCGTCTCGGGCCGCGCATCAAGATCTTAAACGGTGTGCCATGGCCCAGCCGCGCGACGATGACGCCAACACCCGGGCCTTTCTGGCGTCCCAGCCGGAGATCCGGGTCGTGGACCTGCTGCTCGCGGACCTGTGCGGGATCCTGCGTGGCAAGCGGGTCACCGTCGGCGATCTCGCCGCGATCCATGACCCTGGTCTCTATCTCCCCGGCTCGATGTTCGCGCTCGACGTGCTGGGCGGCACCGTCCAGGCGACCGGACTCGGTTTCGACGAGGGTGACGCGGACCGTCCGTGCCGGCCCATTCCAGGCACCCTGTACCCCGCGCCGTGGCTCGGCAGCGAGGTCGCGCAGTGGCAGCTTTCGATGTTCGAGCACGACGGCCGGCCGTTCTTCGGCGATCCGCGCCATGTCCTGACCAGCGTGCTCGAACGCTATGCCGGGCACGGCTGGACGCCGGTAGTCGCGCTGGAGTTCGAATTCTACTTCGTGGACCCCGCGCGCACCGCGGCGGGGTACGCGCAGCCGCCGCCGGCGCGGCTGACCGGCCGGCGCGAGCACCGCACGCAGATCAACTCGATGGCGGATCTCGATTCCGTGTCCGGCCTCCTCGAGGAGATCGCCGCGACCTGCGCGGCGCAGGGCGTACCGACCGCGGCCGCACTCGCCGAGTACGGCCCCAGCCAGTGGGAGGTCAATCTGCGCCATGTCCCCGATGCCCTCGCCGCCTGCGACCAGGCGATCCGCTTCAAGCGGATCGTCAAGGGCGTGGCGCTGAACCACGGCGTCGAGGCCACGTTCATGGCCAAGCCGTACGCCGACATGGCCGGCAGCGGACTGCATCTCCATGTCAGCCTGCTCGACACCGCCGGGCGCAACGTCTTCGCCGCGGCTGAGCCCTGCGCCAACCCGCTGCTGCGCCAGGCCGCTGCCGGCATGCTGGCGACGATGGCCGAGGGCATGGCCGTGTTCGCGCCGAACGCGAACTCGTACCGGCGCCTGCGCCCGCAGGCCTACGTACCGCTGCACGCGACCTGGGGCCACAACAATCGCGGTGTCGCGGTGCGCGTACCGGTCTCGGATGTCGCGAACCGGCGGCTCGAGCATCGCGTCGCCGGCGCCGATGCGAATCCGTACCTGCTGGCGGCGGTCGTGCTGGCCGGCATGCTGCACGGGCTCGAGCGCCAGCTCGAGCCGCCGGCGCCGTTCACCGGCAATGCCTATACGCAGGTCGGCGCCGCACCGCCGCTGCCGACCGACTGGCCGACCGCGCTCGCGCGCTTCGGCGCCAGTGCAGTACTGCGCGAGTATCTGGGGGCGAAGTTCGTCCGCCTGTACGAGACCACGCGGCGCGGCGAGATGGAGGACTTCGCCGCACAGCTCACGCCGCTCGAATTCGCCTGGTACCTGGCGGCGCTGTGACCAGGAACACGTTGCCGCCGAGCTGGTATGAGGCCTCGGTGACGCGGCCAGCGTCCGCACCGGCGCTCGCCGGTTCGGTCGAGGCCGACGTCTGCGTCGTCGGCGGCGGCATCGCCGGCTGCTCGGCCGCGCTGCACCTCGCCGAGCGCGGTTACCGGGTCGTGCTGCTGGAGGCCGGCCGCGTCGGCAGCGGCGCTTCCGGCCGCTCTGGTGCGCAACTGCTGCCGGGCTATGCCTGCGGGCAGGACCGGCTGGCCACGGAGCTCGGTCGCACCGACGCCCGGCGGCTGTGGGACTTCACGCTCGCAGGTCTCGACCTGCTGCGCGAGCGCGTCGCGCGCCACGCGATCGACTGCGATCTCGTCGCCGGTCAGATGCACTGCGCGATCAGGCCGCGGCAGGATGCCGAACTCGGCGCCTGGCAGCGCGAGCTGGCGGAGGACTACGGCTACGGCTCGACCCGGCTGGTCGGGCGCGACGAGCTGGCCGGGCTGCTGGCCACGAAGCGTTACAGCTCCGGCCTGCTCGATACCAACGGCGGCCATTGCCACCCGTTGAAGTACGTGCTCGGCCTGGCAGGGGCCGCGGCCGCGGCCGGCGTGCAGATCCACGAGGGCAGCCCGGTCACCGCGATCCGGCGCGGCGCCATCGTGACGCTCGAGACCGCGGCCGGTGCGGTGCGTGCGCGCCATGCCGCGCTCTGCGCCAACGTCGGCAACACCCGCCTCGACCAGTCACTGGCCCGCAAGATCATGGGCGTGCTGACCTGGATCGTGGCGACCGAGCCGCTCGGCGCCGCGCGCGCCGCGGCGCTGATCACGAACAACATGGCGGTCACCGACATCAACTGGGTGCTCGACTATTTCCGCCGCTCGGCCGATCACCGGCTGCTGTTCGGCGGGCGGGTCAGCTACTCCGGCATGGATCCGGCCGGTACCGCCCGCGCGACCCGCGCGCGGATGCTGACGGTCTTTCCGCAGCTCGCCGACGTTGCGATCGAATACACCTGGGGCGGCGAAGTGGACATCACGATGAGCCGCGCGCCGCACTTCGGCCGGCTCGATCCCAACCTGTACTTCCTGCACGGCTTCTCCGGCCACGGCATGGTGCTGACCGGCATGGCCGGCCGGCTGGTCGCCGAGGCCATCGCCGGCCAGGCCGAGCGCTTCGATGTGTACGCGCGCCTGCGCCACCGCGACTTTCCCGGCGGTCCCGCCCTGCGCCGGCCGGCGCTGGTGCTGGCGATGCTGTGGTATCGGCTGCGGGACCTGCTCTAAAAGGGGACGCTTCCCATTTTCGCTGCCAGCAGTCCCGACTGTCCCGGCAGCCCGTAGCCGGGGTGCGTGCCGGCGCCGCACAGCACGAGGCCCGGCACGGGCGTCGTGTAGCGTGCGCATGCGGGAACCGGGCGCATGAACAGGAGCTGGTCCAGCATCATCTCGCCCTGCGAGATCGCGCCTTCGCGCAGGCCGAACTGCGTCTCCAGATCCGGCGGCGCGAGCAGCAGCCGTTCGCGCACGCGCGCGCTGAAGCCGGGAAGCTGTCGCTCGACGCAGGCGAGCGCGCGGTCGGCCACGACCTCGCGCTGCTGCGACCACGAGCCGTCGCGCAGCGCATACGGCGTGTACTGCACGTGCAGCACCGCGACATGCCGGCCCGGCGGCGCCAGCTCCGGCTGCCACAGGCTCGGCAGGCGCAGCTCGATGAGCGGCTCCTCCGCGCAGCGGCCGTATTTCGCGGCATCGGCCGCGCGCTCGACGTAGCGCAGCGACGGCGCGATCAGCCAGCCACCGGCCGGGCCGCCGCCGACCTCAGGCAACGGCGGCAGACCATCGAGCGCCAGCAGCAGCCGGCTGCTGACGCCGCGGAAACGGATGTGGCGCACGGCGTCGATGAACCCGGTATCGAGGTGCTCCGGACCGAGCAACTCCAGCAGGCTGTGGTACGGATCGAGGCTCGAGATCACCAGCGGACTGCCGATCTCCTCGCCAGCCACGGTCCGCACACCGGCGATGCGCTCCTGCTGCACGAGCAGGCGCTCGACCGCGACGCCGGTCTCGATCACGACGCCGGCCGCACGCGCGACCCGGACCAGCGCCTCGGTCAGCGCGCGCGGCCCGCCCGGCAGGCGCAGTCGCTCACCGAACACGCCGGGGCCCGCGCCGATCTGGCGGTACAGAAAGTGGAGCGCGCTGCCACCCGCCAGCGGTCCGCGCGGCAGGTCCAGCACGCCGAGTCCGGCGAGCGCGCCCTTGAGCCGCTCCGATTCGAACGAGTCGTCGAGCAGGTCGGCGAGCGGCATCGGCAGCGCGCGCAGCAGCTCCACCATGCCCTCACGACCGAGCCTCCGGAAGCCGAGTGCGAGCTGGCCGAGCGCCAGCTTCTCTCTCAGCGTCGCGCCGGCCACTCGCGGCGGGGCGCGCCGGCACAGCTCCTCGAGGAATCCGGCGAGGGCCGCGACCCGCGTGCAGAAGCCGGGCCAGGCGCGGGCATCGGCGGCCGAGTACGGTCGCAGCACTTCCGCCATCCCGGCTGGCTCCCGCAGCAGCGCGAGCGGCGGGCCGTCGCCGAGCGCGACCAGCGGCGGATCGCTCGCGACCGCGGCCGGCAGCGTGATGCCGGTCGCACGCAGCACCTCCGGCGTGACATGAGCCGCATCCGGCGCCAGCGGCGCGGCGCGGAAGCCCGCCGCGAACCCGATCTCGCGCAGCGTGCCGCCGGGCTCGGGCG
>Ga0194120_10006564_pt1 | contig 16368 bp, 19 predicted proteins | sample TA2MahCa65mmetaG_FD_148642 | JGI IMG/M metagenome (GOLD analysis project Ga0194120, IMG submission 148642) | Freshwater microbial communities from Lake Tanganyika, Tanzania - TA2015019 Mahale Deep Cast 65m | ecosystem: Environmental > Aquatic > Freshwater > Lake | place: Tanzania: Lake...
GCAGCCGCGCCAGATCGGCGTCGGAAAGGCCGAGCCGTTCCTTCAACACCTCGCCGGTGTGTTGGCCGAGCCGGGGCGGCGCCCGGCGGTAGGCGACGGGCGAATCCGAGAACTTGAGCGGATTGCCGATCAGCGGCACCGCGCCCCCTTGCGCGTCGGGATTCGGAACCGCGATCTTCATGCCCCGGTGCAACACCTGAGGGTCCTGGAAAACCTGGCCGACGTCGTTCACCGGCCCGGCCGGCACGCCCAGCGCCGCCAGTCCCTCAACCCACGCCTTGGCCGCGCGGGCGCGGGTGACGGCCTCGATCATCGGCATCAGGGTCTCGCGATACTTGACCCGGTTGCTGTTGGCGCGGAACCGTTCGTCGTCGGCCCATTCGGGCCGCCCGGCGAATTCGCAGAATTTGCGGAATTGGGAATCGTTCCCGACCGCCAGAATAAAATAGCCGTCCTCGCTCGGAAGCAGCTGATAGGGAACGATGTTGGGATGCGCGTTGCCCAGCCGCCGGGGCATTTCACCGGTCAGCAGGTGATAGACGCCGACGTTGACCAGCCAAGCGACGGTGGAATCGAGCAGCGCCAGATCGACGTGCTGGCCCCGCCCGGTCACGTCGCGGTGGCGCAGGGCGGCCAGAACCGCCGACGCGGCATACAGGCCGCACACGACGTCGGAAATGCCGATGCCGACCTTGATTGGGGCCCCGTCCGGTTCGCCGGTGATGCTCATGATACCGCCCTGGCCCTGGGCCAAATAATCGTAGCCAGCCTGGGACGCGTACGGGCCGGTCTGGCCGAAGCCGGAGATCGAGCAATAGACCAGGCGCGGGAACTCGGCGCGGAGGGATTCGTAATCGAGCCCGTATTTCGCCAGCCCGCCCGCCTTGAAATTCTGCACCAGGATGTCGCAGTCCTTGAGCAGCCGGCGGACCAGTTCTTGGCCTTCGGGGTCGGCGACATCGACCGCGACGGAACGCTTGTTGCGGTTGGACGACAGGTAATAGCCGCTTTCCTTCGTGTCGGCGCCGTCCTGGTCCTTGAGGTACGGCGGACCCCACTTGCGGGTATCGTCACCCTCGCCGGGACGCTCGATCTTGAGAATATCCGCGCCCATGTCGCCCAAAAGCTGCGTGCAGGTGGGACCGGCCAAGATGCGCGTCAGGTCCAGGACGCGCACGCCGGACAACGGGCCGGGATTGGGTTGCGTCATGATGGGAGGCGTCTCTGGACAAAGCCGGAAAGAATTGGAGCGGGTGAAGGGAATCGAACCCTCGTCGTAAGCTTGGGAACGGTGTTCTGGATCATAGCTTCATCCGCCAAGATTAAAACATGCCCTTCACCATCCCGCCATGGGGGAATGTCCCGCCGTCAACGGCGAGATTATTCCGATCTTACGTCCCGTTCCACCACGCGAAAGCCCCCGCGATGAACGCATAGCGGGCCAATTTGCCAAGCGCGACGAGAACAAGGAACCGGACCCAATGAACGCGGAGCACCCCGGCCGCGACGGTCAGCGGATCGCCGATCACGGGAAACCACGATAGCAGCAGCGACCATGATCCGTACCGGCCGTACCAGGACACGGCCCGGTCATAAGCGGGGCCGGGAACCGGAAACCACGGCCGGTCTCGGAACCCGGCGAAGAACCGGCCCATGACCCAATTCACCAGAGACCCTAGGACATTGCCCGCGGTGGCCACCGCGACCAGCGACGCGGCCGCGCCCGGCATTCCCGCCAGCGCCGCGACCAGCACCGCCTCGGACGATCCGGGCAGAATCGTCGCCGATGTGAACGCGCTGAGCCACAACCCCGCTTGGATAGCGATATCCGTCACTGGCTTCGCGCCGCCCCGCGCATGGCACGCCCGATCCGGCGCACGGTCAAGCCCACGGCCCTACTTGACCCGCTTTATCCCCGTGTGCTCCCCGTCGGCGCGCAGGGTTACGGTCACGTCGGTCTTGCCGCGGTTGCGCCAGAACCAGCCGTGATTGCCGTCGAAAGCGGCCGTGATCGCGCCTTCGTCCCTGGCGACGCCACGGCCTTTCTTATAGCTGGTCGAGTTCCCCGGCCCATCGGCGTGCAGGTCGTAGTTGACCTTCCCCGTCGCGGTCCAGACGTAGCTTGCCTTGTGGCCGGCTTTCATCTCGAGCTTCACTTCCGCGCCTTCGTCCGGTTTCAGAGCGACCGTCATTTCGTCGCGCCGGCCCGCCGGTGCCGTTTGCGCGGCCGCCGAGCGGACAAGAAACTGGCCGAGAACATCGCCCAGGCTCGACCGCCGATCCCGGCGGGCGTGAGCCGGCGGCGCGTCCTGCCGCCGGTCTTCCTCGGCTTCCCGGGCGAGTTGCAGTTTGATCTCGCCCATTTCCGTCAAGCCGAGACCCCGCCCAATCCCGGTTGGATCGATGGCGTATTCCGAGGGCAGGACGATGGTCACCAGAATCGCCGCCGCGGCCAGAATGGCGACGATGGTCGAACGGATCAGCTGCCATGTCGTCGGCAACTCGGCACGGGTCGGAAGGTCGGTGTTGTACATGCTGCAAAACTCCCGGAAGATCAGGACGTGGAAACAAAATAGCCGGTCAGCTGATAGCCGATCAGAACGAATCCGGCGGACATCATCCCGACGTTGGCGACATAGGCATGGCGAAGAAAGCTTCCCGTCCGGCGCCAGTAGCCCATGCCGATCAGGATCGCGGAAAGCGCCAGAATCTGGCCGATTTCCACGCCAATATTAAAGGCGATCAGGTTGGCAAGCAGGCCATCCGGGGAAATCTCGTAGTCGATGATCTTGCTGGCGAGGCCGAAGCCGTGGAAAAAGCCGAAGCCGAGCGTGGCAAGCCTGGTGTCCGGCTGATAGCCGAGCCACCGCTGAAAGGCGCCCAGGTTATCAAGAGCCTTGTAAACGACCGACAGACCGATGATCGCGTCGATCAGGTAGCTGTTGATCCCGAAATCGAAATAAACGCCAAGCAGCATGGTGGTGGAATGCCCCACCGCGAACAGGCTGACGTAAAGGGCGATGTGCTTGATCCGATAGAGGAAGAAGATCACGCCGAACAGGAATAAAATATGATCGTACCCGGTCATCATGTGTTTCGAGCCCAGATAGACGAACGGCAGCAGATGAACGCCGCTGATTTCCTGAATGTATCCCTTGTCGCCCGTGGCGACGGCATGCGCCAAGGCGGACGATGCCGCGAAGATCGGAACCATCGCGAGCGCCGTCAATCTACCGCCATGCACACAAAGACTTCTCACCGATCAGCCTCCCGTACCGCTTGCCATATCCTCCCTGGGGGGATACCATGCGGCCCATGGGCAAGCAACACCTTCATCAAAGCCATTCCGGAATCCGCAACCGGCTGAAGCGGGCCGAAGGACACCTGCGCAACATCATCGGCATGATCGAGGCCGGCCGGCCCTGTCTGGATATCACCCAACAGTTGCACGCCGTCGAAAAAGCCATCGCCCAGGCCAAGAAAACCCTGGTTCAGGACCATATCGATCATTGCCTGGAAGAAGCCGCCGGCGCGGACTCCAAGCGGCGCGGATCCTCGATTCGGGAGTTCAAAGAAATCACCAAGTATCTTTAGGCTTGGGGGGCGCCCATGCGCGGTCTCGCTCAATCCCGGACCGCTATCGGTTTCGCCTTGGGTTCGGCGGTCTTGTTCGGCGCCAGCACCCCCTTCGCCAAGGCGCTGCTGGTGGATGTATCCCCTTGGCTGATGGCCGGCCTGCTGTACCTTGGCGCCGGGCTCGGCCTGGGCCTGTTCCGGCTGGCGGGCATGCGGCGCGGCCGCGGCCAGCGCGAAGCCCCGCTTCGAGGCAAGGATCTGGGTTGGCTTGCCGCCGTGATCCTGTTCGGCGGCGTAGCGGGTCCGGTTCTGCTCATGTTCGGACTCACCTCCACCACGGCATCGGCGGTTTCCTTGCTGCTAAATCTCGAAGGCGTGTCGACCCTGGCCATCGCCTGGATCATCTATCGCGAGAACGTCGACCTGCGCGTCGGACTGGGCGCGGCCGCCATTCTCATGGGCGTCGCCGTGCTGTCCTGGAAGGGCGGCAAAATCGGCTTGGATGCGGGAGCCCTGGCCGTGGTCGGCGCCTGCCTGTGCGGGGGCATCGACAACAATCTGACCCGCAAGCTATCCTCGGCCGACCCGATCCAAATCGCGACGATCAAGGGACTGGCGGCGGGCGCGACCAACGTCGCGCTCGCCCTCGGCCAAAATCCGACCCTACCAAGTTGGCCCGCGACTGCAATGGCGATGGCCATCGGCCTCGTGGGATACGGACTCAGCCTGGTCATGTTCATTTATGGCCTGCGTCATCTCGGCTCGGCCCGGACCGGCGCGTATTTCTCGCTTGCGCCCTTCATCGGAGCCGCCGTCGCGGTGATCGCCTTCGGTGAGCAGATGACGACCCCGTTGGCCGCCGCCGGACTCCTGATGGCGGCCGGTCTTTATCTGCATCTCAGCGAACGGCACGAGCACCCGCATCATCACGCCGACATGACGCACGAACACGCCCATGTCCACGATGAACATCATCGGCACGACCATTCGCCGACGGACCCGTCCGGCGAGCCGCATACGCATGTACACCGGCACCCGCCGCTGACGCACCGGCACCCGCATTATCCGGACATCCATCACCGCCACGAACACTGAACGGGGCGGCCGAGTCGCGAAAAAGCAACCCCTTCAGAACATTGGAGCGGGTGAAGGGAATCGAACCCTCGTCGTAAGCTTGGGAAGCTTCTGCTCTGCCATTGAGCTACACCCGCGGACCCCGAAAAGATACCCGAGGCCCGCCGCTTTGCAAGGCGGGTGCCGGTCACCCTTGGAGTCCCGGCCCGGCCGGGCGGTAGCGGGGTATCCGTGCGCGGATTTGCTCACGCATTCTTTATTCTCGCGCTATTCTCCTTGGCGCCGGGGCGGGGTAAAACTTGAGGCCATGACCGCGTCCCTGCCCCTGCCGATCCACCCCGCCAAGTTCCGCGACCCCGACGTGACCGCCAAGGGCGAGCGCCGCGCCGTCGTCGCGCTGACCCGCCTGAAAACGCTGTGGTTCAACACCGGCAGCCTCTGCAACGTCACCTGCCTGGGCTGCTACATGGAGTCCAGCCCCCGCAACGACCGGCTGGCTTACCTGAGCCGCGCCGACGTCGCCGGGCGCCTGGACGAGGCGGCGCGGCTCAAACTGCCGGTCGAGGAAATCGCCTTCACCGGCGGCGAGCCCTTCATGAACCGCGACCTCCCGGCGATGGTCGAGGACGCGCTGGCCCGCGGGTTCCGCGTCCTGATCCTGACCAACGCCATGAAGCCGATGCAGCAACGCAAGAACGATTTGCTGGCGATCAAGGCCCGCCACGGCGGCACGCTGACGCTGCGTGTGTCGCTGGATCACCACACGCCCGCCCGGCACGAGGCGGTGCGCGGGCCCGGTTCCTGGGACCCCGTCGTCGCCGGACTGAAATGGCTGGCCGAGAACGGGTTCCGCATCGCGGTGGCGGGGCGCATGCGCTGGACGGAAAGCGAGGACGAGGCCCGCGCCGGATACGCGCGGCTGTTCGCCGCCGAGGGCATCCCGCTGGACGCCCGCGACCCCGCCGTGACCGTTTTGTTCCCGGAAATGAACGAGACCCTGGATGTGCCCGAGATCACGGTGCATTGCTGGGACATCCTGGGCGTGCGGCCGGAATCGATGATGTGCGCCGAAGCGCGCATGATCGTGAAACGCAAGGACGCCGCGACGACTACCGTGGTGCCCTGCACGCTTTTGCCCTATGACCCGGCGTTCGAGATGGGCGCGTCGCTGAGGGAATCGGCGGGCGCGGTGAAATTGAACCACCCCCATTGCGCGCGCTTTTGCGTGCTGGGCGGCGCGAGTTGCAGCCCGTGAGCGGAATCCGAACGCTTTTGAAGCGGACACTGTTTCCGGGCGGAGTCAAGCCGCGAACGATCATCGCCGGGCCTGGCGCGGGCGTGCGCATGAATATCGATTTTTCCCATCAGGCCCGCATCTATTGCGGCCTCTACGAAACCGAGATCGCCCCGAGCCTCCGCCGGCTGGTCCGGCCGGGATACCGCTGTTTCGACGTCGGCGCCAACGCCGGGTATCATGCGTTGGTCATGGCAAAGTTGTCCGGCGGACCGGTCGTCGCTTTCGAGCCCGACCCCGCAGTGATTCCGTCATTGCGTGACAACATCGCCCTCAATCCATTCGACATTCGGGTCGTGGCACGACCGGTGGGAGCCGCAACCGACGATTCGGCCACAACCATTGACCGTGCCGCCAAGGAATTTTTCATTCCCGACGTCATCAAGATCGACATCGAGGGAGGCGAGGCGGATGCCCTGGCGGGTGCGGCGGCGCTTTTGCGCGACCGTAAACCGCATTTCATCATCGAAACCCATGGCCACGAACTGGAAAAGGATTGCGCCGCCGTCTTGCGCGCGACCGGATACGCGGTCCATTCCATTTCCCCACGCCGGCTCTTCGCCGAAACGCGGCCGGCCTTGCACAACGGCTGGCTGGTGGCCGAGGGCAGACCATGACGCACTCGCCAGGAACGCTCGATCTCGGCCCCTTGGACGGGCCGGTGCTGTGCTTCGGCGGGCCCTACGGCAATTTGCAGGCGACGGAGGCCTTGCTGCGGGAAGCACGGCGACTGGCCGTGCCCGCTGAAAATATTATCTGCACCGGCGATGTCGTCGCCTACTGCGCCGATCCCGCCGCCACCGTCGCCCTGGTTCGCGAATCCGGAATCCATGTGCTGATGGGCAATTGCGAGGAAGCGTTGGGGTTCGACCGCGACGACTGCGGCTGCGGCTTCGATGAAGGCAGCCCCTGCGACATTCTGTCGCGCGAATGGTTCGCCTTCGCCCGGCGCGAACTGGACCATGCGGCCAAATCCTGGATGGCGGCGCTGCCCCGGCGCATCCGCTTCACGCTTGACGGAAAACGCTTCGCCGTGGTCCACGGCGCCGCCACCGACATCGGCCGGTTCGTCTTTGCCTCGATGCCGGCGCGGGCGAAAGCGGAGGAATTCGCCGCGCTGGATGCGGAAGCGCCGACCGATGCCGTCGTCGCCGGCCATTGCGGCCTGCCCTTCAGCGAGACCGTCGGCGGGCGGCTGTGGCACAACCCCGGCGTCGTCGGCATGCCCGCCAATGACGGGCGGCCGGAAACGTGGTTTTCGCTGCTGGTCCCGGCGCGGGGCGGCATCGAAGCGAGGCGCCTGCCGCTGGCCTACGATTGGAACGCCGCCCAGCAAGGCATGGCGGCGGTGGGCGTCGGCGCGCCCTATGCCCGGGCGCTCGGCGACGGACTGTGGCCCGACCAGGGCGTTCTGCCCGCCCCGGAACGGGCCGCCCGCGGAATTCCCCTGGAATCGATGCGGTTCTTCTGGGCTGCCGCGGAAACCCGGGCCGCCTGAAAAGACCGGTCCCGGGCCATTGTATCGGGCCGCGCGAAACCCATATGGGTGATAGCGTGGACACTCTAATGTGGACTTGGGGCAACGGGGCGGGAATGATGGTCCGATCTTCTGGTCCCAATACCCCTGAAAGAGCTCCTGGATACGCACGATGAAAGACTCCGAAACCGGTTCCCCCTCCGCCCGTGACGCCGGCGGGGCCTACGCCAAGACCACTCGGGCGATCACCGTGTCCGTCCAGCCGTCGTTCCTGGCCGATCAGTCCTCGCCCGAGGACGGCCGCTTCGTCTGGGCCTATCACGTGCGCATCGAGAACCAGTCCAACCGGACCGTGCGGCTGATCAACCGCTATTGGCGGATCACCGACGCCCAGGGCCGCACCCAGGAAGTCCGCGGCGCGGGCGTGGTCGGCAAGCAACCCCGCCTGAATCCCGGCGGGACGTTCGAATACACCAGCGGCACGCCGCTGGCGACGCCGTCGGGCTTCATGTCCGGCAGCTATCAGATGAAGGACGAGGACGGCGGCCTTTTCGAGATCGAGGTGCCCGCCTTCTCGCTCGACAGCCCGCACCATCCGGCGCGGCTGAATTGAGATCTTGGGAACCCGCGCCATGAGCCGCCGCAAATCGCTGAAACTGGTCGCCAAACGCCCCAGCGCCGACGTTCCCCGCCCCAGCCGTGTCGAGGCCGAGGAAGCCGTTCGCACCCTGCTGCGCTGGGCCGGGGACGATCCCGGCCGCGAGGGCCTGCGCGAAACGCCCGCCCGCGTCGCCCGCGCCTACGAGGAATACTTCAGCGGCTACGACGCCGACCCGGTCGCGCTGCTGCGCCGCACCTTCGAGGAAACCGAGGGCTACGACGAGGTCGTGCTCTTGCGCGACATCCGTTTCGAATCGCACTGCGAGCACCACCTGGCCCCGGTGGTCGGTCGCGCCCATGTCGCCTATCTGCCCAACCGGCGCGTGGTGGGCATCAGCAAGCTCGCCCGCCTGGTCGAGGTCTATGCCCGCCGCCTGACCATCCAGGAGAAGATGACCGCCCAGGTCGCGGCGGCCATCGACGAGGTGCTGGAGCCCAAGGGCGTCGCGGTGGTGATCGAGGCCGTCCACCAGTGCATGACCACCCGCGGCGTTCACAAGCCGGGCGTCACCATGGTCACCAGCCGGATGCTGGGCGCGTTCCGCGACGATGCCTCGACCCGCCGCGAATTCCTGGCGATGATCGGCAAGCTGGGCGGCGAAGCGGGCGGGTTCGCCTGAGATTCTCCCCCGCGCGGTTCAGCGCGGCAGGGTTCCCAGATAGCGCAGGACGCTTTTTTCCATTTCGGCGTCGAAGTCCTTCATCAGGCCCTCGACCAGATCGAACTTGATCTTCTCGCGCTCGTTCAACGAGGCGTCTTCCCGCACCGTCACCCAGCGGCTGGCGTGCGCGTTGGCGACGCCCTTCATCGCCCCGACCGCGTCGGGAATGTCCAGGGTCGCATCGACCCGCGCGTCGTAGCGTTCGCTCTGCTGCTTGGTGAACATGCCCTTAAACGAGGTGTCGCGCGGCAGCTTGGTTTCCTTGACCGAGGCCTCGACAATCACGAACTGGGCGGCACCGCGCTGACCGTCGGCCCTGAGGCGGTCCCGGCCCCAGCGTTCCATGGCCCGGGCCGGAGGCACCGGGAACATATGCTCGACGTTCGGCTCGCGCATGGGCGAAACATAGCGGTTGACCACCTCGACCTTCTGCACCGGCAGACGGAACGCAGCGAGATGGGTATAGGTCAGCTCCGGCAGCTTGGCGGCCGGAGCCGGGGTTTCGCAGGCAGCCAGCGCCGCCACGGCGAGGATGCCCGCCAAGCCCACGATTGTTTTTCCGTATCGGATCATGTTTTTTCTCCGTTCCCTCAAGTCGAAACCGGCTTCGCGCATTGTCGCACGCACCTTTCGTCTTCTCAAGTCCGGGGCGCATCATAGAGGCGGGCCAGGGCGGTTTCGTCGAAGCGATAGCGGGCGCCGCAAAACTCGCACGTCACCTCGACCACGCCGTCGATCGCCATGTCCGCGATCTCGGCCCGGGGAAACGCCGCCAGTGTCCGTTCGACCTTGGCCCCCGAGCAGCGGCAGGCATGCCGGACCGGACGGGGGCGGTAGATCCTGACGCCGTCCTCGTGAAACAGGCGGTACAGGATGTCGGCGGGCTTAAGGCGGTCGTCCAACAGTTCCGCCGCGGTGACGGAACTGGCCAGCGTGACGACCCGCCGCCAATCTTCCTCGGCGGTTTCGGCGGCATCGGGATCGTCGGCTTGGCCGGGCGGCAGGCGCTGGACCATCAGCGCCGCGGCGCGGGCGCCGCCAGCGCCGCCGGAACATCTTTCCGCGACCACGATGGCGGTTTCCAGCTGCTCGGACTGGCGGAAATAGCTTTGCACGCATTCCGCCAGGCGCCCGCCTTCCAGCGCGACGATGCCCTGATAGCGGTCCGTGTCCGCGCCCTGGTCGATGGTGAAGGAGAGATTCCCGGCGCCCAGCAGGCGCGGCACCGGCGCGCCGGTCGTTTCATCCATGTTCGCCAGGCGGTCCCGGTCCACGCGCGCGTAGCCGCGCAAGTTCCCCGCCCCGGTCACGTCGGCGACCAGAAGCCCGACCGGCCCGTCGCCCTGGGCCTGCAGCGTGAAGATGCCGTCATACTTGAAGGCGCTGGCGAGCAGCGCGGAGAGCGCCGCCGCCTCGGCCAGCAGCGCCCGCGCCGGGGCGGGGTAATCGTGCGCGCCCAGGATGGCTTCCAGCGCCGGGCCCAGCCGCACCAGCCGGCCGCGCACGTGCGCGTCTTCGACTTGAAAAGGCTGCACCCCGTCCGCGAACGTCTGTTCGGACACCTTCTTGTTTCCCGTGCCGGAGTCTATTCGGGATTCAGGTACGGTCGGCCAGGCACCAGTACAAGATGCCCTTCTGCGCGTGCAGGCGGTTCTCGGCCTCGTCCCACACCACCGACCGCGGACCGTCGAGGACGGCGTCGGTCACTTCCTCGCCCCGGTGGGCGGGCAGGCAGTGCATGAACAGCGCGTCCTTCCCGGCCAGCGCCATCAGACCCTCGTTGACCTGATAGGGCGCCAGCAACCGGCGGCGGCGGTCGGCGTCGGTTTGCCCCATGGAAACCCAGGTGTCGGTCACCACCAGATCGGCGCCCCTGGCGGCGTCGGCGGCATCGGCGGCCAGGACCATGTCGGTCTTTTCCCGCCTGGCCCAATCGAGCATGGCCGGGCGCGGCGCCAGCTCCGGCGGGCAGGCCAGCCGGATCTTGAAGGAAAACCGCGCCGACGCCTGAATCCACGAAGCCGCCATGTTGTTGCCGTCGCCGACCCAGGCGACCGTGCGCCCGCGGATCGGGCCGCGGTGTTCCTCGAAGGTCATGACGTCGGCCATCAACTGGCAGGGGTGCGACTGGTCGGTCAGCCCGTTGATCACCGGCACCGACGAGAAATCGGCCATCTCGACCAGCTTGGCCGGGCTGTCGGTGCGGATCATCACCGCGTCGGCGTAGCGCGACAGCACCCGCGCCGTGTCGGCGACCGTCTCGCCCCGGCCCAGTTGCGAATCGGGGCCGGACAGGATCACCACCTGCCCGCCCAGCTCCTGCATGGCGACCTGGAACGAGGCGCGCGTGCGGGTGGACGGCTTTTCGAACACCATCGCCAGCGTCATGCCGGCCAGCGGTTTCGCCTTTCCGCCCGGCGGCCGGCCGCGCTTGAAGGCCAGGCCATAGTCCAGGATCCGGCGCAGCGTCTTGGGCTCGAGCCGGTCGAGATCCAGAAAATGCCGGGGCGCGCGCGCAACGCGCGATGCTTTTTTCCGCGACGCCATGTCAGGCCGCCCTTTCCGCCAGCGCCGCGAACACCCGGTCCATGACGGCGACGGCTTCCGCGACGTGCGCCGCCTCAATGACCAGCGGCGGCAGCAGCCGCACCACGTTATCGCCGGCGGGAACGGTCAGAAGGCCCGCATCCTGCAGCGCCTTCACCACCGCGAGATTTTCGGGGATCGTCTTGAGCCCGAGCAGAAGACCCATCCCCCGCACCTCGGCGATCACGCGCGGAAAGCGCCGGGCCAGGCCTTCGACCTCGGCCCTCAGCAGCTTCGCCGTCGCCTGCACCCCGTCGAGAAATCCCGGCGCCAGCATGACGTCGAGAACGGCGTTCCCCGCCGCCATCGCCAGCGGATTGCCGCCGAAGGTCGAGCCGTGGGTGCCCGCGGTCATGACTTTCGCCACTTTTTCGACCGCCAGCGTCGCGCCGACCGGGAATCCGCCGCCCAGCCCCTTGGCGGTGGCGACCACGTCGGGCCGGATGCCGGCCCATTCGTGGGCGAACAGCTTGCCGGTCCGGCCCATGCCGGACTGCACTTCGTCCAGGACCAGCAGCAGGCCGAATTCGTCGGCCATGGCGCGCAGGCCTTTCAAATAATTGTCGGGCGCGGCGCGCGTGCCGCCCTCGCCCTGCACCGGCTCGACCAGGATGGCGGCCGTTTCGGGGCCGACGGCGGCGCGGGCCTCGTTCAAATTGCCGAAAGAGACCCGGTCGAAGCCCTGCACGACGGGATCGAATCCCTTCATGTGCTTGGGTTGTCCGCCCGCGGCGATGGTCGCCAGCGTCCGGCCGTGGAAGGCCTCGTTGCAGACGATGGTCCGGTAACGTCCGGGGTTGCCGGTTTCGTCGTGATAGCGCCGGATCATCTTCAGCGCGCATTCCATCGCCTCGGCGCCCGAGTTGGAAAAGAACACCGCGTCGGCGAAACTGGCCGCGACCAGCCGCTCGGCCAGCTTTTCCTGCCCCGGAATCCGGTAAAGGTTCGAGCAGTGCCACAGCGTCGCCGCCTGCGCCGTCAGCGCCTTGACCAGGTGCGGATGGCAATGTCCGAGCGAAACCACCGCGACGCCGGCGCCGAAGTCGAGATACTTGCGACCGTCGGCGGCGTGGAGGTAAACGCCCTCGCCCCGTTCGAAAACGAGGTCGGCGCGCGCGTAATTGGGCATCAGGGGGGCGATCACGGCACCCTTGCTCCGGCTTGTCCGGCCCGGATCATCCCGGCCGGGAAAGCCGGTGAGTATCGGGGGAAGGGGCGGGCCTGTCAATTCGCCCCCGCCCGGCGAAGGGCTTAAAAACACAGCAATTACAACGTATTCAGGCTTTGAGCTTGTAGCCGGTGGCGAACATCCGCCAGCAGACCAGCCACATCAGGCCGTTCGCCGCCAGCATCACCATGACCCCGCTGGCAGGCGAGGCGTCGGCGTATCCGGTCGCGCCATAGCGGAACCCGTCGATCATGTAGAAGAAGGGGTTCAAGGTTGCGATCCGGGCAAACGCATCGGGCAGGCGGTCCAAGGTGTAGAAGGTGCCCGACAGGAAAGCCAAGGGCGTGACGACGAAGTTGGTCACCGCCGCGATGTGGTCGAACTTGTCCGACCAGATTCCGCCCGCGACCCCGATCAACGAGAGCAGCAGCGCCGCCGCGCACAAATGGAACAGCGCGAAACCCCAATGCGCGACGCCGATCTCGACGAACGGGATCATCGCCGCCATCGTCAGCGCGCCCACCAAAACGCCGCGCGTCGCGCCGCCCAGCGCGATGGCCAGCGTCAGTTCGTGCGCGGTCAAGGGCGGCATCAGGGTATCGACGATGTTGCCCTGAACCTTGGAAATGACCAGCGAGGATGAGGTGTTGGCGAAGGCATTCTGCGCCACCGCCATCATCACCAGGCCGGGCGCCAGGAATTCGGCGAACGGCATGCCGCCGATATCGACCCGCCCCGGCCCCAGCGCCAGCGTGAAGATCGCCAGGAACAGCAAGGTGGTGACCACCGGCGCGACCAGGGTCTGAGAATAGACCTTGATGAAGCGGCGGACCTCACGCACGTACAAGGTCCACACCCCGATCCAGTTATGAGGTTGGGCGGCAGTCATGCCCCTATATTACGGCCCGACGCCGCCCCCGCAAGGACGGCTCTTTCCCCCTTGCCTTGCGCCGGGCGGGGGGCAAAATGGCCGCGCCCGCCGTGGAGAGAAAATCATGACCGTCACCATCTATCACAATCCCCGCTGCACCAAGTGCCGCCTGACGCTGGACCTGCTGGAAAAGAAGGGCCTGAAGCCCCGCGTGATCGAATACCTGGAAACCCCGCCCAGCGCCGCCGAACTGAAGCGCATCCTGGGCCTTTTGAAGATGAAACCCGCCCAGCTTCTGCGGGCCAAGGAAGCGAAGGAAGCCGGCATCGACCCCGACAAGCTCACCGACGCCCAGCTGATCGCCAAGATGGTCGCCAACCCCATCGTCATCCAACGGCCCATCGTCGTCGCCGATGGCAAGGCCCGCATCGGCCGCCCCCCCGAAACCGTCCTGGAAATCCTGTAATCATGCCCATCAGCGACGCCGACGCCAAAGCTTTCGCGCAAGCCTATCGGGAAGCCGAGAAGACCCGCGTTCCCGTCGATCCCATCGGCCAGGCGCATCCCCATCTCACCGTCGACGACGCCTATCGCATCCAGGACGCGCTGGTCGAGATGATGAAGGCCGACGGCCTCACCCCTTTCGGCATCAAGGTCGGCTCGACGTCCAAGGCCGCGCAGCGGCGGTTCAAGACCACCGAACCCGTCATCGGTGTTTTGTTCCTGCAACGCCAGATCGCCAACGGCGGCGCCATCGACACCGCGCGGCTGATCCAGCCCCGCGTCGAATGCGAAATCGCGGTGCGCATGGGCGCCGACCTGAAGGGCCCCGGCGTCACAAGCGAGGCCGCCGCGGCGGCGATCGGCAGCATCATGGGCGCGTTCGAGATCATCGATTCCCGCACCAAGGACTGGCGGATCAAGGGCGTCGAACTGATCGCCGACAACGCGGTCAACGCCGGGTTCGTGCTGGGCCCCGAACGCCCGGCGCACCCCAACAGGGGTGCATCATTTGATGCGCGCGGGGATTCGCCCGCGCACCCCGACAGGGGTGCATCATTTGATGCGCGCGGGGATTCGCCCGCGCACCCCGACAGGGGTGCATCATTTGATGCGCGCGGGGATTCGCCCGCGCGGGATATGGACGCCGCCGGCATCAGCGTCCTGTTCGGGCGCGAGGGCGATCCGCCCACCTACGGCACCGGCGGGTCGGTCCTGGGCGGGCCCAAATTCGTCATCGCATGGCTGGCCGATTGGATGGGCCGGCGGGGCAAGACGCTGAAGGCCGGAACCGTGGTCCTGACCGGATCGCTGTCCGAGATTCTGCCCGCCGCCAAGGGCCAGCGCTTCGCCGCCAAGTTCGACCCCGTGGGCGACGTTTCGGTGCGCTTCGAGTGACATCCGTAATCGCGTCAGCGCGGTTCACCCCCCACCCTGACCCTCCCCCGCAAGGGGGGAGGGAATCCCAAAAAAACATCCTCCCTCTTGATGGGGGAGGGCTGGAAAGAATATCCCCCTCCCTCTTGATGGGGGAGGGCTGGGAAAAATATCCCCCTCCCTCTTGATGCGGGAGGGCTGGGAAGAATATCCCCCTCCCGGCCGTCCAGGCGCTGTCCCGGGATTCTTCGCCGCGCGACTGGGGCGCGACGCAGCACCGGTTGGGACTGGCCTATCTACGCCGCCACGGCGAAACCTCGGAGGTCCAACCCCTGAAGCAGGCGCTGACCCATTTCCAGGCGGCGACCCACGTCTTCACCCGCGCCGACCACCCCCAGCGCTGGGCCGACATCATGAACAGCGTCGGACAGGCCGGCCAGTTGCTGGGCCAGATCCTGCCCAGCGCCGATATTATCGAACGCGCCATCGGCGCCTGCCGCCAGGCGCTGGAAATCCGCAAGCGCGATACCCATCCCCTGTTCTGGGCGGCGACGCAAAACACGCTGGGTTCGGCGCTGTTCGCGCTGGGCCGGATGACCGGTTCCGTCGTCGCGCTGGCGGAGGCCGAGGAGTCCTTCGACGGCGCGCGCCTGCTCTATGCCGAACGCGGCATGGATAAGCTGGCCATCGTCGCCGAGAAAAACCTGACCCGCGTGCGCCAACTTCTGCCGCCCGGACACGTCAAGGATCCCAACGCGCCCAAGAGCTGGTACGAAATCGAGGACGAAGACGAATGGAAGAAGCTGAAGGGCGAGGACGGCAAGGGCAAGCCGGGCTGACGGCCTATCGCGGCCCGGCCCCGACCCGCGCGGCCAGCGCGCGCACATAGCGCAAGTCGGACGGACCGAAATCGCCCCGGTCGAGATCGCCGAGCAGGTCCTTGAGATCGTCCTTGGTCTGATCCCCGACGCCATCCTTGCCCATTAGCGCGGCGATCTCGGCGCGCGCGGCGGCGCGGTCGGCGTCCGAGAGCGACGCGGCGCCAGATTCATCGGATTCACCGGATTCATCGGCGGCGGCATCCCCGTCGCCGCCGCCGGCGCCGGCGCGGACCAACACGTCGTCCCAATCCACGCTGCCGTCCTTCATGCGCCGCGAGATTTCCCTGGCCGCCGCCAGGACAGAGGCGTCGTCCGCCCCGTCCAGGCGCTGCAAAAGGGCGATGAAGGAAGGGCGGTTCAGAAAGGGCATGGCGGTGGTTCCGAAACGCCGGGGGGGGATCGCGGGGGCTCCGGCAACCCCGGTTTGGTTAACGCCGCCGGAGGGGTGGAAGCGGTTAAAGTGGCGCGCCCGGAAGGACTCGAACCTCCAACCCTCAGATCCGTAGTCTGATGCTCTATCCAATTGAGCTACGGGCGCAACCCGGACCGAGGGGGAAACGGGGCGCCCCAAGGCCGATCCGGAGGGGGCGGAACCTAAACCAAGGGGGTGGGGCTGGCAAGGGTCGCAAAATGAACCTTCATCCCCCCGCTCAAGGGCAAAGAGTCCTTGGAGAATAGGAACTTGTGCCCCCATAGGGCATTGAGTAATATCGCCTTCGCCTTCGCGGAGAGACCTCCGGTT
>Ga0194120_10006568_pt1 | contig 16366 bp, 12 predicted proteins | sample TA2MahCa65mmetaG_FD_148642 | JGI IMG/M metagenome (GOLD analysis project Ga0194120, IMG submission 148642) | Freshwater microbial communities from Lake Tanganyika, Tanzania - TA2015019 Mahale Deep Cast 65m | ecosystem: Environmental > Aquatic > Freshwater > Lake | place: Tanzania: Lake...
GGTTCGGCTTCCTTCAGACCCCACCTCGCGGTGACGCCCTTGCCGTTTCCCTAGCCTTCGGCTCTGCGAAAACCTGGCTGTCGGACTCCCACCGACATAGTTACGTGCCATGCCCGGCACACACGGCGGTGTGAGCAGCGCGAACGTCAACCTGCCGAACCTCGGCCTCGTCACCCTCACCCCGGCCGGGGTGAAGGTCAGCGCGAGCTTCGCCCAGCTCACCGGCGGTGCCAACGTCGTGCATCCCGTCGCGCCCGGGGTATCCGTGTTCGGATCGCTCGCCGGCGACTACAAGATGCACGACCACCGGCAGGAATTCGACCAGAACAACTGGGGTGTGGCGGGCGGCGTGAGCTACCTTCAGGAGCAGAACCTGTTCCGCGGCACGCTCTCCTTCAATACGCTCAACGTGGATTACCGGCGCTTCCGCAATGTTACCGGCTTCACCGGGGAATGGATCCGCCAGATCGACGAATTGCAGGCGGTGAGCGCCCTCGTGCAGTACGCCGAGCTCGACTACGCCGGGGACAACCGCGTGCGCGACGCGCGTCTCTACGGCCTGGGCGTCGGCTACCGGCGCGCGTTCCTCGGCCCGTGGCGCCCGCTCGCCACCGTGAGCGCGAGCTACACGGAAGAGGACAACCGCCGCGGCCGCGACGATCTCGCCCGCGAAATCTACGGTTTTCGCGCCGCGGTGGCCGTCACTCCCGCCCCGCGCTGGTCGGCGAGCGCCGGGGCGACCTACCAGGTGAGCGACTACAAGACACCAGATGTCCTGCTCGCGCCCTTCCCGCGCCGCGACAAGTATTACGCGCTCGATGCGACCGGCAGCTACGCGGTCACGCGCAATCTGAGCATCCGGGGAGAGCTGCTGCTTTCGAAGAACGAGAGCAACATCGCGTTGTACGAGTACAAGCGCGAAGTGGCCTCGATCAAGGTCCGCTACGAGTTCAAGTGAAGGTGAAATCCGTCACGCAGCGGGCCCCGGAATGATGTCACCGACCTGCTACCATCGAAAGCGGTAACCAGTACGCATGAGGGGGGCGCCGTGGGATCGCAATTCTTCCGTCTCCTATCCATTTTGATTCTTGCTACCTCGGAACGCTTACAACGCACCTGACGGAGGCATCATGAAGCGCATCCCCTGCTATTTCCTTTCGGCCTTCTTCCTTGTTGCCTCCGGCGCGGCCCACGCCGCCGATGTCGGGCGGGTGCTGCTTGCGGTGGGCGATGTGGTGGCGGTGCGCGATGGCAAGCCCGTACGCCTGGCGCTCGGCACGATGGTGCAGGACAAGGACGTGCTGCGCACCGGGCCGGCGAGCAATCTTCAGGCGCGCTTCACCGACGAGAGCATCCTCTCGCTGCGCGAGAATACCGAGATCCGCATCGAGGAGTACCGCTTCACGGGCAAGGAGGACGGCACCGAGCGCGCCTTCTTCCGCCTGGTGAAGGGCGGTCTGCGCGCCATCACGGGACTCATCGGGCGCACCAACCACGCCAACTACCGCATGGGCTCGGTGGTGGCCACGATCGGCATCCGCGGCACCGACTACGTCACCCGGCTCTGCCAGCAGGATTGCGTCACTGCGAACCCCGGCCACCTCGCCCCCGACGGCCAGTACGGGCAGGTGCTCGGTGAGTCGCACGGCACGCGCAGCATCGATTTCAGCAACGAGCGCGAGGCGCGCAATTTCCGCATCAGCGAGAGCTTCTACACGCCCGATGCGAAGAGCCCGATCCAGCAGCTCCTGGTGCCGCCGAATTTCCTGGCGAATCAGCTCGAGGGCCGCAAGCAGGGCGGCACCAAGGGCGCGGCCGGGGGCACCAGCGGAGAGCAGGCCGCCGCGGGCGGGGTGACCGAGGACCCGCGCGGCACCACCCCCACCCCGCCCCCGCCCGATCCGCCCCGGTTCGTCGCGACGGAGGAGCGCGGAACTTCCGGGGCGCCAGCCCCAATTGGTGGTGTCCCGACCATTGCCGGCGTGGGAGCGCTGTTCGACTCCCTGGGATTCCCGGGTGAAACCGGATCCGGCGGCGGGTTCTTCGCACCTGCCCAGCTCACGTTATCGGGTTCCGGGGCCTCGACGGTCCTGCTCGACTTCACCGTGCTGCCCGGCTTCAGCGCCGAGTCCGGCGGTGGCACATTCGCGGCGACGGGAACTTCTTCCGGGAGCGTAATTAACGACACCACGACCAACGCGATCAATGCCAACTGGGGACGTTGGACGGGCGGGTCGGTCACCGAGCTCGATTCGACTCCTACGCCCATTCCAATTTCTGCCAACAACCAGTTTCATTACTTGCTGGGTCCTCTGACGCCGCCCGACGTGGTTGCCGCGAAGAACGGTACATTTCCCCTGAGCATCGTCGGCGGAACCATGCCGACCAACAATCTCGGCGAACTTGGATCGTTTTCGATCGGGGGTCCCACCGTGAACTTTACCGCCCGGACGGTATCTGCGACTTCCTTCGGCTTCACGTTCTATTCCCAGAGCTGGGCGTTCCCGGGCGCGTCAATGCCGATTCAGTTTGCGACCGGCAAAGGCGCTTTCATCGATGGCGTGGTGACCGGTGGCTCCTTAAACAGCAGCGTGCCGGCGAACCTCGGCGTGACCGGCATCTTCATGGGTCCTGCCGGGAACCATCTCGGCGTGGGATTCAACGCCGTGACCACGGGCAGCTCGGCGCACGCGTCGACAGCGCAGCTTTTCAAATGCGCGCCGAGCTGCTAGGTGCTTGTCGGACTTTGGCCCGACAAGCTCCTCATGCAAGGCTGCCAGGCGCTCGCCCGACCGGGGCCGACGGACCGTCCCGGGCAGGGAGCGCATCCGAAAGGGGGCCGGCGCGCCGCCCGGCTCACACTTCGCGCCGCTCGAGCACGGCCTGCGCGAGCGTGCCGCTGTCCACGTGCTCGAGCTCGCCGCCGACGGGCAGCCCGCGCGCGATGCGCGTGACCTTCAGTCCCCGCGCGCGCAACAGCTCGCCGATATAGTGCGCCGTGGCTTCCCCTTCGACGGTGAAATTGGTGGCGAGGATGGCTTCGCGCACGTTGCCGTCCGTGGCGCGCTTCACGAGCCGGTCGAGGTGGATTTCCTTCGGCCCGACCCCGTCGAGGGGTGACAACGCGCCCATCAGCACGAAATAAAGCCCCTGGTAGCACTGGGCCTGCTCCATCATGAGGAGGTCCGCCGGGGTCTCCACCACGCACAGCAGCGTCGCGTCGCGGCGCGGCGAGCGGCACAGCGCGCACACCGCCTCCTCGGCGTAGCTGTTGCACCGCTCGCAGTGGCGGATTTTCTCGAGCGCCTGCGTGAGCGCCTCGGAAAGTTGCGCCGCCCCTTCCTGGTCGCGCTGCATAAGGTGGTAGGCCATCCGCTGCGCGGATTTCGGCCCGACGCCGGGCAGGCAGCGCAAAGCGGCGATCAGCGCCTCGAGCGATGAAGGAGTCTTCATCGCTTAACGATGAACGATGAATGATGAACGATGAACAACAATCTCGACACGCTTTACCTTCCGCGTTTCGCGTTCATCGTTCCGCGTTAGGACTAGAACGGCAGTTTCAGGCCTGGCGGCAGCCCCGCCGTCATACCCGCCATCTTCTCCTGTATGGTCGCTTCGGCCCGGCGCACGGCGTCGTTGACCGCCGCGGCGAGCAGATCCTCCAGCATTTCCTTGTCCTCTTTCAGCAGGCTCGGGTCGAGCGTCACCCGCTTGACATCGTGACGGCAGGTCATCACCACCTTCACCATGCCGGCGCCGGACTGGCCCTCGACTTCGATCGAGGAGAGCTGCTCCTGCAGCTTCTTCATGCCCTCCTGCATCATCTGGGCCTGCTTCATCAGATCGCCGAGGTTGCCCTTCATGCCGCGCTCCTTGCCTTACCGCCGTTCACCGTTCGCCGTTCACCGTTCCCGGCTTCACTGCACCGGCTTGATCGAGGACTCCACGACGCGCGCGTCGAAGTTCTCCACGAGCTCGCGCACGAAGGGATCCTGCTCGACGGCGGCGATGGCCTGCGCCTGCCGCCGGCGCTTTTCCCGGTCGGCGGCCGCCGCCGGGGTATCCCCGGCACTGTCTCCGAGACGGATCACGAGCCGCAGGCTGCCGCCGAAGTACTGCTCGAGCGCGGCCTTGAGCCTGTCCTGGTACGGCTTGTCCAGCAGGTGCTGGTGTGCCTGCGCGATCACGAGCTCGACGTGGGACGAATCCCTCGCCACGAGCTCGCAATGCTGGGCGAGCATCCGCGCCATGCCCGTGAGTCCGAGCTCTTCCACCAGCTCGAGCCAGGCGGGCTCAGCGCGGTTTTTTTTTGATTCCGGTACGGCAGGGGCGCGCACCGGCGCCGGTTCGCGCTCTGCGCGCGCGCCCGCGGGAGCGGCCGTTGCGTGCTCCGCCGGAGCGAACGCGAGCAGCCGCATGAGCGTCATCGTGAAGCCCGCATATTCGTCGGGCGCAAGCCCGAGATCACCGCGGCCCTGCAACGCGATCTGGTAATAGAGCTGCAGCTCGTCCGCGTCGAACTGCCGTGCAAGCTCCTCGAGCGCGGCGCGGTCGGGATCGTCCTCCGCGATCGCCTCGGGCACCGTCTGCAGCAACGCAAGCCGATGCAGCAGCGAGCCGAGATCTTGCAGCGCCCCGTCGAAGGAGAGGCTGCGGGCTGCCATGCGCTCGGCTTCCGCGATCAAGGCCGGCGCGTCGCGCGCAGCGAGCGCGCGCAGTATCGAGTACAGGTAATCCTGGCTGACCACGCCGAGCATCTCGTGCACCGACGCCTGCGTGACCTCTCCTCCGCCGTGGGCAATCGCCTGGTCGAGCAGCGAGAGGGCATCGCGCAGGCTCCCCTGGGCCGCGCGCGCGAGCAGTACCAGCCCCGGTACCTCGTAACGGACGTTCTCGGCCTCGAGGATCACCTGGAGGCGGTCGCGGATCTGCTGCTGGGGGATCTGCTTGAGATTGAACTGCATGCAGCGCGAAAGCACCGTCACCGGGATTTTCTGCGGCTCGGTCGTCGCGAGGATGAACTGGATGTGCGCGGGCGGCTCCTCGAGCGTCTTCAGCATTGCGTTGAAGGCCGAGCGCGAGAGCATGTGCACTTCGTCGATGATGTAGACTTTGTAGCGCCCCGCCGTCGGCGCGTAGAGCGCGTTCTCGAGAAGCTCGCGCATGTTGTCCACCTGCGTATTGGAGGCCGCGTCGAGCTCCATCAGGTCGACGAAGCGGCCCGCGTCGATTTCGACGCACGCGCCGCACTGCCCGCACGGTTTTTCGCTAACCCCGGTCTCGCAGTTGAGCGCCTTGGCAACGATGCGCGCGAGCGTCGTTTTGCCCACCCCCCGCGTGCCGGTAAGGAGATAGGCGTGGTGCAGCCGCTGCTGGCGCAGCGCGTTCTCCAGCGCGCGCACCACGTGCTCCTGGCCAGCCAGCTCGGAGAATGTCTTGGGGCGCCACTTGCGCGCGAGGACCTGGGTCACAACGAAGCCGTGAGTGGTGAGTCGTGAATGGTGAGTGGCATTGTACTGCAACCGCCCCGCCACCCGTCACGAGTCACGAGTCACGAGTCACTCAGAAATGATACTGCAGCCGGATCAGCTGGAAGTCGATGCCCGGATTGGGCCGCTTGATGCCCGCGTTGGAGAAATGCAGGATGCGATAGCTCAAGTCGTACCGCCCCTTGGCCCCGAAGCGAAACCCGACACCGATGTGGCTGCCGAACTGATACAGGCTGCCCATGTCTTTCTCCACGTGGACTCGCCGTCCCGACTGCAGGTGCACCCCGAGGCCGCCTTCAAAGTACGGCGCGCCCGTCACGCTCCTGTGCTCGAAACGCAGCACCGGTGCGATGCCGGCATCGACGATATCGCGATTGCCGCCGCGCGGGCTATCTCCCTGCCACACGCCCAGGGAGGCTTCCCAGTATCCGCCGAGGTGCCAGTCGCCCCCGGTGAGCCATTTCTTCTGCCAGTTCCACGTGAGTCCCAGCCGCACCGTGTTGGCATCGTTGGTCCGGACGACATTGGCGTTGCCGATGGATACCGCGACGCCATCCACGGCGTAGCTATCCGCGCTGGCTGCGCCGAAGACCAGCACGCACGACATCGTTACCGCTTTATTCTTCATTCTTCTCCCCTTTCCCGCCGTCAAACGGGAGGCGAGCCTTACCCCCGGCACTTGCAGAGCATAGCTATGGCTGCTTCCTTCCGGACCTGACCAGGTTCGCTACCATGCAATGCGGGGAGGCCCGCCGTAAGCCATTTGCAAGTATTATGCACGGGCGGCGCGTTTCGCGCCAGAATCCCGGCCCCGCGCTTTACAAAAGGGGTTTTTAATGCTTTTATTTTGGCAAAAGCAACTGCGTTTGTCTGTCGCGCCTCCCCCGGGCGCGGCATTCATCACTCATCCCAGGCAAGATTGATACCGTCAGCGGAGGCGTGCATGGCGAACAAGACGATCGAATCGGTTCTCCACGAAAACCGCGTATTCTCCCCGAGCGAGGCGTTCGTGAAACAGGCCAACGTCTCCGGCATGGACGCCTACAAGAAATTATGCGCGGAGGCGGAAAAGGACTTCCAGGGCTTCTGGGGACGCCTCGCGCGCGAGCACGTGCTGTGGCACAAGCCCTTCCAGCAGGTCCTCGACGAGAGCAAGGCGCCGTTCTTCAAGTGGTTCGCCGACGGGGAGCTCAACGCTTCCTACAACTGCCTCGACCGCCATCTCAAGACTCAGCCGGACAAGGTGGCCATCATCTTCGAAGCCGACGACGGCAAGGTCACCAAGATCACCTACAAGGAGCTCTACCGCCGCGTCTGCATGATGGCGAACGGCCTCAAATCGCTCAAGATCAAGCGTGGCGACCGCCTGATCATCTACATGCCGATGTCGATCGAGGTCGTCGTTGCCATGCAAGCATGCGCGCGCATCGGGGCGATCCACTCGGTGGTGTTCGGCGGGTTCTCGGCGAAAAGCCTGCAGGAGCGCATTATCGATGCTGGCGCCGTCGCCGTGCTCACCGCGGACGAGCAGATGCGCGGAGGCCGGGTAATTCCGCTCAAGAACGCAGTGGACGAGGCGCTCGGCATGGGAGGATGCGACTCGTTGAAGTCCGTCGTCGTCTACAAGCGCACTGGCGGCAAGGTCAACTGGGACCCCAAGCGCGACATCTGGCTGCACGAGCTGGTGAACGGGCAGTCGGACACCTGCGAGCCCGAATGGGTGGACGCCGAGCACCCGTTGTTCATCCTCTACACCTCCGGTTCGACGGGCAAGCCCAAGGGCGTGCAGCACTCGACCGGCGGATTCCTGCTGCACGCGATACTCACCATGAAGTGGGTGTTCGATTACAAGCCGAACGACATCTTCTGGTGCACGGCCGACGTCGGCTGGGTCACCGGCCACACCTACGTGTGCTACGGGCCGCTCGCCTGCGGCGCGACCGAGATCATGTTCGAGGGGGTGCCCTCGCACCCGGACGCGGGGCGGTTCTGGAAGATGATCCAGGAGCACAAGGTAACGGTGTTCTACACGGCGCCCACCGCCATCCGCTCGCTGATCAAGCTCGGCGCGGACCTCCCGAAAAAATACGATCTGTCCTCGCTGCGCATCCTCGGCACGGTGGGCGAGCCGATCAACCCCGAAGCCTGGATGTGGTATCACGAGACCGTGGGCAACGGGCGCTGCCCCATCGTCGATACCTGGTGGCAGACCGAGACCGGCGGGCACCTGATCACCCCGCTCCCCGGCGCGACGCCGACCAAGCCGGGATCGGCCACCTTCCCGCTGCCCGGCATCGTCGCCGACATCGTGGACGAGGCCGGCCAATCCGTGGGCCGCGGCAAGGGCGGCGTCCTGGTGATCAAGCGTCCGTGGCCGTCCATGCTGCGCACGATCTGGGGCGACCCCGAACGCTACAAGAAGACCTACTACCCCGACGACTACAAGGGCAAGTACTACCTCGCCGGCGACGGCGCGTCGTTCGACGAGGACGGCTACATCCGCATCATGGGCCGGATCGACGACGTGCTCAACGTGTCGGGGCATCGCCTGGGCACAATGGAGATCGAGTCGGCGCTGGTGGCGAACTCCAAAGTGGCGGAAGCGGCAGTGGTCGGGCGCCCGGATGACGTCACCGGGGAGGCGGTCGTTGCCTTCGTGGTGCTCAAGCAGGCGCGTCCCGGCGGCGACGACGCAAAGAAGATCGTGAAGGAGCTGCAGGCGTGGGTGAGCAAGGAAATCGGCCCGATCGCGCGCCCCAAGGACATCCGCTTCGGCGATAACCTGCCCAAGACGCGCTCGGGCAAGATCATGCGCCGGCTCCTGCGCTCGATCGCCAAGGGCGAGGAAATCACGCAGGACACGACCACGCTCGAGAACCCTGCGATCCTCGAGCAGCTGCGGGAAACCGCCAAGTAGGGCGTTCCAGCGCGCGCCAGGCGGGTGATCCGGGATCCCGCCAGGCGCTGGTTTGTACTGCCCGAGCCGGACCGTTTCCCGCCTGTCCCTCGGCGCGTTCCGGTGTAGACTTGGTCCACGGCGCCAGTCGGTTGGGCCGGGCGAACGCGGCACGATCCGCGCCCGGGCGTGCTTCCTTTACACGGGGGTCAACATGGGCAAGCATGACGTAAACCACCAGCATCTCATCGCGCTGTTCGTTCTCGGGCTCGTTCTCTTCAACTATCCCCTGCTCTCGCTGTTCAACGTCCCGGGCACGGTGCTCGGGATCCCGGTGCTGTACCTGTACGTGTTCGCAGCCTGGGGGGCGGTCATCGGCCTGCTCGCCTGGATCATAGAATGAAGCCGGCAACGGCAGTCTGACCGGGAGACTTGCGATCGTTCCCGCGTCCGCGAAGCCGGGAGCGCAATAAAAATGCTGCAGGGTTGGGTCGTCGTCCTCGTCTCGTTCACCTACCTCGGGTTGCTGTTCGCCATCGCGTACTTCGGCGACCGGCGCGCCGACCAGGGCCGCTCGATCATCGCCAACCCGTACATCTACGCGCTCTCCCTCGCCGTCTACGCGACCGCCTGGACGTTCTACGGCAGCGTGGGGCGCGCGGCGAGCGACGGCATCGGGTTCCTGCCCATCTACCTCGGCCCCACGCTGGTGATCATTCTGTGGTGGATGATCCTGCGCAAGATCGTCCGCATCAGCAAGACCAACCGCATCACCTCGCTCGCCGACTTCATCGCGTCGCGCTACGGGAAGAGCGCGGCGCTCGCCGGGCTGGTCACCGTGATCCTGGTCCTCGGCATCGTGCCCTACATCTCGCTGCAGCTGAAGGCTGTCTCCACGAGCTTCACGATCCTGCTGCAATACCCGGAGGTCGCCATGCCCGCGCAGCGCGCGCCGGAGACCATGCTGCAGGACACGGCGTTCTACGTCGCTCTGACGCTGGCCGCCTTTACCATCGCATTCGGTACGCGGCACCTCGACGCATCCGAGCGGCACGAGGGCCTCGTCGCTGCGATCGCCTTCGAGTCGGTGGTCAAGCTCCTCGCGTTCCTGGCGGTCGGCTTGTTCGTCACCTTCGGCATGTACCACGGGTTCGGCGACCTGTTCTCGCGCGGGTTCGATGAGCCCGCCGTTGCCCCTTTGTTGAGTCCCCTCGAAGGCCCGGCGGGCGGTTACGCGAGCTGGGTCTGGCTCACCATCCTGTCGATGCTGGCGGTGATGTTCCTGCCGCGGCAGTTCCAGGTCGCGGTGATCGAAAACGTCGACGAGAAGCACCTTCGCACCGCGGTATGGCTGTTTCCCCTCTACATGCTGGCGATCAATATTTTCGTGCTGCCGATCGCGGTGGGCGGGCTCATGCGGTTCCCCGACGCGGCCGTGGATGGGGACACTTTCGTGCTCACGCTGCCGATGGCGGAAAAGCAGCAGGCGCTGGCGTTGTTCGCCTTCATCGGCGGGCTCTCCGCCGCCACCGGCATGGTGATCGTCGAGACGATCGCACTCTCCACCATGGTCTGCAACGACCTGGTGATGCCGGCACTGTTGCGCATGAAGCGGTTCAGGCTCGCCGAGCATGAGAATCTTTCCCATCTTCTGCTGAGCATCCGCCGCTACGCGATCGTGATCATCATCCTGCTCGGATACGGTTATTTCCGTCTCGCGGGCGAGGCCTACGCGCTGGTCTCGATCGGCCTCATCTCGTTCGCGGCGGTCGCGCAGTTCGCTCCCGCGATACTCGGCGGCATCTACTGGAAGGGCGCCACCCGCGCGGGCGCGCTGTCCGGCCTGAGCGCCGGGTTTGTCGTGTGGGCCTACACGCTGCTGCTCCCCGCGTTCGCGCGCTCGGGCTGGCTGCCCGAGCCCTTCCTCACCGAGGGGCCGTTCGGGATCACGCTGCTCAAGCCGCTCGAATTGTTCGGCCTCACCGGCCTGGACCAGATCACGCACGCGATGATCTGGAGCATGCTCGCAAACGTCGGCATCTACGTCGGCGTGTCCCTGCGGGGCCACCAGAGCGTGATCGAGCAGACCCAGGCGAGCCTGTTCGTGGACATCTTCAAGCAAACGAGCGAGCTCGCGAGCCCATGGCGCGGCACCGCGTCCGTGGGCGAGTTGCAGGGGCTCGTCGCGCGCTTTCTCGGCCCCGCTCGCGCAGCCGATGCGTTCCGGCAATATGCGCGCGACCGCGGTCTCAAATCGGCCGAAGACCTCAACGCCGATCCCGGCCTGGTGCGCTTCGCGGAGATCCAGCTCGCGGGCGCCATCGGCGCGTCCTCCGCCCGGGTGGTGGTCTCATCGGTGGTGCAGGAGGAGCCGCTCGGCATCGCCGAAGTGATGAACATCCTGGACGAGGCTTCGCAGGTCATCGCCTACAGCCGCCAGCTGGAGAGCAAATCCCGCGAGCTGGAAGCGGCGACCGCCGAGCTGCGCGCGGCCAACGAGCGCCTCAAGGAACTGGACCGGATGAAGAATGACTTCATCTCGACGGTGAGCCACGAGCTGCGCACCCCTCTCACCTCGATCCGCGCCTTCTCCGAGATCCTCCACGCCAACCCCGGTCTCGACCGCGAGCAACGGTCGAGGTTCCTTTCCATCATCATCAAGGAATCCGAGCGGCTCACGCGGCTCATCGCCCAGGTCCTCGACCTCGCCAAGATCGAGTCCGGGCAGGTCGAGTGGCATAATTCCGAGCTGGGCATGCAGGAAGTCATCGAGGATGCGCTCACCGCCACGAGCCAGCTATTCAAGGAGAAAGCCGTTCGCGTTGCCACCCGGATCGAGCCGGGCGTGCCGCGCATCAACGCCGATCGCGATCGCCTCATGCAGGTGATGATCAACCTGCTCTCGAACGCCGTGAAGTTCTCCGACAAGGAACAAGGGTTGGTGCAGGTCACGCTGCGCACGCTCGGCGACACCCTGAGGGTGGACGTGCACGACAACGGCATCGGCATCAGTCCGGAGAACCACGAAGTCATCTTCGAGAAGTTCCGGCAGGTCGGCGACACGATGACCGACCGGCCGCAGGGAACGGGGCTCGGGCTGCCCATCTGCCGCCAGATCATCAATCATTACGGCGGCGCCCTGTGGGTCGAGAGCCGGCTCGGTGAAGGCGCGACCTTCTCGTTCACCCTGCCGCTGGAGCGCGCGAGCGCGCGCGTTTCTAAGGTGGCGTCCTGAGCAGAGCATGAACAAGCGCATCCTGATCGCCGACGACGAGCCCAACATCGTCACGCTGCTCGAATTCCTGATGCAGCAGAGCGGGTACGACATCCGCTCCGCCAGCAACGGCGAGGACGCGCTCAGGGCCGTTTCGGAGTACCACCCCCATCTGGTGCTGCTCGACGTGATGATGCCGTTGCGCAACGGCTACGAAGTGTGCCAGACGATGCGCGAGAGCCCGGAGTTCGACGACGTCAAGATCATCATGTTGACGGCCAAGGGGCGCGAGGCGGAAATGGCCAAAGGGCTCGCCTCGGGCGCGGACGCGTACGTGACGAAGCCGTTCGCCACCAAGGAGCTGGTCGAGACCGTAAAACGCCTGCTGGAACCGTAGATGAAAGCGCGGTTTTTGGCCACATGGCTCGCGTGCTACGCGCTGTGCCTCGGCTCGGTGGCGGGCGTGCTGCTCGCGCTGCACGAGGCGCTTCCTTCACCGCAGCAGCAGGATTTGATCGAGGCGCTGTCTTCCGGGACAAATTTCCTGTTCTGGATCGCCCTCATCATCCTCGCGACCACCGGCTTTCTCGCGAGCTGGATCGTTGACCGCTACTTCAGGTCCGTCCGGGCACTGTCCGATTCCACCCGCCTCATCGCCGCCGGAAACCCGAGCTACCGTGCGGCGACCGAAGGCCCGGCTGAGCTGCGAAAGCTCGCCGAAAGCATCAATCTTCTCGCCGCACGGCACGAGGCTTCGCTGCGCGACGATGCGGAGCGCGTCGCGATCGCGCGCGCGGACCTCGAGGCGGAGAAGATCCGTCTCGCCACGCTGATGGCCGAGCTGGCAGAGAGCGTCGTCGTCTGCAACATGGACGGGCGCATCCTGCTATACAATGAGCGCGCACGTGCGCTCCTCACGGGCGCGAACGGGGGCGACCGGTCCGCGGCGGCGGTCCAGGCGCCGCTCGGCCTGGGCCGGTCGCTCTTCGCCCTGATCGACCGCGACATCATCAGTCACGCGCTCGACCAGTTGCAGTTCAGGCGCTCGCGTGGCGAGCATCAGCCGGTATCCGTGCTCCTCACCACGATACGCGGAGGCCAGCTGCTGCGCGGGCGCGCGGCGCTCGTCACGGGAGTCGACGGCAGCGCGCCGCATGCACCGGCGGGCTTCGTGCTGGTACTGGAGGATGTCGGACAGGAGGCGGAGATGGAGGATCGGCGCGAGCGCCTGCAGCAACGGGTGATCGAGGGCTCGCGCTCCGCGCTTGCGAACATCCGCGCGGCCGCTGAAAACCTCGTCAACTATCCCGAACTGGACGCGGCGCGCCGGCACGAATTCACCTCGATCATCACCGAGGAGGCGGAAAAGCTCACCCGCGAACTGGACGATGCCTCGCGCCAGCACGCGGGCGGTGAAGTCAGCCAATGGTCGCCCGAGCAGATGAGGGCCGTCGATCTGATCAGTCTGCTCCGGCGCCGCATCGAATCGCTCGTCGGCGTTCCCGCCGGCGCCGAAAACACGGATGCGACCTTGTGGGTTAGCGTGGACAGCTATTCCATGGCGCAGGTGGTGTCGCACCTCGCGCGCCGGCTCAAGGACGAGCTCTCCGTGGCCGAGCTGAGGTTTCGCGTTGCGGCGGCGGGAGGAAACGCGCACCTGGACCTGGTCTGGACGGGGGCCCGCATTCCCAGCGCCACCGCGCTCGCGTGGGAAAATGAGCCCGTGCGTGCCGGCGCGGATTCCGCACCGCTCACGCTGCGCAATGTCCTGCGGCGCCACCGCGCAGTGGCCTGGCACGAAAACGACCGCAACTCCGCCTGCTCGTGGTTCCGCATCGCGCTGCCCCTGGCTGCACCCGCCGAAGCGCACCCTGCCGGGCCCCATCGTGAAAGCCGGCCCGTATACTACGATTTCGATCTCTTCAGCCAGACGGGGCCGGGCACCCGGCTTGCCGAGCGGAATCTGAAGGACATCGCCTACACGGTCTTCGACACCGAAACGACCGGACTCGAGCCCTCTGCCGGGGACGAGATCGTTTCGATCGGCGCGGTGCGCATCGTCAACGGCAGATTGCTCGCCTCCGAGCTGTTCGAGCAGCTGGTGGACCCCCGCCGCGCGGTTCCCGCATCCTCCGTTCGGATCCACGGGATACGCCCCGAAATGCTGGAGGGCCAGCCGACGATCGCGACGGCGCTTCCCGCGTTTCACAAGTTCTGCGAAGACACCGTGCTCGTCGGCCATAACGTGGCATTCGACATGCGTTTCCTGGAGCTGAAGCAGGCCGAGACCGGCGTGTCCTTTTCGGGACCGGTGCTCGACACGATGCTGCTGTCCGCCGTTCTGCACCGGGATACGGAGAACCACAGCCTGGAAGCGCTGGCGGAGCGCTACGGGGTCGACGTGGTGGGCCGGCACACGGCGGTGGGTGACGCCATCGTGACCGCTGAAATCTTCCTCAAGATGATCCCCCTGCTCGCCGAGCGCGGAATTGTGACCCTGCTGCAGGCGCGCGCCGCATCCCAGGAAACCGTCCATGCCCGAGTCCGTTACTGATGCTTTGACGGTTGCATTGACGCGCGTAATGAAACGCGCGCCCGTGTCCTGCCCTCCCGGCGAGCACGTCCGCGACGCGATCGAGCGCATGCGCAGCCTCGGGATCGGCTCGGTGATCGTCGTGAACGAGGAAGGAGTCCCGCTCGGCATCCTCACCCGCAGGGACGTGATCGCGCGCGTGGTGCTCGAGCCCGGCGCTCTCGACGCCCCGATTGAGCGCGTGATGACGCGCGATCCAATCACGCTCCCTGCGAACGCGACTGCGTACCAGGCCGCGCTCACCATGATACGGCACGGCATACAGCATCTCGTCCTCGTGGACGGGGACCGGCTCGCCGGCGTGATATCGGAGCGCGACGTCTTCGGGCTGCAGAGCACGGATGTGCGCCGGCTGAGCGCGGCGATCCAGGGCGCCCAGGATCTGGAGGCGATCGAGCAGTTCGGGCGCGGCATCAGCGATCTCGCACGCAGGATGCTCGCGCAGGGCGTGGCGGTGGGAGCCCTCACGGCGTTCATCGCATCGCTGAACGATCTGCTCACCGAGCGCATCGTGCAGCTGGAGTTCCGCAACGCCGGGCTCGGCGCAACGCGCTGGTGCTGGATCCTGATGGGCAGCGAGGGGCGATCCGAGCAGACTCTGCTCACCGACCAGGACAACGGGATCATCTTCAGCCCGGCGGCCGGACAGAGCGTGGAGTCGGCGCGCGAGGCGGTCCTGCCGGCGGCCCGTCGCATCAACCAGGCGCTGGATCGCGCCGGATATCGCCTGTGCCCCGGCGACATCATGGCGGGCAATCCGCAATGGGCACTGAGCCTGGACGAATGGCGCGAGAAATTCGCCCGCTGGATCGACAGCGGCAGTCCCGAGGCCCTGCTGCACGGAGCGATCTTCTTCGACCTGCGCCCGTTGACGGGTGATGTGTCCCTCGGCGGGGAGCTGCGCCACTGGATGCTGCAGCACACGCCGCGCAACCAGCGTTTTCTGCGCCAGATGGCGGAAAACGCACTGAAGAACCGCCCGCCGCTGCGCATGTTCGGGCGCATCGCGGTCGGCGAGGACGGCCGCATTGACAGCAAGCTCAACGGCGCAATGCCATTCGTGGACGCCGCGCGCATCTTCACGCTTGCCCACGGTCTCGACGAGGTGAACACGGAACGCCGCCTGCGCGCCGCCGCTCCCGCGCTGCAGGTCCCCTCCCGCGAGATGGAATCGTGGATCGCGGCGTTCTACTACATCCAGCGCCTCAGGCTGCAGCGACAGGCAGAATGCCTGGACCGTGGCGTCGAGGTGGACAACAGGATCGCCCCGGGCGTGCTGGATCATTTCGGCCACCAGATGCTGCGGGCGGCATTCAGGCAGGCGCGCTCGATCCGCAAGCGCCTTGCCCTCGACTATCAGCTCTGAGTCGCGCGACGCCATCGCGCGGGGGTGCGACCGCCCTTCCCTACCGGATGCTCAAAGTCCCGCCTTGTTCGCCGGCCTTTCGAGGTCCTTCAGTCTCAAGTCCTCGTTGGGAGCCGCGGCGTATTCGAGTACGTATCCGCGCCCGTAGAGCGTGCGCACGGCGAGCCCGCTGCCTTCCAGCTTCCGCCGCAGGCGGTGCACGTAGACTTCGATCGCGTTGTAGCCGACGTCCTTGTCGTAGCTGTAGAGCCGCTCCATGATCTGGTCCTTGCTCACGACGCGGTCAAAGCGATGGATCAGCACCTCGAGGACGCCGATTTCATGCGGGGAGAGCGGAAGCACACGGCCGTTGATGCTCGGCGTGCGCGTCACGGTATCGAATTTGAGCCTCGCGTACGAAATCACGGGCTGCGCGGCGTGTTCCTGATTGCGCCGCAACAGCGCGCGTACCCTGGCCTGCAACTCGTTGATGCTGAACGGCTTGACGAGATAGTCGTCGGCCCCCAGGTCGAGCCCGAGCACTTTCTCGTCCGCTTTTTCGCGTCCCGAAAGGATGAGCACCGGGAGCCTGTGGTTGCGGCGCCGCAACCGCCGCAGCACCTCGAGCCCGTCCAGCATGGGCAGCCCGAGGTCGAGGATCAGGAGTCCGAATACGTTGTCCTTCAGCGCCTCAAGCACGGCGGGCCCGTGCGAGACCCGATCCACCGCGTAGCCCGACTGGGTGAGCGAATATTGCAGCGCCTCGGCCACCGCCGCGTCGTCCTCGCCGATCAGTATCCGCACACCCCCCCCGGGACCCTCAGCCGCA
>Ga0194120_10006569_pt1 | contig 16366 bp, 9 predicted proteins | sample TA2MahCa65mmetaG_FD_148642 | JGI IMG/M metagenome (GOLD analysis project Ga0194120, IMG submission 148642) | Freshwater microbial communities from Lake Tanganyika, Tanzania - TA2015019 Mahale Deep Cast 65m | ecosystem: Environmental > Aquatic > Freshwater > Lake | place: Tanzania: Lake...
GGGAATGACCGGCGGCACCGGCGGCGCCTACGGCGGCGGCGGCGGCGGATCGCACGACACGGCGAACGGCAAGGGCGCCAAGGGGGCCGGCGGCGCGCTGCGCATCCTGTGGGGTGGCGGGCGTTCGTTCCCGAACAACGCCAAGGACCTGTAGAGGGCAGGGACGGCGCCCGCGGCCTGCCAGCGACCTGGTCCTTCGCGCCGACTTCGGATTCGAGTCGTCGAACAAGGCGTTCAGTGACCGCCGGTGTGCGGCCGACAGCCACGCGACAGACCGGCGCCGCGCCGCGCCGGAGGCGAAGGCGCAGGAGCAGAGTCGCTTCGCCGTGCCGCTCGGGGCCTCGTCACCCCGCCGCCACGACCCGCTGTCGCGCTGGTCGGCGTCCTGGGCCGGGATGCGCAGCAGCAGCCGCGATCCGTGGTCGCCGCGCTCGGTCGTCAGCTGGCCGCCGTGGTGCTCGGCGATGACCTGCGCGACCCGCAGCCCGAGGGTGTCGGGCGGCGACGCGTCGTGGCCGAGGGCGTCGATCGCGGCGAACAGCCCCGACTCGGCCGCCGGAGTCGCGACGCCGACCAGGAAATCGACCGTTCCGTCCGGCCCCATCTCGACGCCGAGCGTGATCGGCTGGCCGCGGCCCGACGACTGCAACGCCGCGCGCAGCAGGTTGATGAGGGCCTGCAACAGCTTGTCGCGATCGCCGGCGATCGCGCGCCGCGGCGCCGCGTCGAGGCGGACCTCGACCTCGTGGTGGCGGTAGCGCAGGTCGAGCGACATGACGCGGTGGGCGTCGCGGACCACCGCTGCCGGGTCGACCGCGTCGATCGCCATCGCGGGCCGATCGGCCGAATACGCGCGGAGGGTCTCGAGCGACACCAGCACGTTGCGCGCGGCAGCCAGCCCGATCCCGAGCAGGTCGACGTGGAGGCGCGCGGCGCCGCCCTCGGTGAACTCCTGCTCGAGCACCGCGAGCGCCGTCAGCGCGTCGCGCAGGTCGTGGGCGACGCCGGCCGCGATTCGGCCGGTGGTCGCCAGGCGCTCGATGGCGAGCAACTGGGCCTGGGCGGTGCGGACGTCGTCGAGGGCCTGGGCGAGCGCGGCCGAGCGCAGCTGCAGGTCGGACACCAGCCGCTCGATGGTGCGGCGCTGGGCGACATCCTTGCGCGCGTCGGCGACCGCCTGCAGGACGTCGCTGGGCTGCCACGGCTTGCGCAGGAAGCGGAAGGCGCCGGCCTCGTTGATCGCGGCCATCAGGTTGGGGGTGTCGACGTAGGCGGTGAGGACGATCCCGGCGACGTCGGGGCGCAGCCGCCGCACCGCCTGCAGCAGCAGAACGCCGCTCATTCCCGGCATCTGGTGGTCGGTGAGCACCACGTCGATCGCCGGATCGGCGATCAGGGCCAGCGTGGCGTTGCCGGAGGTCGCCTCGAGGACGAGCGCGTCATCCTCGAGGAAGGCGCGCAGGACGGCGAGGTTCTCGACGTCGTCGTCGACGATGAGGACGGCGCCGCCCAGGAGGGGGTCGCGGTCGGGCACGGACGGTGGGATCGGCACGCCCATGGCGCCGAGCTTAGCGCAGACCCGTTGGAGGGCAAGGCCGCTAATGATTCCAATGGCGGAACATGGCGCCGGCGGAAAGGCCGCCACAGCAGGCGGCGCACGCCTTGCGCGACGCGGTGGGCGCCGCAGCAGACCCGGATCGAGGGGCGGCGAGCGGGCCAGGGCGTGACAAAGCCGCGACAGTCGGCGGTGTTCGCGTGGCAGACTGGCACCGCGCGGGCGGCAGTCGCCGCGGCGAGGGGTCGATGCGCTTCACCGTCAACGGCCGTGAGGTCGAGTGGCTCGGCGACCCGCAGCGCTCGCTGTTGTCGGTGCTGCGCGACGACCTCGCCATCACCTCGCCGAAGAACGGCTGCGCGCCGCAGGCCGGCTGCGGTTGCTGCACGGTCGCCCTCGACGGCAAGGCCGTGATGTCGTGCGCGGTCGAGATGCGCCGGGTCGACGGCAAGGCCGTCCTCACCACCGAGGGGCTCGACCCGTTCGAGCGCGAGCTGTTCGCGCGCGTGTTCGCCGGCCACGGTGGCGTCCAGTGCGGCTTCTGCTCGCCTGGCGTCGTGATGCGCACCCACGAGCTGTTGCGCGCCGATCCCGCGCCGGCCCAAGAGGCGATCTTCCGCGCCCTCGACCTCCACCTCTGTCGCTGCACCGGTTGGAAAAAGATCGTCGAGTCGGTGGCCGACGCGGCGAGGCTCCTGCGCGCGCGCGCGCTGCCGCCGCTGGGAGACGGCGGCGCCGGCGGGCTCGGCCACAGCCTGCACAAGCAGGCCGCGCGCGATCTGGTGCTCGGCAACAAGCCCTACGTCGCCGACCTGCAGCGCGACGGGTTGCTCCACGGCGCCTTGCGGCTGGCGGGCGTCGCCCGCGCTCGCGTTTGCGCCATCGACCCCACGCCGGCGCTGGCCGTCCCCGGCGTGGTCGCGGTGCTCGGCGCCGGCGACGTGCCGGGCCACCGCTTCCACGGGCTGCTCCACCCCGACTGGCCGATCTACCTCGAGGTCGGCGACGAGGTCCACTACGCCGGCGACGCGCTGTGCGCGGTGGTCGCGACGTCGGCAGACGCCGCCCGGCGCGGCGCGGCGGCGGTCGCGATCGACCTCGATCCCTTGCCGGCGGTCACCGACATCGACGCGGCGCTCGTCGCCACGGCGCCGATCATCCACCCGGGTGGCAATGTCCTCGGCAGGTCGGGCTTCACCAAGGGGCGGGGCGCCGACGCGTTGGCCGACTGCGCCCACGTGGTCGAGGGCATCTGGCACACCCAGCGCATCGAGCACGCCTACCTCGAGCCGGAGTGCGCCCTCGCCGAGCCGACCGACGACGGCGTGCGGGTCTACTCGCACGGCCAGGGCGTCTACGAGGATCGGCGCCAGATCGCGGCGATCCTCGGCCTGCCCGAGCCCAGGGTCCAGGTCGTGCTGGTCCAGTCGGGCGGCGCGTTCGGCGGCAAGGAGGACCTGACCGTGCAAGGTCACGCCGCGCTCGCGGCGTGGCGGCTGAGGGCGCCGGTGCGCTTCGAGCTGAGCCGCGACGAGTCGATCGTCGTCCACCCCAAGCGCCACCCGATGCGCATCGCGCTGGCGGTCGGCTGTTCGGCCCACGGCACGCTGCACGCGCTGCGCTGCGACATCGTCGGCGACAATGGCTGCTACGCCAGCGTCGGCGCCAAGGTGCTCGAGCGCGCCGCCGGCCACGCCACCGGCGCCTACCACATCCCCCACGTCGACGTCCGCGCCACCGCGGTCGCGACCAACCAGACCCCATCGGGGGCGATGCGCGGCTTCGGCGCCAACCAGGCGACGTTCGCCCTCGAGTGCGCCATCGATGAGCTGTGCGCCAAGGGCGGCTTCGACCGCTGGCAATTCCGGTGGGACAACGCCCTGTGCGAGGGCAGAGAGACGGCGACCGGCCAGGTCCTCACGGGCGGGGTCGGCGTGCGCGCCTGCCTCGAGGCCGTCCGCGACCGCTTCCGCGCCGCGCGCTTCGCCGGGCTGGCGTGCGGCATCAAGAACACCGGCATCGGCAACGGCGTCGCCGACGTCGGCCGGGCGCTGTTGCGGGTGGTCGACGGCCCGCGCGTCGAGATCCACCACGGCTGGACCGAGATGGGCCAGGGCGTCGACACCGTCGCGGTCCAGATGCTGTGCGAGACGGCGGCGGTCGATCCGGCCTGCGTCGACGTGATCGTCGACACCGCCTTCGACGTCCCGACCGGGATGACGACCGCCTCGCGCGGCACGAGCCTCGTCGGCCACGGCGTCGTCGACGCCGCGCGCAAGCTGGCCGCCGATCTCGCGACCGAGCCGCTCGCCGCCCTGCGCGGGCGCAGCTACCGCGGCGAGTGGCGCTGCGATTGGACCACCGCCCCCGGAGCGCCGGGCGAGGCGCGCACCCACTACTCCTACAGCTACGCCGCCCAGGTCGCGATCGTCGGCGACGACGGCAAGGTCAAGGAGGTGATCGCGGCCCACGACGTCGGCCGGATCGTCAACCAGCACCTGTTCGAAGGCCAGGTCGAAGGCTCGGTCCACATGGGGCTCGGCCAGGCGCTGAGCGAGGACCTGCCGTTCGTCGACGGCCTGCCGGTGTCGACCAGGCTGCGCGATCTCGGCATCTTGCGCCCGTCCGAGACGCCCCTCGTCAGCGTGATCGGCGTCGAGGTCCCCGATCCCCACGGCCCCTACGGCGCCAAGGGCGTCGGCGAGATCGGGCTCGTGCCGACCGCGCCGGCGGTCGCCAACGCGCTGTACCAGTTTGACGGCGTGCGGCGCTACCGCCTGCCGATGGCGCGCCAGCGCAAGAAGCGCGAGCGGGTCGCGCTCGGCCTCGAGGCGCCGTGACGATCTACCTCGACCGCGCCACCTACGTCGATCCGCTCCGCCGCGCGCTGCAGCCCGGCCCGTTCGCGGTCGAGGGCGGCGCTGACGGTGGCATCGCCCAGGTGGCGGCGATCCCGGCTGGCGCCGAGGTGCTCGACTGTGGCGGTGGCCTGTTGGTGCGGGCGTTCGCCGTCGGCCACCACCACGCCTACTCGGCGCTGGCGCGCGGGATGCCGCCGCCGCCGGTCGCGCCGCGCGACTTCGAGGACATCCTGCGGCGGGTGTGGTGGCGGCTCGACCGCGCCCTCGACGCCGAGTCGGTGCTGGCGTCGGCCCTCGTGACGGCGGCCGACGCGCTGTTGTGCGGGGCGACGATGGTCGTCGATCACCATAGCGCGCCGCTCGCGAGCGACGGCACCCTTGATCTGGTCGCCGGCGCCTTCGACCGTGCCGGCGTGGGTCATCTGCTGTGCCTCGAGCTGTCCGACCGCGACGGAGCGGACGCCCGTGCCGCCGGGCTGAGGGAGACCGAACGCTACCTCGCGGCGCGCCGCGGGCTGGTCGGGCTGCACGCGTCGTTCACGGTCGGCGACGCGCTGCTCGCCGACGCGGTCGCGCTCGCGCGTCAGCACGCCACCGGCGTCCACATCCATTGCGCCGAAGCGGCGAGCGACGAGGCCCGCACCGTCGCCGCGCACGGCTGCCGGGTCGCCGAGCGACTCGGTCGGGCCGGCGCGCTCGACCTGCCGACGACGATCCTCGCCCACGCGATCCACCTCGACGCCGGCGAGCGCGAGCGGGTCGCGTCGTCGCCGGCGTGGGTGGCGCAGAACCCGGACAGCAACCGCCACAACGCCGTCGGGACCTTCGACCCCCGCTGCCTGTCCGATCGCATCGTGCTCGGCACCGACGGCATGCACGGCGACATGTTGGCGTCGCTGCGCGCGGCCTACCAGGACGGCCAGAATACCGGCGGCCTGTCGCCGGACGCGGCCTGGGATCGCCTGTACGCGATCGACCGCTACCTCGCAGGGCACGGCATCCGCCGCGACAACGACCTCGCTGTCCTCGACTACGACCCGCCGACGCCCCTGCACGCCGGCAACGTCGCCGCCCACGCCGTGTACGCCTGGCACAGCGGCCTCGTTCGCCACGTGGTCGCGCGCGGGCGCGTCGTCGTCAAGGATCGCACCGTGCAGACCATCGACCTGCCCCTCGTGCGCGCGCGCGCGCGCGAGGCCGCCGCCCGGCTGTGGGCGAGGATCGCAGCCGCCCCAACCCTTTGAACCTGCCGCCTTGTGCGGCGCCCGCTGAGGAGACCATGACCGCACACACCCACCTGCGCGCCGCGATCGCGGCCCTGCACGGCAAGAGCCTGCTCACCACCCAGGACTGGTCGATCGCCGACCTCGAGGCGCTGCTCGCCGTCGCCGCCCGCCTCGAGACGCTCGATCGCGCGCGCGCGCTGCCGACCTTGCTTCCCAACGAGCTCGCTTACGCGATGTTCTTCGACAATTCGACGCGCACCAAGTCGGCCTGGGCCGGCGCGGCGGCGCGGCTCGGGATGCAGCCGGTCATCGTCGACGGCAGCTCGACTCAGGTCTCGCACGGCGAGACCGCCGCCGAGACCGGCTGCATGATCGGCATGAACGCCCACGCCATCGGCGTCCGCCACGATCTGATCCTCGGCGAGGGCAACGCGTTCATGCGCGACGTCGAGGCCGGCATCGCCGACTACCTGCGCGCTACCGGCGACACGCGCAAGGTGCCGCTCGTCAACCTGCAGTGTGACATCGATCACCCGACCCAGACCCTCGCCGATCTCCTGTGGCTGCGCGAACACTTCGGTGGTCCGCAGGCGCTGGCGGGCAAGAGGATCGCCGTGTCGTGGGCCTACTCGCCGAGCTACGCCAAGCCGCTGTCGGTGCCGCAGGGCCTCGTCATGCTGCTCACCCGCTTCGGTGCCCACGTCACCCTCGCCCACCCCGAGGGCTACGACCTGCTCGAGGGGCCGGTCGTCGCCGCCCACCACAACGCCCACGCGTCGGGCGGGTCGTTCCGCATTTGCCACGACATGGACGACGCCTTCGCCGGCGCCCACGCGGTCTATCCCAAGAGCTGGGGGCCCCACGCGCTGATGCTCGCGCGGGTCGAGGCCAACCGCGCCAAGGACCAGGCGGCGATGCGCGACATCGAGGTCCGCGCGCTCGCGCTCAACGCCCGCCACAAGTCGTGGCTGTGCGACGAGCGCCGCATGGGGCTCACCGCCGACGCGCTCTACCTGCACTGCCTGCCGGCCGACATCGGCGCCGAGGTCAGCGCGGGCGTGATGGAGCGCTTCAAGACCGCCGTGGCGCGCGAAGCCAACAAGAAGGTCTATGTCGTGATGGCGATGCTGGCGACCGCCAAGGTGCCGGATCTCGCCGATGCCATCGGCCTGTAACCAAAGGAGAACTCCAGATGATCGACGCTACCGAACTCGACCGCCGGGTCGCCGAGCTGGCGCTGCGCGACCTGCCTCTCGCCCGCAGCCTGCTCGCCGAGGTCGTTCGCATCCCGGCCGACCACGTCGACCGCCCGGTCGAAGAGGGCGGCGATCCCCTGTGCGGGTTGTCCAACCACGAGGGGCCGCGCCTGACCTGGCTGCGCCGCCGCATCGTCGAGACGGGCGCCGTCGCCGATCCGCGCAACGTCGACTTCGACGCCTTCGGCAACCTCGTGTGGGAGGTCAGCGATCCGAGCGACGGGATCGCCGCCGCCGACAAGAAGGTGATCCTGTTCGACGGCCACAGCGACACCGTGCGGGCGCTGCGCGCGGCGTGGCGCGACAAGACAGGCGGCGGCATCGACGCCTACGGCGGCCTCACCGACCCGGCGCGGGTCGACGAGGCGTTCCTTCGCCGCGAGCTCGGCTGGCTGCCGCCGCGCGCCGAGTGGGACCACCTGCTGTTCGGGCGCGGTTCGGCCGACCAGCTGGGCGGCGTCGTCGCCGAGGTCGTCGCGACGCGCATCCTGCGCGAGCTGGCGCCGCTCGGCGCGCTGCGCGGAGTCATCGTCCGCGCGGTCGCGAGCGTGGCCGAAGAGGACAACGACGGCGGCGGGCCGATGTTCATCAAGTCGACCTGGGCCGGCGCGCCCCTCGACCGCGTGCCGGACCTCGTCGTGCTCACCGAAGGCACCGGCGACGCGCGCAAGGGCGCGCTCGGCATCTACCGCGGCCAGCGTGGCCGCATGCAGATCGAGGTCGTGGTCACCGGGCGGTCGTGCCACGGATCGATGCCGTGGGAGGGTTTGAACCCGCTCGAGTACGCCGCGCGCATCCTGGTCGAGGCCGCCGACGCCTACGACCGTCGCCAGGGCTTCCTCGACCACGGCTTCTTGGGCCACGGCACCCGCACGGCGTCGTGGGCGCACCTCGATACGCCGTCCGACTGCGCGGTGCCCGACCGCTTCGTCTTCCGCTTCGATCGCCGCCTGACCGTCGGCGAGACGCCCGAGCAGGCGATCGCCGATGTGCTGGCCTTGTCGGCGGTCGAGCGCGCCCGCAGCGCCGGGCTGCGGGTCGACGTCGGCGTGCCGCGCTACGTCGATCCGACCTGGCGCGGCCACCCGGTCGACAACCCGCAGATCTACCCCGGGTGGGAGACGCCGGCCGATCACCCGGCGGTCGCGGCAGCGGTGCGGACCTACCTGGGGGTCGTGGCTCCCCACGTCCAGGACTCGCTGGGGGGTGGGCTCCACAGCGCGCCGCGCGTCGACCGCTGGATCTTCTCGACCGACGGCGTCGGCTTCTCGGTGCCGAAGGACGACCCGGCCTACGCGCTGCCGGCGTCGAAGGGCTGGGTGGTGTCGGGGCCGGTCAAGCACCCGCCGATGATCGGCTTCGGTCCGGGGATCGAGCAGAACACCCACAAGATCGGCGAGTGTGTCGACACGCGCGAGCTGCGCCATGCGATCGCGTTCCTCGCGCGCCTGCCGTCGGTGTTCCGAGGCGGCTGACGGTGCCGCGCTGCTGTCGTCCAGTCCATTGACGGCAAAGCGGAAATCTCCGCTGCCGCCCTTTCTCGACAACCGGTCGACTTGAGGCACAATCGCCGCGCGGCGAACGCGTCGCCAGGCAGCCGCGCGCGATGAACGAGCCGAGCGACGACGACGAGCCCCGCCCGCGCGTCCCCGACGCCATCACGCCGGTCGGCATGGCGAGGCTGCGCGCCGAGCACACCGAATTGCTGCGCCGCGAGCGCCCCAAGGTCGTGCGCGAGGTCGCCGACGCCGCCGCCCAGGGCGATCGCTCCGAGAACGCCGAGTACATCTACGGCAAGCGGCGGCTGCGCGAGATCGACCGCCGCCTGCAGTTCCTCGAGCGGCGCATGCGCCTCGTCGTGGTGGTCGACCCGGCCGCGCATCAGGTCCGCGACCGGGTCCTGTTCGGCGCCACCGTCGTCCTAGAGGACGATCGCGGCGAGCGGGCGACCTGGACCCTCGTCGGCGCCGACGAGGTCGACGTCGCGGCGCGGCGCATCAGCGTCCACTCGCCGGTCGGCCGGGCCCTCATCGGCAAGGAGGTCGACGACGAGGTCCGCGTCCTCACCCCTGGCGGCGCGCGCACCTTCGCCCTGGTGGAGATTGCCTACCCATGAACCTCACCGTCCGCCGCGCCGCGGCACTCGTCGCCGCCGCCGTCGCCGCTGCCTTGAGCGCTTCGGCCCCCGCGGCTGCTTCTCCCGCGGGCGTCGTCCCCGGCATCGAGGTGTTGCTCGACAGCAAGATCGCGCTCGTCCAAGGCAAGCGCGTCGGGCTGCTGACCAACCCGGCGGCGGTCGACCGCCACCTCGTCACCACCCTCGACCGCCTGCGCGCCGATCCGCGCGTCAAGCTGACCCAGCTGTGGGCGCCCGAGCACGGGCTCGCCGCCGCGACGCTCAACGGCACGAGCAACGCCGCCGGAGTGGAGCCGCGCACCGGGCTGCCGATCGAGGGGCTGTTTGGCCAGCGCACCTCGCCGTCGCCCGAGGCGCTCGCCCGCGTCGACGTGCTCCTGTTCGACCTGCAGGACATCGGCTCGCGCACCTACACCTACGTCACCTCGCTCGGCAAGACCATGCAGGCGTGCGCGGCCGCCAAGGTCAAGGTCATCGTCCTCGATCGTCCCAACCCCCTCGGCGGCAACCTGTTCGAGGGGCCCGTGCGCACCGCGCGGCGCAAGAGCCTGCTCGGTTGGGGGCCGTTCCCGGTCACCCACGGGCTGACGTTCGGCGAGGTCGCGCGGTTCTACAACGGCGAGATGAAGCTCGGCTGCCCGCTCGAGGTGGTCGAGATGCAGGGCTGGCGGCGCGGGATGATCTGGGACGACACCGGCCTCGTGTGGGTGCCGACCTCGCCTGGCATTCCGAAGCCGCTCAACGCCTATATGTATGTCGCAACAGGCATGGTGTGTGGGTCGGGTCCGAATTGCAACGAAGGGGGAGGCAACGCGATGCCGTTCGAGCTCATCGGCGCGCCGTGGCTCGACCCCGACCGACTCGCCGACGCGACGACCAAGGCGATCGCCGGCGTCGACGGCTTGCAGCAGGTGCGAATCCGTCGGATGTCGTGGCTGCCGTGGCACGGCCAGTACCGCGGCAAGATCACCCACGGCATCCAAATCCACCTGATCGACCCGCATGGGTTCCGTCCCCTGCGGCTGGCCCTCATCCTGCTGTCGGTGCTGCACAAGGAGTTCCCGAGCGGGCTCAAGGTCGACAACGCCGGCCGCTTCGCGCTCATCTGGGGCAACGACGACGTCCTCGGCCAGCTGCGCGCCCACACGCCGTGGCAGCAGATCGAGGCCGGCTGGCAGGCCGAGCTGCAGGCGTTCGCGGCGGTGCGCGCGAAGTACCTGATCTACCCACCCTGAGCGGGACCGGTCGCAAGAACGAGGTTCATCGAACCAACGGACGCACTGCGGTCGGCGCGCAATGGCTGGCGCGCGCCAACCACGAGCGGCCCACCGCGCGTCAGGGCGAGGACGACACCGGGCCTGTGGATTTGTGGAAAACCCTTCAGGTTTCCCACAAGCTCCACAGGCCGCCACCGCCGCCCTGCATCGCGTGTGGAGAGGCGGCAGCGAGACGTCTGCCGGCGCCGACTCAGGTCACCGTGTAGCGGACAGACGAAGACGCCGGGCCCGTTGGCGACCGGCTGATTGGTGACGTTGTTGCCCCCGCTTGGGCCTTGGGGCACCGGTCCTGGCGAGAAGTTGTTCTGCGGTTTGACCGGTCCCGCCCTGAACAAAGGCACCATTTGTTCAGATCATTGATTTTGTGCCGGTTATTATCGTCGCGCCGAAACGGCTCGGGTGCGGTCGGGAGCGTCAGGCGGCGAGGTCGAACACCGACAGCTCGGGAACCGCCTGGGCGCCGACCCGCGGCACGCGCACCGACGCGCCGACGCCGGCGTTGACGTAGAGCAGCGCTTCGCCGGCCTGGTACCAGCCGGCGATGTAGCGCATGCCGATGAGGCCGGTCACCGCCGAAGTCAGCCCTGGGACAACGAATTGCCCGCCGTGGGTGTGGCCGGACAGGACCAGCCGCCCGCCATGAAGCCCAATCCGGTCGGCGGCGCGCGGCTCGTGCGAGAGGACCAGCGCGCGGTCGGGCGCGGCGACGTGACGGAAGGCCTGGGCCGGATCGTCGCGGTGGGTGAAGCCGTCGTCGACGCCCACCACGACGAGCGGCCGACCGCCGAGATCGAGGTCGAGGTGGCTGTTGACGAGCACTGGAACGCCTTCGGCCTCGAACATCCGCCTCAGGCCAGCCGCGCCGCTCCAGTGGTCGTGGTTGCCGAGCGTCGCGACGCACGGGCGCGGCAGGCCGGCGACCCAGGCGCGCAAGGCGTCGATCTCGCCGAGCGAGCGGTTGACATAATCGCCGGTGAGCACGAGCAGGTCGGGGCGAGCGAGCCAGGCGGCGCGCTGGGCGGCGAGCAGGGTCTCGGCGGGAGTGCCCCAGCCGACGTGCACATCGGAGAGCTGCGCGACGCGCAGGCGCGATCGCGGCGTCCACGCCTGGGCGCCGCAAAAGGCGATCGCGTGGTCGCGCACGGCGAGCCGACCGGCCTCGACGCCGTGGGCCTCGATCGCCACCCCGAGTGCGCCGCCGGCGGCGCCGAGCGCTGCGATCTGAGACGTGCGCCGAAGGAACGTTCGCCGGTCCATTCACCCTCGAACCGCCCGGTCGCGGGGGCAGGAGTCAACCCGCGCCGAAGGGCGCTCATTCCGCCGCCGGCGCTCCGTCACAGGTGGAAAGACCACGCCTGCGCCGGTCTTGCCTGCTTCAGCACCCAAGGACAGTTGGCCGCGGATTTTGGCCGTGTGGGCCGGCGCGCGACCGGCGCCGTCGTACGGAGAGCCTGTGAATCAGTCGATCCACAGGCCCTCAGTGTAGCGGCGCGGCGGTCGCGCCGCCACCCTTTTGATTCAGACCGCTGCATCGACACGTCTGCCTTGCGACCTGCGGCGACGCCGATCCGCCGCGTTCGGGCGCAGTCCGGCGTCGCTTCGCGGGGTTCGCTCGCTCGTCGAATTGTCGCCCGAATCGGCGGCCGGGGTGGGTTGGTCGGTGGATCCTGGGCGAGGCAGCCGGTTGCCGTCAGCGCACCGGCTTGGCTACAGTCGGCGACCGCGCCGTGCGCGACCGAGGTCCCCTGTGCCCGAGAGCCCCGCCCTTCCCGACCGCGCCCGGGTCGTCATCGTCGGCGGCGGTATCATCGGCTGCTCAGTGGCCTACCACTTCGGCCAGCTCGGCTGGCGCGACGTCGTGTTGGTCGAACGCGATCAGATCACGTCGGGCACGACCTGGCACGCCGCCGGGTTGATGGTCACCTTTGGCTCGACCTCCCACACCTCCACCGAGCTGCGCCGCTACACGCGCGACCTGTACGCCCGCCTCGAGGCCGAGACCGGCCAGGCGACCGGCTTTCGCCCGGTCGGGTTCATCGAGGCTGCCGGCGACGCCGATCGCCTCGAAGAGTACCGCCGGGTCGCCGCGTTCAACCGGCGCTGTGGCATCGACGTCGAGGAGATCGGCCCGGCCGACATCGGACGCATGTTTCCCCTCGCCGACACGCGCGACCTGCTGGCCGGCTTCTACGTCGCCGGCGACGGGAGGGTCAACCCGGTAGACGTCACGCGCGCGCTCGCCCAGGGCGCCCGCAACGCCGGCGTGCAGGTGGTCGAGGGCGTCGCCGTGACCGGCGTCGCGCAGAAGCTCGGGCGCGTGGCGGCGGTCGAGACCAGCGCCGGCACGATCGCGTGCGACTATGTCGTCAACTGCGCTGGGATGTGGGCGCGCGAGCTCGGCGCGCGCTCCGGCGTGGTCCTGCCGCTGCAGGCGGCCGAGCACTACTACCTCGTCACCGACCGGATCGCCGCGATCTCGCCCGACTGGCCGGTGCTCGAGGATCCGTCGTCGTATGGCTACTACAGGGAGGAGGGCGGCGGGCTGATGATCGGGCTGTTCGAGCCGGTCGCCGCGCCGTGGAAGGTCGAAGGAATCCCGGCCGGCTTCTCGTTCGGCGAGATCGCGCCCGACTGGGATCGCATGACCCCATGGCTGGAGAAGGCGATGCGGCGCGTGCCGATCTCCCTCGAGACCGGAATCCGCAAATTCTTCTGTGGACCCGAGAGCTTTACCGCCGACCTCCGCCCGTTGGTCGGCGAGGCGCCCGAGCTGCCCGGCTACTTTGTCGCCGCGGGGCTCAACTCGATCGGCATCCTGACCGGCGGCGGGCTCGGGCGGGTGGTGGCGCACTGGATCGTCCACGGGCGCCCCGACGTCGACGTCACCGGGATGAACGTCGACCGCATGCAGGCCTACCAGGCCAACCCGGCCTACCGGCGCGCGCGGGTCGCCGAGTCACTCGGCATGGTCTACCGCTGCCACTACCCGACCCTGTCGCCCGCGACGGCGCGCGGCGCCAAGCGATCGCCGCTGCACGATCGCCTCGCCGCCGCCGGCGCGCACTTCAAGGACGTCAGCGGCTGGGAGGGCGCCGACTGGTTCGCGCCGCCGGGCTGCGCGCCAGTGTCCGATCGACCGTCGTGGGGCCGGCAGGGCTGGTTCGACTGGTGGCGGGCCGAGCACCTGGCCGCGCGGCAAGGCGCGGTGGTCATCGACATGTCGTTCATGGCCAAGTTTCTGGTCATCGGCCGGGACGCCGCGGCGCTGCTCGACCGCCTGTCGGCCGGCAACGTGGCGGGGCCGTGCGGCCAGATCACCTACACCCAGTGGCTCGATGACAGCGGCCGGGTGCAGGCTGACCTGACCGTCACGCGGCTCGGCGACGACAAGTTCCTGGTCGTCGCCACCGACACCGCCCACCGCCACGTCGAGACCTGGCTCCACCGCCACCTGGGCGACCTGCGCGCCGCGGTCGTCGACGTGACCGGAGGTCTCGCCCAGGTCAACGTCCAGGGCCCGCACAGCCGCGCGATCCTGGCCGCATGCACGAGCGTCGACGTCTCGAACGACGCGCTGCCGTTCCGCCGCGCGCGCGAGATCGACCTCGGCCTGGCGCGCGCGCTGTGCGTGCGGATCACCTACGTCGGCGAGCTCGGCTACGAGCTGTACGTCCCGGTCGAGCAGGCGGTTTGCGCCTACGACCACCTCATCGCCGTCGGCGCGCCCCTCGGGCTGCGCCACGCCGGCCTCAGGGCGCTCGGAAGCCTGCGCCTCGAGAAGGGCTACCGCGACTACGGCCACGACATCGACAACACCGACACGATCGCCGAGGTCGGGCTGGGCTTCGCGGTCGATCTCGCCCGTCCGACCGCGTTTGTCGGCCGCGCCGCGGTCGAGGCAGAGCGGGCGCGCGGGCTGCCGCGCCGGCGGCTGGTGTCGGTGCTGCTGCGCGACCCAGAGCCGTTGCTGTTCCATGCCGAGGTCGTGCGGCGCGACGGCGTGGTGGTCGGCGACGTGCGGTCAGGGTCGTACGGCCACACGTTGGGGGGCGCGGTCGGGTTGGCGATGGTCGAGCGCGACCAGCCCATCGACGCCGCGTGGATCGCGTCCGGCACCTGGCAGGTCGAGGTCGCCGGGCGCATGGTGCCGGCGACGGTGTCGCTGCGGCCGCTGTACGACCCGACCGCTGAGCGGGTTCGCGGCTGAGTGCCTGTGATCCGGCATCTTCGCAAGGTCTCACCCTCGCTCGAGTCGGGACCGGTCAAACAACAGAACAGCATCCCGCTACGATCGGTGGCCCAAGGCGGGCAACAACGTCACCGGTCGGCCGGTCGCCGACGGGCCAACCGTCCCCGTTTCTCCGCCACACGTTGACCTGAGCCAGCCCCGGCAGAGGTCACGCTGCTGGCTGTCCACATGCGATGCAGGGCGGCGGTGGCGGCCTGTGGACCTTGTGGGAAACCTGAAGGGTTTTCCACAAATCCACAGGCCCTGCGTCGCATTGGCCCTGGCGCGCGGTGGACCGCCGCCTGTTGGCCCGCAGCACCGATCGCCGGTCCCAGGACCTTGACGCGCACCAGCCGCTGGGCGACGACCGCAGTGCGTCAGTTGCTTCGATGTACCCCCGCTCTGTTGATCGGTCCCGTCAAACCGCGGCGCCAGGGCTGACAGCCGGGTCGACCGCACGCCGCTCGACCTCCGCGCGCTTTCTTGCCTGCCGCGCCGACCGTGGTAGATTGGATCGGTCGGCGCGCCGTCGCGCCGCGGTGCTGGGCCATGGTCGGCCGTTCGTACGCCCTCTGCGCCATCCTTGCCTGCGCAGCACTCCCGGCGCGCGCCGCTGAGCCGGTCGACGGCGGGGTTTCCAAGTCGCCGAAGGCAGAACAGAAAGGTGAGGGCAAGGACGCCAAGGCGGACCCCAAGGCCCCCGCCAGGGCCGACTCGAAGAAGGCCGGCCCGGGCAAGGACGCGGCGAAGGACGCCGCGAAGGACGCCGCCAAAGACGCCAAGGCCGACGTCAAGGATCCTCCGCGCGACGAGGTCGCCACCCCCGTCGGCGAGGACGCGACCAAGCTCGGCCCGTTTGCGCCGCCGCCGCGGCCGTTCCCGTTCCCGTTGCTCGGCGACGAGCGGGCCCGCGAGGTCTTCGTCGACCGCGCCGGCAACCTGTACAAGGAGCGCCCCTACAGCGGCAACGTCCCCGATTGGAACGCCGTTCCGGGCGCCGGCGGGCGCTGCAAGGTCGAGGCCCAGGGGCTGACCTGGATTGGTTTCCAGAACAACGCCGACGGGTCGCGGGTCTATGTCCAGGTCGAGAACACGGCGTGCGGCTACGTCTACCGTCCCGACGATCTGCACATCGTGATCGACTTGCCGCAGGTCGCGATCGCCGCGCCGAATTTCCGCCGCGAGATCCTGACCGGCGCGTTCCCCACCGCGGTCGAGCAGGTGCGGGCGGAAGACATGGGCAGCAAGGGCACGCGGGTGGTCATCGTCCTTCGCGAGCGCCGGCCCTACCTGTCGGCCCACCTCGGGCGCTACCTGTTCGTCGACGTCACGCGCTGACCCACGCCGGCGTCGGCCTCGACGTTGCACCTCGTGAGCCAACCGGCGAAAATGCTGCGCGCGCGGCCCGCCGCCGTGTTGCGAGGCCGCGATGCCACGCCAGAAGTCGACCCCGCCAGCGTCGCCGTCGCGCTCCAAAGAAGCCGGAGCTGCGCCCAGGACCCGGCGCCGGCCCTCCGTGGCCGCCTCGCCGCTGCTCGACCTCGCCCTCGCCGGGTCGCCCGGACTTGCTCGCGCGTCTTCTGCGAATCCTGAGTTGACGAGCGGAGTTGAACAAGGGGTCCCTTCATGTGCGGCGGCGCCGACGCCCGACCCGGCCACAGCGGAGGCACAAGGCGAGGCCGGGCCGGTCTCCGAGAATCCAGTGGAATCAAGCAGAGTTGAACAAGGGGTCCCTCCATGCGCGGCGCCGCCGGCGCCCGACCCGGCCGCGGCGGAAGCGCAGGGCGAGGCCGAACCGGTCTCCAAAAATCCAGAGGAATCAAGCG
>Ga0194120_10006571_pt1 | contig 16362 bp, 15 predicted proteins | sample TA2MahCa65mmetaG_FD_148642 | JGI IMG/M metagenome (GOLD analysis project Ga0194120, IMG submission 148642) | Freshwater microbial communities from Lake Tanganyika, Tanzania - TA2015019 Mahale Deep Cast 65m | ecosystem: Environmental > Aquatic > Freshwater > Lake | place: Tanzania: Lake...
GCCCTTCTCGTCGCTGGTGCTGGTGCGGGTAGAGGCGGTCGACCGCGCCGTGGCCCGGCAGTCGGCGCAGGCGCTGGCCCGGCTCGCCCGCGGGCAGGCGCGCGCCTACCCGGGGATCGACGTGCTTGGGCCGGCGGTGGCGCCCTTGCCGAAGCTGGTGGGACGCTACCGGGTGCAGGTCGTCATGCGCGGTCGCGACCGGGCCGCATTCCGGGCCTTCCTGCGCGACCACCATCTCTCGTGGAAGACGCCTGCCGGGGTGCGGCGCATCGTCGATGTCGACCCCCGGTCAATGATGTGAGCCCGCCACGGGCCAGGGCGGTCGCGACAGGAAGTTGTCCACCATCGCGGGCGACAAGCCCCCCGGCGAGTGCACCGCGCCCGTCCCTGGCCTCGTGGCCGCGAGCGTTTCCTGCCGGGTGGCCACGAACTTGCGGTCGCGCACGTAGCGGTAGGTGCCCGAGTCGTCCTGGATGAAGCTGAACTCCCAGGGGTAGTCGTCGATCTCCACGTAGTAGAGGTCGGTGATCCCCCCGTAGATGAGCTCGGGCGCCACTTCGTATCCGCGGTCGACGAGCCCGGGGATCGACACGCTCAGCACGCCGTCGGCGTCGGTCACCACCACCTCGCCGAGGACGGGTTCCACGTAGGTGCCCACGAGCGCCGCGTGGTCGGTCTCGGCGGTGGGCCAGGTGGCCTCCCCGGCCTCGGGCAACACGTCGAGCGCCTTGATCGCGGCCATGACGGTGCTGCCGAAGTCGTCGCCGTAGCCGTTGCTCAGCACCGAGATCGCCACCCGCTGCTCCGGCAAGACGTAGAAAGCGGAGGAGAAGGCCATGGTGTTGCCGCCGTGCACCCAGAGCGGGGTCTCGTAGTACTTCCGGCCCACCTGGAAGCCATCGAGGACCATGAGTCCGAGCGCGTAGTGCTGGCTGTCGAGCTGGGGGTAGAGGCGCACCATCGGCGTCGTGAGCTGGTCGTGGGCCGCGGTGTCGAGAACGGCGTCGTCGCCGTCGATCAAGAAGGCGCCGTAGCGCACCACCTGCTCGGCGGTCGACCAGACGAGGCCTGCGGGGCGGGTGAAGGCGTTGTCGGCCTCGGCGGCCATCTCGACCACCCCGATCTCGTAGGGCACGTCGGCCCAGGGGTCGAAGCCGTCGTAATCGCCGAGCAACAGCCCGTAGCCAGTGGCGTAGTCGCCGTCGGCCTCGACCTCGGCCTTGCGGGCGTAGCTCCGGGTCATGCCGAGCGGCGCGAGCAAGTCGTCTTCGAGGATGTCGCCCCAGGGGCGGCCATCGTGCTCCTCGTGCAACAGCCCCGCGAGCGAGAAGTTGGCGTTGCTGTAGTTCCACATGGCCCCGGCCGGCGCGTGTGCCCACTCTCGCGACGCGAAGTCGCCGTGCCCGTGCTCGGACAGGTAGCTGTCGTCGGGGTGATCGCTCCACGGGGTGTAGTCGTAGAGCCCCCCCTGGTGACTCAGCAGGTCGCGGATGGTGGCCCCGGCCGCCCAGCTCGGCGAGGTGGCAAGGTCAAAGCCGAGCGCGGCGATGCCAGCGTCGAGCCCGATCTCGCCGCGCGACTCGGCCTGGAGCAGCGCGGCGGCGGTCATCTTCTTGGTGTCGGAGCCAACCTGGAAGAGCGTCGACGTGGCCAAGGGGTCGTCGGTATCTGGGTGCCTCGAGCCGAACGCGCCGCTGTAGACAATCTCCCCGTCGTGCCAGATGGCGACCTGCGCCCCGCTGGCCATGCTGGCTGCGAGGTCGGACTCCACCGCCTTCGCGATGCCGCTGGGATCGAAGTCGTTGGCACCGGGGTCGTCACCGGTGTCGTTGGCCGCAGTGTCGCGACCGGAGCCAGTGGACTCGTGGCTGGTGTCGGCCACGTCGGCGTCGGTGCAGGCGAGGAGCCAGAGCATGCACTTTTCCCTCGACTTGGACTAACAGTGGTCATCGCTGCGGGCGCATCCCTGCGACGCGCAAACGGGGTAGCTCCGCTGGCGTGAGCATCGCCCTCGCCTGCCTCGCTGCCTTCTTCGCGGGCCTCGTCGACGCGATGGCCGGCGGCGGGGGTCTCATCCAGGTGCCGGCCGTATTCGCCTTGATGCCCGACGCGCCGGTGGCCACCGTGCTCGGCACCAACAAGGGCGCCGCCTTCTGGGGCACCGCCGCGGCGGCGATCCGCTATGCGCGCAGCGTGCCCTTGCCGTGGCGCTCGGTGGGGCTCGCGGCCGGGGCGGCCGGGGTGGCCAGCGCGGCGGGGGCGATGCTGGCGCGGGGCCTCGATGCGAGCGTACACAAGCCGGCCATCCTCGTGGCCCTGGTGCTGGTGGCTGGTTTCACCTTCCTCCGCCCCGACTTCGGCAAGCTGGCCGGCGGGGTGGAGCGCCCCTGGCTGGCCACGGCGCTCGGCGCGGCCATCGGCCTATACGACGGGATGATCGGCCCGGGAACTGGCACGTTTCTCATCGTCGCCTTCATCGCCACGCTCGGCCTCGACTTCCTCGGCGCCGGGGCCGGGGCCAAGGTGGTCAACGCCACCACCAACCTCGCCGCCATCCTCGTGTTCGCCTGGGGCGGCAACATCCGCTGGGACTGGTCGATCCCGATGGCGGTGTCGAGCGTGGCGGGCAATCTCATCGGCGCGCGCATCGCGCTCGCGCGGGGCTCGGGCTGGGTGCGCACCGTGTTCCTCGTGGTGAGCGTGGCCCTGGTGGGCAAGCTCGCCCTCGACGTCTACGGCTCGTGACCTTCGAAGATGGGCTCGCCGCGCAGGGCGCGCTCGGTGCGCTCCTTCCAGAGGTCGCGCTGGTGCTGGCCGCTGGGGTAGCTCGACTCGTCGACGTAGAGCACCTCGCGCTTGCGGGCGCCGCTCGCGGGCGCCGATTGGAACTCGAGGCCCATCTGCTCGGCGGTCTGCATCGACAGCGCCCTGCTCTGCAACGCCTCGGCCTGGCTCGCGGCCTTGTCGAGCGCGAGGCCCGCGAGCGCGGCGAGCACCGAGGCGGCGAGGAGGAGTCGCATCGATCGAGGGATCGGATCTCGGGCGGGCCCGCGTTAGGCCGGGGGCCCTGCCCGGAGCCCGCATGTCCACCGTGAAGTACAGCGCTGTCGTCCTCGGGGCCGGCCCCGGCGGCTACCCCTGCGGCATCCGCCTCGGGCAGCTCGGCGTCAAGACGCTGGTGATCGAGCGCGAGTACTGGGGCGGCGTGTGCCTCAACGTGGGCTGCATCCCGAGCAAGGCGCTGATCACGGCCGGCAAGCGCGTGGAGGAGATCGCCCACGCCGGCGTGATGGGCATCGAGGTGCCGGGCGAGCCGGTTGTCCACATGGACAAGCTGCAGGCCTGGAAACAGTCGGTGGTCAACAAGCTCACCGGCGGCGTGCGCACGCTGCTCAAGGCCAACAAGGTCGACATGATGTTGGGCAACGCCGAGTTCACCGGTCCGAAGACGCTCTCGGTAACGACGGCGGAGGGCGTGGTGACGGTAGAGGCCGACAACCTCGTCATCGCCGTGGGATCGCGTCCCATCGAGATCCCCGGGTTCTCCTTCAAGGACCGCCGCGTCCTCGACAGCACCAAGGCGCTCGCCCTCGACGAGATCCCGCGGCGGCTGGCGGTGATCGGCGGCGGCTACATCGGCCTCGAGATGGGGATGATGTACGCCAAGCTCGGCAGCGAGGTGACGGTGGTGGAGGCGGCCGACCAGGTGCTCCCCGGTTTCGACCCCGACGTGGTGAAGCTCATCGAGCGCAAGCTGAAGAAGGACAAGATCAAGGTGTTCACGAAGTCGCAGGCGCTCGGCTGGGAAGAAGGCGACGGCGGGGCCACGCTCCGCTACCGCGCCCCCGACGGCGAGAAGACGGTCGACGTGGACTACATCCTCGTCACCGTGGGGCGACGCCCCAACACCGACACGTGCAAGCTCGATGCCGCGGGCGTGGCGATGGAAGGTCGCTTCATCAAGACCGACAGCCAGCTCAAGACCTCGGTGCCCGGCGTGTTCGCCATCGGCGACTGCACCACCGGCCTGATGCTCGCCCACAAGGCGAGTCACGACGGCGAGGTGGCGGCCGAGGTGATCGGCGGTCACAACGCGCACAACGTGGCCAAGACCGTCCCCGCCGTGGTGTTCACCGACCCCGAGATCGCCACCGCTGGCCTGATGGAGCACGAGGCCAGGGCCAGGGGCTTCGAGGTGAAGGTGGGCAAGGTGCCCTTCGCCGCCATCGGGCGCGCGCTCACCACGGGCGACACCGACGGTTTCATCAAGGTGATCGTCGACAAGAAGAACGACCGGGTGCTGGGCGTCACCATCTGCGGCCCGCACGCCAGCGACCTCATCTCCGAGGCGGCGCTCGCGGTGGAGATGGACTGCGAGGCCCTCGACATCGGCCTCACCATCCACCCCCATCCCACCCTGGGCGAGGGGGTGATGGAGGCGGCCAAGGCGGCGATCGGGCAGGCGATTCACGTGGTCAACGGCTGAGCGCCTCCACCACCACGTCGTCCCACCCGCGAACCTGAGGCGTACAACGCCGACCGCGCCACGATGCGGCGGCGTCGGCGAGATCGTCGACTCGCGAGACGATGGTCCCGCCGCTGCCGGTGACCAGCGCGCAGTCGCCCACGTCGGTCGCGACCACCGGCGTGCCCTGGGCCCGGTACGCCAGGAGCTTCAAGGGACAGAACCAGGGCGGCGCGTCGGCTCCGTAGGGTGCCAGTCCCACGTCCATCGCCGCCACGAGGTCGGCGGCGCGGGCCTCGCTCACCTGTCCCACCACGCGCACGCGCGGGTGCTCGATCTTCACCGGGCCCTCGCCCACGCAGAGGCCCACCGCGCCGGGGATGCGTTCCACCACGCCGGGCAGGGCCTCCACGCCGTGCCACGCCTTCATCGAGCCGAGGAAGCCGATCACGAAGTCGCCGTCGGTGAAGCCGAGCGCCCGTCGCGTCGCCTCGCGATTGCCAACGTGTCGCGAAACGCCGTTCGACAGCAGCCGCGCCTTCACCCCCATCGAGCCGAGCCAGTCCACCAGCCACCGCGAGACGGCCACCACCTCGCCCTCGGCGCCGGCCGCCGTGAGGATGCGTCGTTCCCAGAACTCGGCCAGCTTCCGCTGCGGGAGCGACTCGAAGCGGGCGCGCTCCTGGACCAGCGGCGCGTTCACCTCCAGGATCCACCTCGCCTTGCTGTGGCGCGCCACCTTCCATCCGGCGTCGGAGAAGAGCGTGAAGCGCTCCCACAAGAGCGTGGGCCGCAGCGCGAGCGCCGGCCTCGCGCAGCGCCGCGCCGTGTGGATCTCCCGCTCTTCCTCCCACGGCGACAGCCAGCTGGGCCAGCCAGCCACGCCCACGGGGATCACCGGCACGCCCAGCTGCGCGTGTACGCCGCGGCGGTCGGCGAGGCGCGGTGTGACGATGGTGGCGCCCAGCGCCGTGGCCATGCCGCGCACGTGGGCCGAGGCGCCGGAGGGCCCCAGGGCGGGGATGCCCGCCGAGGCGCACAGGTAGACCGGCCGCTCCACCTACTTCTTGGGCGGCACGAAGTGTACGTCGCGCGCGAGGGCCGCCACGCGTTCCTCGGGCGACAGCGTGACCATGTTGTCGAGGATCCAGCTCAGTCGTCGCGTCTGCACGCGGCCGCCCACGTACTGCTTCTCCCAGCCGCCGCGCGGGTTGCGGATGATGCTCGCCATGAACGCGGCCTCCTCGGGGAGCAGGCCCAGCGGCTGCTTCAGGAAGTAGGCCTCCGACGCGGCGCGGGCCCCGCGCACCGTGGGCCCCCACTCGATCACGTTCAGGTAGAGCTCGAGGATGCGATCCTTGCCGAGCTCCCGCTCCATCTCCACCGCGTAGAGCAGCTCCTTGAGCTTGCGCGCGTAGGTGCGCTCGGGCGTGAGAAACAGGTTCTTCGCCAGTTGCTGCGATATGGTGCTGCCGCCGCGCACCACATGGCCTTCCACGTCGTTTTCGTGGGCGGCCTCGGTCATGCCTTCCACGCTGAAGCCGCCGTGCGATCGGAAGCTGGCGTCTTCCGCCGAGATCACGGCGGCAGGCAGCATGCGTCCCGCGTCGGCGAGGGGAAGCCAGCCCTCGGTGCCCTCGCCGCCCTGCACCGGGACGAGGTTGCCGTCCTTGTCGCGACCCATGTACGTGAACGAGCCCATCCGGTACTCGGGACCGACGAGCCCATCGACGTTGAAGTCGGCTACGCTCGGGCGGAATGTCACTCGCAGGGGGAGCAGGCGGAACTCCCCGTTTCCCGCGATGGTACCCCTGATGTCGGCCTGTCGCGACTCCGGGACCAGCGAGGCGACGGCCGCGTACACCGCGCTGATCTCGGTTTCTGGCAGGCGGTAACGGCCAGCGGCGAGTTCCAGGAGCGACACCTCGGCGTCGACCTCCACCTTCACCCCCTTGGCCTCCACGGTGCCGCTGAAACGTGTCCCGTCCCAGCGGCCCTGGGCGCTCACGTCGATGGGGCCGAGCGTGCCGCCGAGGTCGTCGTGCGCCAGCGTGCAGCGGCAGCTCGCCCTCACGTTGGGCTTCTCGGCGTCGGCGCCGGGATCGTAGTCGACCTCCACGGTGCCATAGGGCGTGCGCTCCTCGAGGTGCACGGTCGGCAAGGACGTGACGGCCTCGTCTCCCGGGGACTCGCTGCTCGGCGGAGCCCCGGCCGGCGTCAACAACGGGCTGTGGTTCAGGCCCGCCCACGCGGCGAGGGCGACCGCCGCCACCACGGCGATCAGCAAGATCCAGCGGCTCATGCCGCGATGACCTGGGCGATGGTGCGGGTGAAGTCGGGGTGACTGGCGATGCGGTCGCCGAGGTCGTCACCGGGCGCCGACCGGTCGGAGGCCGGCCGGGTGCGGTCGCGGTACCGCAGGAGGGCTTGTCCCACGGTGAGCTTCTCCAGGGGCAGGGCGGGCACGTAGCCGCTCTCGCCTTCCTCGATGATCCCGGCCTCCTGGAGCGTCTCGAGCGCCGCGTACACGTGGTCGGGGTCGCTGCCGAGCACGGCGTTGATCGCCTGCTCGCTCGATGGCCCCTGCCCGGCCTGGAAGCGGCGCGCGAGCACCAGCAGGCATTGAAGGCCGAACAACACGTCGGGGGAACGTCGCTCGGTGCCCTCGATGAGCCGGTCTTCCGCCCGTGACATCTCGGTCCACCGCTCGGTCACCACGCTGATGACCACGCCGAGGAGGATGATGGTCCACACGGCGTAGACATAGAGCAGGAACAGGGGGACGAAGGCGAGCGAACCGTAGATCAGCGCCGTGGCCTGCGTGCTCTGGAAGAGCTGCACGTAGGCGCCGAAGGCCCACTTCAGGCCCTCGAAAAGGAGCGCGGAGAGCAGGCCGCCGACGAGCGCCGAGCGCCAGCGCACGGCGGTGTCGGGCAGGGCGCGGATGCCGAAGACGAAGGCGGCGGTGGTAACCAGCACCGGCGTGGCGTTGTGGAGGATCGCCCAGCGCGTGACTTCCTCGGCGCGCTGGGTCAGCGAGGTGCCGGTGGCGACGATCACCGGCGCGAGGGTAATCGTGGCGTAGTACAGGGCCAGTCGCGACGTGAGCGGCCGCTTGACCCGCGCGTTCCAGATGCGATTGTAGGCCTCCTCGGCGGCGAGGAAGATCCGGGCGCTCGCCATGAAGGCCACGAACAGGCCGACGGCGCCGATGCTCTTGGCGTCGAGCTCGTCGGGGAGCCCCGCCGACTGCCAGTCGGGCAGGCGCGTGGCGAGGTCGGCACCGATGAAGGCCGACAGGGGGACGGAGCCGAGGATGCCGAGCCCGTCGAGCACCAGGACGACGAGGATCAGCACGGGAACCAGCGCCACCAGCGTCCAGTAGGAGAGCGTGCCCGCGCGCACGGGGATGGCGTCCTTCACCAGCTTGCGGGTGACGATCGCCACGAACTTGGCGGCCAGCCGCAGCTGCGCGGGCAGGGCCGGGTTGCGCACCTGGGCGCGGTAGAGGCGGTCGACGAGGAGCATCGCGGGGGAAGCCTACCGCAGTCGGGGGGCGGCCGGCGCCTACCCGCCGCCGTCGGGGTTAGGATGACAATGTGAAGCCACGCGTTCCGATCCCCGAGGGCGCCCTCGAGTCGCTCTGCAGGCGCTGGCGGGTGCGACGACTCGCCCTGTTTGGGTCGGTGATCCGCGCGGACTTCCACGCCGGCAGCGACGTGGACGTGCTGGTGGAGTTCGAGCCGGGTGCGACGCCGGGGTTCTTCGGGATGGAGGAACTCCGAGCCGAGCTGTCCGCCCTGCTGGGCGAGCGTCCCGTCGACCTGGTGACTCCTGCCGCGCTGCACCCGCTGCTGCGAGAGCGCATCCTCTCGGAAGCCCTCCCGCAGTTCGCCGCATGAGCGAGAGGGACGAGCGGGTGTACCTGTCCGACATGCTCGCGGCCACGCGGGCGGCGCTCGGCTACATGGATGGGCGCACGCGCGTCGACCTCGACGACGATCCAATGCTCCGGGACGCGGTCATCCGGCAGCTCGAGATTCTCGGAGAGGCGGCCACGCACGTCAGCGTTACGACGCGCGACGCGCAGCCATCGATCCCCTGGCGCGGTCTCGCTGGCATGCGAAATGTGCTGATCCATGCCTACCACCGGGTTGACCTCGACGAGGTGTGGCACACGACGTCGGTGGACCTGCCCGCGCTGCTCGATGCGCTGGAACGTCTGGTCGCCGAGGTCGGCCTGACGACGTAGGCGGGTCACCCGCCGCCGTCGAAGTTGCAGTTGAGCAGGTTGCACGAGCGGGTGCAGCGGTGCACCTCGTGGCGGCGTCGCATCGTCTCGGCGGCGTTCCAGATCGCCGCCAGCGAGCGGCCGTCGTCCACGCGGCCCACCGGCTCGAGGAAGTAGCAGAGGCGCACGTTCCCGGCTGGATCGAAGGCGAGGTCGCTGTGCCCCGCCTTGCACACCTGGCCATTGTCGATGCTCGGATCGCGAAAGTGTCGCTTGAAGGCTTCCAGCTGCTCCACCGCGTTGCACACCTTGCCCCAGGCGCGGCGCTCCTCGATGAGCACGTCGAGCGCGGCGTCGATCTCGGGCAGCTGCGCAGGGCTGGGCCACATCGCGGAGCGGCGGAACCAGGTGGGATCGTGGGCGTTGTTCCCGAAGTTCTGGTAGAGCGGCTGCACCACCAGCTCGTAGCCGCGCGACTTCACCCACCCGAGCAGCTCGGGCAGCTCCGTCGCGTTGCCCGCGTGCAGGATGCTGGCGATGATCACGCGCGGCGCGCCCACGCGGTCGAGCCGATCGCAGGCCTCCATCACCTTGCGGTGGCTCCCGGCGCGGCCCCGGCTGTGGTCGACGGTGCTCTCCTTGAAGCCGTCTAGCGACAAGTACGCCACGCTCACGCCGGCATCGCGCAGGGCCTCGGCGCGCGCGTCGGTCAACAACCAGCCGTTGGTGTTGAAGGTGACGGTGAAGCCCAGCTTCACCGCGCGGGCCATCAGCCTCTCCAGGTCCTTGCGGAGCAGGGGCTCGCCACCCACGAAGTTCATCGCGGCGGGGCCGGTCCAGGCCGCCAGCTCGTCGATCACCCGAGCCCAGGTGGCCTCGGGAAGATCCGCCGCCTCGTTCTTGTAGATGTCGCAGTGAGCGCAGGGCAGGAAACACCGGTCGGTCACCGAGAGATGCACCTGCCGTGGGGCCTCGGCGGCGGCGCGGAGCCGGAGTCGCGACATCACCCGCGTGCCGGTGTCGCCGGCGAGCACGCGCGCGAGCCCGGCGATCACGAGGCCACCCGGATCTCGGCGGGGGTGATGTCGGTGTAGTTGGCCGAGCGGGGGATGTAGCAGCCGTGGCAGGCGGGGAGCTTCTCGTAGTTGCCGGTCGCGACGCGGTGGCGCGTGGCACGCATCTGGCCGCCGAACCAGATCTCGCTGAACGGCTGCTCGTGTACGTTTCCGAGCACGTTCTGGAGCCGGTTGTCCCGCGTGCAGGTGGTGACGTTGCCGTCCCAGCTCACCACCGGCGACTTCCAGAAGCAGGCGCAGATGCCCGGCCCCCGGTCCACCTGGCGCGGCGTGCGGTCCTCGCGCGGCAGGGCGAGGCCGAGCCGCGACACGGCCTCGCGGTAGTCCCGGTTGGCGCCGGCCTGCGCCTCGGGCGTGGGCGCGTCGAGCTGCCGGAAGAAGACCACGGCGTCGGTGCCGCTCGGCACGTGCTGGGCGGCCACGCGCACGGCGATGCCCCGGTCGCGACAGGCTGCCGTCCACCGGCTGCGAAAGGCCCCGGCCTCGGGCGCGTTGTTGCCGGAGAGGATCATCTGGAACACCGGCCGGGGCCAGGGGGCACCCGACCGTACTTTCTCGTCGAGGAAGGCGAGCACGTTGGCCTCGACCTCCTCGAAACTGTCGCGCCCCTTGATGCGCGCGTAGGTGTCGCGACTGGCGGCGTCGAGGGAGAGGTGCCAGGTCTGCGGCACGGGGGAGGCGTTGAGCGCGATGCGCACGCGGTCGCGACCGAGGTGCGTGGCGTTGGTGTGCAACTCCACGCGGGCGAAGGCGCCCCGGGCGGCGGCACGCAGGCCGGCCCGGTAGATCGCCCCGAACTCGGGGTGAATGAGCGGCTCGCCGAGCCAGAAGGGCACCAGGGCGTCGAAGTGCGCGCCGGTGGCCACCAGGTCGTCGAACAGCGCCTCGGCGGTGGCCAGGGGCAGGAACCCGGGCCGCGCGTGGTGCGGGTGCGCGGCGCCCTCGGCCACGGTGCAGTGCACGCAGGCGAGGCTGCACTGGTTCGTCGTCTCGAGGACGAGGTAGCTACCCGGGAGCGCGAAGGGGCGCGTCACCCCTGCATGCTAGCGCAGCCGGCCTAGTCGTAGTCGTGGTGGACGGTACCGGAGGGCGGCTCGGGGGGCGGCGCGTCGGGCACGACGACCCCGGGCTCCTCGGCGCCGCTCTCGACGGCGCGGTCGCGCGCGGCGTCGTCGCTGCCCGCCGGGGCCCAGTAGCCGGGTACCCACTCGTCACCGTCGTTGTAGTAGCCGTCCACCCACACCTGCCCGTCACGACGCTCCTCGCGCCAGTAGCCGTCGATGTAGACCGTGCCCGCCCAGTAGCCGGGCACCCAGAGCCAGCCCACGCGAGCCACCGCCGGGCGCCAGTAGCCGGGAAACCAGCGAGGACCCACGTAGTAGCCTGCCACCCACACCCAGCCGGGCCGCGCGGCGGGGGCGTAGGCGGCGGCCCAGGGCGAAATCGCGACGTGTACCCGCGGGCCGGGGCGGTAGGCGGGGCGATGACGATGAGGCCGCGCCTCGGCGACGAGAGGGGCGGCCAGCACCAGCGCGGCGAGGATGGTCGGAAGTGTCTTCATGGCAACTCTCTATACGCGCGGGGGCCACCCGTCCTTCGATGCCCGGTTAAGCGACGGAATGACGCCCGACATCTCCGCGCTGCTCGCCGATCTACCCAAGACCGACCTGCACGTTCACCTCGACGGCTCGCTCCGCCTCGACACGCTGATCGATCTCGCCGGCGAGCGCGGCGTGAAGCTGCCCTCGAACAGTCCCGAGGGCCTGCGCGAGTCGGTGTTCAAGTCGCACTACGCCGACCTGCCCGAGTACCTGGCTGGCTTCGCGTGGACCTGCGCGGTGATGCAGGACGCCGAGGCGCTGGAGCGCATCGCCTACCAGTTCGCCCTCGATAACTGGGCGGAGAACGTGCGCTACGTGGAGGTGCGTTTCGCCCCCCAGCTCCACCAGCACGACGGCCTCGACGGGCGCGCGGTCTTGCGGGCGGTCAACGCGGGGCTGGCCCGGGCCATGACCGAGATCAACGCGGCACGTTCGCCAGGGACCCCCCCGTTTCGCTACGGCATCATCGTGTGCGCGCTCCGCATGTTCAACGAGTATTTTTCCACCTACTACCGGCTCTTGCTGCAGGCGCTCTCCAAGTTGCCCCGGCGACGCCTCGCCGGCCTCGCCTCGCTGGAACTCGCGCGCGACGCGGTGTGGGCCCGCGACGAGGAGGGCATCCCGGTGGTGGGCTTCGACCTTGCCGGCCAGGAGGATGGCTACCCGGCCACCGACCACCAGGAGGCCTACGCCTACGCCCACGCGAACTTCCTCCACAAGACGGTACACGCCGGCGAGGCCTACGGCGCCGAGTCGATCTTCCAGGCCATCACCGCCCTGCACGCGGATCGAATCGGCCACGGCTACCTGCTGTTCGCCCCCGACCGCATCCTCGACCCGAAGATCGCCGACAGGGAGGCCTACGCCGAGCGGCTGGCGGAGTTCATCGCCGACCGCCGCGTGACCATCGAGGTGTGCATCACCTCGAACCTCCAGACCAACCCTGCGATTCGCTGCGTCGAAGACCACGCCTTGCGACGCATGCTCGACAAGCGCATGTCGGTGGCGATCTGCACCGACAATCGCCTCGTGTCCCACACCACCGTCACCCGGGAGCTGGAGCTGGCGGTGCGCCACGCGCGCATCACGCCGCGCGAATTGCGCGACATTGTCATCCACGGGTTCAAGCGGAGTTTCTACCCGGGCACCTACGCCGAGAAGCGCGGCTACGTGCGCCAGGTGATCGACGAGTGCGACCGCGTGCTGGCACGGCACGGGGTGGACTTGCGGAGCAACGCGCCCATCTGGGCCTGAGGGGTTGTCCCGGCCAGCGCGAGGATCACTTCTTCTTCCCGAACAACCGCGAGATGAAGCTCGCGTCGTCTTCCTGCTTGGCTTCTTTCTCCTTCTCCATCCGCTTGAGCTCCCGCATGGCGTCGGGGTTGGCAGGCTTGATCTTCAGCGCGGTCACGAAGGCGTCGCGGGCCGCCTTGTCGTTGCTCTTCGCGCGGTGCACCAGGCCGATGAGCACCCAGCCGCTGTCGAGGCGCTCGGAGCCCTGCACGGCATCGAACAGGCGCTTGGCGCCGGCCTCCGCCTTCGCCTCGTCCTTGCCGTGATGGATCTTGAAGGTGGTGTACCCGGCGTAGGCAGCAAACTCCAGCTCCTCGGGCACTCGCTCGGCGCAGCGGGTGAAGATGTCGTGGGCCTGGGCGAGGCGTCCCGCGTAGTAATCGGCGAGTCCCCGCTTGAACTCTGACTCGGAGTCGAGGATGGCGCGGACCTTGTCCATCGCCTGCTCTTCCTCGGTCTTCTCGCCGCGAATCACCCTGGCGATGTAGGCCTCGCGCTTCTTCTCGTCGCCCAGCACCTCCCAGGCGGCACGGGCGTGATCGAAGATCTCGGCGGCGCTGGACTGCACCTCGGCGGAGTCCTCCACGAAGCGGTCGGGGTGGAGCTCGCGGGCGAGGGTGAAGTACGAGCGCCGGATCGTCTCCGGGGGATCCTGCCAGCTCACGCCGAGCACGCCGAAGTGGTCGGCAGCGCCCATGATCCGCGCGTGGACGGGGCCAAGGCGGGCGGCGACGGGCTGGGTGGCGGTGGCGAGATGGCGGGGCGTGGTGTCGCCGGTGGCATCGGCGATCATCGCGGCGATGTCGTCGACGCCGCCCGACCAGGCGCGCTTCTTGGTGACGGTGCGCACCTCGTAGACGCTCGTCTCGATGCCCGCGTCGGCGAGCGCGCCGAGGGCGAAGCCGATGCGGATCCAGCGCTCCGCCGCCGCCGGGCCGCCTGGGGCGAACTCCAGCACCTCGTCGAGGGTGCGCGTGCCGTCGAGATCGAGGAGATAGGACGATAGTTCTGGCGACATCGGCTGGCGGGCGAGCCAGTTGCACCCCGGAGCTTGCGACCGCGGGTAGCTGGTGACGGGGGGTCGCGGCAGGCCGGTCGTGAACAGGCCGTCGGCGAAGTCGACCGGCTCGCGACGGGGCGCCGCCTGCCCCTCCACCCACTTCGCCTCGCCCGTCGTTTCCTTGAAGATGCCGGCCATCCTCGCGCGGCCGGCGGCGGCGAGCAACTGGGCGTCGTCGAGCCCTGGGTTCTGCTCGCGCGCGCGGTCGATCGACTCGGACTTGAGGTTGGACTGCACCAGCGTGATCGCGCCGCCCTCTACGAAGATCAGGCGGCGGCGCTTGCCGTCGGTCCAGTCCAGCGCGCCGGTGGCGCCGGTGAGCAGGCACTCGGCAAGCTTGGCGGCGAGGGGATTCATGTGGGGAGGCTCCTCAGCGCCTCGCGCGCCGGCTCGAACTCGTGGTTGCGCGCCAGCGCGCGCCGGAGGAGCACGCGGGCCTCGTCGGCCTCGCCGCGCTCGATGTAGATGCTTGCCAGCCAGTAGAACGGCTCCTCGGCCTCGGGGTCGAGGGATACCGCCCGGCGCAACTCGCCCAGGCCGGCCGCGGTGTCGCCCGGGCAGGCGAGGTGGCGGGCCCGGCCGAGCATCGCGAGGATGACGGCATCGTCGCCTTCGAGGCGCAGCGCGGCGCGGAACAGCGCCGCCGCGCTGACGTGCTCGCGGCGCCCGAAGGCCTCGCGCGCGCGCTCTGCCAGCAGGACGGCGTGATTCTCCGCGCCGATCCTGTGGAGCTCGCGGCGCTCCCGCCGGTTCAGCTCGGCGTCGTAGATGGCGCGCCGCTGCGCGTCGCCCAGCACTCGTCCTGCCTCGACGACGCTGGCGAAACGACGCTGGGCGCGCTCGCGGGTGGCGGCCGAGACGCTCGCCGGCAGCGTGTCGGGATGAATCGTCGCGACGGCGGTCAGCACGGCCGCTGACACCTCCACGTCGAGCGCGTCGGGGGCGAGGCCGAGGACGGTGTAGTGGTCGGCGTCGCCGAGCAAGAGGTCCTGGGCGGCGATGCGCTCCTCCAGCGCCGCCACGTCCGCGAGGGAAGGCCCGCCCTCTCGAGGCGATACCGAGGGGGGAGCGTCGGTGAGCGAGAGCAGGGCGAAGCGGCGTAGGATGGCGACCAGGCGCGACAGCGGCTCGCCGCCGGCCGAGAGCGCCTCGCCCAGCGTGGCGCCGCCGACCAGGGCGGCCCGACCCGCCGCCAGGGTGTTGCGAGGGTCGAGCAACGGCCAGGCCCACGTCGGGAGGCCAAGGCGCACGTACCGGCGCGACTCCTCGGCATCGACAAGGACCTCGGCCTCACCCCCCGCGCGCCAGAAGGCCACGGCGGCAGGCACCTCGTAGCCGGCGAGGCCCACGGGCTCCACGGCCAGCACCCGCCAATGCCCCGAGCTGCGTCCGGCCGCGAGCTCGAGGCGGCGCAACACCTGCTCGCGCAGTGCCCGCTCGGCCGCGGCGCGGTCGAGCAACGAGGTGGTGACGAGGGTCTCGCCCAGCGGGCGCCCACGCCGGCGCGCCTCGGCGGCGCTGGCGTCGAGGTGCTGGCGGCTGGCCAGCCCGAGATCGGACAAGATGGCGCCGAGCTCGGTCTCGCGGTCGCTCGATCGCGCCGATGCCGGGGCGCCGCGCTGGAAGAACACCTTGCAGCGCCAGCCCTTGGCCTCGACCTCGAGGACGCCGGTGAAACGGCGATCGTGGAGGCGCAGCAACAGCGGCGGTAGCCAGCCGGCCCGCACCTGCCCCTCGTCGCCGGGGGCCTCGGGCCGGGCCTCGGTGGCCGTGCCGCCCACCACCTCCCCCGCCGGCAGTCGCACCGGCCCGGCGAGGAAGGGGTCGGGCTCGTGCGGAAGGTCCTCGGGAACCAGTTGCAGGAGCTTGGCATGCACCTCGTCGATGGGGACGGGCTTGCCGAAGAACGCGTCGGCACCGGCGCGGGCGGCGGCCTCGCGAGGAAAGTCGCTGCCGCTGTAGAGGAGGACGGGGATTCGGGGACCCGGTGCGAGCCGGATCGCGGCGCAGAGCGCGGCGCCATCGCTGCCGGGGAGGATGACGTCGATCACCACTGCGTCGGGACGCAGACCCAGCACGGTCGCGTAGCCTTCCTCGGCGGCGGTGCAGACGAGCGCGTCCCACCCGCGCGAGCGCAGGCCGTCGGCCACCACCCGCGCCGTGAGCGCGTCGTCGTCGAGAATCAGCACGCGCTTCATCGCCACCCGGTGAAGCTAACCGCGCCCGAACTTTTTTTTGGGAGGCCATTTTTTGGCGCACCGCTGGCATAGGGTGGGCGCGCAACACGGGTGGTTCGTGGTCAACAAGGTGATTCTGATCGGAAACCTCGGGCAAGACCCGGAGGTACGCAAGACCAACAGCGGCAACTCCGTCGCCTCCCTGCGCCTGGCCACGGCCGAGCGATTCAAGGCCGACGACGGCACGTGGCAGGAGCGCACCGAGTGGCACACGGTGGTGGCCTGGGGTCGCACGGCGGAGAACGTGGGCCAGTACTGCAAGAAGGGCAAGCAGCTCTTCATCGAGGGCCGGCTGCAAACCCGCAAGTGGACGGACAAGGAAGGGAAAGACCGGTACTCCACCGAGGTGGTGGCCGAGGTGATCCGTTTCCTCGGCGGCGGGGCTGGCGGCGGGGGTGA
>Ga0194120_10006576_pt1 | contig 16356 bp, 18 predicted proteins | sample TA2MahCa65mmetaG_FD_148642 | JGI IMG/M metagenome (GOLD analysis project Ga0194120, IMG submission 148642) | Freshwater microbial communities from Lake Tanganyika, Tanzania - TA2015019 Mahale Deep Cast 65m | ecosystem: Environmental > Aquatic > Freshwater > Lake | place: Tanzania: Lake...
TGAGCACATCGGAGCTGGTCATGCCCACGTGGATGTGGCGCCCGGCATCCCCCACGTGCTCGTTGACGTTGGTGAGGAAGGCGATCACGTCGTGGCGCACTTCGGCTTCGATCTCGAGGATGCGCGCGACGCTGAAGCTGGCCTTCTGCTTGATCGTGGCCAGGGCCTCGGCGGGTACGCGCCCCAGCTCACAGTTGGCCTCGGTGGCGGCGATCTCCACATCCAGCCAGCTCTGGAACTTGGCTTCTTCGCTCCAGATATTGCCCATCTCGGGCAGGGTGTAACGCTCGATCAAGGCCGCGCCTGGCTCACATCCAGACCAATGTATGGGTGCGACCCCTGGGGCTCGGTTAGGCCGCGTTTGTCAGGCCGCGGCCGTCAGGCGCCGGTGCTCCACTTCCCAGTGCACCTGATGTCCCCAAGCCTGCTGGCGCACCCAGCAGCGGCCGCCGCGACACTGGATCAGTTGGAAAGGCGGCAGGTCGGGGGGTTGGTTGCGCAGTTTGACGAAGCTGCCGGGGTAGAGCAGCTCCAGCACGTTGTTGGTTGGTCTGGCGAGGCCGGTGGCGCGGCGGATTGGGGTGGCCATCGGAGCCGCCTCGAAATTAGGCGCCATCCTCCGCTGGGTTTTGAGCGGGAGACGGGCTTGTTTGGAATGTGTTCCGTTTGCGTTGTGGTTTGATCACAAAAGCGCGTGAGCCATGGCCCGAAAGCAACGCCTGGATCTGGAGCTGGTGGCCCGCGGCCTGGCCGCCAGCCGCCAGCAGGCCCAGCAGCTGATTCGGGCAGGAAGGGTGCGGCTGGGCGATCGCGTGCTCGACAAACCGGGCACAGAGGTGTTGCCGGAGGCGGAGCTGCTGGTGCAGCAGCCGCCCCGGTTCGTCTCCCGCGGCGGGGAGAAGTTGTTGATCGCTCTCGATACCTTTCCACTGGCGGTGCAGGACCGTGTGTGCCTCGATGGCGGTATCTCCACCGGCGGCTTCAGCGACTGCTTGCTTCAGCACGGCGCCGCGCGCGTCTATGGCATTGATGTGGGCTACGGCCAGACCGCCTGGAGCCTGCGCAGCGATCCCCGGGTGGTGCTGCGTGAGCGCACCAACCTGCGCCACCTCAGCCCCGCCGAGCTGTATGGCCCGGAGGATCCAAGGCCCACCCTGGCGGTGGCCGATGTGTCGTTCATCTCCCTGGCCCTGGTGTTGCCGGCCCTGCTGGGCTTGCTCCAGAGCGAGGTCCCCGTGGATCTGGTGCTGCTGGTCAAGCCCCAGTTCGAGGTGGGCAAGAGCCGCGTCGGCAAGGGCGGGGTGGTGCGCGATCCCGTCGCCCACTGCGATGCGATTGCGGGGGTGATTGCAGCGGCCGCGGCGTTGGGGCTGACGGCCTGCGGCCTGGTGGCGTCGCCGATCACCGGCCCCGCCGGCAACCACGAATACCTGCTCTGGCTGCGGCGGTTTGAAGTTGTTCAACAGGATGTTGAACGCCCAGCCAACAGCGAAAAGCCAAATGCAGCCCATCCAGCCACAGGCTCAGTGAGCCCTGAGCAGATCAAAACCCTGGTGGTCAGCACGCTGACCGCCAGGGCTCGAGGGGATGGCTGAACGGCGCTGGTGCCGCCAAGCTCAGCTCAGATGGCCCCGCTGTCGCGGTCGCCGGTGCGGATGCGGATCACCGCGTCGATCGTGCTGACGAAGATCTTGCCGTCGCCGATTTCGCCGGTACGGGCCGCGTCCTGAACCGCGGAAACCACGGTGTCGACCTTGTCGTCGTCGACGACGATCTCCAGTTTCAGCTTCTGCAGGAACTCCACGGTGAATTCCGAGCCGCGGTAGCGCTCCACCTGGCCCTTCTGACGGCCAAATCCGCGCACCTCGCTCACGGTCATGCCGACGATTCCCGCATTCACCAGCGCGATCTTGACGTCCTCGAGCTTGAAGGGACGAATGATGGCCTCAACTTTTTTCATGGGAACAGCTCGGGCTGAAGTGAAGTCTCTCAGGAAATCCCTGCCGGTGGGAGGGAATGGCCCCATTAGGCCCGAGCTTTGCGGGGGTCGCCGTAGCGGTTGTTACCGGTGGGGTGCTCGCGCGGGGCGCCGGAGTGGGGCGCTGGAGTGGCGTCCAGGCTCTTTCTAGGATCGCCGTGCACGCCGGGCCTCTGGCCGGGCCGTCTCCCGTTTCCATGTCCTCCAGCTCTGCGGCTCCCGCCAGCTCTGATCGCACCCAAACGCCGCTCTACGGCGAGCGGGCCATCGCCGAGGCAGAGCTGATCTGCTTCGACAATCCCCGGCCCGGCCGTCCCTACGAGATTTCGATTGAGCTGCCGGAATTCACCTGCAAGTGCCCGTTTTCGGGCTATCCCGACTTCGCTGTGCTGCGCCTGCTGTACCAGCCCGGCCCCCGGGTGGTGGAGCTCAAGGCGATCAAGCTCTATGTGAACAGCTACCGCGACCGCTCCATCTCCCATGAAGAGGTGGCCAACCGCATCCTCGACGACCTGGTGGCCGCCACCGATCCCCAGTGGATGCAGTTGGAGGCCGATTTCCATCCGCGCGGCAACGTCCACACCGTGGTGCGGGTCAGCCACGGCACACGGCTGCCTTGTTAGAGCTGGGCAAGGTTAAAGCTGGGCAAGCAGCTGCGGTAGTTCGGCGGCAAAGCCCGTCAGGTTGCGGTTGCACAGCCCGGCCACGTGCAGCTGACCCTGCTGGCCAGGTTGCTGCTCGGCGATCGCCCACAGCTGACGGGTAGCCAGCAGGCTGAGGCCGCCTCCGGCCAGGGCGATGGCAAAACCGGCATACACCAGGGGTACGCCCGGATCGCGCTTCAGCAGGATGCCGCTGGCGGGCAGCACGCTCTCCACCCGGATCGGCAGACCCTTCACTTCCATGGGTTCCCCTCCGGGGGCGATCTGGCTGAGCAAGCTGCCGTCGGCGCCGTACACATCCACCGGCCCCTGCTCACTGCCCAGGCTGAGCAGCACCGGCTCACTGCCATCGGGGCGGGTCGGCAGCACCAGCCCCCACACCTGTTCGCCCAGCTGGGGGAAGCTCTGGAGGGGCAATTGCAGCAGCGGGCTCTTGCCCAGTTGCACGCTGATCGCCGCCAGGGCCCAGTCGGCTTGGTAGAGGGTCACCCCCTGGAAGCGCAGCGGATGGTTGACGCTGATTTCTGCTTGCTTCAGCAGGGTGCCTGCGTTGCCATCACCCTCGAGGATTCGCAGCTGGGACGTGAACTGCTCGGGCCGGCCGGCCGGATCCCGTTGGATGGCAAAGCGGTCGAGGGCGAGGGTGAGCCGGCTGCTGCCGCGGCTGTCCATCAGCTCGAGGCTGCGGCCGGGGGCCAGGTATTGCTCGGCCCGCTGACCGCCCACGGCCCCCCAGGCGGCACCCAGCATCAACACCACCATGCCGGCATGCACGAGCATGGGCCCCACCCGGCCCAGCACTCCCTTGCGGGCCGCCAGGCGGCCCTCCTGCAGCTGGATCTGCCAACCCTGGCGCTGCAGCAGCTGGGCCAGGGTGTCCAGGCTGGAGGTGGGGCTTGGGGTGGCCAGGGTTTCGGCCACACTCATTTTGCTGAGCTGGCGTGGGGAGCGGTAGTCGATCCAGCGCAGCGCCGCCTGAAGGGCAGGCCACTGGCGCCGCCAACTGCAGAGCAGCAGCGACAGAGCCAGCCAGGCCAGCAGCCCCAGAAACCAGCCGCTGGAATAAACATGGTCGAGCTGCAGGGCCATGACCCCATCGCCGCCGAGCAGGCCGAGCCACGGTTGGGGGTCGTAAAGCCGGTGGTAGAAGTCGGCGGTTTCCCGTTGCGGGATGGCGGTGCCAACCCCGCTGGCGATGGCAATCACCAGCAGCAGCACGATGGCCAGGCGCAGATCGGAGATCCAGCCCAGCACCCGGGTGAAGCCTCTGGTGAAGCCCGTCATCGCCAGTTGGCCACCAAGGTGAGGGCGCCGGTGGTGACCAGCACCACACCACTGATCGGCGGCACCCATTGGCCCATGCGGCGCAGGCTGAGCAAGTGCGGCAGGCTGGCCGCGGCTGTGCCCGCCAGCAGCAGCGGCACCACCTGGCCGGCCCCGAAGCTGGTCAGCAGCAGCATGCCCACCAGGGGTTTGCCATTCTGGGCCATCCAGGCCAGCAGCACCGCTAACACCGGCGTGGTGCAGGGGGTGGCCGCCAGCCCGAAGGCCAGGCCAGCCGTCATTGGCGCCAGTGGGGCCGGCACGCGGCGGCGCCATACCTCCGGATCGGGGCCGGCGGGCAGGGGCAGCTTGAGCAGGCCCAGCAGGTTGAGCCCCATGAGCAGGGCCAGCATCGCCACCACCGTGGGAATGAGACCGGGAATCTGGCCGTAGATGCGGCCCAGCAGCCCACTTACCAAGCCGAGGAGCACCAGGGCCGCCACAATCCCTGCGGCGAAGCTGAGGCTGCGCAGCCAGGGAGCCTGACGCGGGGCCGCTGCATCACCGCCCAATTCAGGACGTGCGGTTGTGCTGCTGAAGCCGGCCAGGTAGGCCAGGGTGACCGGCAACAGCGATAGCGAGCAGGGGCCCAGGCTGGTGAGCAGCCCGCCCGCAAACACCACGGCCACAGTGCCGGGTGAGGGGCTGGCCAGGGATTGCTGCAGCAGTGCCTCGCTGGTGCGGGCCCAATCGGCCAGTTGGGGCCCAAGGCTGATCATGGCCTCAGCCTATCGGGCGGCTGCGGTGCGCCGGCGGCGGGGGGTGGAGGCCAGGCCGCCAGCCTCCAGGGAGCAACGGATCAGCAGGCCGCACACCAGCAGGCTGGCCATCAGCGAGTTGCCGCCATAGCTGATCAGCGGCAGGGGCAGGCCGGTGGTGGGCATGGCGCCACTGGCCACCGCGATGTTGAGGATCGACTGGCCCACCAGCAGGGTGGTGCAGCCGATGGCGATCAGGCGCTGTTGGTTGCTGCGGCAACTCAGGGCTACCCGCAGGCCCACAAAACCAAACAGCAGCAGAAACAGCAGCAGCACCACCGAGCCCACAAAGCCAAACTCCTCGGCAAACACGGCGAAGATGAAATCGGTGCTCTGGATCGGCAGGTACTGCAGTTTCTGAGTGGACAGGCCAAAACCCTCCCCTAGAACCCCGCCCGAGCCGATGGCCATCAGGCTCTGCACCAACTGGTAGCCATCACCCTGGGCGTCGCGCCAAGGATCGAGAAACGACACCACCCGCAGGCGCTGGTACTCATTCACCAGGATGCTGGCACTGCCGAGCAAACCCCCGGCTCCGGCGGCCCCCAGCAGCAGGGGTAGGGAGAGGCCGCTGGCCAGCGCCATCAGCCAGAGCAGCAAGCCGGAAAGGGCGGCGGTGCTGAGGTTGGGCTGCTTGAGGATCAACAGGATCAGCGCCCCGAACACCCCCAGCCACAGCAGCTTCTGATCGCCGCCGATGCGTTTCCAGTGGGCAAATAGTGCCGCCCCCTGGAGCACCAGGAAGGGCTTCACCAATTCCGAGGGTTGCAGCTGGATGGGACCGACCACCAGCCAGCGGCTCGCCCCATTGACGGTGCTGCCGACCACCAGGGTGGCCGCAATCATCACGATGCCGACCCACAGCCCCAGGGGGGCGAGGTGCAGCCAGCGCCGCAGGCTGGTGCGCAGGCCGAGCCAGAGCAAGCCCCAGCTGGCCACCATCCAGATGACCTGGCGTTTGAGATAGAAGGCTCCATCGCCCATTTCCCGCTCCGCCACCCACCAGCTCGCTGAGGTGAGCACCAGCAATCCGATCACGCTCCAGAGAGCCACCATGCCCAGCAGCAGCCGCGCTTCTGCGGGCCACTGGTCCCAGGGCAGGGGCAACAGGCCTCCGCCGCTGCCGCGGCTGAGGGAGGCATCGCTGCTGGTGGTGTGGGCTGCGGTTCGGGTCAAGGCAAGGAGTGAGGATTGCCGGAGCGGCACCATCCTGAGGCCCTATTGAGCCGTGTTGGGGTGGTGGTTGTCGAGCCCTGCGCGTCAATCGATGCCCAACAAAAAAGCCCAACAAAAAAGCCCAGCGGCTGCCGGGCTTGTGGGAGTTGTGCGGCCAGAGCGGTGCAGCTGGGCGGCACTCAGTTGCCGACGTTTTGTTGGCGACGGCCAGCGGCCAATTCCACCTTGAGGATCTTGCCGCCCTGCTTCATGATTCTCTGCTGCTCAGCGAACCAGCTGTCGTAGGGCACCCACTTGGTGAAGTAGGTGTTTTGAAGCTCGCGCTGGGAACGGCTCTTTTCCGGGCAGGGGATGCAGGCCGTGATCTTGAACAGACGCATGGGAGTGATCCTCGGAGTGTGCCGATAGCAGGGATCAGTTGCCCAGGCCGGAGCAGATGTAGTCGAAGTAGACGGCCATTTCGCGACCGGCATCAGGACCCACCAAGGCGGCGGTGGTTTCCTTCATGGCCTGAATCGACTGCACGGTGGCACCAATGGGCACGCCCAGGGAGTTGTAGGTCTCCTTGAGGCCGTTCAGCACGCGCTCATCGAGAATCGAGGTGTCACCCGCCAGCATGGCGTAGGTGGCGTAGCGCAGGTAGTAGTCGAGGTCGCGGATGCAGGCCGCGTAGCGACGGGTGGTGTACATGTTGCCGCCGGGACGGGTGATGTCCGAATACAGCAGCGACTTGGCGACGGCTTCCTTGATGATGGCCGACCCATTGGCGCTGATGGTGGCGGCAGCCCGCACCCGCAGCTCACCGCTGGCGAAGTACTGCTCCAGGCGGCCCATGGCAGAGCCGTCGAGGTACAGGCCCTGAACGTCGGACTGATTGATGACGTTGGTGATGGCGTCTTGCATGGATCCTGCTGAGTGCGGAGAGGCGGAGTGCGGAGAGGCGGAGTGCGGGGAAGCGAGGTTGCTTAGGAGAGGGCGCCGACGACGTAGTCGAAGTAGAAACCAGCTTCTTCGGCGTCAGAGCCGGTGAGCAGGCCCATGGCCGCCGACTTCATTTCACGCACGGATTCCGCCATGGCGTCGAGGGGCGTGCCCAGGGAGCGATACATCTCTTTGGCACCGATGATGCCAATCTCCTCGATCGGCGTCACGTCACCGGCGATAATCCCGTAGGTCACCAAGCGTAGGTAGTAATCCATGTCGCGCAGGCAGGACGCGGTCATTTCCTCGCCGTAGGCGTTTCCGCCAGGTGAAATGACGTCGGGACGCCGCTGGAACAGAGCTCCGCCTGCGGTTTTAACGATGCGCTCGCGGCTCTCGCTAAGAACCTGAGCAACGCGAAGACGACGTTGACCAGCGCCCACGAAGGACTTGATCTGGTCAAGTTCGCCAGGGCTGAGGTAGCGGGCCTCGGCGTCCGCGTTGATGATCGAGTTGGAGACGATGCTCATGCAATTCTGCCTCGAAACAAGCGGCCGCCTTGACGGAGACCGATATCCGGTGGGTAAGGGAGTGATCGACTCGCGCCGATCTCCCAAGCATTCTGTGGCAACGGGTCGCAGAGCCCCGGGGTGCGGTAACAGTTCTTCATGGCGCTGCCTGGCGGGAAAACCCTTGCCCTGCAATGGCTTTGGCGGCTGTTGCTGATAGAGCCTTGCCGCAGCAATTGTTCACCATTCAGTCGAGCTGATTCGCTCGCTCGTTTCACGATGCGACTCGATGTTTGCGACCATCGTTATTGCTTATTATCAAAAAACCTCCCGGTTGCTATCCGGGAGGTTGGGGGTGCCGATCGGCTGGCTGGGGGTGACTCTGGCGCTCAGATCGCCGCATTGGGCCTAGGGGTGAGGCCGGCGTTGCCGCCGTAGAGCTGGGCGGTTCGATTCACGGTGGCGAGCGGAATGCCATCGGCGGTGGCCAGCCCACGGATGTAGGGCACCGTGTCCTGTCCGAAGGCTTCCGCGTATTCCTGGCTGCTGAGCAGGGCATCGATGGCCGCCTGTTGGCCCCGGTTGGCGCGGGTGGCCAGGAAGGCGCTCACCTCCTGGGGCTGGGCCGCCCGTCCGAGCAGGGCGAGGTAGGCCGCTGCCGCTGCGCGGAGGGGCGCCATAAGGGTGAGCCGTTGCTGGAACAGCTCACTGCCGGCGATCTGGGTGACCAGCTCCGCCACGGTGAGCTGCTGGTTGCGGAATTGGGATTCGACATCGCCCAGCCGTTCTGAGGTGAAGGGAACCCGGTTGAGGAGTTGCTTGTACACCGTCTCGAGGGCTGCTTGCACCTCGGTTTCGGTGGTGCTGCGGCCGAGACGGACAGGGGGGGCGAGACTTTGGCGCCGGCCGAAGCCCTGGGGACGGCCCGGTTGCATCGCCTTGGCCATGGCGGCCCGCCAGTCGCCACTGATCAGCGGCGTGGTGCTTGAGGTGGAGGGAGCGCCCGCAGGGGCGGAGCTCCAGAAGCCCGTTGTGGTGGCCGGGGTCTGCTTCCAGCGACGGTTGGGCGCCGGGGCCTGGCGGATGCTGCCAGGTCCTGTGGGCACGGCGCTGGTCGGAGCAGCCATGGTTTCCCCACCGGCGATCTGGGCGCTCCATCCACCCATCACCACGCGGGGGCGATCGGCCAGGTTGCGTGACACCGTGTCAGTGGTGGTACGCATGGTTTGGGGAGCGGCCACATCAGGGCGTTTGCCCGGGGTGATATCGGCGTAGGCAGCCGCACTGAAGGGCCGGTTGAGAGCTGGCACCTGGCGGGCATTGCGGTCACCGGCGGTGATGAACCGCTCATAGGGCACCGTGTCTTCGCCGAAGCAGTCGTTGTATTCCCGGCTGTTCAGCATCTTGTCGACGACGCCGTAGAAGCCGGAGCGGGCGGCGGTGTCGAAGTAGGCGTCGATTTCCCAACGCCCGAAGCTGGGGCGGCCCAGGATGCGGCGGTGCATCACCTCGATCGCTTTGGTGATGTAGAGGCCACTCCAGTAGCGGCGTTGGAAGGCCTTAGAGCGGGCCACCTGACGCACGAATTCGCGCAGGCTGATGTCGCCGTTTTCGAGCTTGATCTCTTCGACTTTGTTGCGCTCATTGGCATAGCCAGCGGTGCCGAGGATCTGCACGTACACCGCGTTGATCACCGCCTGGGTGCTGGCTTCGGTGCCACGCACGCTGGGCTGCCCGCCGCGGCGGGGCACGGAACTGCCGCCGGTGGCGATCTGCTGCAGCCGCACCACTTTCGGACCCACGCGGCGTGGCATGGCCTTGCGGAACTGGACGCTGTCCATCTGGCCCGGTTGGGCCAAGCCGTTGCCGATCAGGATCCGGCGGCTGTCGTAGCCGTAGGGCGCCGGGCGGGTGGCCACCGAAGCAGTGCCTGAAGGGAAAATGGCCCCGTAGTTGAGGGCCAGCGGATCATTGCCGCCGCCGTAGACGTGCTGGTCGGGGAAGGGCTGGCGGTAGGAGGCGTAGAGGGTGACGTACTGGGGCGCACCTTCAAACGGTGCGCTGAAGCGGAACAGCTTGCGGTTGGAGCCCCAGCCGGCGCTTTCCTGGGCTTCTTCACCCAGATCCCGCAGGTAGGGCACGGTTTCCTCCCCGAACACCCGGGCGTACTCCATGGTGTTGATCAGGGCATCCACCAGGCCGTTGAGCCCCTGGGCGCTGACGATGTCGAAGTAGCGGGTGAACTCCTCGCGGGAGCTGATGCCCCGGCCAAGGAAGTGACGGAAGGCCAGCTCGACGGCTCGGCTGTTGGAGAAGCGGCCGAAGAACTGCGTGCGGTATTCCTTGCTGTGGCCGAGGGCGCGGATGAACTCGCGCATCGACAGCTGGCCCTGGCGCACCTGGGTGGCCTCCACCGGACAGGGCATTTGGCTGTAGGCCTTGGCGATGTCGCGCTCAAACACCTGGCGGTGAGCGGCGCGGATCACCTCGGCCTTCTGAGCCCCACTGAGTCGCGGCCGCATGATGAAGCGCTGCTTGCCATCGGCCGCGAGGGCGTAGGTGGCCGGCAACTGCAGGCCCTGATTCTCAGGGCTGCCGAGGCGCTGGCGGGTGGAGGGGGTGGGCACCTCCAGCTCGGCGATCAACACGTTGAAGTACTGAATCACCAGCTGGCGGGCCTGGGGATTGTCCTTGCAGAGGCCGGCCGCAGCAGCGCGCATCTCCTGCAGCGCCACGTTCGTGGCCGCCAGGGAGCAGGCTTTTTCCAGAATGTCGCGCAGGCCGCGGGTGTTGACCGCGAGGATGCTGGGATCGCCGGCCACCAGGGCATAGCCCACGTAGCGCAGGAACCAGGCCATGTCGCGGAGCGACTTGCGCATCCGGTCGGTGCCGTAGCGGCCCACGGCGATCGGGCTGAAGCCGGTGGGCAGCACCACGCGCACGTCGGCATCGCCACCGGCGCCCTCGAGCAGCCGGGTGATCAGGTTGCCGCTGGAGCTGCCGGTGCCCTGGGCGAAGGTTTGCACCGAGCGCTGGAAGGCGGCCTGGTCGGCGGCCAGGGGCGTGTCATCACCGCTGGCACGGGAGGAGGTGCTCAGGGGCGCATCCAGATAGGAGAGCGGCGTGCCGCCGTCAAAGATCCGGTTGGCCGCCTTGGCCACGATGAAGTCGGCGTTTTCCGAGATCCGGCGCGCGGCCTCCAGCCGCTGCTGCCCGCTCTGGAAAAACGCCACCAGGGTGTCGAGTTCCCCGCCGTCGGGGAAGCGGTCCTGTTGCTCCGCCTGACGGACGCTGGAGAGCGGCAGGGTGTCGTAGCGCTGGGGTGAAACCCTGGTGCTGCCGCTGCTGGCGGTCACGGTCATTGACGAGAGCGAACCGGGCTGGGTCACGTTACGGCTGGCCCTCTGGGCCATCGCCAGGGCATGAACAAATGTTTGCAGCCGCTTCTTTGCAGCCGCTTCCGTCGCCGGGTTGTCGAGGGGGCCGCGCTTTGGATGGGGCACCCAGGCATGAAAAGCTCGCCTGATTGCCACTGACGATTCCCGTGCCTGCCCCCGTGCCCGCCAGTGATGCCGCCACGCCTGTGGTGAGCGCCTTCTACGACCGCTTCCCCTATCCAGGCGATCCCCTCCAGGACGGCCCTCCGCCCGGATACAACTGGCGTTGGTGCGTGGACAGCGCTTGGGCTGCCGCCTTCGGAGCCCTTCCGCCGCGCCCCAGCAACGGCCCACGCACGTGGCGGATCCTCGACGCGGGTTGCGGCACCGGCGTCAGCACCGACTACCTCTGCCATCTCAATCCCGGCTCCTCGGTCCTCGCGGTGGATATCAGCGGCGGCGCGCTGGAGGTGGCCCGGGAGCGCACCCGCCGCTCCGGGGCTGCCGCCCAGGTGCGGGAGCTGCGCATCGAGCAGCGCAGTTTGCTGGACCTGGCGGGGGAGGGCCCCTTCGACTACATCAACTCCGTTGGGGTGTTGCACCACCTGCGGGAGCCAGAGGCGGGGCTGCGCGGCTTGGCCGGCTTGTTGCGGCCGGGAGGGCTGCTCCATCTTTTCCTGTATGCCGATGGGGGCCGTTGGGAAATCCATCGCACCCAGCGGGCCCTGGCGCTGCTGGGGGTGGGCACCGGTGATGCGGGCCTACGGCTGGGCCGGCAGCTGTTGGCTGAGCTGCCCGATACCAACCGCCTGCGCCGTCATCACGAGCAGCGCTGGTCCCTCGACACGACGGCCGATGCCAACTTCGCCGACATGTATCTCCATCCCCAGGAGACCAGCTACAACCTCGAGCGGCTGATGGCGTTCGTGGCTGCAGCGGGTTTGGAGTTTGCCGGTTTCTCCAATCCCGAGGTGTGGGACCCGGCCCGATTGCTCCATGGGGAGCTGCTGGAGCGGGCTCAGGCCCTCAGCCCACGCGAGCAGTGGAGCCTGGTGGAGGAGCTCGACCCTGACATCAGTCACTTCGAGTTTTTCCTGAGCCAAGGTGCGGTTCCCTCCCAGGATTGGGGTTCCGATGCCGCCCTCCTGGCCGCCCGGGGGGCGGTCAACCGCTGCCTCTGGGGCTGGCCGTCCAGCAGCCTGATGGGTCCCGATCTGATGCCACTGAGCCTCAGCGAGGAAGGCCTCAGCCTGATGCGGGCCCTGGAGGCCGCCCCTGACCTGGCGATCGGCGAGCTGCCGCTGGATTGGCCCCTGGCGCAGAGGCTTGCCGTGGCCCGCCAGCTGTTGGCGCAGCGCGTGTTGCTGCCGGTGCTTTGACCCGCACGTGATAGATTCCGCGCGCCTTTTCAGGGGTTGAACGCGCTTGTCGGTTTCCCTCCCCTGCTCCACCCCCGCCGACTCCGGGCGTGCCGTTCTGCCGGCATCTCCCACGTCTGCGGACCCGGGGCAGCTGATTGGAACCACGGCTGCCTTAACCCCTGACGTGGTCGCCCCTGCCGCTAGCGATCGACCTTCGGCCGATCCCAGCATCAGCATCGATTCCAGCAATGGAGTTGATTCCAGCAATGGAGTTGATTCCAGCAATGGAATGGACGACTACTTCCGACTCCAGAGGAGGCTGTTGCTGGCCACCCTGCTGCTCTCAGCAGTAGCCGTGGTCGTCACCGCCCTCGTCGCTTCCCTCACCACGGCATTCAGCCTGATGGTGGGCGCCCTGGCTGGATTGCTCTACCTCTGGCTGCTGAGCTGCAGCGTCACCCGGCTGGGGGAAAACTCCCGCCGCATGAGCAAGGCCCAGCTGCTGGTGCCAGTGGCTTTGGTGCTCGTCAGCTCCAAGGTCCCCCAGCTCTCTACCTTGCCGGCCCTGTTGGGCTTCCTGCTCTACAAACCGGCCGTCATCCTTCAGGCCGTCTTCGACACCTGAACTCCACACCGTTCAGTCGCCCCCGCGACCCCGAACTCCCCTTCGCTGGCTCCGATGCCTCTCCTTCTCCCCTTTGCTGAACTGGAGGTTGGTCAACACCTCTACTGGCAACTCGGCAACCTCAAGATCCACGGCCAGGTGTTCCTGAGCTCCTGGGTTGTGATCGGTGCCCTGTTGGCTCTCGTGGTGGTGGGCACCCGCAAGTTGGAGCGCGATCCCCGCGGCACCCAGAATCTGCTGGAGTTTCTGTGGGATTACATCCGCGACCTCTCCCGCGAGCAGATCGGCGAGAAGGCCTACCGCGACTGGATGCCGTTCATTGGCACCCTGTTTCTGTTCATTTTTGTGAGCAACTGGGGCGGAGCCCTGGTGCCTTGGAAGTTGATTCATCTGCCCAGTGGTGAGCTCGGAGCCCCCACAGCTGACATCAACACCACTATTGCGCTGGCGCTGCTCGTCTCGCTGGCCTACTTCTATGCCGGTTTGAGCCGCAAGGGACTGCGTTACTTCGAGTACTACGTGGAGCCGACGCCGATCATGCTCCCGTTCAAGATCGTCGAGGATTTCACCAAGCCTCTCTCCCTCTCCTTCCGTCTCTTCGGCAACATCCTTGCCGATGAACTGGTGGTGGCGGTTCTGGCCTTCCTGGTCCCCCTGATCGTGCCGCTGCCGGCCATGTTCCTGGGACTCTTCACCAGCGCCATTCAGGCCCTGATCTTCGCCACCCTCGCCGCTTACTACATCGGTGAGGCGGTGCACGAGGAGCACCACTAGGGGCTTCTGCCCAGCAGGGTCGCTCCGGCGCTCTGCTAAATCTCCCTCGCGCAGGTCCGGATGCACCCCGGGCCCATCCCTTCGGGGATGTCCCAGGCGCAGGGTTTCAATCCCGGTCCACTCCGCGCTGTCACGGCGCCTCCCATCCCCCACTCCACCATGGATTCCATCACCTCCGCTGCGTCTGTTGTGGCCGCTGGCCTGGCTGTCGGCCTCGGTGCCATCGGCCCCGGCATCGGTCAGGGCACCGCAGCTGGCGGCGCCGTTGAAGGCATTGCACGTCAGCCCGAAGCCGAAGGCAAGATCCGCGGCACCCTGCTGCTGTCCCTGGCCTTCATGGAAGCTCTCACCATCTACGGCCTTGTGGTCGCTCTGGTGCTGCTGTTCGCCAACCCCTTCGCCGGTTGATCGTTGCGTGAGTGGACGGAAGGTGGGGGCTTGAGCCCCTGCCCTCCCAGCCTCACCACCGCCCATCCCGCCCGATCGTTCCAGCGCCCTCGCCCCCATGACCAGCTGGCTTCTGCTCGCCGAAGCAGGTGTCCCGGAGGGAGGTCTGTTTGACCTCGACGCCACCCTGCCGCTCATGGCGGTGCAGGTGGTTCTCCTCACCTTCATTCTGAATTCGCTGTTCTTCCGCCCCGTTGGACGGGCCGTGGAGGAGCGCGAGAGCTTCATTTCCACCAGCCGTGCCGACGCCAAGCAGAAGCTGGCTCAGGTTGAGCGGCTTGAAGCCGACCTCAAGGAACAGCTCAAGGACGCGCGACAGCAATCCCAGAAGCTGATTTTGGAGGCGGAACAGGAAATGGATCGTCTCAACCGCGACGCCCTGGCCGCCGCTACGGCTGATGCCAATGCTTCCCGGGAGCAAGCTCGCCGCGAGATCGATGCCCAGCGGGATCAGGCGATGACCCAGCTCAACAAGGATGCCGACAAGCTCGGTGACCTGATCGTGTCCCGCTTGCTGGCCACCTCATGACCCTTTTGCTTCCCACCCTGCTCGCCAGCCATGGCGGTTTTGGTCTCAATCTCAATCCGTTTGAGACCAACATCATCAACCTGGCGATTGTCATTTTCGGCCTCTGGAAGTTTCTTCCCGGTTTCCTGGGCAGCATCCTCGAGCGTCGTCGCAACGCCATTCTGAGCGACCTTCAGGACGCTGAAGAGCGTCTGGTTGCAGCCACCACGGCCCTGGCCCAGGCCCAGCAGGGCCTAGCGGCTGCTCAGCAGAAAGCCGACCAGATCCGCGCCGATGGCCAGGCCCGTGCCCAGTCTCTGCGGCAGGAGAGTGAGAAGCGCACCATCGAGGAGATGGCTCGCCTCAAGCAGGGTGCCATCGCCGATCTCAGTGCCGAGGCCGCCCGGGTCACCGACCAACTCCGGCGTGAGGCCGCCAACCGTGCGATCGCTAAAGCGCTGGCCACCCTGCCTGGAAAGCTCGGTAGCGACGCCCAGGCGCGGTTGATCGATCAGTCCATCAAGACTCTGGGTAAAGCCTGATGCCACTCCTCAACACGATTGCCACTCCCTACGCCGAAGCCCTGATCCAAGTGGCTGAGGCACGCAAGGAAACCGACATTGTGGCTGAGCAGGCCAAGGGTGTGCTGGCGGTTCTCCTTTCCAGTCCCGAACTGCGGGCGGCCCTCGCCTCTCCGGTGCTGGAGCCCGCGGCGAAGAAAGCAGCGCTGGCGACCCTGTTCAACGACCAGGTGACCCCATCCCTGCAGAATCTGCTCAAGCTGTTGGCTGACCGCCAGCGCCTGCCGATGCTCGATGCGGTGCTGGGTCGTTTCCTTGAGCTCTACCGCGAGCTCCGCAACATCACCCTGGCCAAGGTCACCTCGGCCGCGGTGCTCTCAGAAAAGCAACAAGCTGAGCTCAACAAAAAAGTGCAAACGATTGCCGGTTCGAAGGCCGTGGAATTCGATCTCGTGGTCGATCCAAGCCTGATCGGTGGCTTCATCGTCAGCATGGGGTCCCAGGTGATCGACGCCAGCCTTTCCGGTCAGGTGCGCCGCCTCGGCCTGGCGCTGGCCCAGGTGAGCTAGCTCGGCAGCCCATTCCGGACCTCCGGCACCCCTTCTCCGCTTCAACGCCTCTCCTTTCATCAGCTCCCCCTGTGGGGACTTCCTCCCATGGTTTCCATCCGCCCCGACGAGATCAGCGCCATCCTCAAGCAGCAGATTGAGGACTACGACAAGTCGGTTTCGGTCAGCAACGTCGGAACCGTGCTGCAGATCGGCGATGGCATTGCGCGGGTCTATGGCTTGCAGCAGGTGATGGCCGGCGAGCTAGTGCAGTTTGAAGACGGCACCGAAGGCATCGCCCTCAACCTGGAAGACGACAACGTCGGCGTTGTGCTGATGGGCGAGGGCCGCGGCATCCAGGAGGGCAGCACCGTCAAGGCCACCGGCAAGATCGCGGCCGTGCCCGTGGGCGACGCGATGCTGGGCCGGGTGGTCAACTCCCTTGGTCAGCCGATTGACGGCAAGGGTGACATCGCCACCACCGAAACCCGCCTGATCGAATCGATGGCGCCGGGCATCATCCAGCGGAAGTCGGTGCACGAGCCCATGCAGACGGGCATCACCGCCATCGACGCCATGATCCCCATCGGCCGCGGCCAGCGCGAGCTGATCATCGGCGACCGCCAGACCGGCAAGACCGCCATCGCGATCGACACGATCATCAACCAGAAGGGCGAAGACGTCGTCTGCGTCTATGTGGCCGTGGGCCAGAAGGCCGCATCCGTGGCCAACGTGGTCGAAGTGCTGCGCGAGAAGGGCGCCCTCGACTACACCATCGTGGTGGCCGCCAACGCCTCCGAGTCCGCCGCCCTGCAATACCTGGCCCCCTACACCGGCGCGGCCCTGGCCGAGTCGTTCATGTACAAGG
>Ga0194120_10006583_pt1 | contig 16341 bp, 13 predicted proteins | sample TA2MahCa65mmetaG_FD_148642 | JGI IMG/M metagenome (GOLD analysis project Ga0194120, IMG submission 148642) | Freshwater microbial communities from Lake Tanganyika, Tanzania - TA2015019 Mahale Deep Cast 65m | ecosystem: Environmental > Aquatic > Freshwater > Lake | place: Tanzania: Lake...
AGAGAGCAAAATATTTGTAACAAACGAACAACATAAAACTCAACGCCGCAGGCGTTAAATTTTAATAACTCCGAATGAAATTCGGAGAAAGAAAATACAAACAAATCAATAACCCCGAAGGGGTTAAATATTCAACTCCTACGGAGTTGTAATGTATCTTTTCCTGTTTGCTATTAACATTAAACGCCTATGGCGTTTAGGTATTGTTAGGAATAACGATTCTATTAACATTCAATCCCTGCGGGATTTTTTGTATAACGAAGAAATGAGAATCTGCGACTATTTGCGCAGTATTCGTTCAATTCGCGGCGCATACAGGATAAAGACAAAAGACAAAACACATTCGCCGCAGCGAAAACAAATAAATCTGAAATTCTAATTTCGAAATTCTAAACAAAATCTAAAATCCAACTTCTAAAATCTAAAATACAACTCACATCGCAAATCCCATATCGCAAATCTATTTAAAAACTATGTTCCATAAACTCATTCTCACTTTCTTCCTCTTCGCAACTCTTTCTTTTTCGCAAGTGAAACCCAAGATTTCTCTCATTGGCGGCGATGATGTTCCACTCTTGAAACAGCAATTTGCTATGACATTGGAAACTGTTTTGCTCGAAATGAACCGCTTGCAAAAAGGAACGGGAAATATAACTTCACTCCAACAATACTTCAACGAAAACGCAATGCAGACGTTTGAACAATTTGTTGTGCAAAACAAAGCGTACACAGCGAGGAAAGAATACTCTCCATCGCTTGTGCAGCGGGAACGTGGAGAATTTTTCGACGTGCGGAGTATAACAGTAAAAGTTCAATTGGGAGAAACGGAAGCGAGTGATAATCAAAGTTTGGTGTTCACGTTTTCCAAAGAAGGAATTATTGTTTCTGTGCGTGCGATTCTTCCCAACTACGATTATCACAATGTTTTGGAAAGCGGAACAAACGCAACGGATTCCACCATGCGTTTGAAAATTCTGGATTTTCTCGAACAGTTCCGAATGGCGTACAACACAAAGAACAGCGCGTTTCTGGAAAAAGTCTATTCCGATGATGCATTGATACTTGTCGGAACACTGTTGAAAGAAAAAGAAGACGGCGACTTTGCATCATACTCAAAACTTTCGCAAAGCAAATTGAAATTGGTGCAAAAGACCAAGCGCGATTATCTCAACGATTTGAAAAACAAAGCGTTCAAAAACAATTCGTTTATTGCTGTGCGGTTTGAAGAAATAAAAATTCTACAACACGAAAAAAATCCCGAACTATACGGCGTTTCCTGCTGGCAGCGATGGAGTTCTTCCAATTATACCGATAGTGGTTACCTTTTCTTGATGATGGATTTCCGCACGATCACAGAGCCGATAATTCACGTACGCGCGTGGCAACCGAATGCATTTGAAGAAGACGGAAGTTTTGTTTCGATGTACGATTTTGATATTGTGGGAATGAAATAGATTTCAGATTGTCAATGATAAATTGTCCCAATGAATCTCTTCGCTGAAATCGCGGTTCCTGCTGCCATTGAAACATTATTCACCTATCGTGTTCCGAATGAATTCACTGATAGAGTACAAATCGGCGCTCGCGTAAAAATTCCTTTCGGAACAAAAACAATTGTTGGCGTTGTAATTCGGCTTACAGAAAAAACTTCTGTAACCGTACAACTGAAGTCTATTCATTCACTCCTCGATACAAAACCTATTTTCAACAGTGAACTGCTCAATACTCTTTGCTGGATTGCAGAATATTACATTGCACCGCTCGGCGAAGTTTTGAACTGCGCGCTTCCGCAGGGATTAAAGCAACAGGAACCACGTCCGAAACTTGAACAAGGAATTTCTATTTCCGAAGAACAAAAACAACAATGGGTGAAGCGTTTACTCGAACTCGGAAATTCCCAGCGCAACACCAAACAACGACTCGTTCTCGAGACACTTTTCAACACGCAAAAACACTTTCTTTCGCTTACCGAACTTTCTGAAATAACCTCAGCGTCTCCTGCGGTGCTGAAATCAATGCGCGAGAAAGGAATGGTACAATATTCCTCGAGAGAAATTATTCGCAAAGAAATACTTCTTCCTTCGGAACACGAGAAACAATCGCTGCGTATTATTCCCAACGAATACCAGCGCACAGCATTAGAAAAAATATCTGCGCAAATCTTATCGAGAACATTTCATTCGTTTTTACTGTTTGGAATAACGGGCAGCGGAAAAACGCAAGTGTACATCGAAGCGATTCGCAAAACGCTGGAACAAGGGAAAACAGCGATTATTCTTGTTCCGGAAATATCACTCACACCCCAAGCAGTTCGAAGATTTCAATTGCACTTCGGAGAAATGGTAACGGTGATTCATTCGCAAATGTCGGATGGTGAGCGGTTTGATTCGTGGCGATTGACGCTGAACGGAACATATAAAGTTGTTATCGGTCCTCGTTCCGCAATTTTCGCGCCGACAAAAAATCTTGGTTTAATTGTTGTTGACGAAGAACACGAATCATCGTACAAACAATATGATATGACGCCGCATTACCACGCGCGCAATGTTGCGCTTGTTCGCGCAAAAGAAAATAACGCCGTTGTTATTCTTGGCTCAGCAACTCCTTCCGCAGAATCGTATTACAATGCGATACAGCATAAATACACCTTGCTCGAACTTCCAGAACGCGCCGACAACGCTCGACTTCCCGAAATCCAAATTGTTGATTTGAGAACCGCGAAGAATATTGCACGGAAAACGGAGACAGAAATGAATGAAGCAGTTAGCAAGCAGCAGTTTCACTCGCCTTCTGCGAGCAAGGTAGTCAGCGGTAAGCAGGAAGGAACGGTACAAGGTACATTACCATTCGGACGTTCGCTTTCGCCATTGTTATTACAGCACATTAACGAACGATTGGGAAAAAAAGAAGGAATTATTTTACTGCAAAATCGTCGTGGATTTTCTTCGTATGTTGAATGTACACGGTGCGGAAATGTGGAAACTTGTACGAATTGTTCCGTTTCGCTGACGTATCATTCCGTCAAACAATTGCTGCGGTGTCATTACTGCGGGTATGCGCAAAAACTTCCAATACTCTGTCTTCGCTGCGGCAATCCGCGTGCGCATTACAAAGGAATCGGCACGCAACGCGTCGAAGAAGAATTACAAAACCATTTTCCACTTGCACGCATTGCGCGAATGGATTTGGATACTACATCGCGAAAAGGCGCGCACGATACTATACTCACATCATTTGGAAAACGTGACATAGATATTCTTCTCGGAACGCAAATGGTTGCAAAGGGATTGGATTTCCCTCACGTTACACTTGTTGGCGTTATTTACGCAGATATGCAACTGCTGTTTCCTGATTTTCGCTCAGCGGAAAAAACATTTCAATTGCTCACGCAAGTCGCAGGACGTTCAGGAAGAAGCACCATACGCGGCGAAGTCATTATTCAAACGTCCCAGCCGGAACATTATGTTCTCCATCACGTATTGCATCACGATGTGAAAGGATTTTTGAACATAGAATTATTCCATCGCAAAGGATTATTGTATCCGCCGTATTCCCGCATTGCGCTTATCGAATTTCGCGGAACAATCGAACACGCCGTCAAAACGTACGCTGAAACGTTTGCCCATCTTCTGAAAAACAATAATGGTTTGCTTCACATACTTGGACCAACACCAGCCGCGCTCGAACGTTTGCGTGGTGTGTATCGCTTTCATATCCTGCTGAAAAGTCCGCGCGAAAAAGATAAAACCGGAGCGCATTTACATTCTGCGATTCGCACAACACTTTCGAAATTCCGACAAACAGCAACGGGAAAAACTAAACATGTAAAAATAATTATTGATATTGACCCCGTCGGTATGATGTAACGAACGGGCATCATTCAAAATTATCAAGATTTTTATTGATTCTCAGTTGAGTTGTTACAATTTCGCGAGTACCTTCATAGAAAAATCTTGAAGGTTTTTTTCCTACTTCCATTGTTCTTTTCATTCACTTCATTTATATTTTCACCAACATTTTAATAATCTATCGGAGTAGTTATGCTTAAACACTTACTATCATATATTTTCATCTTTCTTTCTCTCACATCAACAACTTTTCTTCCGGCGTTTGCAACAGATTCATTGGTAATTACGCCATTGAAAATGAGCGCATTCGGCGGTGATGGTCGTGATATTGACTATGTTACGCAAAACATCGGCTATATCTGCGGCGACGATGCTCTCGTTACCAATAATTACATCGGCAAAACAACGGATGGCGGAGCTACGTGGCAAAACATTACACCCACTGCGCTTACGGTTCGTCCACGCGCGCTCGATTTCATTAACGAAAACGTTGGCTTCATCGGTTGTTACTATGGGAAAATCATCAAAACAACCGATGGCGGTGTAACGTGGGATACGATTTATACATCGGGCTACAGCGGCACAATTTATGATATTGTCTTCATCAACAACGATATCGGTTTTGCATGTGGTAGCAATAGCAACGGAACCGTCTTAAAAACTGCCGACGGCGGTAATACGTGGACAATCGTCTATAATACCACGACGAATACTCGCTACGGCATTGATTTTTTTTCCATGGACGATATTATTGTCTGCGGCTCAAGCGGAAGTGTTATCAAAACGACCGATGGAGGTGTTTCGTGGACTTCAAGAACAGCAAGCACAAGTACATTGTACGATATTGATGTTACGAGTTCCGATGTTGTATGGGTCATCAATTCCACTGAAGCGATATATAAATCCGTTGACAGAGGCGAAACATTTTCTCTTGTTCTCGATAACGGCAGCAGCGCGTTTTATGCGATGCATTTTTTCGATGAAACTTATGGCGCAATTGTCGGAACAAACGGCACAATGTATTATACAAAAAATGGCGGCGTAAATTTTGATACCGTTACAATTGAAAACTTTACCGGACAAGTTATGCGAAGCGTGTATATGAAAAGCGCAACGGATATTCAGGCGCTCGGCGACCAAGGTATTATTATCCGCTCAACTGATGGATGCGAAACGTGGAAATATGTCGAGAACGGTTACATATTGTACGGCGTTGATTTTCTTGATGAAAACTTTGGCATTGCTGTTGGGAACCGCGGCTATATCATAAAAACTACAGATGGCGGCACAACGTGGAAAGATATTATGACCATTCAAAGCACAATTAATCTCTACGATGTCAAAGTCTTTGATACGCAAACGTATTATATTTGCGGCGGAACCGGTCTCCTCTATATTACCGAAGATGGCGGCGAAACTTTTACCAAACGTCCTCTCCCCGTTGTTTCTGGCAATTCAAAAACACTGCATTTCTTCAATCGCAATGAAGGATACTGCGCCGGTGAAATGGGGTATATTTATTACACAATGGATGCTGGCGAAACGTGGACTTCCCAATTCTACTTCGGTGCATCCAGTAATAACATCGAAGATGTTTTCTTCCTCAACGATACCACAGGATTTGCTATCGGCGAACGCGGGAAATTCGTCAAAACTTCCAACAGAATGACATGGGACAGCAGCGGTATTGACGGACCAAATATCAATACACTCTGGGAAATGGATTTCCTTGACGAAAGCATTGGCTACATCACTTCAACTCGCGGATGTATTTACAAAACCACCGACGGCGGCGCATCGTGGGCATTACAAAACGATACCTCCCGCCTCGCCGCTGTTGACGTTTTTGATTTAGATGTGCTAGACGAACTGCACGGCTACGCAGTTGGTGAAAACGGTAGGATATTTAAAATTACTTCCATCAATACGTGGGCAGAAGCCGCTTCCATTCGCACTCCGTATAATTCCGAAGAAAACTTCTGGGGTTTAGATTTTGTTCATAGCAACCTTGCGTTTATTAGCGGTTACTACGGCTCAATGTATAAAATGACAACTGGTGTCGTTGGCGTCCAGGAAAATGTTAACAAACCGAAAGTTATTTCGCTCCTTGAAGCATATCCGAATCCTTTCAATCCTTCCACTGAAATTCGTGTCGGTATCGAAAAAGAAGGAACGGTTTCGCTTACCGTGTACAATATTCTTGGCCAACAAGTTGCTTCAGTTGTAGAAAATAAAATTTTACAATCTGGAAATTATTCTTTTCCTTTTACAGCAAGAACACTGAACAGCGGAATGTACATTGCTCGGCTCGAAGTCCACGCAACCAACGGAACATTCATTCACAAAACAATGAAAATGATGCTCGTCAAATAACGTTCACCGTTCAAGCAATTAAGCCTTCAAGGTTTCTAAAATCTTGAAGGTTTTTTATTTTTTGAGTTCCAAACCAAAGACATACGAATCAAAAAACTACAATCTTCATTCGCGCGGCAAAGAAACAGAAAACCTAAAAAAAATTTTCTGATACAAAGAAGATTAGTATATTTTCGCCGCAAAAAATTGATTTTCATTTAACGTTTCTTACTTATAGTTGAAAATCGGAGTTCGTCTCCAACGTTACAGACGATTCCGATTTTTGTTTTATATAATTACAAAAAAAAACTTCAAGGTTTACACACGCACAATTCAATGCCCAATATCACTATAATGTTCCCCGATGGTTCCGTACAGCAATTTGTAAGCGGAATAACCGGAAAACAAATTGCCGAGTCCATTAGCAAACGTCTTGCGGAAGAAGCGCTTGCGATAGAAGTGAATGGCGATGTGTGGGATTTGTCGCGCGCAATTACTGCGGATGCTTCGCTGAATATTTTGAAGTGGGATAGTAGCGGTGGAAAATATGCGTTCTGGCATTCATCGGCGCATCTAATGGCGGAAGCAATTCAGGAACTTTTCCCCGGAACAAAATTTACGATTGGTCCTCCGGTAGAAGATGGATTCTATTACGATATTGATTTGGACGGACACTCTCTATCGCCCGATGATTTGCAGAAGATAGAAGAAAAGATGTACGAGTTTGCGAGACGCGACGTTCCGTACATTCGGGAAGAAATTTCTGCGGACGAGGCAATTGCATTCTATCGAAAACTTGGGAATCAATACAAAGTAGAACTCCTCGAAGAATTGAAAAGCAACGGTGAAAGCGTAACGATATACAAGCAAGGAAACTTTGTAGATTTATGTCGTGGTCCGCATCTTCCTTCAACAGGGAAAATAAAAGCAATCAAAATAATGAGTGTTGCGGGAGCGTACTGGCGAGCGGATGTAAGAAATAAAATGCTGCAGAGAGTTTATGGCGTAACATTTCCGACCAAAAAACAACTCGATGAATATGTCTTTATGCTCGAGGAAGCCAAACGCCGCGACCACAGAAAACTTGGAAGAGAGTTAGAATTATTTGTGTTTCACGATATATCACCTGGTGCGCCGTTTTGGTTGCCGAACGGAATGATAGTGTTTCGGGAGTTGGAAAAATTTTTACGTAGCGAACTCGATAAACGCGGATATCAAGAAATCAACACACCGATATTGGTAAAAAAAGATTTATGGGAGCGTTCAGGACATTGGTCTCATTATCAGGAAAATATGTTTCGATTGGAAGCAGATGAAACGATATACAGTTTGAAGCCGATGAATTGTCCCGAAAGCACATACGTGTATAAACATTCGCTGCGCAGTTATCGGGATTTGCCGTTGCGTTTTTCGGAAATAGGAAGATTGCATCGAAATGAAGTTTCGGGAGCACTTGGAGGAATGTTTCGCGTACGTCAAATTACAATGGATGATGCGCATATTTATTGCCGTCCCGAACAAATTCTTGAAGAAATAACTTCGCTGATACAGTTAGTTAATTATTTCTATTCCGTATTCGGATTAACGCCATCGTATTATCTTTCGACAAAACCTGAAGGAGCAATGGGCGATGCAAAACTTTGGGAACTTGCCGAAGCAAATTTGAAAGAAGCGTTAACACGGAACGGGCTTTCTTTTGGTATCAAAGAAAAAGATGGCGCATTTTACGGACCGAAGATAGATGTTCAAATAAAAGATGCGCTCGGTCGCGATTGGCAAGTTGCAACAATACAACTTGATTTTGTTATGTTGCCGGAGCGATTTGAACTTGAATACATAGATGCGGATGGAAGCAGAAAACGTCCCGTAGCAATTCATCGCGCTATCTTTGGTTCTTTTGAACGATTTATCGGAATTATTACGGAGCATTTTGCAGGGGCATTTCCGTTATGGCTTTCGCCGATACAAGTTGCGATACTTCCGATTACGGATGCGCTCAATGACTATGCGAAAGAAGTTTTTCAGCGATTGAAAGAAGCGAATATTCGTGCAGAGTTAGATGTTCGCAGTGAAAAAATCGGGTATAAAATTCGCGAATGGGAAACGAAAAAAGTTCCGTATATGCTTGTTCTTGGGGAGAAAGAGAGAGTTCAATCAACAGTTTCGGTGCGACAACATACGAAAGGAGATGTTGGTGTTCGACAGTTAGATGAATGTATTTCAAACATTGTAAAAGAAATTTCAAACAAAACGTTATCACATTAAGAAGGAGTAAACCTTATTTACGAAAAGAAAATAGATGTTCGCGTCAATGAAGAAATTCGCGCGTACCAGATTCGCGTATTAGACGAAGAAGGCCGGCAATTAGGTGTAATGTCGTCGCGAGAGGCGTTAGAACTTGCGCGTCAGCGCGAGTTGGATTTAGTGGAAATCGTTCCGAATGCAACGCCGCCTGTTTGTAAAATCATAGATTTCGGAAAGTTTCAATATGATAAAACCAAAAAGGAACGTTTGCAGCGAAAACACCAGCATGTTTCTCTGGTGAAAGAATTGCGCTTTCATCCGCAAACCGATACACACGATTTTGATTTTAAAGTGCGGCACGCGCGCCATTTTATTGAACAAGGTCATAAAGTAAAAGCCGTTGTTCAGTTTCGCGGACGACAACTTTCGTATAAAGAACACGGAGAAGCAATGTTGAAACGGGTTGCCGAACAGTTGCAGGAAGTTGGAAGACTTGAACAGGAAATTAAATTAGAGGGACATCAAATGGTTGCGATATTTGTTCCCGATAAAACGGGAAAGAAAAAAACGCAGAAAAAAGAAAACGAATAAAGTTTGATACGGTGTTACGAATAAAACATTCCAATATTTTTCAAAACAAAAAACTCTATGCCAAAAATGAAATCAAATTCCGGTGCAAAGAAACGTTTTAAGCGTACTGCTTCCGGAAAATTAAAAAGACACAAAGCGTTTCGCAGTCATATCTTGACGTCGAAATCACAGAAAAGAAAACGCAATCTTCGCAAAGCGGGATTGGTAGATGTAACGGAACAGAAGAAGTTCGATGTGCTGTTGCAAAATTAGAATGTTATTAGTTATACGTTATTCGTTATTTGATGAAATAATTCAGATAACGAAACGTGCAACTACTTTCACACAAATAACCATTAGCAAATAACTATTAACCAATAACAATTACGAAAGGAAAGTGCAACTATGCCACGTTCGCAAAATAAAGTTGCCTCCCACCGCCGTCGCAAACGCATATTAGCGCAAGCGAAAGGTTTTTGGGGCAGACGAAAAAATCTCATTGGTGTTGCAAAACATCACGTTGATAAAGCGATGCAATATATGTATCGCGACCGTCGTACAAAGAAACGCGAATTCCGCGCATTGTGGATTACGCGTATCAATGCTGCTGCGCGTATCAACGGAACAACGTATTCTCGCTTGATGGATGCGTTGAAGAAAAACTCCATCGAGATCAATCGCAAAGTCCTTGCAGATTTAGCCGCGAATCAACCGCAAGCGTTCGCCGAAATCTGTAAGTTTGCAACTGCGTAAGTAAAAATCTTCTTGAAGTGAAGAAATGTAGTCCACTTTGAAAGTGGGCTACATTTTTTCTTTGAGAAGATTTTTTTGTTTTTATTAGTGCGTCATTCGAGCGAAGCGAAACAATCCTCAGGAAGATTGCTTCGTCGTTTCACTCCTCGCAATGACTTTGAAAATAAACTATGCTCGAAAAAATCGAAATCATAAAACAACAAATCGCATCCGAACTCAACGAAATCAAATCGTTAAACGATGCAGAAAATTTCCGCATAAAATTTCTCGCTCGCAGCGGAATAATTGCCGGATTGTTCGATGAAATGAAATCCGCTTCTGTCGAACAAAAACCATTGCTCGGAAAAGCGATGAATGAACTTCGTCAATTTGCGCAAACATCGTTCGATGAAAAAAAATCCTCGCTCGAAAATGCAAGCAAGAAAAAAGAAAGCGCGATTGATTTAACACTTCCGGGAAGAAAAAAATGGCTCGGTACAAAACATCCGCTTACACAAACGCTTGAAGAAATCAAACGCATTTTTATCGGAATGGGATTTGCGATTGCAACGGGACCGGAAATCGAAGACGATTATCACAATTTTGAAGCGCTTAATTTTCCCGCCGACCATCCCGCGCGCGATATGCAAGACACATTTTTTATCGAAGAAAAAGTTTTGCTGCGAACGCATACTTCTCCAGTGCAAATTCGCATAATGGAAAATCAACAACCTCCCGTGCGCGTAATTATGCCGGGACGCGTGTACCGCAACGAAGCAATCAGCGCGCGCAGTTATTGTTTGTTTCATCAAGTCGAAGGATTGTATGTTGATGAAGGCGTAACGTTCAGCGAGTTGAAAGGAACGCTTGTCGCATTTGCAAAACAATTTTACGGAAGCGACATCAAATTTAAATTTCGTCCAAGTTATTTTCCGTTCACCGAGCCGAGCGCAGAAATGGACATCACCTGTATTTTGTGTAAAGGAAAAGGTTGTCGCGTCTGTAAATATTCCGGTTGGTTGGAAATTCTCGGTTGCGGAATGGTGAACCCGAACGTGTATAAATTTGTCGGATACGATGCGGAAAAATATACCGGCTATGCATTCGGAATGGGAATCGAGCGTATTGCAATGCTTCGCTACGGCATTGATGATATTCGCATTTTGTATGAGAATGATATGAGGTTTTTGCGGCAGTTTTGAAATTTCACGCAAAGACGCGAAGTCGCAAAAGAGTTTTTAGAATTGGATTTAGTTTCGATGTAATTTAGTAAACGAGTTTATGAATTGGAGATTTTTAAAGACGCGAGATTGCAAAAAATTTCCTTTGCATCTTCGCGTCTTTGCGTGAGAAAATACAATGTCAGAAAATGAGATTTCGAAAATAATAGTTGATGCTTGTTTTAAAATTCATACAAGACTTGGTCCGGGTTTGCTTGAATCAGTTTACGAAACTGTTCTTGAATATGAATTGAAACAACGCGGATTGATTGTATTGCGACAAGTTTTACTTCCGGTTTATTACGAAGGAATAAAACTCGACGAAGGTTATCGCATTGATTTATTAGTGAATGACAAAGTAATAATTGAAATAAAATCTGTCGAAGAAATTACAAACGTTCACAAGAAACAATTGCTTACATATTTGCGACTTGCAGATAAACAACTTGGTTTGCTTGTAAATTTTGGAAGCGCACTTATCAAAAACGGAATTACAAGAATTGTAAATGGTTTGCAAGAATAAATTTCTCACGCAAAGACGCGAAGTAGCAAAAGAATTTTTGGGAGCGAATTTGAAATTGATATGAAGAAAAAAATTACACAAAGAAAATTAAATTTTTTAAGACGCATTGGTACAAATAAACTTTCTTTGCATCTTCGCGTCTTTGCGTGAGAATAAAAACACACTATGAAAATTTCTCTTAACTGGCTCAAAGAATACATTGACTTCGATTTCACTGCGGAGGAACTCGCGCATCAATTGACGATGCGCGGACTCGAAGTGGAAAGCATCGAGCATCTTGGCGACAAGTATAATAATTTCGTCATCGGCGAAGTGCTCGAAGTTGCAAAACATCCCAACGCGAATAAACTTTCCGTGTGTAAAGTAGATGTCGGCAATGATTTTTTGAAAATCGTGTGCGGTGCGCCCAATGTTGCACCACAGCAAAAAGTCGTTGTGGGACTTGTCGGTGCCGTTGTTCCACGTAATCAACACGACCCGAATGGTAAACCGTTTGTTCTTTCGCACGTAAAAATTCGCGGCGAAGATTCGTTCGGAATGATTTGCTCTGCGTATGAACTCGATTTAGGTGACGATGCAAACGGAATTTTAGTTTTGGAAAACAACATTCACGTTGGAACTACGTTTGCAAATTATCTTGGACTCAACGATACTGTTTTTGAAATCGGCATTACACCAAATCGTCCTGATTGTTTAAGTCATATCGGAGTTGCGCGAGAAGTCGCATCGCTCGTTGGGAAGAAACTCAAACTTCCTTCAATAAAAATTTCTGAATCAAAACGAAAAGCGAGCAACGTTGCAACAATCGAAATAAAAAACACAGAACTTTGTCCGCGATATTCTTCGAGAGTTTTGTTCAATGTAAAAATTGCGCCATCGCCAAAATGGTTGCAAGATAGATTGAGCGCAATTGGAATTCGTCCTATCAATAATATTGTTGACGTAACGAATTTTGTTTTGCACGAAACGGGACAGCCGTTGCACGCATTTGATTATGATAAACTTGCGCAACACAAAATCGTTGTGAAGAATGCAACCGAAGGCGAAACATTTACAACGCTTGATGGCAAAGAACGCAAACTCAAACCTGAAACTTTGATGATTTGTGACGGAGAAAAAAATGTTGCAATCGCTGGCGTGATGGGAGGAATGAATTCCGAAATTTCTGGTGCGACAAAAAATGTGTTGCTCGAAAGTGCATATTTCAATGCGAGAAGTGTGCGGCGAACATCGAAATATTTGGGATTAAGTACCGATGCATCACAGCGATTTGAACGCGGTACTGACCCGAACATTACGGAATATGCCGCAAATCGCGCCGCGCAATTGATGAATGAAATTGCCGGTGGAGAAATTTTAAAAGACGCAATTGATATTTATCCGAAACAAATTTCGTCCAAAGAAATTTTACTTCGTGTAGAAAGAACGAATAATGTTCTCGGAACTTCGCTTACGAAACCGCAAATAAAAAATTGTTTAACCTCGATTGGCATTGACGTGAAAAAGGTTGACAACGATTTGCTCTGCATCGTTCCAACGTTTCGTCCCGATATTTCCGAAGAGATTGATTTGATTGAAGAAGTTGCGCGTGTGTTTGGTTACGACAACATAGAAACGAAAATGCGAGCGAGTATTGAATTTTCCGCCGCAGCGGACAAGTCCAATAGCGTGCCAATCGTTGATATTATTGACGAACTTCGTGATTGGTTTCAAGGCAATGGATGGAATGAAATTGTTGCAAACAGTATGCAAGAAAAATCTGTTGCGCAATTATCGAGTGAAAACATTGTCGAAATGTTGAATCCGATTAGCCAAGAAATGGCGGCGTTGCGTACAAGTTTGCTTCCCGGAATGTTAAATATTATTCGCCACAATATTTTTCACGGAACAAAAAATTTGCACTTGTTTGAATTTGGAAAACATTATTTCAGAAACGTTTCATTCACTAATGCGCCGGTGATAAATTTTCTTGAAGAAGAACATTTGCTTCTTGCAATTTCTGGAAATGCGCAACCGATGAATTGGGATGTGAAAGAACAAAGCGTTGATGTATTTGATATTAAAGGAGAACTCGAAAGTTTGTTTTTAAAATTGAATGTGGGAAATGTCAATCTTGTTCCAACTTCAGAGAAAAATATTTTTCTTGAAGATGCGATGGCAATTTCATTCAATGAAAAAGAAATCGGTTTGCTTGGAAAAATTCGTTCTGATGTTTTGAAAAAGTTTGATGTTGAACAAAATGTTTTTGTTGCCGATATCTCTGTTGAGGCATTACGCGAAATGAAAAAGCGCGAACGAAAATTTATTCCGCTTCCGAAATATCCTTCTGTGTTACGCGATTTTGCTTTCATCGTCAATGAAGAACAGGAAGTTGGGGATATGCTGAACGCATTGAAAACATTCGGCGGAGAAATTTGTCGTTCCGCGAACATTTTCGATATTTACCAAGGCAAAGGTTTATCCGATGGAAAAAAGAGTTGCGCCTTTTCGCTGGAGTTTCGCTCCGATGATGCAACGCTGACGGATGAAGTTGTAGAAAAAATTTCGAGAAACATTGTTCAGGAAATGCAGAAAAAATTTAACGCAGAACTTCGCGCTTCGTAATTATGGAAAATGATAATTCCAATGCATTAGAACCGTTACTACAAACACTGTGGGAAAAAATTCGCGCCGCAGGAGATACGATTACGCTTTTGCGTGAAGATAACAGAATGCTTTCGATGAAACTTGAAGAGGCAAATCGTGAATTGTTGAAAGCGCGAACATCGCTTGAAGAATTGCAGCGTTCGGAAGCAACAACATTTCCTTTGTTCGATATGAACGGCGGAAAAACATTCAGCAAAGACGAAGTGGAACGATTGAAAGAACGTGTGCAGGAATTATTATTGAAAGTGGAAGAATATTTGTAAAGCGATATGAGATGTGCGATTTGAGGTAAATACATTTTCGCATATCTCATATCGCACAACGCATATCAAAAATTTATGGAATCAAAAAGTGTAAAAGTTAGAATCTTCGGAACGGAATATCCTCTGCGCGGCGAAAGCGAAGAGATGACGAAACAAGTTGCGAAGTATGTGGACGAAATGATTCACATTGTTCACGAAAAAATCCCAGAACAATCGCCGCTAACAATCGCAGTTCTTTCCGCGTTAAACATTACAGAAGAATTATTTCGCGAACGCAATTTGAAATCAACAGCGCCATTGGAAGTGGAACGCGAAGTGCAGCAAATGATTTCGTATCTCGATGCAAGTTTGCAAGCATAAATATTCTCTGTAAATTATCGCCAGATTTTTCCGCACCATATACAGCAGTTCTATTATAAAAGAACCTTACAAGTAATTCTAATAGGGAACTTGACTCTTAGTAACGACGACGAATCCTCCGTTTCCGAATCATTGGAAATGTGCTGCGATGACTTTTCCTCCTATGGGGGAAAAAGAGCAGCTGTGTGGAGTCCGATGCGTTCAGGCAAGCGACCACTGTATTTTGAAAGAGGTTCTTTCATACAGGGAATTGCGGTATATGTGTGCGGATTTTTTTTTAGTTTATAGTTTACGGTTTTCAGTTTGTAGTTTTTAGAAGTGAAACATAATTACTGTTCAATAAATCAGCGTAATATTTACGCGAAATATTTCTCTCATTGATTTTCAACTATAAACCATAAACTACAATCTATAAACTTCTTATGTTAGTCATTGGTATCACCGGCGGAATTGGAAGCGGGAAATCTCTTGTGTGCAAATATTTTCGCGAGTTGGGAATTGAAGTGATTGATGCTGATTCTCTTGCAAAAGATTTGATGCAAAATGATGTAACACTTCGAAAGCAACTTCGAGAGAAATTTGGCAATGAAGTGTTTACAAATGAAACGCTGAATACAAAATTTCTTTCCGAAAAAGTTTTTACCGACAAACAACAACTTGCACTTCTCAATTCACTCGTCCATCCCGTCGTAAGAAAATCGCTTGAAGAAAAAATTGCATTGTTTGAAAAGGAAAGCAAACATTCATTCATTATTATTGAAGCGGCATTGATTTTTGAAGCGCATATAAACGATGTGATGGATTACATTCTTGTTGTTGATGCGGATGAAGAATTGCGTATTCAGCGTGTTATGAAACGCGATAATACAACACGCGAAAAAGTTCTCGAACGAATGAATATGCAAATGCCGGCAAAAGAAAAATGCAATTACGCCGATTTTATTTTAGTAAGCAATGGAACAAAAGAAGAAATGCAAACGCGAGTAAAATTTTTTTTCAATTTGTTTAAATCGTTATCGAATTGATGAACAACTTTCAAAAAGAACAAGAATTATTTTTCAACACATACAAGCGTTTGCCCATTGAAATTGAACGCGGCGAAGGTTGTTATTTATTTTCCAACGACGGAAAAAAATATCTGGATTTGTTCGGTGGACTTGCAGTGAATTCGCTCGGCTATTCGCATCCGAAAGTAATTGAAGCGATTGAAAAACAAATACGGAAATACAATCATCTTTCTAACACGTTTCTTCAAGAGCCGCAATTGCAACTTGCAGAATTATTGTTGAAGCAGAGTGGTTTCAAAAAAATATTTTTCACGAACAGCGGAACTGAAGCGATTGAAAGCGCGATGAAACTTGTTCGCAAATGGGGAAGCAAGCGCGGAAAAAATAAGTTGTTCGGGATGTCGAACGGATTTTCTGGAAGAACATACGGTGCGCTTTCAATAATGGACAAAGAAAAATACAAAAGCGGTTACGAGCCGTTTCTTCCGAATGCAAGCGTGATTCGTTACAACGATGTTGCTGATGCGCTTGCAAACATTGACGAAACTACTGCGGGAATTTTTTTGGAATTTATTC
>Ga0194120_10006585_pt1 | contig 16338 bp, 10 predicted proteins | sample TA2MahCa65mmetaG_FD_148642 | JGI IMG/M metagenome (GOLD analysis project Ga0194120, IMG submission 148642) | Freshwater microbial communities from Lake Tanganyika, Tanzania - TA2015019 Mahale Deep Cast 65m | ecosystem: Environmental > Aquatic > Freshwater > Lake | place: Tanzania: Lake...
CTCGCGGCGGCGCGCGCGCATGGCGCATCGGCCTGGCCTGGGGCATCGGGCATGCGCTGGGCGCATGCAGCGCCGCTGCGCTCGCGCTGCTCCTGTCCAAGGTCCTGCCCGGCGCCGCCGAGCACATCTCGCGCTGGAGCGAAGTGCTGGTGGGAGTCGTGCTGTGCACGGTCGGCGCGCTGGGACTGCGCGCACTGTCCCGCGGCGTGCACGTGCACAACGAGCGGCCGCAGCGCATGCGCCCGGCCCTGGGGCTGGGCTGGTTGCACGGAGCGGCCGGGCTGGCGCACCTGTACGCGGTGTTGCCGGCCCTGGCGCTTCCGCATCCCGGTTCGTACCTGGCCGGCTATGGCGTGGCCAGCACGCTGGCGATGAGCGCGCTGGCGGCGGGCCTCGGGCACGCCGGCGCCCACGTGCGCGTGCGCCGCTGGGTGCACGGTGCGACCAGCCTGGCCAGCTTGCTCGTCGGCGCGTTCTGGCTGGCGCAGGCGTAGCCGGGCCGGCTCAGCCGCCCTGCAGCGCGTCATCGAGCTGCCCCGCCTCGTCCGCATCGCAGGCCTCCGCCGGCGCGGTGTCGGCCAGCGGATCGTCGAGCCAGCCCTGCGGCAGCGCGACCGTCTGCACGCGGCCGCTCTTGGCGCGCTGGGCGCGCAGCGCCGCGCGCGGGAACGGCTCGCTCGGATCCAGGGCCGCGAAGAGCGCGCGCAGGTCGTCGAGCGTGTGCAGGCCGTTCAATCCGGCGCGCACGGCGTTTCCGCCGCGGAAGCCCTTCGTGTACCAGGCCGCCCACTTGCGCATCTGCAGCATGCCCATGCGCGGGCCGAAGAACTCGACCAGGCCCGCCGCGTGCTCGAGCGCGATCTCGGCCACCGCGCCGAAACAGGGCGGCGGCGCGGGCTCGCGGCCGGCGCACACATCGGCGAGCTCGCGGAACAACCACGGCCGGCCCAGACAGCCACGCCCGACGATCACGCCGTCGCAGCCGGTCCGGCGCAGCATCGCGAGCGCGTCCCAGCATTCCCAGATGTCGCCATTGCCGAGCACCGGGATCCGCAGCGCGCGCTTGAGCTGCGCGATGGCGTCCCAGTCGGCCTCGCCCGAATACAGTTGCGCGGCCGTGCGCGCGTGCAGGCCGATCGCGGCAGCGCCCTCGTCCTCGGCCACGCGACCGGCGTCGAGGTAGGACAAGTGCGCGTCGTCGGTGCCCTTGCGGACCTTGATCGTGACGGGCACGCCGCCCCCGCCGCGCACGGCCGCGCGCACGAGGCGCGCCAGCAGGCGCGGCCGCAGCGGAATCGCGCTGCCCCCGCCGCAACGCGTGACCTTGGGCACCGGACAACCGAAGTTCATGTCGATGTGCGACACGCCCTCGCCCGCCAGCGCGCGCGCGAATTCCTCGACGTCGGCCGGTTCCGAACCGTAGATCTGCACCGAGCGCGGCGCCTCGTCCTGACGCGAGCTGGCCAGCAACTGCGTCAGGCGGTTGCCGAGCAGGAAGCCGCGCGCGGTGATCATCTCCGACACGTACAGGCCCGCGCCGAAGCGCCGGCACAAGGCTCGGAACGGGTAATTCGTCACGCCCGCCATCGGCGCGAGCACGACCGGCGGCCAGACGGACAGCGGACCGACCGCAAGCGGCCGCACCTCGCCGGGCGCCGCGACCGGGGTGTCGCGGTGCAACTCGCTCGCGACGCGCGTCATCCGCCGCTCGGGGCGGGAGTCGCGGCGGCGGGTACGGCTGCCCGGTCGAGCGCGTGAGGCTCCGGCACACCCGCGGGCCGGCTCGCCGGCGCCGAGATCACGCGCGACTTGGAAGGCGGCAGTCCGCCTGCGTCGGCGCGCGACTCGAGGATGCGCGCCTCCAACACACTGGGGCCGCGCGCCTCGCGCCAGAGCGCGATCGAGCCGTCCGGAGCCTGTTGCACGCCCAGTCCGCCCTGCGGCGTCTGCGCGAGCAGGCCGCCGTTCTCGCGAAACTCCAGCAGCCACGGAACGAGCTCCGGCACCAGCGCATCGTGCAGGTACAGCACCGGCAGGCGCCCACCCTTCTCGCGCAGGCCAAGCACCAGCGGCGTGGTCGCGCTGCCGACATCGACGGCCGCGACGCGCTGCGGAATCGGCACGCCGCCGAGGAAGTTGCCGTTCAGGCGCCGGTCGATCGAGAAACGCCCGGCGATCCAGATGCCGCGCACGACCAGCTTGTCCGTTCCGTTGCGCAGCGCGACCTCGAACTCCTCCAACTCGCCGCGGCGCGTGCGCTGCAGCACGGTCATCTCGCGCGCGGCGACCTGACCGTCGGAGGGAATCACGATGCGGCTGACGAACGCGATCGCGCCGTCGTTCTCGCGCACGACCGCCCAACGCTCGCCCGACACGCGCGAGCCGAGGCCGATCGTCTCGAGGTGCCCGGACAACACCAGGGTCCCGTCCGGCAGGTCCGGCGGCGCGACCTCCAGCGGCTCGCGTTCGCGCGCGCGACGCGCGTCCAGCGCGGTGCGCAGGCGGTCGAGGCGCGCGCCGATTGCCGCTCGATCCAGCCAGCGGCCGCGCAGCACGACGGCGCGCGGCCGGCGCAACACGGCCAGGTCGGTACTCGGATCCGCATCGACGATCAGCAGGTCGGCGATGCGACCGGGTTCGATGCTGCCGCGCTCGGCGCCCAGACCCAGCGCGCGCGCCGCGCCGCGCGTCGCGTGCTCGAGCACCGCCGCGCGCGGGATGCCGGCCTCCACCCACAGCGCGAGCTCGTCGTGCAGCCCGCCTCCCGGCGCGATCCATGGGCTCGGCGCTCCGCTGCCCGGCACCAGCGCGACGCCGGCTTCGTGCAAGCGCAACAACAGCGCGCGCTGCTTCTTCGTCACGCGCTCGCCGAGCTTGAAGAAATCGGGACGCTCCATCAGCTCCTTGCGCAGCGCGCGATCGGCCTCCCACTGCGTCGCGTACATCGGAGCGAGCAGCTCGAGGATCGGCGCCCGCTCGCCGGGATCGCGCAGTCGCTGCACGAGGCCCATCAAGAGCGGCGAGCAGCGCGCCTGCGCGGCGCCCAGGGCCGCGACCGACTCGTCGAATGCGCCAGGCTGCACGCTCTCCCAGTCCGCGCCGGTGGGCAAAAGCGAGTCCATGTACAGGAACGCGCGTTGCCCGAGCGCGAGGCAGGCCGGAAGGGCCAGCTGACCACTTGCCTGCGCATTCGACGCCCCCGGCGCCCCATTCGACGCACCCGCCGCCGCGACCGCGCGCTGCGAGCTCCACACCGAGAGCCCGCGCTCCGTGCACAGCGCGAGAAGCTTCTCGAACACCGGCTGCGGCAGCGCGTCGGCGACATAGATCCAGTCGGGTTGCTCCTCGAACAGCACCGGCAGCAGCGACTCGGCCTTGGCCACGTCGACGAGTTGGATCGCGGCCGGCGAGGCCGGGCGATTGCCTTCGACGCGCACCAGGGACGACAGCACGGCCGGCCCCTGTGCGGCGTCGCGCGCGGCCGGATCGCGCAGTTTCTGGATGCGCTCGATCGCGTTTCCCCCGTCGCGCACGAGCGTGACGCCCGCGTCGAGGTACAGCGCGTCGTGGTCCGGATCGAAGCCGACCAGGGCGTCGATCAGGCCGGGCACCAGGTGCGCCCCGGCGAGATCGATCACGCGCGCTCCCGGCGGCGCGCTGAGCTCGATCTCGACTTGCCGGATGCGGCCGTCCTCGATCAGCACGTCGCGCACGGCCGGCGGCTGGCCGGCGGCGCCGATGTGCACCGTCGCATTGTCGAGCAACAGCACTTCGGGTGCCGGGAGGGCGACCGGATCGGCCGTGCTCGCCGGCGCGGCGGGCGGTTCCTGGCACAGGGACAACAGCAGGACGGCGAACATCGCGGCAGATCTTAGGCGTGCACGCGACCCGCGACTACGATGCGCTGATGACCCCGCGCGCGGATGACCTGCTGCCCTGCGTGAGACTCTGCGGCGACGAGCTGCCGCGCGGCCCCTGGGGCTATGCACGCAGCGTCGAAGGCCCGCGCGGGGGCGATGTCGAGCCCGGCGCGCTGGTCGAGGTCGAGGACGCCTCCGGCCGCTTCGTCGGCCACGCGCTGTACAACCACAACTCCGACATCGCGCTGCGCTGGCTGTCGCGCGGCAAGAAGAGCGCGCTGGCGCGACCGGGCCAGTTCCTGCTCGAGCGGATCGCGGCGGCCGACAGGCTGCGTCGCAAGACGCTGCGCCTGCAGGAAGTCACCGACAGCTGGCGCATCGTGCACGGCGAGGGCGATGACCTGCCGGGCCTGATCATCGACAAGCTCGGACCGGTGCTTTCGATCGAATACCACGCGTTGGGATTCTGGCGCCTGCGCCGCGAGGTCGAGGCCGCGCTGGGACAGCTCTATCCGGGTCACCCGATCCACGCGCGAGTGCCCGAAGCCGCCGCGCGCTCCGAGCGTATCGCGCCGCGCGAGCTGGACGAGTTGCGCGCGCTGCCGCCCGCTCCGGAGATCGACGTCGTCGAGCACGGGCTCGCGTTCCCGGTGCGCCCGGCTGCAGGCCACAAGACCGGCTGGTTCTGCGACCAGCGCGACAATCGCCAGCGCATCGCGGCGCTCGCGCGCGGTCGCGATGTGCTCGACCTGTGCTGCAATGCCGGCGGCTTCGCGCTGTTCGCGGCGCGCGCCGGCGCGCGCGCGGTGCGCGCGGTCGACCTCGACGAAGTGGCCCTCGAGCGCGCCGAGCGCGCCGGGCGCCGCGCCGGCCTGTCCGTGCGCTTCCAGCACGCCGATGCATTCGATGTGCTGCGCGCCATCGCGCCGAACGAGCGCCCCGACCTGATCGTGCTCGATCCGCACAAGCTGGTCGCCAATCGCGCCGAGCTCGAGTCCGGTCTGCACCGCTACGCCGACTTCAATGCGCTGGCCGTCGGAGCGCTGCGCCCCGGCGGGCTGCTGGCGACCTTCTCGTGCTCGGGCGCGGTCGACCTGTCCACCTTCGTAGGCGTGGTCTTCTCGAGCGCCCGGCGCGCCGAACGCGACCTGCGGCTGCTGTCGATCCTGGAGGCGGGCCCGGATCACCCGCAGCGGCCCGATTTCGCGCGCTCGCGCTACCTGAAGGGACTGCTGCTCGCGGTCGACTAGGTCGACATAGAGGTCGACTGGAGGTGGACTCGGGCCGGTCGGCGGGCCTACAATCTGCGGCCGCTTCGGCGCGAGAGCTCCCGGCCTACCGGGGGCTCTCGCGTCGTCTCACCGCACTTTTCGAATCCGCCCCTCCCCGCCCGTCGATCGCTCCAGATGACGCTCGTCCTGCATTTCCAACAAGAGAACTGGGAAGCCCTGGAAGTCCTCTGGACCGAGATGATTTCGGCGAAGGCACCCGCCGAGCCGGTGCTCGAACTGCTGCTGGTGGCCAGCGAGAAGCGCTTGATGAGCCGCTGCGTGCCGCTGGTCAAGGAGCACGCCAAGGCGCTCAGCGATGCGGGTGACGCCCGCGGCGCGGCCGAGATCCTCGGACTCGCCATCCTGGGCGGAGGTTCGCCGGGCGAGCTTTCGGTCGATCTGTTCCGCGCCGCGGAGAACGCCTACCGCGCCGAGCCCTGGTGGCCGGTCTATTCGGAGATGGCCGGGCTCAACGTGAACTCCCCCGACATGCGCAATGCATGGCGCGCCTTCCGCAAGCTGCTCGCGATGGTCGAGGGCGCGGTGGTGCTGCACGCGTCCGGCTGGGGCATGGGACGCGTGACGGCGCTCAACCGTGAGGGGCTCGAGGTCGAGGTGCACTTCGTCAAGGGCCGCCGCGACAAGCTGCCGCTCAAGAGCGCCGCCGACATCCTCGAGGTCCTCGAGGACGCCGATCTGCGCGCGCTGTTCGTGCGCGACGCCGCCGCGCTGAAGCAACTGATCAAGGACGATCCGATCGAGGTGCTGCGCCGACTCGTCAAGCGCTACGGCGGCCGCGCGTCGCTTGCGGTGCTGAAGAACGGCGCGCAGCAGTTCGGCCTGGAGGGGCCCGCCTTCAACGCGTGGTGGAAGCGCGCCCGCGCGGCCGCCGAGCACAGCCCGTGGATCGAGATCCAGGGTGAGGCCAGCAAGACGCAGGTCCGCCTGCTCGCGGCCGCCAGCGAGCCGACCGAAGGCCTGCGCAAGCAGCTGCGCATGGCGCGCAGCCTGGGCAAGGCCCTGGTGCGCGTGCGCGAACTGGTGTCGAGCCCCAACTCCGACCCGGCGCTGCGCGAAGCAGCCCTCGCGACGCTCGAGGAACTCGCAACCGACGAGTCCCAGCCGTTGGCGGAGCGCCTGTCGGCCTGGATGCTGCTGCGCGACCAGCGCAAGGCCACGCCGGCCGCGCTGGCCGACAAGCTGCACGACGCCGCCGACCTGCCCGCGCCCTCCGATCCGACCGAGCCCACGGGCCTGTGGCGCTTCTTCCAGCGCTTCCCGCTGGCGCGCGATCAGGAGCGCTGCCTCGAATTCCTGCAGGACCTGTTCGGAGACGCCTGGCTTGACAACGCGATCACGAACATCGTCCACGCGCCGCCGGGCATGGCCAAGCCGCTCGTGACCGCGTTGATCGAAGCCGGCCGCTCCGCCGACGTCGTGCGCAACTACGGCATCCTGCTCGCGCGCCCGACGCGCAACCCGCACGCGCTGATCGCGCTGGCCGAGGCCGTCGAGTCGGGCAAGGCCAAGGCCGACGACCTGGTCGGCCCCGTGCAACGCGCCCAGGCCCTGTTGCACCTGGCCGTCTACCTGCACCACGAAGCCCCCGGAGACGCGCTGCTCGGCCGCGCACGCGCCAAGCTCTCGACCCTGCTGGCCGGCGGCGAGACCAAGGCCGTCAAGAATCCGCTGCTCGGCCGGCTGCTCGCGAAGGCCGACCGCCAGACGCTGCGCGGCATCAAGGCGCTGACCGCGCGCGGCGTGGACGATGCGATCGAGAGCGTGATCACGGACGTGATCGTCGAGAACGCTCCGGAATTGTTCCGCGAGGGCGAGAAGCCGTTCTGGGACTCCGATGCGATCTGGACCTCGCGCGCCGGGCTGGCGCGGCGGGAAGCCGAATTGCGCGACCTCAAGGAGGTCAAGATCCCCGCCAACGCCGAAGCGATCGGCAAGGCCGCCAGCTACGGAGACCTGTCGGAGAACTCGGAGTGGGAGTCGGCGATCGAAGAGCAGCGCACGCTGACGAATCGAGCCATGGAGATGGAGCAGGAGGTGCGCAAGGCGCAGCTCTTCGAGAACGCCCCAATCTCCACCGTCACGGTCTGCCCGGGCACGCGCGTGGCGTTCAAGGAGCAGGGGGTCGCGCAAGAGCGCTCGATCGACATCCTCGGACCCTGGGACCTGGGCGGAGATCAGGTCGTCTCCTATCGCGCTCCCCTCGCCGCCGGCCTCCTCGGCCTCAAAGTCGGAGAAAAAGCCCGCGTCTCCCTTCCCTCGGGCGAGATCCAAGTCGAGGTCGTCTCGATCGAACGCCTGGCGATCAAGTAGAGCGAAGAAAAAGAACGCCGCGCGCGGAAGAAGAACACGCCGTTCGCGCGGACGCGTTTTTCGAGACGAAGAGGCATTACGGACGAACGCGTTTTTGGATCGAACGCGTTTTCAAGACGAACGCGCTTTCGGATCGAGCGCGCTTTCAGATCGAACGCGCTTTCAGATCGAACGCGTTTTCAGATCGAGCGCGCTTTCGGGACGAACGCCCTTTCCGGACGAACGCGCGCTTCGCAGGAGCACGCCGTTCGCCCCCGCCATCGAGTCCCAATATTAAACTCCGCAGACGCGAGGGCGCGCTTGCGCGCCCGAGCGCATGTGGAGTCAGGCGCGCGTCTGCGCGCGCCTAAGTCCGCGCGCGCAGCGCGCGGACTCGGCGGAGTGGCCGATGACGACCCTGACTGCGGTTCGATCCGACCTTCCACCATCGACCGAGTCGCGCGCTGCGCGCGCGACTTGCGTGCGCGAAGACGCGCCCGCGACTTCGCATTCGCGCGGGTCGCGCAGACGCGACCCGCGCGAATGCGAAGTTCATGACTTGGACTCGATGGAAGCGGCATGCCCGAAACAGAAAAACAGTCTCTCGTTCCAGTTCGTTACAAGCCCCCTCCTTCCACCGCCATCGAGTCACAATATTAAACTCCGCAGACGCGAGGGCGCGCTTGCGCGCCCGAGCGCATGCGGAGTCAGGCGCGCGTCTGCGCGCGCCTAAGTCCGCGCGCGCAGCGCGCGGACTCGGCGGATGGGATCTGAGTCACCGCGACTGCGGTTCGATCCGACCTTTCACCATCGACCGAGTCGCGCGCTGCGCGCGCGACTTGCGTGCGCGCAGACGCGCACGCGACTTCGCATTCGCGCGGGTCGCGCAGACGCGACCCGCGCGAATGCGAAGTTCATGACTTGGACTCGATGCGGAGTGCGGGCGAGGAATGGCATGCTCTACTCCGTAGCGTTGTCATGGTTTGTCTCTCGGTCGAGAGGGTCGTGTCAGCAGGAAGAAGGTGACTCCGGTGCCGACGGCGGCCATGGCGATCCGGCCCCAGGCGGGGAGTTCTTTGCTCAGGATCGGGTAGGCGAGCATCAGCCAGAGGAGGGTGAGGGCCCACACCTTCGCTTTGAGGCGAACGACCCCGTGGCGCTCCCAGTCCACGATTCCAGGCCCCAGGCGCGGATGCTGAATTAGCCACAGATGCAGCCTGGGTGACCCACGCGCGAAGCAGGCCGCCGCCAGCAATAGAAACGGCGTGGTCGGCAAGAGCGGCACGAAGGCCCCGATGACCCCCAGGGCCACGCAGAGCCAGCCGGCGCCCGTCCAGACCCATCGCATCCACCGAGGATGCCCTTCCGACCCCCACCGGGCCATCCTGGGCTTGCATTATCAGCTAGTCATGATATATTGTTGTTGGTGATTGCAACGGCCCCCCTCCTCTCGGCGCAGGCTTTGCCCGAGCGCCTGAAGCTGCTCGGCGATGCGACGCGCCTGCGCATGCTCGCGCTGCTCGAGCGCGACGAGCTCTCGGTCGGGGAGCTCGCGCGTGCGTTGGGCTTGGCCCAGTCTCGGGTCAGCAATCACCTGCGCTTGCTGCGCGAGGCCGGCGCGCTGACGGAGCGCCACCATGGCGCCGCCACGTTCCTGCGCAGCGCGCTGGTCGACGACGCCCACGGCGACGCGGCGTTGACGCGACTGTGGCTTGCGCTGCGCGCCGATTGCGCGGCGCTGCCCGAGCACGGCGCTGATCGCATGCGCCTGGAGCGCGTGTTGGCCGAGCGCGAGAGCGGACGCGATCCCTACGCCCACCTGGCGGAGAACTGGGACAAGCTGGCGGGCGCCTTCACCAGCGGCCAGGCCCGCGCGCGCGCCGCCGCGCGCTTGCTGCCGCGCACCGGCGTGTACGCCGATCTCGGCTGCGGTACCGGCTACATGGGTGCCGCGCTGGTCGGCTGTGTCGGCACGCTGGTTTCGGTCGATCGCTCGCCGGCCATGCTGGCCGAGGCTCGCGCGCGCCTGGCGCCGCTCGCTCAGCACACGCGCCTGGAGTTCGTCGAAGCCGCGCTCGATGCATTGCCATTTCCCGACGCGAGCCTCGACGGCGCGCTGGCCGGGCTGGTGCTGCACCACCTCGAGCAAGTCGAGCCGGCGCTGGTCGAGATGCGGCGCGTACTCAAGCCGGGCGCGGCCCTGTCGATCCTCGAACTCGCGCCGCACCGCGAGACGTGGATGCGCGAGGCCCTCGGCGATCGCCAGCTCGGTCTGCTGGCGACCGACCTCGTCGACGCGCTCGCGCGGGCCGGCTTCGTCGAGCCCGTGATCGAGCCGGTCGAAGACCGCTACTGCCCGCAACCTCCCGATGCCCAACGCCCGCGCGCCTCGCTCGAACTGTACGTGCTGCGCGCGCGCGCCTGATCCCCTTTTTTTCCAGAGACAATTCCGAAAACAACCGCCATGGCCGCTTCCAAGACTCAAACCAAGCAGGATTTCAAGGTGAAGGATCTCGCGCTCCACAAGTGGGGCCGCAAGGAGATCGAGCTGGCCGAGCACGAGATGCCCGGCCTGATGGCGCTGCGCGACGAGTATCGCGGCAAGCGGCCGCTGGCCGGCGCGCGCATCACCGGCTCGCTGCACATGACGATCCAGACCGCGGTGCTGATCGAGACGCTCGTCGATCTCGGCGCCAAGGTGCGCTGGGCCTCGTGCAACATCTTCTCGACGCAGGATCACGCCGCCGCCGCGATCGCGGTCGGCCGCAAGGGCACGCCCGAGAATCCCAAGGGCGTCGCGGTCTTCGCCTGGAAGGGCGAAACGCTGGACGAGTACTGGTGGTGCACCGAGCAGGCGCTCACCTGGCCGGACGGCGACGGCCCGAACATGCTGCTCGACGACGGCGGCGATGCGACGCTGCTCGTCCACAAGGGCGTCGAGTTCGAGAAGGCCGGCCGCGTGCCCGCGACCGCCAAGACGGACTCGGAGGAGTACTCGCTCATCCTCAAGCTGCTGCGCGAGAGCCTGAAGAACGACGGCCAGAAGTGGACGCGCATGGCGTCGAAGATCCGCGGCGTCTCCGAGGAGACGACGACCGGTGTGCATCGCCTGTACGAGATGCAGAAGGCGCACACGCTGCTCTTCCCCGCGATCAACGTGAACGACTCGGTGACGAAGTCGAAGTTCGACAACCTGTACGGCTGCCGGCACAGCCTGGTCGACGGCATCATGCGCGCCACGGACGTGATGCTGGCGGGCAAGGTCGCGGTGATCTGCGGCTACGGTGACGTCGGCAAGGGCTGCGCGCAGTCGCTCAAGGGCCAGGGCGCCCGCGTCGTGGTGACCGAGATCGACCCGATCTGCGCGCTGCAGGCGGCGATGGAGGGCTACCAGGTGCTGACGCTCGAGGACGTCCTCGAGTCGGCCGACATCTTCATCACGGCGACCGGCAACTACGGGATCATCACCGCAGCGCACATGGCGCAGATGAAGCACAACGCGATCGTCGGCAACATCGGGCACTTCGACAACGAGATCGACATGGCCGGCCTGGCCAAGACGAAGGGTGTCAAGCGCGTCGAGATCAAGCCGCAGGTCGACGAGTGGCAGTTCGCTGACGGTCACTCGGTGATCGTGCTCGCCGAAGGCCGCCTCCTGAACCTCGGCTGCGCGACCGGCCACCCGAGCTTCGTGATGTCGAACTCGTTCACGAACCAGGTGATGGCGCAGATCGAACTCTTCACCGCCGCCGAAAAGTACGACCGCTGCGTCTACACGCTGCCCAAGCACCTCGACGAGAAGGTCGCCCGCCTGCACCTCGAAAAGATCGGGGCCAAGCTGACCAAGCTCTCGAAGGAACAGGCCGACTACATCGGCGTGCCCATCGACGGCCCCTACAAGCCGGGGCACTACCGGTACTAGCGAGCTCGGCCGGTCGAACGATCGGCAATCGCCGGCATCAGCCTTCGCGCGGGTCGCGCAGACGCGACCCGCGCGAAGGCGTTCAAGAAAAAGAGGAACACGCCGTTCGAGTGGGGTCGCCTGACCGAGCCGTCGGCATCCAGCGCTCGACGCCCCAATCCCCGGCCATCGAGGAAGAATATTAAACTCCGCAGACGCGAGGGCGCGCTTGCGCGCCCGAGCGCATGCGGAGTCAGGCGCGCGTCTGCGCGCGCCTAAGTCCGCGCGCGGCGCGCGGACTCGGCGGATGGGGCGTGATCCACTGCGGAGGTGGCGCCGTGTTTCTGCTCGCGAAGGAGCAGGGGGCGCCCTCGGTCGGGATGAGTCATTGAATCAGGGTCACGGTCGACGCGGGGCCGCAATCAACGCGGCGTCAGCATCGATTGGGGAGCGCCATCGACCTGGGGGGCCGCCACTGATTGGGGACCGCCATCGAGTTGGGACCACCATGGAATTGGGACAGCCTTCGACTCGGGGCCGCCATGGACCGAGTCGCGCGCTGCGCGCGCGACTTGCGTGCGCGAAGACGCGCACGCGACTTCGCATTCGCGCGGGTCGCGCAGACGCGACCCGCGCGAATGCGAAGTTCATGACTTGGACTCAATGGGTGGGGCTTGGGCGGGACGGGTGGACATCCGCTCACCGTCACGATTCGGAAGCCCTCTGCCTCCCTCCCGCCATCGAGCCCCCATATTAAACTCCGCAGACGCGAGGGCGCGCTTGCGCGCCCGAGCGAATGCGGAGTCAGGCGCGCGTCTGCGCGCGCCTAAGTCCGCGCGCGCAGCGCGCGGACTCGGCAGACGAGAGACTCCGACTCCCCCGCTTCCGCGCTCACTGCCGCAAAGAGGAAGAGCATCGCGCACGAACTCCGGGCGCCTCTTTCGCATTGCCTCCGGTCCACGACCCCACTACAGTTCAGACCCGATCGCACGCTCTCGCGTCGATCCCCATCCCAGACCCTTTTCCGGACACATCCCCCAACATGGCCAATCGCACCACTCACCGTTCCTCGAAGGGCACCAAGCTCTACGCCGTCCGCGGCTCCGACGGCACCTTCAAGGACATCCAGACTTTCAAGCGCGCCCACGCGGCCGACCTTCGCTCCAAGTCGAAAGCCGAAGCCTCCGCACCCAAGACCAAGACCCGCAAGGCCGCTCCGAAGAAGGCTGCCAAGAAGAAGTAGTCCGATGACCGGCTCGCCGCGCGCGAGCCAACCCGCGCCCTTCGGCCGACTCGCGCCCTCTCCGACCGGCCCGCTCCACGTCGGCCACGCGCGTTCGTTCCTGTTGGCCTGGCTGCATGCGCGCTCGCGCGGCGGCCGCATCCAGCTCCGCATCGAGGACCTCGACCGCGAGCGCTGCAAGCCTGCCTACACCGAACTCGCGCTGGCCGATTTGCGCTGGCTCGGTCTGGATTGGGACGGTCCCGTCCATGTGCAGAGCGAGCACTTGGAGCCGCTGAACGCCGCGCTCGACGAACTCATCGAGCGCGGCCTCGTTTACCCGTGTGTCTGCACGCGCGCCGAGCTCGCGGCGACGCTGGCCCGCGCCGCATCCGCGCCGCACGTCGGCGACGAGCAGCCCTATCCGGGCACATGTCGCGGGCGCTTCCGCAGTCGCGCCGAGGCTCGCGCGGCCACCGGCCTCGAACCCGCGCTGCGCTTGCGCACGCCGCCGGGCGCAGTCGAGTTCGACGACGCACTGGCCGGCCCGCAGCGCTTCGAGCCGGCCGCCGAGGTCGGCGACTTCGCCGTCGCGCGGCGCGACGGCGTGATCGCGTACCAACTCGCGGTCGTGGTCGACGACGCTCGCGCAGGCGTCAACGAAGTCGTGCGCGGCCGCGATCTGTTGTCCAGCACCGCGCGCCAGATCCTTTTGCAGCGCGCGCTCGGCCTGCCGCAACCGCGTTGGTGGCACCTGCCGCTGGTCGTCGACGATGATGGAGCGCGCCTGTCCAAGCGCGGCGCCGGATTCGCCCTGGCGGACCTGCGCGCGCGCGGCGTCGATCCGCGCGCGCTGATCGGTTGGGCGCTGCGCTCGAGCGGACTGGATGCACCCGTGCGCCTGAGCGCGACCGAGGCTGTCCACGGGTTCCAGCTCAGCCGCCTGGCTCGCGCAGCGGCCCGTTTCGGGGCGGCCGAGCTGGAGGCGCTGCTTGCGGCTCGCGCCGGCTGAATCCGGCCTGACTTCCTGCCGCAACCACTCTCCGCGGGACGCCGGCTCCCGCTCCGCCGCCCGCGGTCCCGCGCGCGCAGGTGCAATGCCGCGGGCGATCCGCAACACTGGTTCTGTCGCATGAGCGCCTCCTCGCCTCCGCGCCTTGGCGCGCCAGCCGCACTGGCGATCACCGCGACCGCGTTGCTCTCGCAGGCCTGGATCGTCGAGCTCCCCTTTCAGCTCGACGACCACCTGGTGCTGGCCGATCCGATCGCGCACTTCGGCGCGTCGACCCGGGCGGCCGCGAGCGAGGCCGGCGACGCGGCGCCGACCATGCTGCGCTGGACGCTGTGGGCCCTGTGGGCGCTGCTCGCGGAGTTCTCGCCCGGCCCATTGTCGCCGTTGCTCTACCACGCCTGCGGGCTCGCGCTGCACGCGCTCACCAGCGTGCTCGTCGGCGCCGCGGCGACGCGCCTGGTCGCGCAGCGCGTCGCACCCGCTCGGCCCTGGCTGCCGGGGCTGGTCGCCGGCGCGGGCTTCGCGCTGTCGGTCGGCGCGATCGAAGCCGTGGCCTGGCCGTCGGCCTGGGGCGACGCACTGGCAGTCCTGCTGGCCTGCGCCGCGCTGATCGCATTGCTGCGAGCAAACGCAGCGCAGGATTGCCGGCGCGCGCGTGCGGGCTGGCTCGCGCTGGGCGGACTGAGCACGATCTTGTGCCTGCTCGCCAAGGAGTCTGCGCTGGTGCTGCCGCCGACGCTCGCGCTCGCACTCGCCGCGAGCGGAGCGCGCCGCGCGCGCGCCGAGCAGCTTGTGCTGGCCGCCGCGCTCGGTGTGGTGCTCCTGTTGCGCGTGCTCGTGCTCGGCGGCCTCAACCTCGGCTACCCCGGCGGCGCGCCGCTCACGCCGGCCCTGCTCGCCGAGAGCCTCGGCCCGGTCCTGCGCGGATTCCTGCAAGCGTTGCAGCCCTGGAATCGCGCGCCCGAACTGGCCGACCAATTGCCGGGTGGCGTGCGCCTGCACCTTGGAACCGCGCTGCTCGCGCCTTGCCTGCTGGTCGCACTGCTAGCCTGGGCAAGGCACGGCCGGCCGCTGCGCGCACCCGTGCTGGCCCTGCTCGCGCTCGCGCTGCTGCTCGCGCCGACCGCGCTGATCGCAACCGGCGACCCCACGAACGTGTTGTCGCGCGCGCAGTACGCACCGCTCGCCTGGGTGTGGATCGCCGCCGGCGCGACCCTCGGCGCGCTGCTTGCGCTCGACGTGCAAGGCGCGCGCTTCGCCCGCTCGGTCGCGGGCGTCACGGTCCTGCTGCTGTTCAGCGCGCTGCTCAACCTGCGCGCGCATGTCGTCGCGACGACGCGCCTGGCGTGCGCCGAGATCCACGCGCTCGATCGCTGCGTCGCCGAGGCGCGCGCCGAGCATGCGCGCAGCGGCTCGCGCCTGCCGCTGGTGCTGATCCACATCGCCGGCGAGCCGGGCCTGGGCGGCATCCCGGTGCTCGGCACGCACGCATCCCTGCGCTACGCGCCGCCGTTCACGCCGGGCCCGGCCGAGCTCGGCGCGCGCGCGCATCGGCTGTTCTCGAGCCCGGCGCTGCGCGCAGCGCAACCGGACGGCGACGCAGCGCCCCCCGATTTCGAGCTCCTCTCGTGGGGCACACGCGCCGAATGCGAGCGCGAATGGCCGTGGGCTGCGCTCGCCGCGCGCGATCTCGTGTGGATCGGACCGAGCGGCGATGCGCTGGCCGCGCTCGCGCGCGGCGCGACCCCATCAGAGCTGCGCGCCGCGCGACTTCCGCGTGCCCGCTCGGCCCTCATCGCGGGCCTCGGCGACGAGCGCCGCGCCGCGCTGACCTGGCGCACGGAACCTGCCGCTGCTCGCGAGCACTTCACGCGCCACGTGCCGTCGTCCGCCATTCCCGCCCACGCGCTCGGCGCACTCGATCTCGCCTTCGAGCCCGGGCCGCGCGCAACCGTCGCGCTCGAGCTCGAAGCGGGCAAGCGCACGACGCTGCACGCGTTCACGCTCGCGCGAGTCGAGCAGCAGACGCGCCGCGTCGCACTCGGCCGGCCCGCCGATCTCGAATGGCTGTTCGGCCCGCCCGTCCACGCGTTCGCGCTCGGTCCCGCCGCCGCGCCCGAACTCAGTCCGCCGCAGGTCCCGGGCCCCGCGCTCGCCTACCAGCCGCGCGCGCTCGCCGCACCGCCGCATGTGCTCGTCATCGAACCGAGCGACGAACTCGAGCTCTCCGCGCAACGACCCCCGCGCCTCGTGCTCGGCTCGCGCGCGCCACCGCTCGAGTCGCTCTTCGCGCGCCTCGAGCTCGCCTTGCAACTCCCGGTCGGAAGGATCGCGATCCACGCGCGCACCAGCCTCTCACGGTTCCAAGCAAAAGGCGCCAACGCCGCAGAGCACGCGCTGGAAGCCGATCTGGATTCGTTTCGCTTCGATGCGTGGCCCCCAGAACTGCCGAGCCTACCCTGGTCCGAGTTCCACGCGCAGTGGCTGGCGCCGCAAGCCGCCCAGCGCGGACGAAGCGAGTTCGCCGCCGCCGCGCGCGTCGTGCTCATCGCGGGCGAGGCCGCACAACTCGAAGCGGGCGGCGGGCTCGTCGTCGGCGCGAGCGCATGGCGGCGGCTGCGGTTGCGCTTGTGAGCGACGAAAATCTGGTGGGAGCGCAAGCCGGCGCGGGTGAAGTTCGCATCCGCAGTACCACCGCGCCATGGCCGCAGACCACGAGGCCCCCAGCGCTCGCGTGCGAGACAGGATTCGGCGGACCCGTC
>Ga0194120_10006590_pt1 | contig 16335 bp, 21 predicted proteins | sample TA2MahCa65mmetaG_FD_148642 | JGI IMG/M metagenome (GOLD analysis project Ga0194120, IMG submission 148642) | Freshwater microbial communities from Lake Tanganyika, Tanzania - TA2015019 Mahale Deep Cast 65m | ecosystem: Environmental > Aquatic > Freshwater > Lake | place: Tanzania: Lake...
ATACGGCTGAAGTTAATAAGTTTAGAAACCGTAGTGTCGGGAGTTCAAATCTCCCCGGGCCCATTTTTAAATCAATCGTTAAGTTTTTAAATAAAAGAATTATTATATTTTTATGATTAAAGGTAAAAAAGGGGCCATGGAGCTTTCTATAAATACCATAGTTGTTATCGTGATTGGTGTTACGATGTTGACTTTAGGGTTAGTTTTTGTCAGGAATATTGTGGGAAAAAGCAGTGACTTAAGCGAAAGTGCATTTTCAAAAGCTTCTGAAGAATTAGATAAATTGAGTGGAAGTTCAAGCGAGTTTATTACATTATCCAGTGAAAATTTAAAAATTGAGGCGGGAGATACAAGTGCTTTAGCTGTTTTATTAAAAAATGTCGAGGATAAAACATATAATGGGGTAAATGGTAAAATAGAAACAAGCGAAGAAGGAAAAAGCAAAGGGATTAGATGCGAATTTATTGATGGAAAGACAACTAAAAGTATTGGAAAAATGCCCCCTGGAAAGGAAAATAGAATTAGGATTAATGTAAAAACAGAAAAAGGATCTATAGGAACGTACGGCTGTGAGTTTAGGTTAGAAGGCGGGGGAATAGAAGACGAAACATTTGTTACATCAAGAGAAATAACGGTAACTGTCAAATAAATTTATAAATCAGGTTAATTCTCTATATTTATGTTAAAATTATACAATACATTAACAAGAAAAAAAGAGGAGTTTATTCCTTTAAATAAAAAATTTGTTGGGGTTTATACTTGCGGTCCAACAGTTTATAATTATGCTCACATTGGTAACTTAAGAACTTATATTTTTGAAGATTTATTAAAAAGAGTTTTAATTTATAATAATTATAAAATAAAACATGTAATGAATATAACTGATGTTGGTCATTTAACAAGTGATTCAGATACCGGAGAGGATAAATTAGAAAAAGGTGCAAAAAGGGAAGGAAAAACTGCATGGGAAATTGCTGATTTTTATACTAAAGAATTCAAACAGGATATAAAAGAATTAAACATTATTCCCCCAGATATCTGGTGTAAAGCAACAGACCATATCAAAGATCAGATTAATTTAATTAAATCATTAGAAAAAAAAGGATTTACATACAAGATAGAAGATGGAATTTATTTTGACACATCTAAATTGAAAGATTATGGAAGATTAGCTAGGCTAAAAAAAGATAAGTTAAAAGCCGGGATAAGGATAGATGTAAAGGATAAGAAGAATTTAACTGATTTTGCATTGTGGAAATTTTCTCCAAAAGATAAAAAAAGGGACATGGAATGGGACAGCCCTTGGGGAATTGGTTTTCCAGGATGGCATATCGAATGCAGTGCAATGTCAATGAGATATTTAGGAAATAGGTTTGATATACATTGCGGGGGGATAGATCACATACAAGTTCACCATACTAATGAAATTGCACAATCAGAAGCCGCTACTGGAAAAAAATTTGTTAATTATTGGTTGCATGGAGAATTTTTAATAATAAAAAATGCAAAAATGGCCAAATCAGGTGAAAATTTTATCGCATTAAAAAAATTAATAGAGAAAGGATATGATCCGTTATCTTATCGTTATTTATGTTTAACTGCACATTATAAAAATCCTTTAGAATTTAGTTATGGAAGTTTAGAATCTGCAGAAACTGCTTTAATCAAATTAAAAAATAAAATTTTAGAATTTAAAAAGAGTAATAACATTAAAAAAAAGATAGATTTAGATTATAAAAAGAGATTTTTAAGTTATATAAATGATGATTTAAACACTCCGAAAGCATTGGCATTATTATGGGAAGTTATTAATAATGAAAAAATAGAAGATAATATAAAATATAATTTAGCAATCGAATTTGATAAAATTTTTGGGTTGAAACTTGATGAAACAAAAGAAGAAAAAATACCTGAAGAGATAATTAGATTAGCAAAAAAAAGAGAAGATGCAAGAAAATCAAAAAATTGGCAGGAATCAGACAAAATAAGAAATGAAATTAAGGAAAAAGGTTATTTAGTTGAAGATAGTGTAAAAGGTTTTATCATTAAAAAGATTTAATTCTTACATATTAAGTATAAAATTGGCCCTATAAATTCTATTTTTCTAATATCGATAATGGCAATAATTGGAACATTATATAATTTAGGGCCATTTAATAAGATAGTAGATTTTAATGGAATTTTACTATTACAAATTTTCATAGGGGTAGCAGCAACATTTCTAATGTTCCTAACTTCAGGAGTTAAATGAATTACAGAATAAAGATTCAATTTTTTTAAAGGAAAAGCTTTTTAAATTGTTTATTTCTAAGCTATTTTATGACAAGTGTTTATGATGTTGAATCAGCTAAGTTAATAGAAAAAGCCAGCGAAGAATTAAAGAAATTAGTTAAATCTCCAAGCTGGGCTTTATATGTAAAAACAGGGGCAAGCAAAGAAAGACCACCAATGGAAAAAGATTGGTATTATAAGAGATTAGCTGCTATTTTGAGAAGAGTTTATCTAAATGGGCCGATTGGGACTAATAAATTAAGAATAAGATATGGCGGAAAAAGAAATGTTGGGATGACCGGAGAACGAGTTTACAAGGGATCTGGAAAAGTCATAAGAACATGCTTACAGCAATTAGAAAATTTACAATTAATAAAAAAGGTTGAAAAAGGGATACATAAAGGAAGAATAATCACAAATAAAGGAAAAAGCTTCTTAGATAAATTAGCTAAGCAAGTAAAATGAATCAAGACAATAAGGATGATTTACAAAAACAAATACAAGAATTAGAAAACATAGCAAAACAATATTTAAACAAGGATGCATTGATAAGGTATGGAAATTTAAAAACAGCATTTCCAGAAAAAGCCATAAAGGTTGCAACATTGATTGTGCAATTGATAAATAACGGGCAGATAATAGAAAAATTAGATGATGAAAAATTAAAATATTTATTATCACAACTCCAGGATAAAAAAGAATTCAGGATTATAAAATGAGCAAATATAAAAAACTAGGAAAAAAATTAAGATTAGCAAAAAGAATAAAGCAAGTAAAGTGGGCTCCTTTTTGGACAGTTCCCAAGATTTACGGAAAAACAAGAAGGGTTCATCCTGGAAGGCATACTAAAGTTAAAAGAAATTGGAGAAAAACTAAAACACAGGCATAAAAATGGAAGAAAGAATTTATACAATACCATTAAGAAAAGCATTTTCAAGAGCTCCAAGCTATAAAAGAAGTTCTAGGGCTATTTCTGAGATTAGAAATTTCTTGATTAAACATATGAAAGTTGAAGATGTAAGAATTGGAAGATATTTAAATTTGGAAGTTTTTAAACATGGGAGAAAGAACCCTCCTCCAAGAGTTAAAGTTAAAGCCATCAAAGACAAAATCAAGATTAAAGATGTTGAAAAAGAGATCATTAGGGTTGATTTAGTAAATGCTCCTGTTGAAGAAATTAAAAAAGAAGAAATAAAAAAGAAACCAAAAATAGAAGTTAAAGAATCAAAATTAGAAAATAATATTGAAAAATTAGATGATGAAAAAAAAGAAGTTTTAGAACATGAAAAAGTAATAAAAAAAGAGAGAAAAACAAAATCATTTGTCGATAAAACAAAACCTACACAAGAGCAGAAGATTTCTGGAATTATTGGAAGTACGGGAAAGAAATAATTATAAATTGTATTAAATTCTTATTATTATGAATTTACTGCCCTTTGAAAAAATAGAAAGAAAAATTTTTGTAAAGAAAGAATCTGAAACAAATTGGAATTGTGGACAAGACCCAAATAAAAGAAAAATTGAAGAATTAATCAATTATGGAATTATTAATTTAAATAAGTCTTCTGGTCCAACTTCACATCAAGTTTCAGATTATGTGCAAAGAATATTAAATATAAAACATGCGGGACATTCTGGTACCTTAGCGATTAAAAGATAATCAAGGAAATCCCGGAGTTACTGGTGTTTTGCCCATTGCATTAGAAAGAGCTAGAAGAATTGTTCAAGTATTATTAAAAGCAGGAAAAGAATATATCTGCTTAATGCATTTACATGAAAATATAGATGAAAATTTGATTAAAAAAACAGCTGAAGAATTTGTTGGAAAAATAAAACAACTTCCTCCAATAAGAAGCGCTGTAAAAAGACAGTTAAGGATAAGAGAGATTTATTACTTAGATATTTTAGAGATCCAAGATAAAGATGTTTTATTTAAAATTGGTTGCGAGGCAGGATTTTATGTGAGAAAATTCTGCCATGATTTTGGATTAAAATTAAAAACAAATGCTCATATGGCAGAGTTAATTAGAACTAAAGCCGGTCCTTTTACAGATAAAACATGGCATAGTCTACATGATTTAAAAGACAGTTATGAATTTTATAAAAAAGGAGAAGAGGATTATATTAGAGAGATTATATTGCCCATAGAAAAAGCTATCGAACATTTGCCAAAAATATGGGTTTTAGATTCTTGTGTATGCAGTTTAACCCATGGTGCTGATTTGTCTGTTCCGGGAATAAGCAAGTATAATAATTTTAATAAAGATGAATTGATTGCTGTAATGACTTTAAAAGATGAATTGATTGCAATTGGAAACAGCTTGATTGATTATGAAGACTTAACAAAATTAGATTATGGGAAAGTTGTTGATATAAACAAAGTTTTTATGAATCCCGAATTATATCCTAGATTCAAACAAGAGTAAGGTTTATATATTAAAAAGTATCTCTAATCTCGAATAATTAATAATAAAATAAGGGGGTGTAATTAATGGCAAAAAGCGGAAGTAATATGGGCTCCTGGGCATTTATAGTCGGAGTTATAATAGCAGTTTTAGTTGGTTTGTTTGGAATGTCAAGCCAAATGTGGGCAATTTATTTGCTGATTGTAATTGGTTTGATTGTCGGATTTATGAATGTTACAGGAAACGAAGCAAACAGCTTTTTAATGGCATCTATTGCATTGGTAATTGTAAGTGCATTCGGTAAAAATGTTTTAAGTGCAATTGCAGTTTTAGGGAATATCTTGGATGCAATGATGGTATTGGTTGTGCCTGCAACTATAATTGTCGCATTAAAAGCTGTTCATGGATTAGCAAAAGACTAATCTTTTTTTCTTTTTTTAATTAATTTTATAAATCAATTTCTTATCATAATTTTATGAAAATAGGAACAACATTAGTTGGATTAGAAAATATTTTAAAAGATGAAGCTAAAGGCAAGATAATAATTCCTGGAAGGGTTTTATTCAAGAACAATAAAAAATTAAGAAGCTGTTTATTAACATATGATTACATTAAACATTTTAAATTCAAGAATGAAAATGAGATTTATGAAAAAATTCCTAAAATAAAATTTAAAGGAACTTTTAGGATAGACTGTTCAAGACAGGGAAAACATATTTTTAATTCCCAGGAAATAAGGCAGAAAATTGGAGAAATATTTTATAATCAAGGAAACAAGGTTGATTTAAATAATCCTGATAATATTTTTTATGCCGATATTATTGATAATTATTGTTTTTTTGGAAAAAATCCTCAAAATCTAGCTAAAAGAGATTATAGGGTTAGATCAAGCAAGGATTCATTAAATGCGTGCTTGGCTTATTCTTTGTTAAAAATCGCAAAATTCAGCAAGAATAAAATATTATTGGATTGTTTCTGCGGTGATGGAATAATTTTGATTGAAGCTGGGTTAATTGGAGGAAAAAATTTATATGGATTTAATAATGACATAAAGAATGCAAGTATAAATGCAAAGGTTGCAAATGTTAAAATTAATCTTTATAAAGAAGATTTAAATTGGCTTGATACTTTTTTCAAAAAAAATTCAGTGGATATAATTGCAACAAAAATAATATTTGAAAGCAAGACAAAAAGCATTAATTTTGTCGATAAAATAATTAGAGAGTTTTTTCATCATGCAGATCATATATTAAAAAATAAAGGAATAATTGTTTTATTAACGCCAAAAATAGAATTAATAGAAAAATATTCAAAATATTATAACTTTAATTTAAAGAAAGAATTAATTGTAGAACATGGAAATTTAAATTATTTTATTTTAAGTTTGAAAAGATTTAAATAACCCTTGCTTACTTAATAACTATGCAACCAGAAGAGCAATTAATACAGGAAAGAATAAAGAAATTAGACAAAATAAATAAATTAGGAATTAATCCTTATCCTTATAAATTTGAAACTAAATATTTTTCTCAGGATATTCTAGATAAATATTCAAAATTAAAAAACGAGGAAAAAACAAAAGACAAAGTCTCCGTAGCTGGAAGAATAATGACATTAAGACCGATGGGAAAAATTGCATTCGGACATTTGCAGGATTTTAAGGGAAAAATTCAGTTTTTTGTAAATGAAAAAGAAATAAGCAAAAAAGAATTTGAATTATTTAATTTATTAGATTTAGGAGATATAATAGGAATAAATGGAACAATATTCAGGACAAAAGCAGGAGAAATAACAATTTTAGTAAGCAAATTAGAATTATTAACAAAATCATTAAGGCCATTGCCTGATAAGTATCATGGATTAAAAGATATAGAAGAAAGGTACAGAAGAAGATATGTTGATTTAATTGTCAATCCTGAAATCAAGCAGACCTTCATAAAAAAATTTAATATAATAAATTCAATAAGGGGGACATTAAACAAGGAAAATTATATTGAGGTTGATACACCTATAGTTCAAATGATTTATGGCGGGGCAAATGCAAAGCCATTCAAGACATATGTAAATGATTTAAAAAGAGATGCATATTTAAGAATTTCAGACGAACTTTTCTTAAAGAGATTAATTGTTGGTGGATTTGATAGGGTTTATGAAATAAGCAAGGATTTTAGAAATGAGAGCATTGACACAACGCACAATCCTGAGTTTACGATGATTGAGTATTACCAAGCTTATGCAGATTACAATGAAATGATGAAATTAACAGAGAGGATAATAATTAATGCAAATAAAGCTATAGAAAATAAGGAGGTAATTGAGTTTAATAATAATAAAATTAATTTAAAATCCCCGTTCAAAATAATGACAATGAAGGATGCAATCAAAACTTATGGAAAAATAGATGTTGATAAATTAAATGACAAAGAATTGTTCAAATTAAAGGATAAGTATAAATTAGAATTTGAAGGAACCTTAACTAGAGGGTGGGTTATACAATTATTATTTGAACATTTTGCAGAAGAGCATTTAATACAGCCTACTTTTATTATAGAACATCCAAGAGAGACAACACCATTGTGCAAGGGGAGCAGAAAAAATAATGATTTAATTGAAAGATTTGAGTTATTTATTGCTGGAATGGAAATGAGCAATGGTTATTCTGAATTAAATAACCCTTTAATACAAAAAAGGTTGCTTGAAGAACAAGCTAAAGAATTAAGAGCAGGTTTTGAGGAAGCTAACCCAATGGACGAGGATTTTGTAAAGGCAATAGAACAAGGAATGCCTCCTACCGGCGGTGTTGGAATTGGAATAGACAGATTAACAATGGTTTTAACAAACAATAGTTCGATAAAAGATGTTATCTTATTCCCAATGATGAAGAATTAAGTTTATATATTAGTTTAAACTCTTAATTTTATGAAAGAATCTCTTGTTGTAAGATCAAGATTAAAAGAAATTGTTCTAAAATATGGGAAAAATAAAGTAAGGAATATGTCTGAGGATTTTGACAAAAGATTAAGCGAGAAAGTTGAGATGTTGATTGAAGAAGCGGTTAAAAGAGCTGAAGAAAATAAAAGAGCAACTGTTCAATCTCGTGATTTATAAAACATGAAAATATCAAAAAAAATAAATAATTCTTGGGAAGCACAATTAAAATCTAAGGCTAAATTTCAAACTAAATATCAGCCAATTTTTGGCTATTTTTTTATTATACTTGGGTTAATAATTTTAATTATAGAAATCATTAATAAAAATATTTCTGGAGGATTATTTGCCTTTTTAATTTTGTTTATAATCGGAAAATTATTTTTATTTGCTTCTAGAAAAAATAAAGAATTCTTAGTTAAAACAAAAGCAATAAACAAAAGTCAATCAGAATTAGTCAAGAACTGGTGGGAAAAGTTTATAGAGATTTTTAAAAGATGAACAAAAGCAAGGGGAGCCGGGCAGAAAGAGAATTATTAAGCATGTTTTGGGATAATAATTTTGCTGGATGCAGAATGCCTGGGAGCGGATCAACGCCTTTGCCTAGTCCCGATTTATTAATTGGAAATGGAAAAAGATATCTAGCAATTGAATGCAAGTCATTAAAAACAAAAGCAAAATATTTGGAGCAAGGACAAATAAATGAATTAATTGAATTCAGCAGAAAATTTGGAGCAGAGCCTTGGATTGGAGTAAGATTTAACAATATTGGTTGGTATTTTATTCAGCCAGACAAACTTGAAAAAAGCAAGAAAAATGAGACATTAATTGCTTCATTGGAATTTCTTGAGAAAAATGGATTAAAATTTGAACAGTTGATAAATAGTTAAATTTAAATTTTTTGAAAATACTATTATTTTAATGAAATTTAAGATATTTATGATTTTAATCACAATTTTTTTAGCCATAAATGTCGATTCTTTAATTGAAATCAACGAAATAATGTATGATCCGGAAGGAAATGATAATGATAAAGAATTTATAGAAATTTATTCTGATGAAAACAAAAACTTGACAAATTACACGATTGAAGACTTATCCGGGGGCAAAGATATTCTAGTTTTAAGAAAATATTTTAATTCAAATTATTCTTTAATCGTAGAAGATGGTTTTGATTATAGCAATATTAATGCATCAATATATACAATTGGTGCAACAATCGGGAATAACTTAAATAATGACAATGAGATTATAATATTAAAAGATAATCAAGATAAGATTGTTGACATTGTAAACTATTTTGATAGTTTTGGGGCAAATAACAATGGAAAATCTTTAGAAAGAATATCCATAGAAGATTATTCAAATAACATGATGAACTGGAGGGAAAGCTATGTTTTAGGGGGAACACCCGGGAAAGATAATTCGGTCTTTAATCTAAATTTTAATGATTTAATAATAACTGAGTTCCTACCTAATCCAGAGGGAGATGATGATGCTAATGCTCCTGGAGGAGAATTTGTTGAATTATATAACAATTTAGATTATAAAATTAATTTAGAAGGCTTCAATCTTCAAGATGATTTTGGGCATAAAATAATGGTTACAAATGTTAATTCAAATGCAATTGAAATAAATTCAAAATCTTTTTCTGTAATTTATATGAATGGATTTTCTGGATTTTTGAATAATGACTTTGACAAGATAAAATTATTCTATGGAAATAAATTAATAGATGAAATAATCTATGAAAATTCAAAGGAGGGTTTCTCTTGGAGCAAGATAAATAATTTATGGAAAGTATTAAAGCCTAGCCCGGGAGAAGAAAATAAAGAGGAAATAATTAATAATGGAAAAAGTTCATTAAAAATAAATAAGATTTATTTAGGAAAAGATGATGAAGCTAGTTTTGGGGATTCATTTGAAGCAAGATTAGAAATTTATAAGGGAAACACAAGTAAAAATGCAATTGATGTCTGGGTTGAAGATGATGGAATAAAAGTAAGCAGGGTAAGCAATTTTAATATTTACACAAAATTTCAGAATTATACGATAAATATTCCAGTATTACTTAATTTAAACTGCAATTATAAATATCCCGATGGAAAATATTATGTTATTGCAGAAGGATTGGATTTAAAGGATAAAAAAGAGATAGAGATTAATGATATTAACAATAAACTATGCAATATAAAAGAAGAAAATAAAAAAATCGTCAATAATGAAATAAATTATGAGTTTATTGAGATTCCAAATGAGATCAATTCAAGCGAGAATATTAATATAAAATTAAAAATAAACAATAATTCAACAGAAGACAAGAACATAGAGATTTCAAGCTATGTTTACAAAGGAAGATCAATTATTTCGCGGGATAAAATAGAAAAAAGAATTAGTTTGCCTGCACAAAGTTCTATATTATTTGATTTGGACAATAAGCTAGATTCTCATGTTGTTCCGGGAGAATATAAATTAAAAATAAATTTTAAAGAAGAAGGCAAGAGAGCAGATGATTTTACAACAAACATAAGGGTTGTTGAAAATCAAGAAAAGAATTATAATAATACAAATAATATTCAAGGAAGATTAATTTATGAATCTAGCGATGTAAAAGCAAAAAACTCAGTTCCATTAATTATGATTTTAACCTTATTAATAATTGTAATTTTTTTAGTTTTTAGAAAAGGTTTATAAATTTAGTTAAAAACAATTTATGATGGCAAAAATATTAACAAGGGCTATAATTGAAATAGCAGGGTTTCCTAAAGAGCATATTGAAGAAGTAATGAAAAAAGTTGTTGAGAAATTAAAAGAAAATTTTGAGGTTGTTAAATCTGAAATTCTTGAGAGTGTTGAGTTAAAAGATAAATTTACCGGGTTTTGGAGCATTTTTTCAGAGGTTGAGATAAATTTTGAAGATATAAACAGACTAACTTTATTTTGTTTTGAGTACATGCCTAGCTCTATTGAAATTTTAGGACCTGAAGAATTAAAATTTAATTCAGTTGATTTTGCCGGATTTGTAAATGATTTATTGGCTAGATTGCACGAATATGATATGGTTGTCAAGAACTTGCAGGCAGAAAATAAGGTTATGAAAATGAGGCAAGATAATAAGGAGGAAAAATAATCACTTCTTACTTAAAAATTCGTCAAATGTTTTTGCTTTTGGTTTTTTGAATAAATAATAAATAAAAGCTCCGATTACTAAAACAACAATCAGCAAAAATATAATAACTAATTTTTTGTTTGATTTTTCTTTTTCTTGCAGGTTTGATATAGTTTTATTATCTATTTTTTGTTTTTTTTCAATTGTAATATTTTCCTGCTTAATTTTTTTTTCAATAAAGTTTATTTCCAAAGGCAAAAATGTCAGTAATTTATTATTTGACTTAATTTCTATCTTTCCAGAATAATAAATCTTGCTTGCATTCTGGTTTTCGTTTAACCAAATGTATTGTGTTATTGTTTCATTTTGATTTATTTTTTCTACGAATGACAAATTTAATTTTACAATTTCCTTAAGATTATCATTTAAAACAAAGCTTATGTTTTCTATTGGATAATCAAACGTGTTTTTTATATAAAACGGCCCTTTTAGAGTTAATTCTTTATTTAGTTGAAAATTATCATTAAAATAAGTTCCATATGTTGAGTTTAACAAAACAATCTCATTTTTCTTTATTTCATCCTTGGTTGCACTTTGATTTGTTAAATTACTTTGATTTATGAAGGTATTGTTAATAATTGTGTTGTTTGTTGAGGCATTATTGGTAATCTTATCTTTGTAAGTAAGAACGGGAATTAAATAATAATCATTTTCATATTCTATCCTTATATCAAAATTATTTATGTTCTTTGGGATATTCAAATTCAAATTATAATTATCATTTAAAACAAATTTCTGATTTAAATTTAATTCTTTGGAAATTATTGTAATATTTGTTTTTTGGCCGTGATTTGTTATTTTTAATGTCCCGGAAATTTTATTATTAAATATTCCTGGATAAATTGAGATTGAATCAAAATCATTCAAATAAAATTCCTGGGTTTTTGACATTTTTTTTAAATAATTGTCAAGATATTTTACATTCTTGACTATAAAATAATATGTATCATTCTGAATTTTTGGGATATTAAAATAAACATAATAATGATTTTTGCTTAACTCATCTAAAAAAATAGAAACAGGAATGGTTATATTATTTTTATCAATCAAGCCAAAATTAGATGCTGTTATTTTTTCAGCCAGAGACAAATTCATCAATATGTCTGCCTGTATTGTTTCATAATTGTTGTAATTATTTTTAGCAAGATTTATTGTAATCTCCTGGGCATTAGCTATTGGAATTAAAAACAATAATAAAATTAATATCTTTTTCATTTCTTTAATAAGTTTTCCGCTTCCCTTATTGATTTATCTAATTCCTGTTCTAATCTATCATCTGTCGCTGTTCTTCTGTATTGTTGCCGAGGTTTTTGTGGAATGTTTGTTCTCTGAATTGGTTTATTTGTTTGAAGTCCAAATGAATATGGGCCTGGTGAATTTGGCTTACCCGGTTTCTTTAAAAATTTATTATACGCAAAATATGCCCCTACAGCTAAGCCCAAAACCAAGATTACAACTAGAATTATAATCCATGATGAGCCTCCTTTTTCTGATTCAGTTGTTCCTTCTTCATTATTATCTTGAGAATTATCTTCTGATGAATTTTCTTCTTTTTTACATTCATTTTCAATACATACTTCATTCATCCCTGTACAATCGGAATCTGTTTCACATTCCGGTTTATTTTCTTCCCCATTTCCTCGATTAACACATTTTTTTAAATCTGGATCACAGTACTGTGTTTCGGGATCTTCACAATCAGAATCTTCAGTGCATTCTTCAGTTGTTTCTTGTTCTGTTGTATCATCAGAGGGTTCTTCATTATCATTATCTTGATTATATGGAGTTGACGCCGATTCTGTTAAAACTAAATAAATAGCAGCACCTGTGTTTCTAATACTTCCAAAAGAACCATCGGAAGCTTGTTTTGATTTCAGCCATTCTGTTGAATTTTCTATTTTTTCCTGGTAATTTGAATTTCTTAATGCATTTATAGCAAAAGATGTTGTAAAAATATCTTGATTATCCCAATAACTTTTTTTATTCTGTTTGCTTATTAAATAATCTGCAAATTTTTGATTATTTGTTATTTTATATAAGACTGCATTTTCAAATATTGTATCTGCCTTATCTAACAAATAAGGCAATACTTGTATATTATCATTTCCGAGTTCCTTTAATGCATATGCCGCATAAAATGAAGATTGCTCATCACAAGATCCTCCTTTTTTAATGGGATAACATGCATTATTTATTGTTAAATCAGTTGTGCTTGAACCTGCAGGAGATTCTTGGATTATATAAAAATTAGTTTCTTGGTTTAAAATTCTTAATAATGAAATAACAATATCTGGATCATTAACTTCATTACAATCAACTTCTATGTTTTCAACAGGCTTGTCAAGAATTAATCCTAAATCTGCCTGAACATCAATCCAGTTAACTAATTTATTATCAATTTTTATTTTCTCTGTGCCATTTACAAATATTTTTTTTGTTTTATATGTTTCATCATTTACTTGATCATAAGTTAAAGTGCAATTCCCAACCTTTTCTGTTTTAATCTGAATATACCAATTAGAAACTGATGCTTTTGTTAACGCAGAATTTAACCATGATAATAACCCGGTTATATTAATGTTAGATGATTTTAATGCTAACACCATTAATGCGGTATCCTTAACATTGCAATTTCCTTTAGGATAACAATCATTTTGGTCTTTTCTTTGCAATAAAATATCGTTTGTATTTCCTAAAGGGATATTATTTGCATTTAAAGCAAGCAATGCAAATGCCTTTTCATCTATTGGACCCTCTGACCATTTAACATTATTTGGGTTAGAAAGCCAAGTTAATGATAAATCCTTAGAATAAGCAAATACACTTATGCTTAATATAAAAACAATAATTAGATAAATCACCTGTTTTTTCATCTTTAACAATAGATTTAAGTAATTTAAAAAAGTTTCTATATAACAATGGAATACTATGATGAGGGAAAAAGAGGAAAAATATACCTTGATAAAGGGTATGCAATAAAAAAGGCTGATAAAATAAGGATAAAAAATGAAGTTTATTGGCTTAAATTATTGAATAAATATAAAATTGGGCCTAGATTAATAAAATACAGGGATAATTATTTTAAATATAAATTCATTAAAGGAGAATTTATTGTTGAATTTATTAAGGATAATAATAAAAATAAAATAAGAAAAGTTCTTTTAAATGTTTTAAAGCAATGCAGGATTATGGATAAATTAAAAATGAATAAGAAAGAGATGCATAACCCAATTAAACATATAATAATTAACAAAAAAGTAAATATGATTGATTTTGAGAGGGCTTATAAAACTGATAAGCCAAAAAATGTAACTCAATTTTCACAGTTTATTCTTTCTAATAATTTAAAAAAATTATTGATTAAAAAAGGATTTAAAATTAATAAAGAAAAGATGATAAAAAAATTAATTAAGTATAAACATGAGCAAAATGAAGAAAATTTTAAAGAAATTTTAAAGTTTATTTAAGTAATTCTTTATTTAGATTATAAAACTCAAATGCTTTTTCTGCTTCATTTATATTACTAATTTTTGATTTTCTTGCTATTTCTTCTAAAAGAGAGCCAAAATTTTTTTGCGACACCCCGCACAAGCGAGCGCTCCTGTTAAGATCACTCCAAGCATCAGCAGCATTAGATAGGTCGCCGAGATTACTAATGTACTGCGAATTAATGTACCACGAACGAATAGATGGAATTTCTTGATCATCTGGAAGATAGATTCCCATGTTTTCATCATAACCATAAATTTCTTTAGTTTTTGCGAATATTAGCTCAACAAATTCATTTAATAATCTTGTATCCTCTTCAGCTAATTTATTCCATATTTTATGGTTTTTAGCCTGTTCTTTTGTTAAAGATTTTCCAGATATTATTTCATCTCTTTTAATAACCTCGTAATTCTTTTTTAGTTCATTAAAATAATCTTCATTTGATATTAAGCTTCCATTGCTTAATCTTGATTCTTCATTTATATTTATTAATAATTCTGAGTTTGGGATTATAATTAATTCTTTATTAAAATAAGATAATCCTGTAGAAGTATCCCAATAAGAATTTAGCCAAAAATACATTTCTTTATTACCTTTAGATTTAATTGCTCCTACCTTATACTTCATTATCTCTTTAAATGTTAATGGGATTAATCCCTCTTCAACTAACAATGGCATTTGTGAATTATAATTTCCTTCAAATACTTTGTAATCTTGAATTAATTTTGTTTTCATTTTATATCCCCTATTTGATATAAAAGTAGAGAAACTAACTACGATATAAAGCTTTCTATTGTTACTATTTATAAATAATTATTAATTAATTTTAAATTTTGATTTTCTTATAGTATAATTAACTGGATTCTTAATTAACTTGCATAAATTATCTGGCTTGCATATCCCCAAGCTAACATAAATATTATCCTGATTACTAATTAAATTTTCTTTATCTTTAGGACAATTTTGAGGCAATATTGATTTTTGTTTTTTCTGCCAAGTTAACTGTGCATTGATATAATTTTCTCTTAAAGGTTCCTTATTTTTTTTATTCCAAGATAGAACTAACTGCTTCATTTGTTCATCATTATATCCAATATTTCTCAAGAAATTTATAAAAACAAACAAGAATCTTTTTTTTCCGTCTTCTAACCCCTTTAACCCATTCAGAATGCATGGAGGAAAATATTTAATATCTAATGCGCTCGTTATTTCAGAATAATTTTTTTTAACAACATTTTCTTCCAAATCATATTTTTTTGTCTTGTGAAACCAGTCATATGCCTGAATCATTAATTGGGAAGATTCTCCTTGCTTTATATTTTCGAGATTTAAAAATTTTAGATTAACATCAACATTTTCAGGCTTGGATTTTTCCTTATCAAAATTTAAAATATCTTTGTCTTTTATCGGAATAGAGATTAATCCTGATTTTTCATTAAAAGAATAAGGCGAGCGAAACATATGTCTGCTTGAAATAGCAATACTATCAATATCTACGAGAGAAAAAACATCAAATTTTTCATTGTTCACATTATTAGAAGAAATTTTCTCAATTAAATGTTCTTTTATCATATTTTTTAAATAACTTGCAATAATCCTTGCAGCTTCAGGAAATAAATCTTTTATATTTAGATTATTTAAAACAGAAGGGAATGTTTCAAAGGGAATTAAAATATGAAATCCTTTGTTTCCAGAGAATTTTATTGAGTAAGAATAAATATTATGAAATTTTAAAGCTTCAACAACCAGATAAGCTGCTATTTTAGAATATTCAAATAATCCATCAATATCAATTAACAAGTCCCAGCCAATTCTTAAATCATCTAATTGTTTTTTTGTCATTCCTGTTCTTAATAATAACGGGTCTTGCCATCTTTCTTCTGAGATATTAAACGATGTTGCTCCCTGTTTTACCAATTCATAAACATCTTTTTCAAATTGTAGAATATCTGGGCGTTTTCCAAATCCTTTATCCCCAAACTTTACAGCAATTTCTCTATCAACAGAACTTTCAAAAATAGCCTTCTGAACATCTTTCCTAGAATAATATCTTAATAATTCGTTCATGATAAA
>Ga0194120_10006592_pt1 | contig 16329 bp, 14 predicted proteins | sample TA2MahCa65mmetaG_FD_148642 | JGI IMG/M metagenome (GOLD analysis project Ga0194120, IMG submission 148642) | Freshwater microbial communities from Lake Tanganyika, Tanzania - TA2015019 Mahale Deep Cast 65m | ecosystem: Environmental > Aquatic > Freshwater > Lake | place: Tanzania: Lake...
TCTTTGCGGATAATTTATGAGATTTTAATAATGAATAGAATTGATGCGGTGTTATGGTCGTTTTATCTAAAAGATTACTCTCTCCATATAAAAAATTGATCGGAACAAGATGAATCTGATATTTATCAAGAAGCTCAGCGGGTAGATCACATGCAGAATCAACTACAAGCGCAATTGAAGAATTTCGATTGAACTGAATTTCGTTTTGTCTTTGCATATCATCAACTTTTGATTGAACAATCGTTCCATAATCCATAAGCCTGTAAAATATTTCAGATGGAGTGTTTGTGTGAACATGAAACTTTACCGCCGTCTTTGATCCAGCCACAATCAGCGAATCTCCAAAATCTGACAAGAATTTTCTCAGTTGATCAGAAGAGAGTTTATCTGTTTTGACCATTCCTTCTGTACAAAAACGAAATTGGAGTTTCTTATAGTTATCAAACTTATGTGAATTGGATTCTTCTAAGTCAATTTGGATTGTTTCCATCTCTTCCATTTTTTTTCCAGTTTTTAGGAAACTTGAAAATCCTTCTATGAAATGCACAAATCCCTGCGCCCCTGCATCTACAACGCCTGCTTCTTCAAGAACTTTCAATTTTTTAGTTGTTTCTTTTAACGATGCTTTCGCCGTTTCAATGGAATGATTTATTAATTCTACGAAGTCGTGAGTTTTTTCGTGCAGTTTATGAATCGCATCCGCCCAAGATTTCATTACTGTTAGAATTGTTCCTTCAACTGGATTTGTAACTGACTTGTAAGCAAACTCAACTCCACGATTAATTGCACTTGAAAAGTCTTTTTGATTTAATTCGTTCTTATCTTTTGCGCCATCGTTCAAACCTTGTATGAATTGGGCGAATATTATTCCGGAATTTCCTCGAGATCCAAGCAGGGCGGCGTCTGCCATTCGGCTGCTGACTTTTGAAAATGACGGCTCTGCTTTGCATCCTTCAACCACTGAGTGCATTGTTAATACAAGATTTGTCCCTGTGTCTCCATCGGCAACTGGAAATACGTTTATCTTATTTAGATAAGCTTTGTTCTTTAAAACTGTATTTTTACCGGACGAAAATCCGTGATAAAGCTTTTCGCCATCGAGGAAATCTATTTTCATACAATTTGATCCATGATTTTTATTTTAACTAAATCCTCCCTGTTGATATGCTTTCAAATTCTTGTCTTAATATTAGGAGAAAATTCAATAGTCGCAACGTTTTTATCGGCAAATTGGTTCAAAGCTAATCTCACAATTTTTTTATTGAATTTGACAAAGTTTTTCTCCAGTTTTTGTTATGAATATTAAAATAAAATTCCTCGCCAAAGAGTACTTAACAAGCGATATAGCTATAATAGTCTATATTTCCGTCGCTAAGTTATTGATTCATTTATATTCCAATGCATTTGCTAATTACGGAATTTTTCGAGACGAACTTTATTACATTGCCTGCAGCAAACGGCTTGATATCGGTTATGTAGATCAGCCGCCACTTGCAAGCTACATCATGGCATTTTCACGGATGATAATCGGCGATTCTGTTTTTGCAATTAGATCACTTCCCGCGATAGCTTCTGCAATGACAGTTTTTGTGACAGGAGCAATCACACGAGAGCTGGGAGGAAAGAGGTTCGCTGTTACAATTTCATGTCTTGCTGTAACTTTCTCACTTATCCATCTTGCGATGTTTACTTTCTTTTCGATGAATGCATTTGATATTTTATTTTGGACGATCTCCTTTTATCTCGTGATTAAATTAATAAAAGGTTCAACCTCAAAACTTTGGTTACTGCTTGGAGTGTTAATGGGACTTGGATTAATGAATAAGATCACATTTCTTTGGTTTGGTTTGGGTTTATTCGTCGGCTTGCTTGCCACCGTAAGTCGTAAAGAGCTTAAAACAGCGCGGCCTTTCTTGGCATGTTTAATCGCATTGTTCATTTTTCTTCCGTATATAATTTGGAACATCCAAAATGATTTTGCTCATTTAGAATTTATAAGGACTGCTTCGGCAGAAAAATACTCGTCTATTACTCCGGTTGATTTTATCTTAGGTCAATTTTTAATAAACAATCCTGCCGTTGCGCCTGTTTGGTTGGCTGGTTTATATTTTTTCTTCTTCAATGAATCGGGAAAAAAATTCAAACTGCTTGGATTTATATTCCTAACTTCTTTTACAGTGCTCGTTGTCAATTGGCACAGCAAACCAGAATATCTTTCCCCGGCTATGCCAATTCTTTTCGCTTCTGGCGGAGTAATGCTGGAGCTCATCTCATATAAAAAATACTGGAATTGGATTAAGTATACAATCACCGCATTTGTAATTGTTTTTGGAATAGTTTTGATGCCTGTTGTACTTCCTATCCTGCCGCCGCAAACGTACATTGCTTATTCAAAAAGTCTCGGCATTGCTCCAAGTACTGCAGAGGGCAACACACTGGAGGAGCTTCCGCAATTTTATGCCGATATGTTTGGTTGGGAAGAGTTTGCAAAGACAATTTTGAAAGTTTATCTCTCCCTTCCGATTGCGGAACAAAAAGATGCTCTTGTTGTTGCAAGCAATTACGGACAGGCAGGAGCGATTGAATATTATAGTTCAAAATATCCGTTGCCAAAAGTCATTTCGCCGCACAATAATTTTTGGATTTGGAGTAAAAACACAACCAATATCAAAACTGTTATTATTGTTGGTGGTACTGAAGACGGGCATAGAGAAGCTTTTGATGAAGTGGAAATGGCTGCAATTCATAAATGCGAATATTGCATGCCTTACGAGAACAATCGTCCAATATTTATTTGCAGGAAATTTAAGTTAGATTTCAAAACTCTCTGGCAACGGGTAAAAATCTACATCTGATTTTGCCCAGTCGAATGAGCAATTTAAACTAATATAACTTCGTGAGGTTAAAATGATTTCTGCTATTAAAAGATATTTTCAATTCGATGAGTTAAAGACTTCTTTCCAGCAAGAAACTATTGCAGGAGCAACAACTTTCATCACTATGGCATACATAATCATCGTAAATCCAAAAATCCTGGAAGCTGCTGGAATTCCATTCGGTCCATCGATGGTAGCAACTATACTAAGCGCCTTTTTTGGTACTCTAATAATGGGAGTGTACGCTAAAAGACCTTTCGCCATCGCACCTTATATGGGAGAAAATGCTTTTATTGCTTTTACAGTTGTAAAGGTTTTAGGATACAGCTGGCAAACCGCCATCGGCGCAATTTTTATTGGCGGTGTTTTATTTACGCTTCTAACCATTTTTAAAATAAGAACGTGGCTCGCTAAATCAATTCCAGAATCACTTAAAATTGCATTCGCTGTCGGAATTGGTTTGTTTCTTACATTCATTGGATTAAACGAAACAGGAATTGTGAAACTGGGTGTTGAAGGTGCTCCAGTTCATGTCGGAAATTTTCATGATCCAAAAATACTTCTTGCAATTTTTGGTTTTTTATTAATTGGATTCTTGATGATGATCAAAGTGCTCAGTGCAATTCTGATCGGAATATTGTCTGTGACTTTTCTATCACACATTTTTAATCTTTTCCCTCTGCCTGATAATTGGATCAGTACGCCGCCTGATATCTCGCCAATATTATTTGAACTCGATATTACCGGCGCACTCACATGGGGATTTTTTGCAGTCATTCTGACTGTCTTCGTTATGGATTTTGTTGATACAATCGGAACTCTGCTTGGATTGGCATACAAATCAAACTTACTTGATGAGAATGGAAATCTTCCCGATATCGAAAAGCCGTTATTGTGCGATGCATTAGCCACTGTCGTTGGTTCATTGCTTGGAACGACTACCACTGGAACCTATATTGAGTCGGCTACAGGAATTGAGGCTGGTGGGAAAAGCGGTTTCACTTCAGTTGTTACTGCAGTCTTGTTTTTGTCGGCACTTTTTTTTGCACCATTCTTTACAGCTATTCCTGCAATCGCTTACGGTCCTTCTTTGATTATCGTAGGATTATTGATGATGTCGCCAATCACAAAATTAAATTTCGACAATTATTCGGAAATTATTCCGGCTTTTATTGTTATTGTGTTGATGAGCTTTACATACAATCTTGGAATTGGAATGACCGCAGGATTTGTCGCTTATCCATTATTTAAAGTTCTATCCGGGAAATTCTCCGAAATTAATCTCGGACTATGGTTTTTTGCGGTGCTTTCGATTTTGTTTTTTATATTCTATCCATATTGAAAGAACAAAAACTTTTTTAAGCATAATTTCGTTATGATTAAAAAATTCATCAATTAAGATTAGCGAGTAATAAATGGAATACGTACACCTTGGAAGAAGCGGTCTCAAAGTCAGCCGATTATGCCTCGGCACAATGAATTTTGGTCCGTATACACCTGAAGAAGAAAGTTTTAAAATTATGAGCCGTGCAATCGATCACGGAATCAATTTTTTCGACACTGCAAATGTTTACGGCTGGCACCTTGGAGCCGGGCTTACAGAAGAAATCATCGGAAGATGGTTGTCTCAAGATAAAAGCCGGAGAGATAAAATCGTACTTGCAACCAAAGTCTATGGGAAAATGGGCGAAGGTATAAATGATAAAAAGCTTTCGGCTTACCACATTCGAAAAGCTTGTGAAGAAAGTTTAAGAAGAATGCAGACCGATCATATTGATCTTTATCAGATGCATCATATAGATAGAGAAACTCCATGGGAAGAAGTCTGGCAAGCAATGGAGCAATTAGTCCGCGAGGGAAAAATACTTTACGTTGGAAGCAGCAATTTTGCAGCTTGGAATATCGCTGAAGCGATTTACACAGCGCGGCAAAGAAATATTCTTGGATTAATTTCTGAACAAAGCATATATAGTCTGAGAAATCGACACATAGAGCTTGAAGTTATTCCTGCATGCAAGGCATTTGGTGTTGGATTAATTCCTTGGAGCCCTTTGGGTGGCGGAATTCTCTGCGGAATATTAGAGAAAGCGAAAGAAGGGAGAAGAACTCGTGAACCTTTGATCGACTCTGCTGAAAAACTTCGTCCGCAAATTGAAGCGTATGAAAAACTTTGCAAAGAAATTGGTCACAAATCAGCAAATGTTGCTCTTGCATGGATACTAACTAATCCAGTTGTTACATCACCAATAGTTGGTCCGCGAACTCTTAACCAGCTTGAGGAAAATGTTAAAGCACTAGAAATAAAATTATCTGATGAAGTAATGAAAAAGCTCGATGAAATTTGGCCTGGTCCGGGAAATCAAGCTCCCGAGGCGTATGCGTGGTGAAAATTGAATATAATGCCTTTACTTAGTCTTTTTTTCAAATTAAATTAATTTAAGTAAGAACGAGTTTAAAATGACAAAGACAGTAAATCTTAGTAAAAAGAAAGTAAATCTTGCTGAAATTCTTTCTATTGTTGAAGAAGGCAATGAAGTGATCATCACAAAAAACAAAAAAAGGGTCGCAAAAGTAATTCCTTTTACAACCGAAAAGAAAGAACGAATACTCAATCAATTTAAAGATAAAATTTGGACAAGTGTCGATTTTGAACTGCCGATCCCTCAAGAATATTGGGAAAGTGAAAATTGAAAGTACTTCTTGACACTCATGTTTTTATCTGGATGTTGAATGATGCAGATAGAATTTCACAAAATGCTTTAGGTTTACTTAAAGATTCAGAAAATGAAGTCATCTTAAGCGTCGCTAGTCTTTGGGAGATTCTAATAAAAGAATCTCTCGGAAAGATTAAATTTCATGAGCCGGTTGAAGTAATTTTCGAGAAAGCTATTTCAACAATTGAACTAAGAATAATTCCTATCGAGGCAGCTCACGTCTTTGAATTGCGAAAGCTTCCATTGCACCACAAAGATCCATTTGATAGAATTTTGACCGCCCAAGCTGCTTATGAAAATGCTTATATAATGACATCTGATAGATTATTCGACAATTATCCTGTGAAGACAATCTGGTAATCTTTTTTAGGGTAATGGGCTTAGTTTGATTAATTTTTTCTTAAATAAAGAATAAATCCGATGAAACATTTCGACATACCAAATTATTATAAGAGCAATCTCATTTCGAGGATTAAAGAATTAAGAAAAGATGACGATCCTCGGAAGAAAAATATTTCTCCGACAAAATTAGATTTCGGCCCTGTGAGATTTTTTATTGCCCGTCATTTTGGTTTTTGCTTCGGTGTGGAAAACGCAATTGAAATAGCTTACAGAACGATTGAAGAAAATCCTGGAAAAAACATTTATCTTCTTAGCGAAATGATACATAATCCTGGCGTAAATGGTGATCTTCTCAACCGAGGATTAAAATTTATCTTTAATACTTCTGGGTGGCAATTGATCGACTGGGATGAACTTAAAAAAGAGGACATAGTACTTATCCCGGCTTTTGGTACAACTTTAGAAATCGAACAGGCTCTTAGGAAAAAAGAGCTTTTCATTGAGACTTTCGACACAACTTGCCCATTTGTAGAAAAAGTTTGGAATCGTTCACATTCACTCGGAGAACAGGGTTACACAATAATTATCCACGGAAAATATTTTCACGAAGAAACTCGCGCAACTTTTTCACACAGTATTAGAAACGCTCCGGCGGTAATTGTTCGAGATTTAGAAGAAGCCAAAATTCTTTGCTCATTTATTTTAGGCAAGAAAGGCAAAGAAGAGTTCTATGAATTTTTTAAGGGACGCCTTTCAACTGGTTTTGATTTTGAGAAAGATCTATCGAGACTCGGCGTCGTTAATCAGACAACAATGCTTGCAAGTGAAACTCAAGAAATCGCAGACCTTTTAAAAGATACAATGATAAAAATGTATGGTGCAGAAAGCATAAAAGATCATTACGCCGATACAAGCGATACACTCTGCTATGCAACTTACGATAATCAAGAAGCAACTTACGGACTTCTCGAACAGCCTGCAGACTTCGCCGTTGTAGTTGGTGGGTATAACAGCTCAAACACATCGCACATCGTTGAACTATGCGAACAGAAAATTAAAACTTATTTTGTTTCATCGGAGGAAAAAATTATTTCTAAAAATTTAATAAGCCACTTCAATATTCACGAGAAAAAGGAGGTAGAAACAAATAATTATATTCCCGAAAAAGATGTAGTCGATATTCTTCTTACTAGCGGAGCTTCATGTCCAGATGCTGTAGTTGAACGAGTGATGCTCAAGCTTCTTTCATACTTCAAAGGCACTCGAAGTATCGAAAGTGTAACGAATGAATTATTTTCGGAAAATTAGAAGTTTTTGCTTCCACGCCAGATATTTTCATCGCTGCATGCTGAAAAATTTTCAAGGACTGTCTTTTGCGGCTGAGGGATCAAATTTTGCTCTACTACTACAACATGATTTGGTCGAATCAACTGTGAGGTTAAGTACCCAAGAAAGAAACCGATTAAAATTATCGCCGCTCTTTTAATCCATTCTGTGGTAATTGACTTTTTACCATCAAGCAAATAAAATTCATTCTCTTCATTCAATTTGATTCCACCGATGACGTTAGGCTGATTTTTAACTTCGATAGATTTCTCTAAGCAAGTTTTACATTCGGATATATGATTTTCAATTCTCTTTGCATCATTCACTTCAAGTAATTCAAGTTTGTACTTTAATAATAGATCTTCGTCTATGTGGTTTGTCATAAAATTCTTTTCTCCTGTAATTTATTTTTACAGATTTTAACTGCATAAAAAATCCTTGATTTGACCGTGCCCATTGGAATATTTAATGTCTTGGATATCTCTTCATAACTAAGCTCTCCGTAGAATTTTAAAATTAAAATATCTCTATGTTCGTCGGACAATTCTGATATTGTTTTATAAATCTGATGCTGCGTTTCTGCTTTGATTTGATCATCAATAAAGAGGTCCGTATTCTGCGGCAAATGCTCTTCTGAGATCTTTGTGAATGGTTTCAATCTATTTTTTTCCTTCAAAGCTAATCTATGTGCAATTACCATTAAATATGATTTAATTTTTCCTTCGAAATGCTTTGGTTTGATTTGGTTCAGCTTAATAAATGTCTCTTGAACTACATCTCTTGCTTGGTCAAGAGAGCCAAGAATCAAAAACGCAAGTCTCAACAAAACTCTGTTATACTTTCTAAAAAGAACGTTCCACGCCTTTTGATCACCGTTCTGTGCTTTAGCAGTTCTTCCCAATCCGAGTTCATTCAATAATATCTTTTTCTTTACACCACTTTTTTATTCTTCAAATTTGAGCCGCTTATTCCATACTTCATTAAGTTTATCCTGCTCTTCTGATGGAATTAAATTAACTAAGTACTTTTGATACCAGCGGAAGAGTTCTAAGTATTGTTTCGATGAAATTTTGAGGTCGTTTTTTATAATGGAAGTTAGAGCGGCGGCATAATTTTTAACCAGCATTTTGCCCGCATCTGTTTCCTTTGCAAATCGCAACCGCCAGCTCTGAAGCCCTGCGGTTCGAAAATTTGTAAGCCAGTTGTCAATCATATTATTCATTCGAACCGAATTCTTTTCCCTTGTCGAATTAATTAAAGTACTAGTCCAAGGTTTTGTCCGCTAATTTTGTATCTTTCGACAACATCAGTTGTATAAAGAGTTTCGGAAAAATAAAGAGGGATGTTTTCTCTCTCCGCAGCTTGAATTAGATAAACTAATAAAGTGTCTGACATTGGACCTTGAGACGGCAGTTTTATTTTATTTTCCTTTATTGCTTTATAAATTTCTTCTCCAAGTTTTGCATGGTCCTCTTTCATAATAAATTTTGGGACTCCGTTGTTCATTATTAAAAATGGATACCAATTGGTATTTAGCAGAGAGCGGTTTACAATTTTTACATCTGGACGAAATTTCAAAATTCTTGTTAAAATCCAGCCAGGGAATGTGTCGTTATCTCCGTTGGTAATCAATACTGCGTTTTCTTCCAAGCATGAGATCATATTATAATTATAATCCAAAACTTCATCTGCCACACCGCCTTTCTCGAGAATTTTTTTTAATGCAACATCCAACTTTTCATTATCATTCTGTGCCATATAATTGACAACAAGGGAAAACCAAGGTTCGATGTATGACGGATCGAGTTTAACAGCTCTCTCCAGCAGGTGGATCCCTTCCAAGTTATTTTCGGAACCGTGTTTTGTCATTGCTGATAAGTATAACAAAGTTGGATTGGCGGGATATTTTTTCAATCCATTTTCAAGTAGCGATTTGTAATCAGACAGATCCGCATAACGTGTTGCATACATCCAATTTGCATAAGCGTCTTCCGAGGGAAATTCTTCGTAATAATCTTTCCACAGTTTTGCCAGCTCGACGTATGTATCCGTGTCGTAGACAATCTCTCTTTTACTTACAATTTTTTCGGGCCGTTCTATGGTTTTAATCTCGTGCTGGCATGCGAAAAGAAATAGGGATGAACAAAAAAAGCCTGTAATCAAAAATAACTTCGTCAATTTCATTGATAACTCCAGTTTTAATTTCTATTAAAATTAAGAATACTTTTTATAGAATTCTTGTTTAATAGTATAATCCGAAAAATGCAGTTTTGTTCAAATGATAATGAAAAAAATTTGAAAGAAAGCTTATCTATTCGATTTCAGATTAACTTTTCTGCTTAAAATCATTGATTGCCTCTCTCGTAAATTTTGAGAGAACCAGCTTGCCGCTCATTTCGGCACGCTGCTCAAGAAGCTCGTTCCAGTTTTCTGTATCCTGCCAAAACATTTTTTTAAGCATAGAAATCGATTCGAGACTATGAGATGCAAGATTATCAGCAAGCGAATCAACAGATAAATCAAGTTCCGCTATTGTTTCAACAACTTTTGAAAACAAACCTCTACTCAATCCCCAATTTGAATCTCTCCACTCTGTATCTATTGTCATGCTTGCAAGCGCATTTAATCCTATTTTTCTTTCTATTGCAGGGGCAACAACAAATGGCCCGATTCCAAGTGCAAATTCGCTTAACCGGATCGAGACATTACTTGAAGCAATTGCATAATCGGCGGCCGAGATTAAACCAACCCCCCCTCCTACGGCCTTTCCATGAATTCGTGCGATTATAAACTTTGGACAGTTCGTCATCGCAATTATCAATCTAGCGAATCCCATGAAAAATTCTTTTCCGGTAACAAAATCTTTGATGGATTGAAGCTCGTCGAATGAAGCGCCTGCACAAAACGCACCGTTTCCGTCACTCGCTAGAATTATTATCTTAACATTTTTGTTGTTTCCAAGTTCATGAAATTTATTCGTCAAGTCTTTTAACAAAACTGATGGAAGTGAATTACCCTTTGGATGAGAAAATGTGATCTTCGCAATGTTATTATCGATACTTAGGTTAATGCTTCCGGTTTCCATCAGTTTTATCCTGTTTTTTCTTACGCGTTAATTTAATTAATTATCCGAATATTAGCTTTATGTTATAATTTACTTCTAAATTTTCTATCTTTATTAAATAGAATGCTGAAAAATTAAACTAATATGTCTCTTTTTCGTATACAAATCGAGATAAAAAATGAATTCCTTTAAAACATTTTACCTTTTAAATAGACAAAAGCTGCTGATTGCCCTTTCGACTTTTCTCGTTATCCTTGGTGCAGTAAACATTTATCACATTTTAATAGTTAATCAGATGTCAAATGATGAATGCATTTGGCTGCCAACCAGAATAAATAAAGATAGTACAGCTTTGCATTTTGATGTTGTAAAAGTTGATGGTGTTACATGGAATGCAGGAATAAGAAACGGAGATCGGCTCATAGCGATCAACGGCGTGAGTACAAAATCTGCTACAATTGCTCAAAACACATTAAACAAGGTTGATGCTGGCAAATATGCTGAATATGTTGTTGAGCGAAACGGTAAAATTTTCAAAACAAAGGTCTTAGTCAAAAAGTTAATTCAATATCCAAATCTTGGTTTTGGTTTGCTGGCGTTTATCTGGTTGGTTTTTGGATTCATTGTGATCATGGCAAAACCAGATGGCTTAGTGCAAAAATTATTTTACAGAATCGGTGCCGTTTATACAATTTATATGTCCGCTGTTTTAATCCCGCTTGGAAGCAGAATAGAGTATAATGTTTATTCTTATTTCCTATTAATCCCACTATTTGCACAAGTTTATCTACCAACTGTTTTAGTACATTTCTTTTTTGTATTTCCAAAACCTTTCAAATTCATCGAAAAAAAATGGGTTGTGCGAATACTGTATTTAGCACCGTTGATTGCCTATGCTGCGTCTCTTATGATCATATACCTTGTGTTTACTACGGGGAATGTTGCTTTTTACTCGCGATATTTTGGGATCTTAAATATCCTATTTCTGGTTGCATTAATTGTTGGATTTGTTTCCCTTCTTATAAAATTCAAAAATTTAAAAACAAAAGACGCTCGCCGCCCTCTATTTTTAATAGTAATTGCTTATGCAATTGGATTGACAAGTGTGATTTATACATCAACAATCGCTAACGCTATCGCTGACTCATTTTTTAATTCACCTGAGTTATTCGCCCCGATTATTTTAGTTGCTATAATTCCTATCGCTTTCGGTGTCAGTATCTTTAAATATCAGTTAATGGATGTTAGCATTGTTATCAAAAATGCTATTATTTACGGTGTCGCAACTATCATCGTTGCAGCTGTTTACTTTTTAGTTATTTATTTAATTGGTTTGTCTATCAGTGAGGCAATCGGTACAGAGTATCAGGGAATCATCGCTGGATTAATTTTTATAACTTTTGCGGTAATCTTTCAGTCAACGAAAGACAATTTCCAAGACCTGCTTACTCGGAAATTCTATCCAGAGCAATTCGCTTACCAAAAAGTATTAGTAAAATTTTCTACCGATCTACCTGGATTGGTCGGTTTGGAAAATATTCTCGATTCAATTACCGATACCTTTGAAGATTCCTTAAAAATTAAAAAATTCGGACTGTTACTGAAGAATGACCAAAATGAGTTTATTTTAAAAAGGAATTTTGGGCTTCATAATCAGAGCGTTAGCCCAGTTATTAATGAAAGCTTTTTTAACGATTTTTTATGGAAAAAACGTACGATTTCAAACAACTGTATAATAGAACAAGAAGATTTTAAGGATGTATTTGAGAATGATTCTTCCCTGTTGATTGAAGAAGAGATTCATTCTATTGTTCCAATGATGATTAAATCAAAGATTATCGGTTTTATTTTATTAGGGCTTAAACCATCTGGATCAAAATTCGCAGGAAAAGATATTGAGATATTATGTGCGGTGGCTTCACAGGCGGCCGTTTCAATTGAAAACGCAAAACTTTATAAGAAAGAAGTTCACAGACTTGCACTTGAACGAGACCTCGAAAACGCCAGAAAAATTCAACAAGGATTGCTGCCTCGATGTATTCCATCAATGCAAGGACTTGATATTTGCGGTGAAATGATTCCTGCTTTTCAGGTCGGTGGCGACTATTATGATTTGATACAAATCTCTCCGTCAAAAATTTTCGTACTCGTTGGAGATGTCTCTGGAAAGGGTTTACCGGCATCTTTAATTATGACCAAGCTTCAAAGCATGATCCAGTTATATTGCAGTGCAGATAAATCTCCGAAAGATATTTTGGTCGAAGCAAACAGAAAACTCTATAACACAATGGATAGAAATTGGTTTGTTACCCTCTCGCTCGGTTTATTTGACACAGAGAAAAAAATGTTAACTTACTGCAGGGCCGGCCATCCGAACCTATTGTATTCTTCAAACGGATTCACAAATTATATTGAGACTTCCGGAATTGGGCTTGGATTGGAACAGGGAGACGTTTTCCAAAAATCCCTTGAAGAGAAAGTTTTAACTCTCAAAAAAAATGACGTGTTTGTCTTTTATTCCGACGGGGTTTCTGAAGCGATGAATTCGAATCATGATATGTATGGATTTTCTAATCTTTCTGAAACCGTTGAGATTTATCAAAAGAACTCGGCAACTGAAATTTTAAGAAAAATAATCAACAGTCTGAGTGATTTCAGAGGTGAGCATGAACAAACTGATGATATTTCTCTAGTGGTTGTAAAAGTTAATTTCTAATTCTTCTAAATCTTAGCTTTTATTTTTATATTCGCTCAATGAAAAAATTAAATCTCGGCTGCGGGTATGATTTAAAAGAGGGCTACATCAATATCGATATTGTTGATTACGGAGGGAATGTAATTCACGATTTAAATTCATTTCCATATCCTTTTGATGATAATTCCTTCGATGAAATTTATTGTTCTCACGTTCTTGAGCACGTGGAAAGCTTTCATAAAACGGTAAACGAGATCTATCGAATATCAAAACCCAATGGAATTGTTAAAGTGTTTGCTCCTTTCTTCCTTAACACTAAATATTTTGGCGATCCTGATCACAAAATTCCCTTTGGCATTAGAACTTTCGATAATTATGAGTATATCGAGAATAAAAAATTAAAATTCTATGAAAAGTGGAAATTAAAGCACAGAACTAATTACAAAGTTGATGCTCAGTTCGAAATTCTAAAGAAACAATTTAATGTTTCTAATTTTTCTATTCTAAAATGGCTCAATATTCTTATTAATATTGAACCTGTAATGTATGAAAGATTTTTTTCGGGAATTCTTTCTCCTGAAGAAGTGATTTTTACTTTGAAAGTTATTAAGAAATAATTTTTCCTATGGTAATAATTCTTTAAAATATTTTTTCATAAATCAAAAAAACTTCTTGCTTTGAATTGACTACTTTATTAATATCTTTTTGTAAAAAAAGTTCTTTCATTTTGTGTGAATAAATTGTGGAAAACTTTTTTTGTGAAAATGTTTCACAAAAAATTGTGGTTTTTCTATCCACGAATTCCACATAAACTATTGTAAATTAAACCGCCGTATGTTATCATAACTCTTTCTTTTACAATAAGTTATAGAAATACACGTTGTGTGGATTTCTTGTGGAATATGATTGTATTTCAAGTAAATTATTAAATAAAACTGTTTAACTTTTTAGAGAAATTTTTGCCCCCAATTGTGAATAAAACGAAAAATGCTGTCTTAAATTTTACCGAGGAAATCTCAAAATCAAACACTGATGAGGCTCAGAAAGTTTGGAAAAATTGTATCCAAATAATTAAAGATCATATTGGCGGATTGTCATTCAAGACCTGGTTTGAGCCAATCATTCCAACTGACTTTTCAAATGATACCTTAACGGTAAAAATTCCAAACGACTTTTCTTGGGAATATATTGAGGTTCATTATAACACGTTGATTAAAAAAGCTTTACTTCATTCTATTGGAGATAAAGCTAAACTAGTGTACATAATTGATGATAAAATTAAAAATGAACCCGAGAAAATCATCGGCCATGAGTTAAAAGTAAAAACTTTTAATCAATTATCTACTCAAGAAAAATCAATTGATGTTGACGCGGCTATTTTTGAAACGCATTTGAACGAAAAATTTTCTTTTGATAATTTTATTAAGGGAGAAGGAAATCAACTTGCTCGTGCAGCGGCTTATGCAGTAGCCAATTCGCCTGGCGGAACTTCATTTAATCCACTTTTTATTTATGGCGGCGTTGGATTAGGAAAAACACATCTTATTCAAGCAGTTGGAAATGCAGTTTTAAAAAACAATAAAGCAAAAAGAGTTCTATACACAACTGCGGAAAAATTCACGATGGAATATGTTGATTCTATCAAAAAGAATAGTACAAACGAGTTTTCTTCTTTCTATCGTAAAGTTGATGTGTTGATCATCGATGATATTCAATTCTTCGCTCTTAAAGAAGCTACTACTGATACGTTCTTCCATATTTTTAACAGCTTGCATCAGCTTGGAAAACAAATCATTCTCTCGAGCGATAAACCACCGAAAAGTTTGTCGGGTCTTGATGAGAGATTAATTTCACGTTTTCACTGGGGTTTATCTGTTGATATTCAGCCGCCGGATTTAGAAACAAGAATTGCAATCCTCCTGAAAAAATGTGAATCTTTCGGATTAGAAATTAATTCTGAAATAATTGAATATATTTCTTCGAATATCACAAATAATATCCGCGAATTGGAAGGATGTTTGGTGAAAATTCTTGCACTTGCTTCTCTGGAAGGAAAAGAAATTACTCTTGAGCTGGCAAAAGAAGTTGTCAAATCCATAGCAACTGATAGAAAGTTTTCCATAACAGTTGAACAAATACAAAAAATTGTCAGCCAGTATTTCGAAATTCCAGAAGATATGCTTAGGTCTAAAACAAAAAAGCAGGAGTTTGTTCAAGCACGTCAGATAGCGATGTATTTCTGCAAAAAGTTTACCAATGCTTCCTTAAAAACAATCGGCCTGCATTTTGGTGGAAGAGATCATTCCACAGTAATTCATTCAATTCAGTCTGTGGAAGAAATGCTGACCGAGGATAAATTTATTTCTATAATTAATTCGATTCAGCGAAAAATAGAAATAAGCAGCTAATTTGTTCCGGGCTCGATCATAATATTAGAAAATTCCTTGTGGATAACATTTGATCATTTTTTGTGGAATTATGTTTATTAAGAGTTAACAAATGTATAAATCGAAGCCAAGAATTTGCTCGCGTTGATAAGTAAAAATTACATACATTCGGTTGTTGAAAAATATCGTTATGAATCTCTAATAAATTTGGTACTAATGGAGTATTTCAACAAATCAACATGCTTATTATTATACTTAGTTTAAAGAAATAACTTAATTATTATATAGAGGAAAAATAAACTCAATTCGTTGTTTATTTAATGTTTTTGAATGCCAGTACCAATAAATTCAATTGAGAAGCAGTTAATATTTTCGTAAATTTTCAAGTCTTTTTAAGGAATATCCAATGGAATTTAAAGTAAACACACAAGAATTTGAAAAAGTATTAAACCAGGTAGTGTCGATAATACCGGCAAGATCTCCAATGCCGATACTCGATCATTTTTTATTATCTATCAAAGATAATATGCTCTCGGTTTATGCTACAGATATGCAAATTGCACTTCAAACCTCAATTCCTGTTACTTCTGCTCAGGAAACCAGCATCGCGGTGCCGGCTAAATTATTACACGACACTATAAAATCATTGACAGATACGGATGTTAAAATCAGTACCGATAAAGATCAAAAAATTAAAATTACTACGGATACTGGTGTTTTTAAGATTTCGTATTTAGAATCGGCTGACTTTCCACACCTGCCTGCTTTTCAAGAAATCTATAACTTTTCAATAAGCACAGATCGTCTAAAAAGAGCACTTGATACAACGAATTCTGCAATAAGCAAGGAAGAAGCACGTATTTCAATGACTGGTGTTTTAATGGAATTGAAGAGTGATGAACTTCGATTTGTTGCGACAGATGCA
>Ga0194120_10006593_pt1 | contig 16325 bp, 13 predicted proteins | sample TA2MahCa65mmetaG_FD_148642 | JGI IMG/M metagenome (GOLD analysis project Ga0194120, IMG submission 148642) | Freshwater microbial communities from Lake Tanganyika, Tanzania - TA2015019 Mahale Deep Cast 65m | ecosystem: Environmental > Aquatic > Freshwater > Lake | place: Tanzania: Lake...
GACCGCGGCGAGGAGCTCCCGTACCCGCTGCTGCGCGACCTGGGCCGCGAGCTCGGCCTGGCCGAGGTGCTCGGCGGCACGGCCGACCGGCGCGCGCGGAAGCTTCGCGCGGCCGCCTCCGCTGAGCCCGTCGAGTTCCTCGAAGCTGCCGAGACGAGCAACGCCGGTGGCCTCGGCGCCGACCCCATGCTCTCCGCACTCCTCTTCAAAGAGATCTCGCGCGTGTCGCCAGGCTTCGGCATGGCGCTGCTCGGGACGCTCGGGTGCGGGATGGCGATCGTCGGGCAGGGGTCGGCGGAGGCGGTGGAGCGGTACGCGGGGCCGGTGCTGCGCTTCGAGAAGGTGGGCGCGTGGGCGCTCACCGAGCCGGGCGCGGGCAGCGACGCGTTCGGCGGTATGCGCACCACCGCGCGGGTCGACGGTGACGAGCTCGTGGTGTCGGGGCAGAAGACGTTCATCACGAATGCGCCGCACGCGGACGTGTTCGTGGTGTACGCGCGCGTAGAGACGGGCGAGGGCGCGCCGCTCGCGCGCGGGATCGTCGTACCGCGCGGCGCGGCGGGGCTCGAGACCGGGCCCGCGCTGCGCAAGATGGGAATGCACGATTCACCGACCGGCGAGGTGTTCCTGCGCGACTGCCGCGTGCCACGAGAGAATCTGCTCGGCAGCCTCGAGAGACGAGCTGCGGCTGGAACGACCGCGGCGACTGCTGCGAGCACGACCGCCGCGCGCGGCGGCGCGGCGCTCGAGACGCTGAACCTGGAGCGCTCGATCATGCCGGCGATGTGCCTCGGGATCATCGAGCGCTGCGTCGAGGCGTCGGTGAGCTACGCGCGCGAGCGGCGGCAGTTCGGCCGCGCGATCGGCGAGTTCCAGGGCGTGGCGTTCAAGCTGGCGCGCATGCACGTGGCGCTCGAGAACGCGCGCAACCTGGTGGCGAAGCTCGCCTGGGCGCAGGCCGAGCGCCGGCTCGACGCGCAGCTCGCGTCGGTCGCGAAGCTCTACTGCGCCGAGCAGGCCGTGCGCGTCGCGCTCGACGCGGTGCAGATCCACGGCGGGTCGGGCTACATGGCCGAGCTCGGGCTCGAGAAGCTCGCGCGCGACGCGAAGATGTTCGAGATCGGCGGCGGCACGAACGAGATCCAGCTCGCGACCATCGCGCGCGCGCTGCTGGGGCGGGCTGTGCTCTAATCCGGCGCATGGAACCAAGCGACAGCCAGCTCCTGATCCGCGACCAGTACCGCAAGTTCATGACCACCGAGCTCGAGGCGGCCACGCCCGCGATGGAGAGCGGCGCGGAGCTCCCGTACCCGTTCATCAAGAGGATGAACGCGGCGCTCGGCGCGAGCCTGGTCGGCGACCTGGGCGACGACGCGGAGTCGCGCGCGCTCGCGAGCTGGGCGCGCACGCAGCTGATCATCGAGATCGCGCGCGTGAACCCGGGCTTCGGCATGAGCTGGGGCGTGAGCATCGGGCTCTGCGCCGGCAACATCATGCGCGGCGGGACGCCGGAGCAGAAGGCGCGCTACCTGCCGGACCTGCTGCGCGGCGAGAAGGTGGGCTGCTGGTGCCTGACCGAGCCCGGCGCGGGCTCCGACGCGTTCGGGTCGATGCGCACGGAGGCGCGGCGCGACGGCAAGGACTACGTGCTGAACGGGTCCAAGACCTTCATCACGAACGCCCCCTACGGCGACGTCTTCCTGGTCTACGCGAAGAACGCGGAGGACGGCTCGATCCAGGCGTTCATCGTCGAGCGCGGCTTCGAGGGCGTGAGCGTCGGCAAGCCGTTCAAGAAGATGGGGATGAAGAGCTCCCCGACCGGCGAGGTCTTTTTCGACGACGTGCGCGTGCCCGCCGCGAACCTGCTCGGCGCGGGCACGCGCGACCGCGACCACGTGCGCAAGTCGCTGGCCGGCGAGCGGATCGGCATCGCGGTCATGGGCTACGGGATCGCCGAGCGCTGCTTCGAGATCGCGCGCGACTACGCCAAGCAGCGCGTGCAGGGCGGGCAGCCGATCGCGAACTACCAGCTGGTGCAGAATCGCCTGGCGCGGATGTACGTGGCGCTCTCGAACGCGCGCCGCGTCGTGTACGAGCAGGGCGACGTCTCGATCGCCGACGCCTGCGCCGGCAAGCTCTACGTCACGGAGGTGGGCACCTACGTCGCCACCGAGGCGATCCACATCCTGGGCGGCTACGGCTACCTGGAGGAGCAGACCGTCGAGCGCCTGGCCCGCGACGCGAAGCTGCTCGAGCTCGGCGGCGGCACCACCGAGATCCAGATCCTGACCATCGCCCGACACATCCTGGCGTAGCTACGGCGGGGTGGCTCGGGCTGCCGCGGTCGGTTTACGGGCGAGCCAGTGCCGAAGCTCGCGTTCAGCCGAGAGTGATTCTGGCGTTCAGCCGACACCGATTCCTGCGGTGACGCCCCGGGCGCTGATCCACGCGCCCCCGGAGAGCGGCAGGTCTAAGCTCGCGCGGAGCGAAGGAGCGTCGCGCGGCCAGCGGCTGGGGGGCACGGCGCGGGCGACAGCGGATCACGCCAAGGGTTGAAGCTCGGAGAGGTCCGGGGCATCGCCCTCGCGTCCAGGGTGAGCGAGTGCCAATGGATGAAGAGAAGACAGGGGGCGCGCAAGCGATCCCGTCCTTGGGCAGCTGCCATCAAGGCCGCGGAATTCCCTGGAAATCCGGCGTCGGGCGGCTCGGAGAACGGGGCGCTAGGTTTCGGCCGAGGTCATCGTCATGAAGTACAAGATTGCGCTTCAATCGTCGGAAGAGGGCTTCAGCGTGTCGGTTCCCGGACTACCCGGCTGTTGGTCGCAAGGCGCGACCGAGGAAGAGGCGATCGCGAACATCCAGGACGCGATCCGCGAGTACCTGGCGGCGGTCGCCGAGCTCACGAAGGGCGCGGTCGTTCGCGAGATCGACGTTCCCCTGTAGCGGACGTGGGCAAGCTCCCGGGCATTCCGCATCAGCGTGCCGTTCGCGCGCTCGAGCGCGCTGGCTTTCGAGTGCTGCGCCAAGGCAAGCACATCGTGATGACGGACGGCGTTCGCATCCTGACCATCCCCCGCGGCAATCCGATCAACGCCTTCACCATGGGCGGCATCATCCGCGACGCGGGTCTCACGATCGAGGAGTTCCGCCGGTTGCTCTAGCCGGACCGGACCGATCGCCTCGCCTCTGCTTCGCCCCCGAGCGCAGTCGCGCCTCCGCCGCCGAGCCAGCGCGGGGCCCACCAGTTCCAGCGGCCGAGCATGCGCATGGTCGCGGGCACGAGCAGCGCGCGCACCAGGGTCACGTCGACGGTGATCGCGCCGGCCATGCCGACACCGATCTCTTTCACGTAGATCAGGTCGCCCGCGGCGAAGGCGCCGATCACCACCAGCAGGATCAGCGCGGCGCTCGAGATGGTCCGGCCGGTGGCGGACAGGCCCGCGACGATGCTGCGCGTGTTGTCGCCGTCGAGCAGGAACTCCTCGCGGATCCGGCTCAGCAGGAAGACCTCGTAGTCCATCGACAGGCCGAACACGACCGCGGCCATGATCAGCGGAATGGTGGCCTCGATGCCGCCGGGCGGCTCGAAGTCGAGCAGGCCCGAAAGGTGGCCGTCCTGGAACACGAGCACGAGCAGGCCGTAGCTCGCGGCGAGCGAGAGCGCGTTCATGATCACGGCCTTCACCGGGACCAGCACCGAGCGGAACGCGGCGAAGAGCACGATCAGGTTCCAGGCCACGACCAGCAGCGCCACGAGCGCGCCGTAGCTCTTGAGCGTGCTGCGGATGTCGACGAGCAGCGCGGTCGGGCCGCCGACTTCGACCTCGAGGCCCGGGTGCGCAAGCGCGCGGATCGCGCTCACGGTGGCGCCGGCCCCGGCCGAGCGCCAGGCGTCGGTGCCCTGCGCCGTGACGAGCGCAAGGTCGCGGTCGACGGTGCGCGCGAGCTGCAGCTCGAGCGCCTCGCGGCGCGGCGGCTCGCCCGCTGTGCCGCCGCCGTCGCCGAGCCAGGCGAGCGGCGTGCGAACCTCGGAGACGCCAGTCACGCCGCGCAGCGCGGCCAGATACTCCTGCACGAGCCGCAAATTCGCAGGCTCCTGCACCGGACCGTTCGTCCGCACGACGACCTGCACCGCCGACGCCCCGCTCGGGTCGAACACGTTCGGATCCGCGAGCAGCGCGTCGACCCGGCGCACGTCCGAGCCGGCGGGCAGGGTGCGCGCGTCGGGGAGCACGGCCTCCATGCGCAGCGCCGGCAGCGCGAGCGCCAGAAGCAGGGCGCTGCACGAGCCCGCGGTCAGCACGGGGCGGCGCATCGAGAGCTCGGCGATCCGCGCCCAGAACCGGCTCGGGCCGAAGACCACCACGCGCCCTACACGCAACCGGTTCACGTTCGGGCCGAGCCAGGCGAGCAGCGCCGGCAGCAGCGCGAGCGACCCCACCACCGCGGTCGCCACCGCGAGCAACCCCCCGAACGCAATGCTGCGCAGCAGCGGCACCGGCACGATCAGGAGCACCAGCAGGCTCACCATGACGGTCCCGCCCGAGACCCACACCGCCCGGCCGGCGGTGTCGAGCGTGGTGGCCACCGCGTCGGCCAGGTCGATCGTGCGTTCGAGCTCCTCGCGGAAGCGCTGCACGATCAGGAGCGCGTAGTCGATCGACAGACCGAGACCGAGGAACGAGCTGACGCTCAGCGCGAAGATCGAGATCTCCGTCGCGCCGGCGAGCCCGCGCGTGACCGCGGCCGAGCTCGCGAGCGAGAAGGCGCCGATCGCGATCGGCAGCGCCGCCGCCACGACGCTGCGGAAGAAGATCAGCGTGAACAGCGCCGCGAACGGCACCGCCCACAGCTCCGCGCGCGCGACGTCGCGGTTTGCGACCTCCTGCGCCAGGCTCTCGGCGGGAATCCGCCCGCCGAGCGGCGCCCCGGGGAAGATCTCGCGGAACTGCGGCGCGAGTCGCGCGAACGTCGCGACCTGCTCCGCCTGTGAGCCGCGCAGGTCGACGAGAAGCAGGGTGCGGCGGCCGTCGCGAGAGACCAGTGAGTCCAGGCCCGTGTCGAAGACCGACGTGATCGCAGCGACGCCCGGGTCCTCGGCCAGACGCTCCGCGCCGTCCAGCACGACGGCCGCGAAGGCCGAATCGCGCACGTCCCCGTCGCTGCGTTCCAGCACGGCGATCACGTCCGGCGCGCCGAGCCGAAGCCGCGTGGTCAGGCTCTCCGCCGCGCGGTGCGACTCACTGCCCGGCACCTCGAGCCCGCCCGCGCTCAGGTAGCGCGCGGCGCTCGCGCCGTAGAGCCCGCCCGCGAGCGACGCCAGCGCGAACGCCAGCACCACGGAGCGCGGCCGAGCGCTCACCCGGCGCGCAAAGCGTGTGAAGAGGGAGTTCGCGATCGCCGAATCCTACCGCGCGCCGGTGCGCCGCGCCGGGTTTCGCGGACCGAACTCCACTTCACGCGGGCCCGTCGGCGCCACCCGGGGCTGCGGGTCGAGGCGCTCTGGCTCGGCGACTCAGTGACTCTCCCCCCAAGCATCCCAGTCCTCGCGCAGCTCGGGCAGCTTGGACCGGTCGGCGACGACTTCGCCCGCGAGGATCGGGCGGAGCGGGTCGTTCTCGAGGATTTCGCCTGCCGTGGCGATGCCGCTGCGCAGGACGCCGGAGATGCCGGGGCCCGACGGCGTGCTGGCGCCGGTGAGGAGCAGGCTCTCGATCTCGGTGCGGGGGCCGACGCGAATGGGAGCGGCCCGGCTGCGCGAAGTCTCGATTCCGTAGCAGTTGCCGCCGGTGGAGTGAGTGAAGCGCTCCTGGCTGATCGGGGTGGCGGCCTCCTGCCGGAGAGGTCGCGCCGACCCGACCCCGCGAGAGCCCGGACTCTCTCACTTCGCAAAGCATTCGGTCTCGGACCACGGGCCTCTTGCTCGCGGGCGCCGCGGGTCCGCGGCGCGAGTTGGGCTAATTCTCTCCGCGGGAGGCGGAGACGCGATTGGCGGGCGCTCGAGCGAGACGACGCGGAGCGAGGGGGGGCGCGGACGCCTCGCGCGCGGGGCGAGTGGCGGAGCTCGCGTCTTCGCGGTGGCTCGTGTTCGGCGTCTGCGCGGCGCTGTTCCTGCTGCTGGCGCTGCGCTTCTACGACCACACCGTCGACGACGCGTTCATCAGCTTCCGCTACGCGCTGAACCTGGTCGACGGACACGGGCTCGTGTTCAATCCCGGCGAGCGGGTCGAGGGCTACACCAACTTCCTATGGGTGCTCTGCGCGAGCCTCTCGCTTGCGGCCTCCTTCGATCCCGAGCTGGCGTGCCGCTGGCTCGGGCTTGGTGCGTCCGTGGCGTCGATCGCGGCGACGGTGCGATTCGGGCCCTCGTCGCTGCGCCATCCGGCGACGCTGTGGTGCGCGCCCGTGTGGCTCGCGGTGAGCCCCGCCTTCGCGGTGTGGGCGACGGGCGGACTCGAGGCGCCGCTCTTCGCGGCGTTGATCGTGTGGGGCGCCGGCCTCGCGGCCGAGGCGGTCGAGCGCGGGGAGCTGCCGGCTTCGAGCGCGGCGCTCTTCGGCCTCGCTGCGCTGGCGCGGCCCGAGGGTGCGCCGCTCGCCGTCGTCGTCGCGGCAGCGGCGCTCGCGCTGTGTCGGCGCGAGCGCGGATTCTGGCCGCGCTGGTACGCGTGGCTGGGCGTGTTCCTGGCCATCGTCACGCCCTATCTGTTGTGGCGCTGGCAGTACTACGGGTACCCGCTGCCGAACACCTTCTACGCGAAGGTCGGCGGCAGCGCCGCGCAGCTCCGACGTGGTCTCGCCTACGCGCACGACTGGCTGTCGGTGACCGGCTACTGGCTGCTGCCGATCGCCGCGGCTGCGTTCCTGGGCGCGCGCAGGCGGTTTGCGGCTCTTCTGGCGGCGGTGGCCGGCGCACTCGCCGCGCAGGTGGTGGCGGTGGGCGGCGACGGCCTGCCGATGTACCGCTTCTTCGTGCCCGTGCTGGGGCCGTTCGCGCTGCTGGTCGGCTGGGGCGCACACGCGTGTCTCGAGCGAGTCACTCGCGTTGGCTTTGCGCAAGCGATCGCGGTCGCCGTGTTTGCGGCGATGGCCGCGTACTCGGCGCTGCCCGCGTTCCGCGGCACGCAGTACGGCTACGTGCAGCAGGACGTCCGCGAGGTCGGGGCGTGGCGGCGGATCGGCGCGTGGTTCCGCGAGCACGCGAAGCCCGGCGAGACGATCGCGGTGATCCCCGCCGGCGCGATCCCGTACTTCTCGCGGCTGCGCGCGATCGACATGCTGGGTCTGAACGACCTGCACATCGCCCATCGAGACATGCCCGAGCTCGGCGGCGGGCAGGCGGGCCACGAGAAGTACGACGTCGAGTACGTGCTCGGGCGGCGGCCGGAGTACGTCATCGTCGGAGTGTACGGACTCTCGCGCGACCCGCTGCCACCGCTCGAGCTGGTTCGTCCCTTCTACCCCGCCGAGCGAGAGCTGCTGCTTCACCCCGGCTTCGCGGCGGCGTATCGTCCCGAAACCGCCCGAACACCGGATGGACATTTTGCGTACTTCGTCCGCGAAGCCCCCTGAGCCGCGTGCGCGCGCCGCGCACGCCGCCCCGTCGCTCGCGCTCGCCGCGGCGCTCTCGGCGTGCCTGCTGATCTTCGCGTACCAGATCTGGGTCTACGAGTTCCTGACCGACGACGCGTTCATCTCGTTTCGCTACGCGCGCAATCTTCGCGATGGCTACGGGCTCGTGTTCAATCCCGGCTTCGAGCGCGTCGAGGGCTACACCAATCTGCTCTGGGTGCTGGTCCTGTCCTCGTGCCAGTGGCTCACCGGCTTCGAGCCGCACCAGACCGCGAACTGGATCAGCGCTGCCGCCGGGCTCGTACTCTGGGGCGGGACGGTCGCCTTCTGCTGGCGCCGCGAGCGACGGGGCGTCGGGTCGTGGCTCGTCGTCGTTCCGGCGCTGTGGCTGGCACTGAACCGCAGTGCGGCCGTTTGGAGCACGAGCGGCCTCGAGACCAAGCTCTTCGAGCTGCTGGTGGTGGCGGCCGTGCTCGTCGGAGTTCGCGAGATCGAGCGGCGGGAATCCCGCTGGTGGCGGCCCGCGCTGCTGCTCGCGCTCGCCGCGCTGACCCGGCCCGACGGCCTCCTGTTCGCCGGCGCGTTCTTCGCGGCGCGCTTCGGCTGCGAAGCGTACGAGCGGCGCGTCGATCTCGCCGCGGCGGCGAAGGGCGCGCTGCTCTTCGCGGTCGTCGTCGGCGCGCAGTTCGCGTTCCGCTGGGCGTACTACGGCGAGTGGCTTCCGAACACCTACTACGCCAAGCTCGACGGAGCGAGCTGGTGGGACATGGGCGGGCTCTACCTGCGCACCTTCCTGCAGGAGTACGGCGCGCCGGTCTGGCTCCCGCTGGTCGTCGTGGGCGCGGCGTGCCGCGTGTGGGCCGGGCGCCCGGCCGCGACCGTTCTGATCGGGCTCACGGTGGCGAGTCATGCGCTCTACGTCGCGTACTGCGGCGGCGATCACTTCGAGTACCGTCCCGTCGACGTCTACTTCCCCTTGCTCGCGGTGCTGCTGTACGACGGGCTCGCGTTCGCCGCGCAGCGCCTCGGCACTGCATTCGCGGTGGCCTGGGCCGGCGCTTCCTGCCTGGCCGTGGCGGTGATTCCTGCGCTGTCCCACCTCGATTTTCCATCGAGCTACGAACCGGGCTTTCCCGGCTGGCACGCGCGCGCCGACGGCAATCGCGACCTTGTCGATCTTCGCCGCCATCCGTGGCTCGAAAGCGTTCCCGGTGTCTCCGGATATCTTCGCAGTTACAACTCGTCGTTCGAGGCACTGAGTCGTCAGTTCGTCGCTCTGCGCCAGGAGGAGCACCGGGGATTTCTCGCCACCGTCGAGCCCGAGGGGGTGATTCTGGGCAGGATGGTCAACGAGGGCCTGCTGCCGCGCGACACGCACGTCGCGATTCCCTGCGTCGGAGCGATTCCCTACTTCAGCGGTCTGCGCACGCTCGACGAGCTCGGCCTGACCGACAAGGTGGTCGCGCGCCAGAAGATGCCGCCGAGCGCGGAGCGCGCGATGGCGCACGACAAGGTCGCCTCCTACGAGTATCTGGCCGCGAGCGGTGTCGACCTGATCGCTCCGTTCATGGAGCCGCACCTGGTGACGAGCGATCCCGAAGTCGTCGAGAGCTGGCGCCGGACCGCGCGTCAGGCCGGTCCGGACAGCCGGCTGTACCTGTCGAAGCCGGTGCTCGGCGGACACACCGTGGTCGCCGTGATCCTCGCGCCCGACCCGCACGTCCGCTTCCCGGCGCTCGACCTGCGCCCGGCCTGGGAATAGCGTCGGGTCGGCGCTGGGTCACGGCTCGAAACGGAACCCGGCCACGACCCGCTGACCTGCGGGTCGATCGTTGGACCGCTCGAATCCCGAGATGGCGGCTTCGTTGGACCGAACGATCGCTCGTCCTTCGTCCCGTCGCTCCGCTAGTGACTCTCCCTCCACGCATCCCACCCCTCGCGCAGCTCCGGTAGCTTCGACCGGTCGCCGAAGACTTCGCCGGCGAGGATGGGGCGGAGCAGGTCGGTTTCGAGGATCTCGCCTGCCGTGGCGATGCCGCTGCGCAGGACGCCGGAGATGCCGGGGCCCGAGGGCGTGCTGGCGCCGGTGAGGAACAGACCCTCGATCTCGGTGCGGGGGCCGACGCGCATCGGGCCGGCCTGGCTGCGCGACATCTCGATCCCGTAGGAGGTGCCGCCGGTGGAGTGCGTGAAGCGCTCCTGGCTGATCGGCGTGGCGGCCTCCTGCCAGACGATGTGCTCGCGCAGGCCGGGGATCACGCGCTCGGAGACGTCGATCAGGTGGTCCATCAGCTCTTTCTTGCGCTCGCGGTAGACCGGGTCGCGGTGGTAGTCGCCGCCGTCGGCGGGGCCGCGATCGACGCCCCACACCGAGTACTCGCGCGGGACCAGCGTCATGATCTGCAGGTTGGTGTGGCCGACCGGCGCGATCTGGCGCGTGACGGGGTCCTTCAGGCTCGCGGCGGTGATGTACGCCATCGCCTTCGACGAGATGCGGCCGGCGTCGAGCTCGTCGTAGACGCCCTCGATGTCGTAGTCGCCCCAGATGAAGTGGTTGCTGTTGGGGAAGCCCTTCGCGCGCAGGTCGATGTCCAGGCCCAGGTACACACAGAACAGTGGCACGGCCATCTTGAGCGAGCGGATCCGCTCGACCGTGTCGGGCTTCAGGTTCTCGGGCCCGACCAGCTCGAAGAAGGTGCGCTTCAGGTCGGCGTTCGAGATCACGAGCGGCGCGTCGACCTCGTGCGGCGCGCGGTCCTTGCGGCCGGTGAGCACGCCGACGGCGTGGCCCTTCTCGATGCGGATGCGCCGCACCGGGCTCTGCGTGCGCACCTCCCCGCCGTTGGCGCGGATCGACTCGATCAGGCGCGCGGCGAGCACCTGGCCGCCGCCCTCCGGGTAGTACGCGCCGCGCAGGAAGTGGTCGGTGAGCCCCGCGGCCATCACGACCGGCGTGTCGGACGGGCGCACCGCGTAGCAGCCCTGCTCGCCCAGCAGCACCGCGCCGGCTTGCTTGGAGAGCTTGTGCTCGGCGAAGAGCTCCGTCACCGGCCGCAGACCCTGCTGCAGGAACGTCGGCGCCTGCGTCATGATGTCGGCCATCGCGAGCTCGCCGCGGCCGAGCCGGTGGCCCGTGCCTGCCACGTCCTGCATCACGTCGAGCACGGCGTCGAGCGCGACCTTCTCGTTCGGGAACGTCTGGTGCAGCCGCGCGCGGTAGCGGTCCCAGCCGAACGGCACGCGGAACGAAACGTCGGGGAAGTGCAGCGTCGAGTAGCCGTCGGAGTCGAGCGGCCGGAACACCACGCGCTCCGCGAGGCCCAGGCCGTTCAGCACCGCGGTGATCACGCCGTCGCGGCCGCACTCGCCGATGTAGTGGATGCCGACGTCGAACTCGTACTCCTGGCCCTTGTGCTTGCGGCGGAACACCTGGCTGTTCCCGCCCGCCACGTAGTGACCCTCGAGCACGAGCGTCCGCTTTCCCGCCGCGCAAAGGTACGCGGCCGCGGCCAGGCCGCCCAGGCCGGACCCGATCACGATCGCGTCGAACTTCTCCCGCTCCGAAGCCGCCTGCCCACCCATCGCTTCCTCCTCGCTTGCCGCTGCATCCGCCCGCGTCCGGCTCGCGAGTCTACTCGAAGCGCCGATCCGCCTGCTCGGTCTGCCGTGGGCGGGGAAAACGCGCGATGATCGCGGGCGGATCCAGATGAGCGCGAAGACGGCGGACGAAGCGGACCAGGCGCACGAGAGGCGGCGGCGGCGCCGGGCGCTGCTCGCGCTCGGGCTGGCCGCGCTCGTCGTCGCGGCGATCCGGATGCGCATCGCCGACGTGCCGCTCGAGCGCGACGAGGGCGAGTACGCCTACTTCGCGCAGCTGCTGCTGCAGGGCGTTCCGCCCTGGGCCGAGGCCTACACCATGAAGATGCCCGGCACCGCGGCGGCCTACGCGCTGGCGCTCGGGCTCTTCGGCCAGACGGCGCTCGCGATCCGGCTCGGCCTGCTCGCGGTGAGCCTGCTCTCGATGGTCCTGGTCTACGCGCTCGGGCGCCGGATCGGCGACGACTGGACCGGCGCGGCGGCCGGGGCGGCGTACGGATTCCTGTCGCTCGCCGTCGCGGTGCTGGGCACGGCCGCGCACGCGACCCACTTCGTCGCGCTCTTCGCGCTGGCGGGGCTGGTGCTGCTGCTGCGCGCGCTGGAATCGAGGCGAACCTTGGAGCTCTTCGCGAGCGGCGCGGTTCTCGGCCTGGCCTACACCATGAAGCAGCACGGGGTGGTGTTCGCGGCCTTCGGCGCGCTCTGGGTGCTTCGGCATTCCAGGCGCGGGCTCCCCGCCTACTGCGCGGGCGCCGCGCTTCCGTTCGCCGCGATCGCGCTCTGGCTCTGGGGGGCGGGCGTCTTCGAACGCTTCTGGTTCTGGAACTTCGTGTACGCGTCGAGCTACGCGACGTCCGAGCCGCTCGCGTACGCGCTCGGCCGGCTCGGCTTCGCGCTCGGGCGCATGCCGCCGCTCGCGGGGTTCCTGGCGCTGGCCGCGCTCGGCCTGCTCGCGCCGATCCGGGATTCGCTGGCCCGGCGCTCCGCGCTCTTCCTCGGCGGGTTGCTGGCGTTCTCGGTGTTCGCGGTCGTGCCGGGCGGCCACTTCCGCCCCCACTACTTCATCGCCATGTGGCCGGCTGTCGCGTTGCTCGTCGGGGTCGGCGCGAGCGCCGTCGCGCGCCGCGTGGGCGCGAAGGCCGCTGCGGCGGTGGTCGTCGCGTCCGCGGCGCTTCTGATCGGGCTGGAGCGCGACCCGCTGCTGCGCCTTTCGCCGCTGGAGTTCTCGCGCGCGGTGTACCGACTGAACCCGTTCCCCGAGTCGATCGAGATCGCAGACTACGTGCGCGCGAACACCACCCCCGAAGAGCGCGTGGCCGTGTTCGGCTCCGAGCCGCAGATCTTCTTCTACGCGCAGCGCCGCAGCGCGACCGGGCACATCTACATGTACGGGCTCACGGAGGTGCACCCCTACGCGCTCGCGATGCAGAAGGAGCTGGTCGCGCAGGTCGAGGCCGCGCGCGCGCCGGTGGTGGTGCTCGCAAACGCGTTCAGCTCCTGGATGTGGCGGCCCGCGTCGGAGCACCACGCGTTCGACTGGGCGCAGGGCTACCTGCGACGCGAGTACGACGTGGAGGGCGTGGTCGAGATCCTGGACTCGGGCACGACGTCGGTCTGGGGCGAGGCCGCGCGAAGCTACGCGCCGCGGACCGACGAGTCACTCGTGATCTTCCGGCGCAAGCCGCCGGCTAGCGAACCCCGGTGAGCTGCGAAGACACGTCCCAGAGCCGCTCGGAGAGCGCCTCGTCGTTCGCGCGCCGGCTCGGCTCGCTCACTGCGCAGTCCGAGAAGTACTTGCCGGTCACCCCCTCGAGCTCCGGCCGCGCGGCGACGTAGCAGCTGGTGGCCGCGCCCTGCGGGATCGTCTTCGAGAACGGCCGCATCACGAAGCCGGCGACCGCGCCGAGAAGCGGATTCATGTTCCGGCCCAGGTTCGTGGAGATGACTCCGGGGTGCAGCGCGTTCGCGGTGTGCCTGGGGCCGATCCGCCGCGCGAGCGCCTTCGCGAAGAGCACGTTCGCGAGCTTCGACTGCCCGTACGCGCGCCACGCGCCGTAGCTCCGCTCGGCTGCGAGGTCGTCGAAGTCGATCCCGCCCGACGGCGCCTGGAAATGCGCGGCGCTGCTCACGACGACGACGCGCGCTGCGCGCGCGGCGTCCAGCTGCGGCCGCAGCAGATTCACGAGCAGGAAATGCCCCAGGTGATTGGTGGCGAGCTGCTTCTCGACGCCGTTCACGAGCGCTCGCTCGGGCAGCGCCATGATTCCCGCGTTGGCGATGCACAGATCGAGCGGCCGGCCCATCCGCGAGACCTCGCGCGCGCAGGCACGAATCGAGTCCTGGCTCTCGAGCTCGCAGGCGAGCGGCACGAGCGCGCCGCTCACCCGCGCGCAGGCTGCCTCGGCCTTCTCGAGCGTGCGCGCGGTTCCGATCACCTTCGCGCCGCGCAGCGCCAGCACGCGCATGGTCTCGAAGCCGATCCCGGAGTTCACGCCGGTGACCAGCGCGAGCGTTCCGGACAGATCGATCCCCTCGGTGACTTGCTCCGCGGTGCTCGACTTCCCGAAGGTCAGGGCGACGGCTGCTTCGCGTAGTAGGCGGAGAGCTTCAACAGCGCCGCGCGCGTGGCGGCGAGCTTGGGCTTCAGGAAGTCGTTGATGTCGACGAACATCGCGTCGGACTTCGCGTACTCGCGGCGCTGCAGGATCTGTTCGTACACCGGCGTGGTCGCCTCGAGCCCTTCACCCTTCTCCAGGTCGCCGTGCAGGCTCGCGGCCAGCCACTCGATCTGCCGCAGGTCCTGGGTGATCTCGTGCAGCTTCGACCGGTCCGTGGTCATGTTCCACGCGTTGCTCTTGCGCACCGCATCGCGCAGGCCCGAGACGGCGGACTCGAGATCGGCGGCGGCGGCCGTGACCGCGGCCTGGTCCCACTTCGCGGTCTGCGCCTGCGCGTGGGGCGCGAACACGAAGAGAAGCGCTGCGGTTGCGATTGCGATCGTGCGGCTCATCGGTACATCCTCCCGGTCCGTGCCTTGCGCAGCAGCATCGCACGGACCGCGAAGACCTGTCGACACTGCGAACGGGAGAAAAGATGAGGAAGTCGAATCTGGAGCGCGCCGTCGCCGCGCTGCTCGCCGTGGTGATCACTGCCGGCTGCGCGCAGCTGCAGTCGGCGGAAGAGGGCGTATCGAACAACCCGAAGGCCGTCCTGGGCGCGGTGATCGGCGCGGGCGCGGGAGCGCTTCTGGTCGGCGCGATGGGTGGAAAAGGCGGCGCGGTCGTCGCGGGCGCTCTGGTCGGCGGCCTGGCCGGCGGCTACGTCGGGCACCGCCTGGACGACAAGGACAAGAAGATGGCGGCGGCGGCCGCGGCGGCGGCCTTCGAGCAGAACCGCTCGGGCCAGGCGTCGGCCTGGAACAACCCCGACTCGGGGAATTCCGGCTCGATCACGCCGACCCACACCTACCAGCTCGCGAACGGGCAGTACTGCCGCGAGTACCGGCAGGAGGTCGTGATCGGCAACGAGAAGCAGCAGACCTCCGGGACCGCGTGCCGTCAGGCCGACGGCACCTGGCAGATCCAGAACTCGTGACGCGCGGGGGAGCAGAGATGAAGCGGATCGGGGCACTCGCGGTGTTTGGCATCGGGATTCTCGTCGCGATCGGCGCGAGAGCGGAGCAGGCGCAGAAGTACGACCTGAAGGCGGCCTTCGCCGAGACCGACGCGAACGGCGACGGCGCGATCGAGATCGACGAGTTCTACGAGCGGTTGGTCGACGTGTTCTTCCTCGGCGACAGCGACAAGGACGGCTTCTTCACCGAGGCGGAGTTCGTGAAGGTAGTCGTGCTCAAGGAGGACTTCGCGGCGATCGACAAGGACGGCGACGGCCGCGTCTCGCGGCGCGAGTTCGTGAGCGCGCGCCTGCCGATGTTCATGGAGATCGACGGCGGCGGCGACAGCGCGCTCTCGCTCGCGGAGCTAGCCGCCGCGCTCGAGGGGCGGGCGTCGAAGTGAGAAACGCAGCCGTTCTCGTCGTCGCGCTCGCCTTCGCTTTGGTCTCGATTTCCTGTCAGACCGCCTACAACAACGCCTACGACCAGGAATACGAGCGGCTGAAACAGCAGGACGAGGCCGCGCACGCGGAGGCCGCCCGGTACGCGGCGGTGATCTACTTCGCGACCGGCAGCGCCGCGCTCGACGAGGACGCGAAGCAGCAGCTGCGCTGGTTCGCGGAGAAGCAGGCGCCGTTCCCGCACGCGACGTTCGACGTTCAGGGCTTCGCGGACTCGACCGGCGGCGAGGCCACCAACCAGACGCTCTCCGCGCAGCGCGCGCAGGCGTGCGCGGGCTACCTGTCGACGCTGGGGATCGAGCCCGCGCGGATGAAGGTGACGGCGTTCTCGACCGCCTCGCCGGCCGCGTCGAACGCGTCGGCGCAGGGGCGCAAGAGCAACCGCCGGGTCGAGATCACGGTGCGCTGAGCTCGGCCTCGATCCTCGCGAGCATCTCCTTCGCGCCCGGGTCCTCGGGCGCAAGGGCGACCAGCTCGCGCGCGAGCGGCAGCGCGCTCGCCCACTCGCCGGCCTGCGCATGGAAGAGCGCGAGCGCGTGCACGATCTGCGGGTCGCTCTTCGCGCGCTCGTAGGCAAGACGCAGCGCGCGGCCCGCATCGGCGCGCTGGCCGGAGCGCAGCAGCGCGAGGCCGTGGTTGTAGTGCACGCGCGCGCGCTCGGGCATGAGCTCCGCGGCGCGGCCGAGTGACTCGGCGCCGGGCTCGAGCTTGCCGGCCTCGACGAGAAGGAGGCCGAGCGAGTAGTGCAGGTCGCCCTGCTCGGGCGAGAGCCGTATCGCGTCGCGGAGCGCGCTCTCCGCGTCCGCGTTTCGCCCCATCTTGTTGAGCAGCGTGGCCAGGTTGAAGCTCGCGGGAAGGAACGCGGGGTCCATGCGCAGCGCGGTGCGGTACTCGGCCTCGGCGCGCGCGTCCTCGCCGCGATTCGCCAGCACCACGCCCAGGTTCAGGTGCGCGCCGGGCAGGTCGCCCTGCACGCGCTGCGCGGTCTCGAACTCGCGCAGGCCCGCGTCCAGGCGAGCCCGCAGATCGGGCGCGAGGTCCGCCGCGGGCAGAACCGAGAGCACGCGCGCGGCCTCGATTCGCAC
>Ga0194120_10006598_pt1 | contig 16311 bp, 13 predicted proteins | sample TA2MahCa65mmetaG_FD_148642 | JGI IMG/M metagenome (GOLD analysis project Ga0194120, IMG submission 148642) | Freshwater microbial communities from Lake Tanganyika, Tanzania - TA2015019 Mahale Deep Cast 65m | ecosystem: Environmental > Aquatic > Freshwater > Lake | place: Tanzania: Lake...
GAGATGCGGCGTGCTCCTGCGGTACCACGTAATCACCGGATTGTGGGCCATTGCTTCCACGCAGATCGCTACTCCCCCTGGCTTCAAGAGTCGCGCCATCTCTCGATATGCGGCATCCAGATCCAGGTGGTGAAGAACTCCCGTCGCGAGGATGACGTCGAAAGATGCAGACGGAAGCCCCGTGTTCTCAGCGTCGCCAACCATGAACTTGATTCGACTACCGATGCCTTCTTCAGCGGCGGCGCGGTGAGCTGACTCGATAGAAACGTCCGAGATGTCGATTCCCGTGACATCGCCGCCCATTCTTGCCGCGCGCCGCGCGATTTCACCCGTGCCACAGCAGTAATCAAGCACCGATGCGTTTCGGCGTCTACGTTCCATCCAATCGGTCAAGAACCGATGGCTTGTTTCCGTGATCCTGTAGAAACGCCGATTCGTGTAGAACGCATCGTGGCTTCCCTCGTCCGTCACGCGCGTGAGCTCGCGTCGATTATGAAAGTCTCGCTCACTTTGCTTGCGGTCATGCATTTCGAAATCGGCCACGGTACTCACTCGGTTGGTGCGTCGGTTGAGAGGCAGTCCTAAGCTGATGGCTCCGTCGGACTCTTCACAACTCGTTTCGCAGTAGATGAACACGGTCGGAGACACGCCACTAGAGGGATTCGCCAATGATCGGAATCAGCCGTCAAGCGCGCATTTCTTGATCAGCAACTTGTCGGTTAGCTCAGCGCCAGAGAAAGGCGTTACCAGTACGAGTTCGATTGCTGGAACCAGAGACGCAGTTGAATCTCACGAGCCGAACTCTGATGCAGCCCTGACGCTTCGCCTAGTACCGAGCCTCCGTGTAGGCGGTAATTAGAATGAAACTATCTTCACTATCACAACGACGTTGCAACCATCCAACTTCAAGCCCCATGAAACGTCCGGATGATCTCGCACACATAGTCCACTTCCGAATCTGAAAGGCTGGAGTTCATCGGAAGTAAGAGCGACCGCCGCATGATTCTTTCTGTTCGAGGGAGGGACTGTTGGATGCCAAGCGCCGCGAACTCGTGCACTGCGAGTCCACCCCACTGCAAAATGGTGCCAACGCCTTTTTCGGCGAGATACGATCGAAGTCCGTCACGATCATCAGACTCGATTTCGTAGTTCTGAAATGTATCAAAATGATGACCGTCTTCTGGTGGGGGCGGAAGCAGAAGTTGTTGTAATCCCTCAAGGCCTCGGTGATAGCGAAGCGCGAGGCGGCGACGAGTACTGATCTCTGCTTCAAACAGCGCAAACTTCTCGAGCAGTACCGCCGCTTGTAGATTATCGAGCCGGCTATTCCGCCCCCAGCGCATCGTATCGCCGCTGGTAGGATTGCGGCCGTGATCGCGAATTTCAGCGACAGTTTCAGCGAAGGTGTCGTCGTTTGTCACAATCGCGCCTCCGTCGCCAAGGCACCCCAGTACTTTCGCAGGATAGAAGCTATAGACGCCAGCGGAGCCGAAAGTTCCTGCCATGCGACCCTGATACCGTGATCCAAGACCTTGAGCGCTGTCTTCAAGCAGGGTTAATCCGTGTTCTTTGACAAAACGCTGGATTTCGTCCATACAAACGGTACGTCCGTTCAACTGCGTGGGCATTACCGCTCGCGTGTTACTTGTGAGGTGTTTGGCGAGATCATCCGGATCCATTAAGTGGTCTCTACCCGCCTCGACAAATACTGGCTTTGCTCCATTTGTAACGACGGCGGAAGCGGATGCGATGAACGTATGGGAAGGAAGCAGTACTTCGTCGCCTGGACCAATTCCTGCAGCCCGGATGGCGATTTCGAGTCCGTCGGTGGCATTTGCTACACTAACGGCGTGCTTCACGTCGCAGAACGTGGCTAGGTGCTGTTCGAAGCGCCTGACTTCATCCTGCATGATGAACGCACCCCGCTCTGCGACATCGAGGATCGCCTTATGTATCGCTTCGGCTTGTTGCCGGAAGACGTGCGGGTACCGGAAGAAAGGAACTTTCATTGTGTCGTTGGGAGGTGGATGCTTAACCGGCGGGCTTGATAGTGGTGGTCGCTCGCAAACGCAACGCGGCTTCAACTATCTTCTCGGATGAAATATAGTATGCGGCCTCAAGAGACCGCGATGTTGGTGCGGGCACATCTGGCAGGCTGAGGCGCACGATGGGCGCTCGGAGAAGTTCGAATCCCTCCTCGGCTACGGTGGCTGCAATCTCTGCGGTTATGCCGAAACTCTTCCACCCACCGTCTACAAGTAGAAGGCGTCCCGTCTTTCGGACTGACGACAGTACGGTGGCCTTGTCCCATGGTTTTATCGACCGGAGATCTATCAACTCAGCGGCTACACCGTGATCGCTAAGTCCTCTTAGGGCGTTAACGGCAAGACGAACTGAGTGCGAGGCGGTCACGATCGTTAAGTCGTCGCCCTCGGCCAGTACCTGGGCCTTGCCGATAGGCACCACGTAGAGGCTCTCCTCCACCTCCCCTTCCCATTCGTACAGCCACCGGTCGTCGATATACATAACTGGATTGGGATCTCGGGTTGCTGCAACCAGTAGACCCTTCGCATCGCGCGGTGTCGCTGGCATGACGACCTTGAGGCCCGGAATGTGAGCAAACATGGCTTGAAATGCCTGCGAGTGCTGTGCGCCTTGCTCTCCACCGCGGTTCACCACGGCACGGATTACAAGCGGTACCGGAACCTGACCGCCAAAAAGATAAGACCAGTTGGCGGCTTGATTCACGATCGGGTCCACAGCGAGGAGCATGAAATCCATCCGGGGATGAAACACGATGGGACGCAACCCCATAATCGCCGCGCCGACCGCGGCGCCTGTGACAGCGTTCTCTGACACGGGAGAGTCGATCAACCGCTTGCGTCCGAACTCTTTCTCCAGGTCTTTGAGACTTCCACCGGCGTACCATGGACTCCACAGCCCCTGTCCAATCACGAACACACGATCGTCCGACGCGAGAAGTTGCGCGTGGGCCTCTCGGATCGCCTCCACGTACGATATGATCCTGCCCATCAGGCGACCTCTGCTGCAGAGAATACGTGAGCTTCAAGGGTAGAAGAATCGGGAAATGGGGACTGTCGTGCCACTTCGATGGCAGCGTCTAGTCGAGCGCGAACGCGCACTTCCACTTCTTCAGCACTCTCGGCGGTCGCACCTATGTCCAACAGCAGAGCCCTCGCACGAGCGATGGGATCGCGGATCAACCAGTTCTTCAACTCGTCCTTGCGGGCCACACCGACATCCATGTCCCAAGAAGGGCCTACGTGACCACGCCACCGGAATGTTCGGCATTCGATGAGGCTCGGGCCTCCGCCAGCTCGTGCACGGTTGACTGCATCGTTTGCCGCCGAGAAGACAGCCTCAACATCATTGCCATCCACTACTTTACCGTCCATTCCATGCGCGGAAGCGGCGGACACAATATTGTCGGCCGCCCTGCGCTCTAGAAGAGCCATATGACTAGCATAGAGGTTATTCTCGCATACGAACACAACTGGAAGTCGAAGACTCGCCGCCAGATTCATTGACTCATGAAAATGTCCTTCCTCAGCAGCGCCGTCCCCGAAGAACGAGACTGAAACCTGGCCGCTACCAGCAAGGTGGGCGGCCAGTCCCGCGCCTACCGCCAGAGGTATGGTGGCGCTCACCAATGGCACCGTTCCCATAAGCCCCACTTCAGTTGCGATAAGGTGCATAGAGCCACCACGACCGCCAGCACAACCCGCAACGCGGCCAAGCACTTCGGCCAAAAGACCCTCCAGCGATCCGCCTTTTGCAAGGTAGTGCCCGTGAGATCGGTGTGCTCCCCAAATCGTGTCTGACGGCAGAAGCGCGGCACAAACGCCGGCCGCAACTGCCTCCTGACCGATATAGAGGTGGCAAGGACATACAACCTCTCCCGTCTCGCATAAATTGGCCAGCAACTCCTCTGTTTGGCGGATCTCAACCATGGTTTCGAACATGGCCAAGAGCCGCCCTGAGCGATCTCTAGCGATCTGCTGTGTCACGTCGTCTTCCTTAGAGTGACAGGGGCACCTACGTTTTGCTGCGTACCGGGATTGGCACCGCACGAGGAGATTTGTTCTGTTGGTGCCAAGTCCAAGAGGGAGCGTCGGCGCCCCCAGAGAAATGGTATTCGAATTACTGCAACAATAGTCAGCAGAATAATCTTCACGTCAACCCAGAGAGATCTCTCGCGCACGTATCGGAGCCGCATCGTATTCTTACGAGGCTCAATGACCGTTCTGTAGAACTGGTCAACATCGTGGTCTCCGAGAATGTCATCCAGTGTGACGAACTCAATGGATGCATAGTCGGTTAGCCCCGGCCGTACTGATAGGATGTCTAGGTATTCGCCAGAGTACAGGTCGGTATACGTGCTCACCTGTGGTCGGGGACCCACGATACTCATGTCGCCGCGGAGGACGTTAAGAAGCTGAGGAAGCTCGTCCAGCTTAAAGCGTCGGAGAAACCGGCCCACTCGCGTCAGCCTGGGATCATTTCGGGCTGTGGACGGCCCACCAAGACCCTCACCATCCACAACCATTGTGCGGAACTTGAGTATTCTGAACGGCACTCCGTGACGCCCCGTTCGTTTGCCACGATACAGAACTGGGCCCGGCGAACTCATCATGATGGACATGGCAATGAGAAATAGCGCTGGCAACAGCGCAACCAGTGCCACCCCGGCCACCGCGATGTCAAAGAGCCGCTTCAACATACCTGATAGACTAGGGGCGCTGAAAGAATGAGCATGAAATGACGCACACGGCCGTCCCTCTCGCAAGGTAACCTTGCGCGTTATGCTCGACGGTCCATACTCCATTGACTCAGGTTGCAGAAGACTTACTCGCTTAGCAACTGCGAACCAAACCTGAACATGTTCGGGAGAGGCGCCGGGTCCAGTAAGTGCCAGTGGACAACAACCGTCTTGTTCAGTTGTGGTTTCTCTTTGTTGCCGTTGGAACGTCCCCGGATCGTTGTGCGACGATCGCGATTGACAGAGGCTCGTAAGCGAAGAAACGATCTAGCTTCGTCAGAAATCGAAGCGGGTAGGTGAGCACAAGCGAAATGTTGACATTCAAACGAAGATACTTTCGAAGAGCAAGTCGTAGATTAATCAGCTGCTGTCCAACGAAACCACACAGATATGTCACCTCGGTGACCTCTAACCCAGCATTCAAACAAATCTCGCGAAGACGCTGCTCGCTATAACCCCATCGAACGTGGTCGCCATCTTCCGTCTCATGAATGCGATCGCCGAGCAAGCCATGGTAGCGTTCGTTCGGTGTGGTAATATAGAGACGTCCGCCGGGTTTGATGCGCACAGACAGATCCAAGACCAATTTTTCGTCCTGCATTATGTGCTCGATTACTTCCAGAAGAACGACATGATCATATCGTTGCGAGTCCGCCCATTCCGCCCGTCGTCGAAGGTCCACGACGGCAACTCGCAGTACCCCTGGAAGTTTGTTCCGCAGCGCCTGATAGCGACGCTGGATGCGCGACGCCCTCGGCTCAAGTTCGATTGCGGTAACGCAGTGTCCTGCTGCCGATGCGGCCAGCGCAACCCCCCCCTCCTCCGCTTCCGGCGTCCAACAGGTCAGATGCCTGATGGCCGATGTGCGATAACACCCAGTTCTCGCGCTCCACTACAGAGTGGCATTGACGATGAAGTATCCAAGGGACCCCGAGTCGTCTCATAACCCAATCGTCTATTCTCTCAGCCAGCTCCTGTACGGACATTGCGAGGTTTCCTCGAGAAAAGCCCTTGGAAGATGTAACATGATGTCAGAAAAGCGTTTCAGAATATCACCTTTCACCATGAGACGCAACGGCGGCGATTCTCGCGGCACTTCGTCCACTTTCTGATCAGTCGCCTTTGGGTGCGGTCGCGATTCTCTCGTAGAACGCCGACCATGTTCGACAGACTGTGGGCGCACAGAAAACTACCGAGGGGACTTAGATCTAAAGGTGCTTTGTTGGCAGTTGGTTCTGCAGGCGGTTTGCCTCAATGGTTGAGATTTGCATGTTGACGGAAAGGCCTGTTCGCTCTTCCTGAGGCAGGTGTGAATCGGCTGTCTACGTCTAGGACTACACTCTTCGCCGCGTCCATTCATTCTTCTACGAGTTGACACCTGACGGGTGGTCATGGCGGCGAAAGTGACGACGGCAACTTCACATGGGGCAGCTGATGAACTCTCTGACTCTACGTATGTCTGCTTGGTCCGGTTCAAATGTGACAGCACCGTAAGCAAATATCGTCAGATCGATGCCGGGTTCACGGGCCGCCAAACGCCCCGCCTAGGATCAAACTGGGACATCATTAAGCGCATGAAGTGGAACGCGTGCGGCAGGCGGCTACACATTGGTCGGCGACCGTCGGTTTAGATGTGCCTGCTTAATAGGGATGGTCTCTTGGGCGGCTACTGATATTCTCTGTGTTGTTTTGGCCTTCCCGCGCTACGACATTGCCTGACCTCCTCTGTCCGATCTGCCGTGCAGCCTTACGGTCCAGGTGTACAGTATCACACAAAGGAACTCCGCCATGGGCCGTTCTGTCTTCGACGCCATTCATGATGAGCCCGTGAGTCGTTGATCCCCACTTTGCTTTTCGGCGGTTCCGAAGGTTGCGCTCACGCTTCTACTTCGCCATATCACATGCCATGCGCAACCGTTACCTCTTCTTCATCGACCTCGTTCTTTTGGCGCCCTTGCCGTTTCTGGCCATGGCGCTCCGCATGGAATCGTTTGACTGGTCAGCAAGCTCTGCGGAGGCCGTCTTCGCCTATGCCGCCATCTCGCTCCCAACCCGTATTGGTGTGGCCTATGGCGCAGGAATCTATCGCTTCCTCTGGCGTCACGCGTCATTGGTCGAACTCGAACATCTGGTGTTCGCCGCAGCCACCTCGACGGTATTGACATTCGTCACTGGTGCGGTCCTTCTCAGTGGATTCGGTCTCGCCGCTGCGCGATTACCGCTTTCCGTGTTGGTGCTCGACGCTGTGCTGGCAGCAGCTCTTCTTGCTGTTCCTCGGATCGTGGTTCGCTACTCCGCTCGAAATCCGGCTATCGTCCGACGCGCGCAACACCGTGCGCTCATCGTCGGCGCTGGGAACCTCGGCCAGTCCATTCTGCGCGACCTATCCCACAGCTCGTCCATAAGCTCTAACATCCTTCCCGTCGCGTTCGTGGACGATGACCCGTACAAACACGGTCAAATGCTTGGTGGGCTTACGGTAGTCGGCCCGGTGAGCAATCTTCGTGAGGCCATCGAGAACTGGCAGGCCACGGAGGTCATCATAGCTGTTCCGGGGGCAAAAGGGGCCTTCGTTCGCAAGGTCGTGGATGCAGCGGCACCGCATGGGATTACCCCGCGGATCGTTCCTGGTGTGCGCGATCTCATCGACGGCCGCATCCACACACTCGGCTTGCGCAAGGTCGCTATCGAAGACCTCCTCCGCCGCGATCCCATCGTCACCGATCTCGCCGCCGTGGGCGACCTCGTCCACGGAAAGGTCGTTGTGGTCACCGGCGCTGGCGGCTCCATCGGCTCCGAACTCTGCCGCCAGATCGCCCCGTTGCAGCCCACCAAGCTGCTGATCCTCGACCACAGCGAAAACCAGATCTTCGAGATCCATAACGAACTCCTGAAGGCCCTCCCCGAAACGGCCTTCGTTCCGGTCATCGCCGACATCCGCCACCTGCGCCGCGTCAGCCAGGTCTTCGAGCGCTTCAAACCCGCCGTCGTCTTCCACGCCGCCGCGCATAAGCACGTCCCCCTCATGGAGGAGAACGTCGTCGAGGCCATCACCAACAACATCCTCGGCACGTCCAACGTCGTCGAAGCTTCCATCGACGCCGGCGTGGACACCTTCGTCTTGATCTCCACCGACAAGGCCGTCCGCCCCACTTCGGTGATGGGGTGCACCAAGCGCGTCGCCGAGCAGGTGGTCACCGCCGCCGCCCAGCAGACCGGCCGGAACTTCGTCTCCGTCCGCTTTGGCAACGTCCTCGGCTCGCGCGGCTCGGTTATCCCCACCTTCCTCAAGCAAATCGAGGATGGCGGCCCCGTCACGGTCACCCACCCCGAGATGCGCCGCTACTTCATGACTATCCCCGAAGCCGTGCAGTTGGTCCTGCAGGCCGGCGCGATGGGTAAGTCCGGGGAGCTCTTCGTGCTCGACATGGGCGAGCCGGTCAAGATCATCGGCCTCGCCAAGGACCTCATTCGCCTTTCCGGGGTCGAGGAGGGCGTGGACGTGGACGTCGCCTTTACCGGCATCCGCCCCGGCGAGAAGCTCTACGAGGAGGTCTTCTTCGGGCACGAAGAGGTCGTCCCGACCACCCACCCCAAGGTCCTCCGGTCGCCGGCCGACCCTGTGGATGATTCGCGGACCGACCTCATTGAGAGCCTCATTCGCCAGGCCCTCGATCATCCCGACAACTGGGACGACCTGCGCATCCAGCTCCGATCGCTCGTCCCGGACTTCAACGTCCCGCTCCCGCCGCCTGACGATGAACGCGTGCAGAAACCCCGGGATTCGGCGGAGCAGAAGCTGAGATTGGCCTAGCTGCCTTAAACAGGAAGGGCCCGCCGCTCATGCGGGCCTTATTGTCTCCGCACACAGCGTTCGCGTTGCATGTTGCAGCGCCGGAGCAGTGAAGTTCACATGGCGTGGCGTCTATCACGTCAACGCACGTCGGGTTCTGTGCGTACCATTGCTTAGCGGAACTGTATTTGTTATTGATCGTATGTCATCATGTATTATCTGACGGTCTTTTGACGGCGCGTCTAACGCCCATCATCCCCCGAGCGACATAATGGCCCCACAGTCCTACGAAGCCGTTCAAAGCGAAATTATTCGTTTGCGCGGTCTCGCCAAGAAGCTCAAGCGCAAGCACACCGCCGCCAAGTTGCGCGCCCGCCGCAAGGTGCTGGCCCTCATGAAGAAGCTTGGCGTCAGCGTCAGCGACCTCAAAGGCGCCAAGCCCTCGGCCGTGGCCGCCACAAAGCCCGGGAAGCGCGCCGCGCGCAAGGCCGTTGGCAGTGCCGTCGGCAAGGCCGCCACCCCCCGCAAGCGCCGCGCCCGCAAGGTCCCCATCAAGTACCGCGGCCCTAACCGCGGCGACACCTGGACCGGCCGCGGCAAGACCCCGCGCTGGCTCGCCACCCAAATCGCCGACGGCAAGAAGAAGGAAGACTTCCTTATTTCATAGCGCTTCCGGCGTTGTAGAAAGTGCAGCGCGCCACGCGAAATCTGCGTGGCGCGCTGTTGCTTTCGTCGGTGGTCCTGGTTTGGTGGTTGCGAGGGTTTAACGGCAACTGCTTTTACCACGGAGCACGGAGGACACGGAGAAATGCAACGGCAACTTCTTGGGGAACTGCGCTCGCCACTCGGATACCGACGTGGCGAGCTGTCGTTACCCCCAGTATTTGCAGTTGCCGTTCTCCGTGTCCTCCGCGTCCTCCGTGGTGAATGCAGTTCCCCCGCCCTCCCGTCGTTTCCGTACCCCCCTATCGCACCCACCCCTGACGCTGCTAATTAGCACTGACGGTCGCTAAAGACTCGTTACCCAACGTCACGCATGCGTAATCGCCATCTCTTTCTCATCGATCTCCTTCTCCTCGCGCCGCTTCCGTTTATGTCGCTTGCGCTGCGCATGGAGTCGACATCGTGGCCCCCCGAACTGTCCCAGGCGCTGTCTGTCTACGCGGCGCTCGCCTTTGCAACTCGCATTGGAGTGGCTTACGGCGTAGGCGTCTACCGCTTTCTCTGGCGACATGCCTCGCTCGTCGAGCTCGAACGGCTTGCCACAGCCTGTGCCATCGCTGGCATACTCACGCTCGTTACCGGAGGCGTGCTCATCCGCGGCTTCGGATTCTCCGTTGTGCGCCTTCCGCTGTCCATGCTGCTGTTGGATGCCCTCTTGGCCTCGGTATTCCTTGTGGCGCCCCGGCTCGCCGTACGCTACTCGGCGCGCCTTCCATCGCCCGTGCGCCGTCCGCATCGTCGTGCCGTCATTGTCGGCGCAGGTGGATTGGGACAGAGCATCCTTCGTGAGCTCGCTCAGGATGCGGTATTGTCTCCGTCCATCGTCCCCGTTGCGTTTGTTGACGACGACAGGAGCAAGCACGGCCAGATGTTAGGAGGTCTCCCGGTCGCCGGCTCGGTGTCCGAGCTCGGCGAGGTTGTCGAGAATTTTCACGCAACCGAGGTCATTATCGCGGTGTCGGGGGCCAAGGGCGCGTTCGTTCGCAGCATCGTGGGCCAGGTGGCGCCCTTTGCCATCACGCCGCGCATCATGCCGGGCGTTCGCGACATGCTCGATGGACGCGTTGGCGTTCAGGCACTCCGAAAAGTGGCCATTGACGATCTGCTCCGGCGCGAACCGGTGGTCACCGACCTCGCGGCCGTTGGACAGCTTATTCGGGACAAGGTCGTCCTCGTCACTGGTGCCGGTGGATCCATCGGCTCGGAACTCTGCCGGCAGGTTGCCGATCTCCAGCCCTCGCGCCTCGTCATTCTCGATCACAGCGAAAACCAGGTGTTCGAGATCCACAACGAACTCATCAAGCGCTTCCCCGCCGTTCGACTGACCCCTGTTATTGCCGACATTCGGCATTCCCGCCGACTCGGCCAGATTTTCGCGCGTTCTCAGCCGTCGGTGGTCTTTCACGCCGCAGCGCACAAGCACGTGCCGTTGATGGAGGAAAACGTCGTCGAAGCAATCACCAACAACATCCTCGGCACGGCGAATGTCGTTGGCGAGTCAGTGGAGGCCGGCGTAGAGCACTTTGTCTTCATTTCGACCGACAAGGCGGTCCGCCCAACCTCGGTGATGGGCTGCACCAAGCGCGTTGCGGAGCAGGTAGTGCACGCGGCCGCCCGAACGACCGGACGCAACTTCCTATCCGTTCGCTTCGGGAATGTGCTCGGCTCGCGCGGCTCCGTGATCCCGACCTTTCTCAAGCAGATCGAGACCGGTGGACCCGTTACCGTGACACATGTCGAGATGCGACGCTACTTCATGACCATTCCGGAGGCGGTGCAGCTCGTCCTCCAAGCAGGAGCGCTTGGCAGGTCGGGGGAGCTCTTTGTGCTCGACATGGGTGAGCCCATGAAGATCGTTGATCTCGCCAAGGATCTGATCCACCTCTCCGGACTCGAAGAGGGCGTGGACGTCGAGATTGCGTTTACCGGAATGCGCCCGGGCGAGAAGCTGTACGAAGAGGTCTTCTTCGGGCATGAAGAAGTGAAGCCGACAACGCACCCGAAGGTTCTCCGTTCCCAGGCCGATTCTGTTGACGTGTCTCACGCCGAGCTGATTGAGGAGCTCGTTCGCCGCGCCTTGCGCCATCCCGAGGATTGGGACGACCTGCGCATTCGCCTTCGGGAATTGGTTCCCGACTTCATCACGCCTCATCTCCCCCCAGACGACGCAACGACAGTCAAGTCCGGCGATTCCGCCGTACACCCACTCAGGTTGGCGTAACGGTCAAGTTTTTGAGGTACGCCCGGCTGCCCAGACCGGCAGGTCGCCACTCGATGTCCCCGGTGTCTCGCTCTCATTTCCCGACGGCGCGGTTCGTGCGAGAACGAGCGCCGCGTCGAAGATCGCGGTAGGGCGCGCGTGAACCTCTTTACAGGAGGTCACGGAGGTCACGGAGAAAAGCAACTACAACTTCTTGGGGGAACTGCGCGCTCGCCACGCTGGCATTGGCGTGGCGCACTGTCGTTACCGTGAGGCATTTGCCGTTGCAGTTCTCCGTGCTCTCCGTGATCTCCTGTGAGGCAGTTGCCGTTCTCCGTGATCTCCTGTGAGGCAGTTGCCGTTCTCCGTGATCTCCTGTGAGGCAGTTCCCGTCCCCCCAGTAACCGCAACATCTGGTGTAGTCCTACATTATTAAGGCAGCAAAAGAACGCGCAGCTTCGACATCTTTGGGGCAGCGTCGCCAGAATGAGTTGCCTATGGTCCGAGCAGCGCGGCCGGCACAACAGCTACGCCGTCGGAGCGGCGATAGGCATGCGGCCCCGTGGTGACTACGATCATGTCGAGCAGGTCGGCGCCGAGTCGTTCCTTCAACCACAGCAGGTGTCGCACATCGTCGTCCTCGACGACGGCACTGAGTTTGACCTCGAGTGCCACCACCTTCTGATCCGGAAGCTCCACGATGAAATCGACTTCTCGGCGTCCATCATACTCGCGGTAGTGGTAGACGCGCGCGGCGGTGTGCTGAACGCCAACGCGCACGGACTGCGCCACCAGCGATTCGAAGAGGTGGCCGAAGAGATCTCCGTCACGAACAAACGTCGCTCCCGCCGCGACGTCCCCGCGTAGCAAGGCTTCGTCGTCTATCCCGAGAAGCGTCGTCGCCAATGCCGGATCCACAAGGTGGTGTTTGGGGGCGACGCCGGCGCGCCCCAACTGGTTGCGCGTCGGGCGCCACCCCTCAAGGGCGTCGAGAACAAACACCTGCTCGAGCGCCGCGCGGTACCGCTCCGACGTGGCGCGCGACATCGTGCCGTCTCCGCTACTTCTGGCGGCGGCCGCTTGAATCTTGACGTACGCTGTTGTTGTCGCCGTCGCGGCCGCATACGCCCGCATCCATCGACGCAGGAGCTGCGGGCGCCGAACCTTCAGTCCTGCCTCTTCCGGGATGTCGCGTGTTACGATGTGATCGATATACGCCGACATCGCTTTGGCATGCGCCGCCCCCCGAAGTCCTCGCAGTCCAGGGAATCCGGAGCGCACGATCTCCTGCGCGTACTGCCGGAGATTGACCGTGCTTGTGCCTCCGGTCGCCGCCGGCGCCCCAGCCAGGATTTGACCCAAGCTCACCGTCGGAGTTGCAAGGTCTCGCTCGAACAGTGCCATTGGGCGCATGCGCATCCTCACCAGTCGCCCCGCCCCAGAATGTGCCGTGGGGGTTTGGGCGCTCGCCGACCCTGTTAACAAGAACTGGCCTGGGCTGCCGTCGGCATCAACCGCGCGTCGTACCGCATCCCACACTTCTGGAACTCGCTGCCACTCGTCGATGAGCACCGGCTTTGGTGCTGTGGTGACAATGTCCGGGTCGGCGGCCACCACCACTTGCGCCGCCCTATTGTCCAACCGAAAGACGGTCGCCGCCCGCCGCTGAAGTGTCGCGGTCTTTCCCACGCCCCGGCGGCCACCCAAAATCCCCCACCTGTGGCCACCCCAAACTCCCCCACCTCGGGGTAGACGTCTGAGCACCTAATACGGGGTGCCCGACGGCGGGACGTTCCGCTTGCTTGCTCTCTCACCGCGGTGAGGGAGGGGGAGTGAACGTCTTGAAGGCCCATTTACGCATCACCATCGACACACTGCACCGGACCGGCACGCCGCACCGCGAGATTGAACGGCGCACCGGGGTCGACCGCAAGACGATCCGGCGCTACGTCCGGCTGGCGGCCGACGCAGCCGCCGTGGCCACGGCAAACTCCCCCGGGGTGGCCACCGGCTCTCCAGCGGACGGCGTCCAAATTCCCCCACCCCGGCCACCGGCTGTGGGGGCGGTGGTACCGGTGGCGGGGTCGATTTCGGCCTGCGAGCCCCACCGCGCGTGGATCGAGGCGCAGGTGTCGCTGGGGCGGAACGCCGTGAGCATCTATCAGGACCTGGTCGAGGCCCACGGCTTTACGCATCAGTACAACTCCGTCAAACGCTTTGTCGGCCGGCTGCGGGCCCGGGCCCCCGAACGCTTTGACGTGCTCGAGTTTCTGCCCGGCGAAGAAGCGCAGGTCGACTACGGCCTGGGCGCGCCGACGCGGACGCCCACGGGCAAGTACGTGCGGCCCGCGCTCTTCGTGATGACGCTCAAGTATTCGGGCAAGAGTTTTCGGAAGGTGGTGTGGAAGACCAACCAAACCGTGTGGGCGCAGCTACATGAAGAAGCGTTTCGGGCCTTTGGCGGCTGTCCCCAATACATCGTCCTCGACAACCTGAAGCAGGGCGTGCTGCGCCCCGACTGGTACGAGCCCGCCCTCAATCCCGTGTATGCCGCGCTGCTCGAGCACTATGGCGTGGTCGCCGATCCGTGCCGCGTGCAGGATCCCAATCGCAAGGGGACGGTGGAGTCGGCGATCCAGCACACGCAGGGCACGGCGCTGAAGGGACGCACCTTCGAACTGCTCGAGGCGCAGAACACGTGGCTCACCCACTGGGAGGACCACTGGGCCGCGCTCCGCATCCACGGCCGGAAGAAGCGCCAGGTGCTGGAGCTCTTTCGCGAGGAGCACCCGCATCTGCGCCCCCTGCCGCTCGACGGCTTTCGCTACTTCACCCAGGGCACGCGCACCGTGGACGACGCGGGGCTGGTGCAGGTCGAGGGCGCGTACTACGCGGCCCTGCCGGCCGCGCTGCACAGCCCCGTGATCGTCCGCCTCTTTGCGCGCGACGTCGAGATCTTGACCCCCGACCATCAAGTGCTGCGGCGGCACGAGAAGGCCGGGCGGAAGGGGGCCTTTGTCATGGCCGAGACGGACCGGCTCTTTAATCCCTCGCGCGAGACGGCGCGGATCCTGGCACGCATCACGATGATCGGGCCCCACACAGCGGCGATGGGGCGTGAACTCTTCACTCGGCTCGGGCGCCCCGGCAACCGCGCGCTCTACGGCTTGGCGAGCTTGGTCCGCACGTATCCGCGCGTCGCTATCGAAGCGGTCTGCGAACGCCTCCTTGCGGCCGGATGCGTCTCGTACACCGCCGTGAAGGGCGCGCTCGAGCGGCGGGCGACGGCGGCGCCCCCCATCGTCACGCCCCTGACGCAGACGGGGCCCGGGATCCGCGCGGTCGCGGAGTATCAGGACTTCTGGGAACAGCACAGTGCGACCGTACCCTCCACCGAGGGGATCCCGTCATGACGAGGTCGATCAGCGAACTCGAACAGGCGCTGCGCGGCCTCCGGCTGTCGGGCATGAGCGCCACACTCCAGGCCCGCGCGCTGCAGGTGAGTACCCATGAGATGGACTTTGTGGAAGCCGTGGGCTGGATGGTGCAGGACGAACTGGACCGTCGGCACTCGCGGCTGCTGGAGCGCCGCTTCACGCTCTCAGGACTCACCGAGCGCAAAGACCTGCCGACCTTTGACTGGACCTACAACACGCGACTGCCCAAGCGGGAAATCCTGGAACTGGCGACGCTGAAATTCCTCGACGCGAAGGAGGACGCCCTCTTCATCGGCCCGCCCGGGACTGGGAAAAGCCACGTCGCCAAAGCGCTCGCCCTGCTGGCCGTCGAACGCGGCTACAAGGTCCTCGTCCGCGATGCGCATCAGCTCGTCGAAGACATCGCCGAAGCCCGCGAGCTGGGCAAACTGCGGGTGCTCCGCAGTCAACTCAAGACCGTCGATCTCCTGCTCATCGACGATCTCTTTCTGCGCAAACTCCCCGCCGCCGCCGGCGACGAACTGGCCGACGTGCTGATGAGCCGCTACGAACGGGCATCCACCATCGTCACCAGCAATCGCCCGGTCGAGGACTGGGCGCGCCTGCTCGGCGACACCGTCGTGGTCACCCCGTTACTCGACCGGCTCCTGCATCACGGACACCTGCTGAAGTTTGATGGCAAGAGCTGGCGCTTGAAGGAAGCGGCGGCCCGAGTGGCGAAGCGGCCATCAACCGCGTAACATCCTCGCACCCTCGTCCCGCCCTCGTCCGGTGGAGGAGTTTGACCCGGCCACGGGTGGGGGATTTTGAGGTGGCCGCCGGGGCTAAGCGGCACATCAGCGCTCTTTCTGCGCCAGAAACGACAAGCGCGCCACGCATGAATCTTGCGTGGCGCGTTGTCTTTACCCCAAGAGTTTGCCGTTGCCGTGGCAGTTACAACCTCCGCTTCCTCCATGGTGAAGGCCGTTGCCGTTCTCGGTCTTCTCCTGTCAATCGGCTCCCATTTCCCTCGCGCGTCGCCACTGAATGATTGAACGCGCAATAAAGGGACGAGACCGTACGAGCGCGCCGCCGGCATTCCCCTGCTCGGTACGCGTCGAGGAGATGATGCCTAAACACAAGATCACGAAGTTCGAGGCCGGCGACCATCTCCGAAACCCGCGTGAGATGGCGCTGTATCTCGAGGCGACCTTCGACGAGTTCGGTCATGATTCGCGCGCCGTGATTCGTGCGCTTGGTGCGATCGCGCGTGCGCAAGGCATGACCGCGGTGGCCCGGCGTTCCAAGCTTGGACGCGAGAGTCTGTACAAGGCCCTGTCAGGCGAGGGAAACCCAAGCTTCGACACCATTTTGCGCGTCGTCGAAGCCCTTGGCTTGC
>Ga0194120_10006601_pt1 | contig 16302 bp, 11 predicted proteins | sample TA2MahCa65mmetaG_FD_148642 | JGI IMG/M metagenome (GOLD analysis project Ga0194120, IMG submission 148642) | Freshwater microbial communities from Lake Tanganyika, Tanzania - TA2015019 Mahale Deep Cast 65m | ecosystem: Environmental > Aquatic > Freshwater > Lake | place: Tanzania: Lake...
GCGTTCAAATGATATTTTTTATTTTATATTGTTATATATACGATATAAAATATTTATAAAATATTTATAAAATATAATTATTTTTTACTTCATTACATATTAGTTACCTTGTGCCCGAACGGGTCTAATATTAAATCATTATAATTTTTTGATGTTGTGAAATATTTATTATTTCTGACAGATGTATTATTATCTTGAGAATCATTTCCATATTCAGCTTCATTTTCGCCATAAAATATCAATGAAATGTTATATTGTTTGGCTATTTTGGTAGCTAAATTTTTTTGTCCAATAATAAATGGTTGAAATGGATGTAAAAGATTTTTAAAAGCAAATTGGGTAAGTTTTCGATGAATTTTACCATTAGGTGTAAATAATATATTATCAAAACCTGCATGAATCCATCTTAAATGATTTTTATATCCAACATCAGTATAAATATGAGGTGCCCACGTAACTGTTAATGGATGCATATTATATTTATATTTCAATAAATGTGCTGCCATAACACTATCTTTACCACCACTTCCAGGAACTATACAATCATATGACCCAAATGACTAATATTATTAACTCAATATTAAAAAAAGATCCAGATAATCCATTATATTGTTATACTAATAGATGTTTGATACAAGAGCCATGTAATGATGATAGAACATATGGATGGCATCAGGAAATTTTTTATACAATACCAAAAAGTTCATTCATCCAAACATGGGCTCCCTTAGTTAGAGACACAACTAAAGAAAATGGAACAATTTGGATAGCTGAAAAAAGTATCAAAGAAGATATTGCACTTCAAACTTGGAACGATGTTCCTAATAGAGTGACACAAATATTAGTTAATGATGATATTGTAAATAAATATAATCAAAAACAAATCGAAATGAAATTAGGATCATTATTAATATTTTCGGGAAAGACAATTCATAAATCAGGATATAATTTAAGCAATAATGTTAGATATTCACTAGTTGGTATGTATCATGATATTAGTTATCCAACATTCGAAACACCAATAACAAAATATAATTATCGGGGATTAACACCCAAAGAATATTTTTCTAATTTCTTCAAAAATATCTGATGCTTTCCGTATTATTTTTGGATCACAATACCAATTATTTTCACATAGATAACTTCCATTATATTTACACCATCCAAAATCAATGATACCTAATTTACCATTTGAAGAAACCAAAATTTCAGTTGGTTTCAGATCTAAATTACTCCATTGATATTTATTATTCAAAGTATCCAAAATAAATTTCAATTGAAAGTCCCAATCTTTTGGAATATTGTGTATATTAATCCGATCTCCAAAATATTCAGTAATGAGTATTTTTTTTTGATCATTTTTATAAACTAATTTGGGAACAAATTGTTCTTGAGTCAATTTATTATACCAATACACTTCTCTCTCATATGGATAATATTCTAAATAATGAATACACTTTTTGAGTATATATTTTTTATTTGAAGTGATATACATTTCTGAAGTTCCTTTATCTAATTCATTATGGGGAATCATTCGATAAAATTTTTCATTTGCAAATTCTTGTTCAATAATAAAATTATCACTTTCTATTGAATCAGTAAAATCCTTATATGCAACATAAATTTTTCTCGTTATATCTTCATAAGTAGGTAAAATATAATAACTACTAAAATATTTTAATAAAGATTTTTTAAAATTATCTTCATTATAATCTTCAGTAATTGTGTCTTTATTGAAATCAATGTGATTAAAATTTTTAATTGCACCATCCGTTTTATCAATCCATTCAATAATTAAAACATGATCTGTTATATTAGATATTTTTCCCATGATTTTGTCAAAACTTCCATTGATCTCCGTACACGAATAAATCCAGTGTATTAAAGCAAGCATCATGATAACATCATATTTAACTAGATTATTCATTTCACCAAATTTTTGATTCAATGTCTTAATATCAATATTATATTTACTATTTATTTCATTGATTACATCTGTAAACTCACTATCATGTTCAACAATTGTACATTCTTTGAATCCGTTTCTTTTGGCTAAATATGTAAAATATCCATTACTCGCTCCTATATCAGCAATAGAATTATAAATTGATAATTTTCTTAATATAGAATCCATGATTTTTTCTTTTGCTATTAAAGTATTATCCAATGGTTCTAATATACCATTTCCAATATTAAATGTTTGATAACTTCGTATAGTAGCTCGTTTTTTATGATATTCAATTTTAACATTTTCTGATTGAGACGCATTAATTCCTTTACGAGTTTTATTGGTGTATATTTTATTTAATTCTTTGAGATAATCATCATTTGACCAATTTGTATATCGATCTATTAAATTATCATCTATATTTCTATTAGCTTTGATAAAAATAACTTCATACAAATTAATATTTCCATTGTAATAACCACCAGTATATAAAGAATCCCCTCCCCATTTTGTATTCGCATTTAATACTGAATTTTTATATTTTTCTCCACGACACACTCTAAAATCGATATTTTTATATACTTCTAGTAGAGTTCTAATATTATAATTTGCATTTAACATAACTGTTGACATTTTAACTTCTTTTTCAATACATACTTGTTGAAAATTTGTTAAAAAGTTCATCGAAAATATTCCAGTATCAATTAATACTTGTATACCTATTTTATCTGTCATAAAAAATTCACTGTTAATATGAGGTGTTCCTGAATAAAAATTTAAAGTTGGACCAATTAATTTTGTATTATTATCTAATAACGATTCAAATATTTCTATCCAATTTTTATTCTTACTCCAAAATGAAATAAATGGACCACGAACACTATCGTTAATAAAAAAGAATGAATCATAATCTATATATTTCACATAATTAAATATAATATCAGCATATGCTCCAAAATCATGACCAATATTTTCTCTAAAAATTATATTGAAATGATTTGAATAAATATTATTTACCTCTAACATCTTGTTTTCTACCAATGATTTTAAATCATTATCAATCTCTTTACCATTGACAATAAAATAATAATAGATACTGTCATCAATAATTATTCCTTTTTTAATAAAAAAATCAACATTTCTATTTTTAATTGCTTGACTTTTGCTAAATTTCGAATAAGAATACAATACTAATCTCTTCATTATATATTATACTTAAAGAATAAATCATAATATAAAATCATGCAGTCAGTTCACCCAACATTGCAAAAATCCAAACTCAAACCCCCCTCAAGCGTCTCTTATGCTATTCAAAAAACTAGTTGAAAATACAGAGTTAATCTTCTCACATCAAGGTAAAATTGTGTTTGGTGAATCATCGCAAAAGATGTATAATGATTTAGATAACAGTTCATAAAGAATGTTCTTTTAAATATTCCATTATAATATGTTCACATGTTATTTTATTCTCTATTATCAAAGAGAATATAAATTTTATATTTTCTTTGTTGGTAATCAACTTGATTGCCTTCATATTACATGCACAAATAATTTTCATCGCAATTTCATCCACAATCGCACCATGATCAATCATATACTTGATCATTTCATAATCACCATATCTAGCAATATAAATCATTGGTTTATTTCCATGAACTGTCTTACAATTCAATGCAACTTTTTTATCAACAAGACATTTAAGCATATCTAAATTAGGCTTGGAACAAACAACATGTATTGGTCTAGTCAATTCGTGATCGACACATTCTAAATCAACACCCTTATCAACAAAATATTTTAACATCTCAGGATGAAGTCTACCACAAACATGATGAATTGGTTTCATTAGTTTACTGTCAACACATTCTAAATCAACACCTTTATCAACAACATATTTAATTGTTTCAAAAGAAGCACGCTTACAAAGTAAATGTATTGGCTTTTGTTGATCGTTTCGAGTTATACATTCTAAATTTACACCTTTGTCAACAAAATATTTTATGATTTCGTCACTTGCTACAGCACAAACATAGTGTATTAAACGCCAACATCCATCTTCGTATTCAATATCAATACCTTTTTCAATAACATATTTTATTATTTCGAACACACTATGTCTAATAAGAAATTCAATACATCTCTTACCTTTATTTGTTGGATGTTCCAAATCAACATCTTTGTTTACAAGATGCTTGATAACATCTGGCGATGAAAATTGACATAAATAATGTATTAGTTTCCAATTGTCATAATAGATATATTCCAAATTATCTATTTTGTCTATTATTGATTTCGTTATAACACGAGATAATTGAACAAGTTGATCATCAGATAATTTTTTTAGACTAACGCTAGTATAATTATCAGCCATTACATCCTCTACTTTATTAGCTTCCAAATGTAGACTGAACACATCTTTGCGTAATTCAGGTTTATCTATTAAGATAGACTCAATAATTTGTTTGATCAAAATATTCTTGTTATATGTTTTTACTATTTGAAAATTTGTAATAGGACTGGTATCATGATCTTTGAACCATTTGTCTAGTTCAGATTTTTCATATGTTATACCATCACATGCCGTAACAGGATTGAAAAATATCTGATGCGAAATTGGACAATAGATATGTTTTGTAATATCAGCCATATTAGGAACAATATTAGGAACAATATTACATATAATAATATACAAAATATTGGAAAATTCAACTTTTTGATAACTTATCAACTATTTCACAAACACAACTATATATCTGTAATGGACTATCATAACTTTTAGAAATATTATATGAACTCAAACTTGCAATTTCAAAAATATCTATCTTTGTTTTCTCTGGAATATCATTACAAATATCCGATCTCAAAGTTTTAATCATGCCGAGAACAATGTCTGATCCTGAATATCCTTTATTTCGTATTTCATCTAATATTTTTAATGACAATGTTAAATCTTTTTTAATTGTAGCATCAAATAATTTTTTGATTATCATCTGTTGAGGCAAATCATATAATGAACTAACATGTTCTACTTTGATTTCACTATTCATATTAAATAATAATTGAAGCATATTGATGGCTGATCTAATATCATCATATGAAATTTTACTTATTTCTTCTAATGCATTCTTTTCAAATTTGATTTTTTCATATTCTGAAATTTCTCTCAATTTATCAATGATTAATTTATCAGATGAAATAAATAGCAAAGTTAGACATCTACTTTGAATAGCCTCAATTAAATTTGCTGAAGAATTACATGTGAATGTAAATTTGACAGTTTTTTTATAACATTCCATAATACTGGCTAATTGTGGTTGAATTCTATGATCAATATTATCGGCTTCATCTAATATGATCAATTTAAATTTAGGATGTTTAGTTTCATCTTCATCTTTGTAAATTAATTTCAATTTACAGAAACTAATAATATCATTTTGAATAATTTTACTACTCTTATTATCAGACATATTTAATTCTAAAACAGCAGTTTCATAATAAGAACCATATAATTCTCTACATATACATTTGATAGCACTGGTTTTACCTATTCCATGAGTTCCCGTGAATATTAAATTAGACATTAATTCGGGATCTCGAACAAAATTTTTAAATCGTGATTTTAAAGTTTCCTCTAAATATAACTGTTGAATAGTCATTGGTTTATGTTTCTCAATCCATGGTAATTGTTCGAATCGTAATTTATCATATTCTTTGGATGTTAACATATATATATATTATGATATAAATAAAAGTTTATGTTGATTAGAATAAATAAATTCAAATTTTTGTCTCACGAAAAATAGCCACATTTCTTCTTCGGTTTCGATTCCTTCTTCTTGGCATCACATGCTACCTCATCCATAATCTCAACAGGAGGAATATCTAATATATCTTTATAAGTGGGAACTTCTTTGTTTGCTTTTTCATTCTTCTCATTAATAGCTTCTAAATATCTATAAGGTGAAACCAAATTATGTTCATAACAATAATAATAATGTTGTAAATATTTACTTTTATTATAAAAATCTTCTCGTTTTTTAGCTTGAGATTTAAATATTGATAAATTATCAACAATATCTATAATCAATGGTCTTAAATCGCCGTCTTTTAAAACTTTTCTCAAAATTCTTCCAATAGCTTGAATCACATCTTTCTTAGGAGAAGCTAATACGATAGTATTTAATCGATCAATATCTAATCCTTCGTGAGCCATATCATATGTTCCAAATAAGATATCGCCTTTTTGTTCGGCTAATTGTCTCTCTTCTTTGGTAGCATCACCTGTATAATAACAAGTTGTTATTTCGTTTTCTAACATTTTCTTACTATCAATATCGTCTTGGATAGATTTATCAATGCTATCTTTCAATAATTTTAAATGAGCTTTTCTTCCACTGAGAATTAGAATTTTCCTTTCTGGATCTTGCCTAATTTCATTAATAATGTTGATAATATGTGCATTTCGTTCTTTTAATAGAGTTAGATTAGTGATCATCTGAACACTATCAGGTTTAATAGAAGTTTTAATATACCTTTGTTTCTCCTGAAATAACATGTGATCAGAATAAAAGGTTAATATTTTGGCAATAACTTGATTGTTAGTGGCTAATTTTTTTCGATACATGATATCACCCAAATACCATTTTACTACTTTGATTAATCCATCACTTCTGTATGGAGTAGCCGATAATCCTATTGTATATTTAGAACCTGTTTTGGCTAATGCTTTTGAGAATTGTTTCGATGAGAAATGATGACAGTTATGAACTATTGTTCCATATTGTTTGTTCGGAGATTTTTTTGATCCAATTATGAAATTATGATTATCTTCAACTTCTATATCGTATACATCTATACCTGTATCTAGGACAATGACATCGGTAACTTTGCAAGTAGATATATTTTTGAATTGATTATTCCATTTATATTGTTCAATTGGATTAAATGAGTATCTAAATATAGGGCGTTTGTTCATGCATTTACAACATTTTAAATATGAATATGATTGTTTATTTCGTTTACATATATAATTATTAGCAACGCAAAATTCATTATTTTCACACTTATTGCAATATTTATATGTATATTTTCTTATTGTTTCACTAGTTTTAACAAGATAATTATTATTACATTTTAAGTGAGATTCTGGTATATTACATATGGTATTATATATTATATCTTTGGAATATGGTTTATTATACAGTTCTATATATTCATTAAATTGTTTAGTTTGTAATTTGTATAATATATTTTTATGCATATATTTATAAATGTTCGATGTTAAAAATTTAGTTCCATTTTCATTTATATAAATATAGTAATATCCTACATTAAAAATATATTTACAATCAATTCCCATTTCATTTAATTTTTTCACTAATCTTTTTTGAGAATCCTCATCAAATGAACAAGTAGATATTCGTATAGTAGGAGATTTTTTATTAATTGATCCGTCATCCATAATCCAAATTGCTATTGCACGAAAATCAATCTTGTCAATTAACCATTGAGGACAAGTTTTTTTTGTTTTGGGAAAATCATATGGATAATCAAATACTTTTGTATTGAAACTGACTGCTGGTTTTTGTGCATATCCATTTTTTTCGATATAAGTTACATGTGCATTAAACATACTGGCTTTCCATTTACAATAATCTTGTTGGACTATACCATGTATAATTGTCAAACTATAACGACTGTTTTTTTTTATTCTTATACATCCATCACCTAAAAAACTTCCTAATAATATTTGTTCTTGATCATCATTTAATTGTTGTGCATAATGACAATGTGTCATTGTTTTATCAGTTATGCCAACTAAAATTTTTCCTTTTAGATTTTTAGCCTCAACATATCCATCTAATGTTAAAAATTTATGATCTGATGTACATGTGATTTTTTTCTGTTTATGAAACACTACTTGAACAATGTTCTTTGCCTTCTTTTTCCAAGCATATGTAAGTTTCTTAAATTCGAATTCTTGTGTATCCTCATTAAATGATTTTATTAATGGTAATTCAGAATTTGACTTCCATAAGTTATATAAATTTGATATTTTAATATTTCCATTATTTGTGATTATACGCTCATCTTTTTCAATGCATTCGTCCGCTATCACCAGAGCGAACTGTTTAAATATATCTTCAGGATATTCTCGCTTACATAAACTCTGTATCATAGCAATAACAAAATCATGACCTTCGATATCAACTTTGCTTTGTCTAATAATTCCAACACTTGATTTAGTGAATTGTTTACATCTTGCAATCCATTGATCTTGTAAGAAAGTTTTGTGAGTGATAACTAGAGTTTTATAACCCAATAGAGAAGCCATATAAATACTCATAGTTGTATTATGAGTCACTGTAAAATCACCTAATAAGAATAAACCATTCTTGTCAATTTCAAATCCATAATAATCATCAATACCAATAGGTTTTACACAAATATTATAAGTTGTATATTCATTCAATTCGAAAAAATTTATAGGAATGATAAGTGAAGTTTCATTAAAATAATCATAGTTAATTCCGAGTGATCGAATGATAAATAATATATCATTGTATAAATGGACATCTAATTTTAAAATAAATGTTAGATCTTTTGGAATACCAACAGAATCAACAAATCCACTTAATAATTTAAGTCTAACATTTTTAGAATTATATTTATATTCATCAGGTATCCGTTCAATATTAGAAAATTCATATAAATTATGTTGGATAGATGTTAATTCAAATGAATCACAAATATGATTAAATTTTTTGGCAATATAATATCCGAACATATATGGATCATATTTAACTGGCTTATTTGGAAATTCAACACCAACACAATAACCTTTTAAATATTGAGAAGCATTAAATTTAAGATAATCTTCAACGGATATATTGATTGTTTCTCCACATGGATGCTCTTGAAAAGAATCTTGATTCATCCATTTTAAAGATAAAATATGTGATTTATTGCAGATAAAATTCCCAACATCGTACATTTTTTCTCTACCTTGACACACAGATAATACATTTCTTGGCGTGCTATCATCGCCCATTAGTTTATCACCCACAACAATATCTTGAACTAATTTAATAGATCCATCATACATCATGACAGGAGTATCGATACCTAAACATTTTCCCATTCCACAAGGAACAACGAGTAAACCGCCTCCTTTTTGTTTGATATGAATCATACATTTATCGATAATTTCTAATTGATAATCTCTAAGATTTCCAGTAAATTGAATGTCAACTTTGCTTGGATTAAATTTATATTTTTCAGGTTCACCAAATTTATCTAATCCGTAATATTTTGGAACTGTGATTATATTGTTCTTTTCGGAATAAACTTGATATTGTGTTTCTTCGTCATTGTCATCATTGAGAAAATTATTTTTTGGAACAACTGTTAATTCATTTTTGAGTTCTTTTAATTGAACTTTTGATATAGTAGTTGTTTCAATATTATAACCATGATGATCGATAAAAGTTTTTTTCATATTAATATATAATAAATTATAGGTTTATAATTATTTATATTTCAATTTTTTAAAAAATATCTTTAATATAATTATAAATGGAATCGTTCGATAACTTTGTTAAAGAATATACTACGTGGTTAGACAACCCATATGTATCAGGGGCATTAATAGTATTTCTAGTTGTATATGCCGCAATGGCTGCACCTAGATTACCAAATTATATCGCCAAATTATTTGACTATACATTGTTCAAATTATTTATATTTTTCCTAATTGTCTATGTTAGCAAGAAAAATGCCACTGTAGCATTAGTTGCATCAGTAGCATTGATGGTATCACTCATGGCATTAGATAAACTTAAACTCTCTGAATCAATGGAAGATGTTAGTTCTGAATCAGAAGTTAAGTCAGAAGAAAGTAAAATAGTCTTAGCTGAAGCAAAGCGAGCTGAAGAACAAGGAGCCCTATCCAAATCATCTGTTGAAGAATTGGTTCGAAAATTACTCAAATCCGAATCAGAAGGCAAATCTGTTTTAGTAGCCAGAACTGAAGAAGGAGTCAAGATGATGGAACAAATTGCCAAGGCTGAATCTGAAGGAAAACTAAGTGAAGAAAATGCTTTAAGAATGGTAGCCAGTGTTGTTGTCAGAGAAGCTGTTCTAGAAGAAAAACTTAACAGTGCTGAAGAACATCCAGTTGGACATCCAATGAATCAATCAATTATGCCTCCAAGTGGAAACAATGTTGTTTCATCTAAACCAAATGTAGGAGTCTCTTCAGGAACCATGACAAATGTAATGCTTCCTCCAAGTGGCAATATTGTGCCCAAATCTTCTGAGACAGTTTCTATGATTAACAATATGGAACAAGCTGTTAAAGTTCAGGAAGCAAGACAAGAACTAAGACAAGAATCAAGTCAATCTGGAACTAAATCAATCCAAGAACTAGCCCAAGAGGTATTAAAAATTAAGCAAGAAGAATCTCGGAGACGAGGAGGTGAATCTATTAGTTCAGAAGAATTGAGACGCATGTGTGCAGTAGTATTGGATCAATATCGTTCTCAGGCAGAATTTGGACGCAATTGTGGAAGCTCATGCAGTTGTGGAAATAATTCAGAAATGATTTCTCTCTCACAAACTTCTGTTGATGACGAAGTAAATCCTCATGATAATGATAGTTCTTCGTATGCATCATTTTAAATAAATTTCATTTTAACGCTTCTCAACTCATTATTTTTATCTGGTCAAAAAATAAAAATAAATTTATATATTATAATGAATAGTTTTGATGTTATAATTCTGATATTGGCAATAATTATATTGGTTGTGTTAATTTCTTTGAATGTTGGTTCAATAGTAGAAATCAAAATGAAAGAACAACCAAATCCTAACATCATAGTCAAAATACAGAAATCACCAAATTCAGAAGAATATGATGTATATGTCAATAATAGTAAATTAAAAGAAAATTTCAATGCTTTAGGACCATCTCAAAACCTTCCCCCAAATCCCCAAGTTCGAGCTCCTGTTTCTGTTCCTCAAACTTTAGTTTCTAATTCACAACCAACTGTAAGTAATGTAAATATGGCAATCCAACAACCAGCTCAACCAACAAATGTAAATAGTGTTCAATATCCAAATCTAGATGGAACAGTAAACTATGCTCAGACTTGCAAGGGACAAATTCAAAATGTAATGAATAATAATATTGCTACTCCTACTAATAATGTAGTCTTAACACCAACATGTAAAAACGCTTCTTTAGATCATCAAAGAACTGATGCATATCAGTATTTAATTAAGAATAAAGAAGATTCTCATTTACAAGCATGCGATAATGATCATACTGACCCTGATAATATTACTAAAGTGTATGGATTTGATGAACTAACAGAAATATATAGAAAGAATCAATTCTACGCAAGAACTTATTTAGAGGATCCTGTTTTGAGAGGTGGCAATGTAGATAAATATAATGATTACGGAAAATTAGATGATATTGGAATGATTTCTTTGGCTAAAGATGTTCCAAATGCAAGACCTAGTGATTATATATTTGCTAGTAGCTCGGTTTTTATGAAATAAGTAATTCGTGAAAACTTATATTACGAAGTTATTTTTTGCACAATATTGAAAAATATTGAAAAATATACATAATATAATATATTTCAATACTATATTAGATGAATTCGTATTTAGAAATTTGTGCAGGTTGTGGAGGATTATCACATGGATTAGAGTTATCGGGTTTGATTCCGAAGGCATTAATAGAAGTGGATAAAGATTGTGTTAATACTCTTAATGAAAACTTCGATGATGATATCATAATTCATAATGATACAACGAAGATTGATTATCGAGAATATAAGGAGCAAATTGATATCGTTGTTGGTGGAATTCCTTGTTTTGTTGCTGGTACGAATGTTCTAACTGATAATGGTTATAAAAATATAGAAGATGTTGAACAAACAGATAAATTAATGACACACAAAGGTAACTTTAAAAAAATATTAAATCTTCAACATAAGAAATATAGTGGAAATGTATATGATATTAGAATAAAATATCATCCGATAACAATTACATGCACTCCAGAACATCCATTTTATATCAAAGAGAAAATTTGGAATCAACAAAAGAAACATTATCAATTTTCCGAACCGAAATGGAAAGATGCTAAAGAAATAGAAAATGGAGATTGTTTCAGTATGAAGATCAATACCAATAATATTATTCCAGAATTTAAGTTCACTAAAAAGATTAATAGAAATACATCTACTGAAATCACTACTAAATTAGATAATGTTGATATGTGGTTCATGATGGGATATTTTATTGGAAATGGATGGGTTCAAGATGATAAAAAATCTAATGGAAATTTAAAATATATTATACGATTTGCAATAAGCAATGAAAATGAAGAATATGTGACTAATCGAATACAAAAAATCATTCCGATAACTGACAAAAAATGTGATAGTGGAAAATGTAAAAAGTTCGGATGTGGCGATTTTATTTGGTATAACATACTCGGAAAATTTGGAAGATATGCTCACGGAAAATTTATTCCTGAATGGGTTCATGATGCTCCAAAAGAGTATATAAAAGAGTTTATTATGGGTTATATAAAAGCTGATGGTTGCATCAGAAATGGATCATATAGTATAACAACTGTATCATATAATTTAGCATTGGGAATCCAAAGATTATGCTTTAAATTAGGATATATATTTTCTATTACCAAATATATTAAATCTAAAACCCATATTATCCTCGGACGATTAGTTAATCAACGAGATACATATACAATTCGTGGTAAATTTAAGAAATCTGATAATATATATTGTGGATTTATTGAAGATGATTATGTTTGGTTGAAATTAACAAATATAAAAAAAAGAAATGTAGTCAATGTTAAAGTATATAATTTCGAAGTTAGCAAAGATAATAGTTATATTGTTGAAAATACAATAGTGCATAACTGTCAATCCTACAGTATAGCAGGCAAACGAGAAGGTCTAAAAGATAAAGAGAAAGGAGTTTTGTTTTTTGAATTCATTAGATGTTTACAAGAAATCGAACCATTAATGTTCATGATAGAGAATGTAGAAGGATTAACCAATATAGATAATGGAAACACTTTAAAATTCATGATCAAAAAATTAGAAGAACTTGGTTATACTGTTTCATATCAAGTTCTTTATGCAGTTGATTATCTAGTTCCACAAAAGAGGAAAAGACTCATTATAATCGGAACAACATATGATGTCGAATTTGAATTCCCAAAAAAACATGACAAGTTAATTACTTTAAAAAATGCTTTAAAAAAAGTTCCAAAAAGTGATGGCATAACATATAGTTCTTCTAAAAAGAAAATATTAGATATGGTTCCAGAAGGAGGATGTTGGATTGATTTACCTATCAAAATACAAAAAGAATATTTAAAAAAGAGTTATTTTTCTGGAGGAGGTAAACGAGGAATTGCTAAAAGATTATCTTGGGATGAACCGTGTTTAACTTTGACCACTTCACCATGTCAAAAACAAACAGAAAGATGTCATCCAACAGAAACGAGACCATTGACTATTAGAGAATATGCAAGGATCCAAACTTTTCCTGATGATTTTAAATTTTGTGGTTCTGTAAGTTCACAATATAAACAGATTGGAAATGCAGTTCCTGTTATGTTAGCATATTTTGTTGGTAAAGAGATTAATAAATGTTTGAATAAGATTAAATTAAAAATATTATTTAATGAGATCATATTTTTTCATTTTAAAAAAGTTGAAAAAAAAACAAATTATGAATTGTGCATCCAAAATATTAAATCATTCATGGTTAAAATAAAAAAACTATTCATATCATATTATCAAACACATATATTACCATTATATGAAGAAGATGTTGAAGCTGATAGTATAGATAAGTTAAAGAAACAGATTGATATTGGATCTTTTAACATATCTGAACAAGAATGGCAAAAAATGGCAAATTATTGTTTACAGAATAATAAAATCCAACAACAGATCGGAAAAATGCATGAATTTATTATTTCCAAATTGGATGGTTGGATGAATTGTAAAAATGCCAAATCGAAAATTCCCGCAGATGTTATGAAACAAGATGAAACTGTATTTTTGGAATTGAAGAACAGATATAATACCATGAATTATGGTGGTAAAAAATCTGTTGTCAGTAATTTAGTTGAGATCAAAAAAAAGTATCCCAAAGCTATCGTTGGAATCGGTATTATTAATGGAAAAAATGGAAAAAGTTATAAGAAGCGAATTCATAAAGATGGTGATATTGAAATATATGAATTTGCTGGTAAAGAATTATCAAAAGTAGTTTATAACAATGAAAATTTATTTGATGAATTAGAAACAATTGTTGAAGAATATTTCAAAAAGAATTCCAAACAAATCAAAAACAAAATTTCAAAGCAATAATTATTTTATCAAATAATATTATAAACAAACATTATGGATAAAATACAACATATTGATAAAGAACAATTTCATGGAACATTTAGAGAAATGTGTCCTGATTATCAATATATTCCTGCAGTTCATAGTGATAAAAAGATTCATAAATTGTATGTATTTGGTGATCTTCATGGGGACTTGAAGTTATTCAAAAAGATGCTTCGTCTTGCCAATGTAGTAGACAATCAATATAATTGGACAGGTGGAAATGCGTGGGTTGTTCAAGTGGGTGATCAAATTGATCGATGTAGACCATTATGGAACAAGGATTGTTCATTTGACATCACTATTAACGATGAAGCGTCAGATATAGATATTATGGAATTGGCTAATAAAATTATGAATCAAGCAATCAAAGTTGGTGGAATGGTGATATCTCTATTAGGGAATCATGAATTGATGAATGTTAATGGAAATATGAATTATGTTTCTCGTATGGGTATAATTGATTTTTCAAGGACAAAAGAAGACACCGATGAAAATTATGAGGAAGGTAAACTAAAGAGAATTGAAGATTTTAGACCTGGTAATAAATATGGAACTATGTTAGGATGCACGCGATTACCCGCCGTTATTATCGGAACTCATTTATTTGTTCATGCTGGAATTGTTGATGCATTAATTGAAGAAATTCAATTAAATAATATATCCGATATTGAAAATATTAATATTGCTATTAGGATGTGGTTATTAGGGAAATTAAATAAAGAATCGGTTCAAGAAATTATTACTGGATCGAAATCAATGTTCTGGACAAGAATACTCGGAAGTATTCCTCCAAATGTTCCTTTTAGTGATGCTAAATGTGTCAATGAAATTGGCAAAGTTTTGAAATTATTCAAAGTTGACAATATTATTATTGGACATACTCCTCAATCTTTTTTGTATAGTGAATCATTGAATCATACTTGTAGTGGACATGTTTGGCGAGTTGATAATGGAAGTTCAAAAGCATTTGATAGATATGATGAAGAATTTATGTCTACTCAAAGAGTAAGTAAGAGTAGACGGGTTCAGATATTAGAAATAGAAGATGATATCAAATATTATATTATTGATGATATTGGAAGACGAGAGATTCAAGTGTAAAATTTTATATCGCTTAGTATCTGTGGATTTATTTTATGATCATATTTATTGTTCCATTTTGTAATCAATATATTGAGACAATTATAATATCTCATGATAATCGTTCTTATAAAAGTCGATTTGCATAATAAATCATCTAATTTTTGATTTTTTTGTAGGTTATGTTTGTATAACATATTTAATTTGGCATATTCAAATATCAATAATTGAATATAATCTCGATCATATAAACGATTGATATTAATTGTAGATTTGCATTTTGATACATCAAATATATATTCATCAAATAATTTATCTGATAAATCATTCAATTCATATATTTCAAATATATTAATTGATTCTAAATCATCCTGTGTAATATTATAAATCATACGATAATTATCATATGTAATCGAAATACAATCATGATGTATGATGATTGTATTGAATGAATCAAGTGGTTCATTGTATATACTGATATCACTTTTTTTCTTTGCTGGAATATAATATATAGAGTTGTGTTTCATTGCTGATTTGATAATTTTATTAGTATTTCCAAATATATCATTCTTTGAATATTGATATGTTTTATTTTCTGAAGACATTTTTGTAATAGAACTATTCCAAATATTAAATTTATTGCAAATTAATCCTGTAAAATATTTTTGTATTTTGTTAACAATAGTTGTGTTCGAATATAAAACTATTTCAGTGTTTGTTTTAATATAAGACCCGTTCGGGCACAAGGTAACTAATATGTAATGAAGTAAAAAATAATTATATTTTATAAATATTTTATAAATATTTTATATCGTATATATA